>Ga0209807_1000520_pt1 | contig 17563 bp, 15 predicted proteins | sample GraSoiAngelo_154_FD_186168 | JGI IMG/M metagenome (GOLD analysis project Ga0209807, IMG submission 186168) | Grasslands soil microbial communities from the Angelo Coastal Reserve, California, USA - 14_1009_13_20cm (SPAdes) (version 2) | ecosystem: Environmental > Terrestrial > Soil > Grasslands ... | reverse complement strand
GTTGGAGTTGGCGTCGGGGTCGGGGAATTGAGCAGACCAAAAACACCGACTCCGCTGGTGGTACCAACATACACTTTGCCGTTGGCAATTGTCGGAACGGCAAACTTGTTACCGGTTCCAAATTGATCCCGGTTATTCGCCGCCTGAGTGCTATTAAAGAGTTCCGTTGTTAGATCAGCCGCGTCGTACGCTCGCAATACAGCGCCAGAAGCGATTTGTTCGACCCAAACGATGCCGTTTGAAGTTCCATTTGCCGAGATGCTCGGAGTCGTGCCCGGATAACTAAACGTGACGCTGCTGATCGATGCCGGTGTCGTTGCTAACTTCGCACTACTAAATTTGAAGGCCTTCAAATTGTCACCCCTGCCGCCGATATAAAGCGTGTTCTTAAAATAAGCTGGCGTCCCCCACTCGCCGCTGGCCGTGACCCCCGGAACATCCTGATAGATGTTCGCGTTCGAAACAGAATTGAATTTCCCCATGTTATCCCGATTCACGATGTAGATATGGCCATCTTTTCCGGCACCGACTACGAGATGGCGCGTGACGCCGTTTACATCTGTCATGTCCGGAAGGAGGACCGCGCCGCCTGAGCCAAGGTCTGTATCAGCATTCGACTCAGCGACCGTGTTATACATCGTCCAGTAATCTGCGACCTGGAGGCTGTTGTTCGCGGTCGACAGTTTGACAAAACAATTCCCAAAATCGCCGCGATTGGGAAATCCGTTCGCATCCAAGCTGGTCTCGAACGTTCCGTTACCGGTGAGCGCAAAGATGTTTCCGCTTGCATCGACAGCGGGGGCGGCGCCGCTTGCCCAGATGGCGGCCTCGCTTCCGTTAGGAGTAAGATTAATTACACGCACCCTGGCCAGGCTCGTTTGGTCGTAAGCAATGACCCAACTGGTGTACGGTCGGATATCGCAATGCGACGCCCACGTCGTGTAAATGATTCCGCTGTTCAGCACCAAACCGGCGCGCTCCTTGTATTGGGCCGGATCGAAATAAACGTTGCCACCGCTGCTGTTATCTCCGCTTCCGGGGTAACTTGCCGCTACATCAACCGGGCTCCCGCTTTGCTCCGCGCCGGTGGTCAGATCGAGCGCGTGAAGACGCTGAAAATAATTTCCCGAGCCGTCCTTGCTCATTGCCGCGACGTAGATCGTTCCGTTTAATCCGGCGCTTCGATCGATCACGGGCGTCGCCGTGATGCCGATCTCGGGCGTGATCTGCGAACAGCCGCGACTATCGGACGGTGTTTCTCCCGCCTTGAGAAGAGAAATCTGCCAAAGCACTGCGCCATTGTCCGCATCGCAGGCATAAATCGTGTCATGCTCGCTCGCGATATAGACCACGTTATGGACGCCATTTCCGTGGATCGTGAGATTCGAAACATAAAGCGGTTGCGCGTAAACCTGTCCGTCGGTCGGAATGACAAAAACTTTGCCGAACTGGTTAAAATTGACGTTCGCCGGCGTGAGAATGGTCTCGTTCAGATTTTGCCCGGTTCGTGCGAGATCGTTATGCCAGGTCAGAACGTCCACCGCGAAAATGGCAGGCGCGGCCGCGAGTACCGCTGAAAATAAACCCAGCTTTCGAAACGAAATCATTCTAGCGGGGAGCACGCTAAAAAAATTAGCAGATCGCACACCCTTCGCGAATAATTTTACCCACGTTGGAAATAAATCGCATCCACCAAGCGCAACGATTTTTCATTCGGCAAAACGCTTTGTTCCATTTGATTCATCACATAGGCGAACGCGATTTTGTTTTCGGCATCGGCAAAAGCGTGACCGCCGCCAGCGCCGGGATGACCGAATGATGATGTCGATCTTCCAAAAATCTTTCGCGTCGATTTTTTCGAGTCGTTCATAAATCCAGCAGAGAAAGCAGTCGGAATTTGAAAAACGCGATCAACTCCGTCGGTCAATGTTGCCGTCATCCGACCGATCGTCTTCTTTGAAAAGAACTCTCGATCTCCAATGCATCCGCCGTTTGCCAGCAGCGCGTAGAATCTCGCAAGCGCGCTTGCATTGCCGATTCCACCAAAGGAGACGATCGCCTTCGCGCGGATCTCCGGTTTGTTCATCGCGCTGACGGCATTTAATCCATGCGGCGAACCGAAGACCTTGTGCGCAAAGGTTCCGGGCTTTGCCACAGCGCGATAAAATTGGGCCGGCTCGGGCGGTTTCCCAGCCCGGGCGGCATACATCGTCGCTACGCGCCCATTTTCCTGTTCTGGCAAACCGATCCAAAGATCGAGACCGAGCGGATCGGCAAAAGCTTTGCGCCAGTATTCACCCAATGTTGTCCCGGAAATTCGCCTGACGAGTTCGTCAAGAAGAAAGCCGAACGTGCGCGCGTGATAGCCGTGCGCAGTTCCCGGCGGCCAGTTCGGTTCTTGTTTCGCAAGAGCATCGACGACCGCCGCGTGATCGAGAACGTCAACTTTTCGATCTAACGCCGCCAATCCTGCTTGATGCGAAAGCAGTTCTCCCAGTGTGATGCTTTCTTTTCCAGCCTGCGCGAATTCCGGCCAGAACTCCCCTACCCGACGTTCAATGTCAATCTTGTGTTCCTGTAAGACATGCAGGAGACACGCGCTGCCAAGTCCTTTAGTCGCCGACCAAATCAGAACGAGTGTGTCATCCGTCCAAGGTTGTTCGCGACGCGCCTCCCGAAATCCGCCATGAAGTTCGAGCAACTCCTTTCCATTTTGCCAAACCGAGATTGCCGCGCCGAGCTCGCCGAACTTCTCGAAGTTCTCTCGAAACAGCGGCTCGAGACAAGAACGCAGTTCATCTGCGTGCAATTGCATTAAACAAACATGGAGGGACGACCTCTGTGTCGTCCACATTTTCTTCGGACGCGAGTCGCCGCGGCGACCGTCCCGCCGATCAGATCAATTCCTGGATCGCCTTGAGATCGGGATCTTTCTTCGCGATGTCGCGAAACGATGGATCCATTTTGAAACTGGTGAGCAAATGGACCTGGGCCGATTTCGCATTTCCGAGAAGCGCATCGTAGCAGCCCATGTTGTAATAATAAATTGGCTCCCGGAGCAGCGTGGCCGGCCCTTTCATAAGAAGTTTCTTGGCTTGCGCAGTTTTCCCGAGTTCGTGCAAACAGAAACCAGCATGAAGAAATCCAGCGCTGCAGTGCGGCGCGACCTGGCAAAGCTTGCGGCTGACCGTCAAGGCGCGCGCCCATTTTTTCTCCCGCATCAGGTGATGGAGTCGCAATTGCAGGACTTCCGGCAGGATTTGCGACGGGGTGTCGATCGCATTTAACTCGGCGATCGACTCGCGGTTCATGCCGAGTTCGGCATAACCGACCGCCGCCCGCAATCGCCATTCGAAGTCCACCCATGGCTTTAAGCAAAGAGCTTGCCAAACGCGGTATTGGAATGAATTAGCAAGCCGGCAGGAGCAATTCTTCCAGTTCCCCGAGCCGGCGTTCGAATAACTGCAGCGTGCTCTCAATCGGCTTTGGGGTCGTCATGTCGACGCCGGCCGCTTTTAACGTTTCCAGCGGAAATTTCGAACCGCCCGATTTCAGAAACTCGAGGTAAGCGTCGACTGCGCCAGCATCGCCTCGCAAAACTTTTTCCGAAAGCGCCACGGCGGCGGAAATTCCGGTAGCGTACTTGTAAACATAAAACGCGCCGTAAAAATGCGGGATGCGCAAGCATTCCAGATCGAGCTGCGGATCGAGCAAGAGATTTTCCGCGAAATAACCCGTGAGCAGTTTGTGGTATTCCGATTTAAAAACATCCAATGTCAACGCGTCACCGGCTTCCTCGACCTCGTGGATGACCTTCTCAAATTCGGCGAACATCGTTTGCCGGAAAAGCGTGCCGCGAATGTCGTCGACCTGCCGATTAATGATGTAAGCGCGCATTTTGGGATCGCGCGTTTGCTCGAGCAGATGATGCGTGAGCAATTCTTCATTAAGGGTCGACGCCACTTCGGCGAGAAAAATCGGATAGTCGTAATCCTGATACTTTTGCGATTTTTGCGAGAACCAGGTGTGCATTGAATGGCCGGCTTCGTGCGCGAGCGTGTAAACATCGGCAAACACATCTTCCTTGTAATTCATCAGGATGTAAGGCGGCGCACCGTAACTTCCGGATGAAAATGCGCCGCTCCGTTTACCTTTCGTTTCATAACGATCGCACCAGCGGCCGCGCAAACCCCTTTCCAAAACATCGACATATTCTTTGCCGAGCGGCTGCAATGCCGTGACCACGTGCTCGACTGCTTGATCGAACGAAATGTGCGTCTCGATCTCCGCTACCATCGGAACGTAGGTGTCGTAGTGATGAAGCTCCTTCAAGCCGAGCACGCGCCGCCGTAATTCGAAATAGCGAAACAGCGGCGCCAAATTCACGCGAACAGCTTTAATCAACCCCTCATAAACCGCCGCCGGCAGATCGTCTGGAAACAAGGCGGCTTCGAGTGACGAAGAATAATTTCGGGCGCGCGCGCGAAACACGTCGGCTTTCACGGAATAGGCGAGCGAACTGGCGAGTGTGTATTGGTGGTCCTGGAATTCGGCATAGAACTGCTCAAACGCGCATTTCCGGAGGCCGGGATCGCGTTTCACCAAAAAGGAGCTGAATGAACTTTGGGTGAGCGGTTTTTCGCGGCCAGTGTCATCGACCAGCGCACCAAACTTCATATCGACGTCCGTCAGCTGCGAGAAGGTATCGTCGTAGCCACTCAATGCGGCAGCGCCCAGAGCGAGAATTCGTTCCTCCGGCTCTGACAGCACGTGCGGCTTCAGCCGGCGAATTTTGTGCAACTTAATCCGCCAATCAGCCAACGCTGGATCGCCAATGAACTTCGCGAACGTCTCGCCGTCGATTGCTTCAATCTCCGGAACTACGAACGCAAAGGCTTCGCCGATTTTGGTCAGCAGGTTCTGAATCTGTCCGACCCGTGCGAGATATTCGGTGTTGGCGCTGTCTTCGGCCAGTTGCAGTGATGCAAAGTGATAGAGACGTTCTAGTTTCAGATCGAGCGCCTTCTCGAATTCCAAACACTCACCCAGATTTTTCGCCGAGGCGCCCAGCCTGCCCTTCCACTCTTTGATTCGCGGATATGTTTGCTGCACCCACTTGAAATCTTCCTGCCATTTACTGATGTCGGCGAAGAGATGCGCCAGATCCCACTTGTCGGACTCGGGAATCTCAGCGCGCGTTGGAACGTTCACGGGAGAGTCTCGCACAAAGTCCACAAAGGACACAAAGGGCACTGGAATTTTAGCGCCGTGATCTTTGTCACCGCTGTGTCAGATACTTGATCGCCGGATGGCGCGCGATTTGGTGCATCGCTTTCGCCAACAATTGTTTCCCCGGTGGAATTTTATGCCAGGGCGAAGCGCCAGAGGGATGGGGCAGCGGAATAAGATCGAAGATGTGTTCGGTGCGACGAGCGCGAAACTTGCGGCCGATCACCTTCTCTAATTTCGTGCACTCGATGAATTGCCCGATTGCCAATCGCCCGACCGGAATAATCAGACGCGGCTGAAGAATTTCGACCTCTTCGTTCATCCAGGAAGAGCAATTGAAAATTTCGTCCGGCGCCGGCACGCGGTCGGTCCCGCCGGGAGATTTTCCAGGGAAACATCGACATACCGCCGCAAAATAAATTTTGGATCGCACGGCGGCTTCGTTCATTCCGCAAAATTCCTCGAACCAGCGGAAAAGTGTTTGCCCAGCGGTATGTGCGAATGGGCGTTTCAAAGTGGGCTCGCGCGGACCGGGCGCCTGTCCAATCAACATCACCTCGCTGACAACCGCGCCACCGGACACCGGCGTCGATTTCATTCGCGGACAACGCCGGCATCGAACCAGCCGCGCAACATGTCGATCTAAAGCGAGCTGTTTCGCAGACGCTGGCATCAGCGTCGAAAGATGGAGAAGAGCAGACTCAGCACGATACTGATGATGATGCAGGTGACGATTGGGAAATAGAACACCGAATGCTCGCGTTCGATGCGAATGTCGCCCGGTAAGCGTCCCAGCCATTTGGGAGCGAAGCCGCTCCACAGAATCGCGCCCAGCAAAATGATAATCGCGCCGATCATCACCAGGAATTTTCCGAGCTCGCGCATTTCGCAAGAAGGTTGCGCGAATTGGACGGCGGCACAAGGTTGAGGCTCGATGGCAGTCCAGTTCAGAGATTATTACGAAACTCTCGGCGTTTCCAAAACGGCGACGGAAGACGAGATCCGGAGCGCGTTTCGGAAACTGGCGCGCAAGTATCATCCTGACGTCGCCAAGGACAAAAAAGCCGCCGAGGAGAAATTTAAGCAGATCAACGAAGCTTATGAAGTCCTGAGCGATCCGGAGAAACGCAAGAAATACGATCAGCTGGGCGCCGACTGGAACCAACCTGGCGGGTTCCAACCGCCGCCGCAGTGGGGCGGTCAACCTGGCGGAGGATTTTATCAATTTGGCGGCGATGGCGGCGGCGTCCAGTTTGAATTCGGCGGCACCGGGTTCAGCGATTTCTTCGAAGCGTTTTTTGGCGGCGGGCGGGGTCGTTCGGCTTTCGGCGGATTTGGCGGGCGCGAAGCCACGGCCGAACGCGGAGCCGATGTCGAAGCCGATATTTTGGTCACGCTTGAAGAAGCGCTGCACGGATCGACACGCACGGTTTCGTTGCGTCGCGCTGGCTCAAACAAAGTCGAAAATTATCAGGTGAAAATTCCGCGCGGCGTTCATGAAGGCCAGCGCATCCGCCTCGCCGGTCAGGGAGAAGTTGGCGCCCGCGGCGGAAAAAGCGGCGACCTTTTTTTGCGCGTGCGCCTCGCGAAACATCCGGATTTTTCAGTCGAGGGCAGCGATCTCATTCACGACGTGAAGATGGCGCCATGGCAGGCGGCGCTTGGGACGCAACTGAAAGTGCCGACACTCGAAGGCAATGTTCGCCTGAAAATTCCGGCCGGGACGCAGGGCGGTCAGCGCTTTCGTTTACGCGAACGCGGCCTGCCCGGTATTTCCGGAAAAAGAGGCGACCTTTATGTTGTCGCGCAAATAAACATTCCGAAAAAATTGTCGGAACGCGAACGCGAGATCTGGAGTCAACTGGCGAAGCTGCACGGGAGCTAACGTGTTTTTGTGATTCCGACCGGAGTGGAGGAATCTCTAGATATTTCTCTCAATTTACTTCGATCGGTCCGGAAATAATGAGAGATGTCTCGACTTCGATCGACAGGACAGGTTTGGTTATACTCGACACTGATAGTTAGCCTTCAGCAGCAAAGTGGACAGAAATGAAAATTTCACTCGGCACCGATCACGCCGGCTTTCGTTACAAGGAAAAGGTGAGGGAGCTTCTTACCTCGCTCGGTCACGAAGTGAAGGACTACGGCACTTTCAGTGAAGATCCGGTGGATTATCCCCTTTTCATTCGCCCGGCGGCGGAAGCGGTTGCGCGCGGCGAATGCGACCGCGGCATCGTCTTCGGCGGATCGGGCAACGGCGAAGCGATGGCCGCGAACAAGGTTCACCTTGTACGTTGCGCGCTTTGCTGGAACGAGGAGACTGCCCGTCTCTCGCGCCAGCACAACGACGCGAATGTTCTTTCCATTGGCCAGCGCATGATCCCGGAAGATCTCGCATTGAAGATTGTGCGCGTTTGGCTTGAAACGCCGTTCGAAGGCGGCCGGCACGAGAAACGCGTCGCGCAGTTGAACGCGATGTGAATCCGAGCCGGACTGGCATTTACCGGCATCCGCAAACAGCACGTAGTCAGACAAGGCGGTCCAGACAAACCGCAATCAAAAAAACGGCACTGACGAAAGCGTTGCTCTGAAAAAAAGCGCGATTAATGCCGGCGACGTCGAGGGATCGCGCGCTTTGATGTTCGTAAATGAGAGCAGCTGCGACCAAAGGCATCGCCCAAAAATAAATTGGTCCGAGCTTCGCTACCAAGCCGAAGCCGATTAACGCGCCAAGTAGCAACAGATGGAGCAATTGCGCCAGCCGAAGACTCCGCGCGATGCCAACGTTTACCACGAGCGAGCGAATTTCTTCGCGTTGGTCGAAATCAAAATCCTGCGTCGCGTAGATCAGATCGAATCCGGCCACCCAGCAGATAACTCCCAGGGCCAGAACGAATGGTGGAAGGTCAACAGCTCCTCGTTGGGCGATCCAGGCGCCAATCGGAGAAATCGCCAGGGCTAATCCAAGAAAAAAGTGGGTCGCAGCGGTGAAGCGCTTGGTCAGCGAATAAAAGAACACGATCGCGAGCGCAACCGGCGAGAGCACAAACGTCAACCAATTGATCGCGGCGGCTGACGCCAAGAAAACGACCGAACTGACGGCGAGCAATGCGCCGACGGCGGATTTTGAGAGAAGCAAATGCCTTGAAGCCGTGCGCGGGTTGCGCTGATCGAGCGACCAATCGACGAAGCGATTGAAAAGCATTGCCGCGGTGCGCGCGGAAACCATGCAGACCAGGACCAGAAGTAATGTTCGCGCTGAGGGCAGACCGTTCGCTGCCACAACCAACGCACCAAGCGCAAACGGCAACGCGAAAATCGTGTGCGAAAATCGAATCAATCGAAGAAAGCGCTCCAGGGCACTGCCCGATCGTGTTTCGCTCCGACGATGTCGATCTTCCAAATTCACACGACGACCTATGAATCGCTTTCCAGCAATTGCCGCAAACGCGCAGTTGCCCGTGAAGGGATTGGCGTGCCGTGGGCGAAAAGCATGCGCTCGGCCGGTCGCGTGAGAAGTTGACGTAGTGAACTGCGCATTCGCTTTTCGTTCAGGCAATATTTTCGCGGCAGCAATGTAAATCCATAAGGCTCGAAGTTAATCAGTGCGTCGCCAACGATCAGCGTTCCGCCGTTCGACGGATGGTAGAGTGCGATTTCGCCAGCAACGGCGCCGTCGATTTCAATTACTTCCAATTCGTCGCCGATCGCGACAGCGTTTTTGACTTCAGTGAATCGCGCCGGTTTCGGATCGCGAAACGTGTGCGCGTGCGCGAAAATTGCCACGGAAAAACGCTCCGAATACGCGGTGGCAGACCGCGGATGATTAGAGTTGGTCACGATTATTCCAACGATCGGCGCAGCGTTGGAAACCTGGCGGAGTTGTGGTTCGAGAAGTGGAATTGGATCGACAAGGTAGAGGCCTGCCGGGGTGGTCAAAGCGGTGGAAAAGAGCTCGGCTTTTACCGACGGATCGAACGCCTGCCAAATCCAAATCTCGGGTTGGAGCTGATGGATTTCGGCGGCGGGCATGATGGGAGAGTGCCTGAAATTCGGGTGGTGGCAAGGCGTGGCATTATAGGTGCTTGATTGAATATGGAAATTATAGCATGATCACCTTTGCCTACCAAGCTCGAGACGCCTCCGGCCGCATCGTCTCCGGCATCCAAGACGCCCTGAACGAAGACAATGCCGTCACTAGTCTGATGAGCCGCGGCCTGATGGTTTTGTCGCTGCAAAAAAAAGCTGTCGCCGGCCGCTCGCGCAAGAAAATCTGGACGGTCAAGGAAACCGATCTGGTCCTTTTTACCCGCCAACTCGCCACCATGATCGACGCCGGCATTTCATTGGTCCAGGGATTGACCGCGCTTTACGACCAGTCCGATCCCAAGCGCCAGCGCAGCTTGCGCCATGTCGTCAGCGATGTAACGACACGCGTACAAGGCGGCGAAACATTTCATGAATCGATCGCGAAGCATCCGCGCGTTTTCAATCGACTCTTCGTCAGCATGGTGAAAGCGGGCGAAAGCGGCGGTTTGCTCGCGGAAATTTTGGAGCGCCTTGCCGGATTCCTCGAAGCCAGCGCGCGTTTGCGCAAGAAGGTCAAATCAGCAATGACCTACCCGGTCATTGTGGTTTGCATCGCATTCGCCATCACCACATTTCTCATTGTTCGCGTCGTGCCAATCTTTGGCGAAATTTTTAAGGATTTCGGCGCCAAGTTGCCTGCCCCAACCCAGTTCCTGATCGACGTGAGCGATTTCGTGCGAGGCGAATGGTATTTTCTGTTGCTCGGAATTGGCTCCCTGTTCTTCGGGATCCGAACCTTTCTGCGCTCCAAACGCGGCAAGCAACTTGCCGATCGCTGGAAACTGAAGCTACCGGTGTTCGGTCCGCTTGTGCACAAGATTTGCATGTCACGTTTCGCGCGCACGTTCGCCCAGCTCATCCGCAGCGGTGTGCCGATTCTTGAAGTGCTCGATATCGTCGGCGGAGCGGCCGGCAATCACGTCGTCGAAGAAAGCATCAAAGGCGTCAGCGAGGACGTGGAAAAAGGCGACAATCTGTCGGTCGCGATGTCGAAGAAATCAATTTTCCCACCGATGCTTCTGCGAATGGTCTCGGCCGGTGAAGCTACCGGCAAGATCGACAACATGCTCGAGAAAATGGCCGATTTCTGGGACGAAGAAATCGAAGCGATGCTCGACGCCCTTACCTCTTTGATTGAGCCGATGCTGATCGTTTTCCTGGGCGTGATCGTCGGCGGCATCGTCATCGCGATGTTCCTGCCCATCTTCAAACTCAACGAAGTAGTTTCCCAAAACCAATCGCATTGATTTCCCAAAACAAGAGCTAGGAGAAGCTCGTAGGCAGGGAGGGGGCGGATCGAAAGGTCCGCCCCTTTTCTGTTTTACAATCTTCCTCTACCTCTTCCTCTTCTCTCTTCATATTGAAAAGAGCGATTAAGATTAAGCGGCGAGGAAGCGAAGCCTGCGGCCCCGAGTCCACAGTCTTACGGATGATCGACAAAAACCGGCCCCGCCGAAATGTCTTTCGGGTCGAAAGAAAGTCCGTGCGCCGTACGCCGGAGCAATTTAAGAACCTCAGCAACGTTTTGCGCGGTGGTGGTGGAATAAAAACGCACCAGGCCAACCGTGCTCCGCGAACCGAAAACAGTGATCATGATCGTTTCGTCATCGACCGAATTCATGAACATGTGACTTCCGTTGCCCTGATGATAGAGAGCATTGAATTCTACTTCGCCGATGCGGCGCGCGAGCTCGCGCGTCGCAGCGAAAGAGCCGGCCGCGAGCGCCGCAATGACGGTGACATCGATCACGTCCATATCGCCGCACTGCGAAATCACGTTACCGCCGCGATCAATCACTACGGTGAGATCGGCCTCGGTCTTTTTCAAAAAATTTCCGAGAACGCCATCCAGCGTCGCTACGTCTTCTATGGTTAGGACCGGGATCGCGTTCATGCGGGAAGTTGCCTCGCTTCTGGCGGGGCTGGCTCGACCGGAATCGCGATCGGCAGTGGCGCCCCTGGTGGCGCTTCGCTGTGCTTGCTGAATTTGTGCAACAGAATTTGCGAGACCGCATTAAGCGCCGCGAACACGTTTTGACCGGAGCTCGAGATCACTTCGAAACTTTGCAGCCGCTTTTTCCGGTTGTTCAAAACGTATTCCATGTAATTGACCGGCGCGACATTCGGGAGGTCGCGCTTGTTGTACTCGAGCACGCACGGGATCTCTTCGATCACCATGTTTTGAAGGGCGAGGTTGTCGCTGAGATTTTTGAGGCTCTCGACGTTCTCCTCCATTTTTTCCCACTGCGAATCGGCCACGAAAACAATTCCGTCCACGCTGCGCAACACCAGTTGCCGGGTGGCGTTGTAAATCACCTGACCGGGCACGGTGTAGAGCTGAAACTTGGTCACGAACCCTTTGATCACGAGCGCATTCAGCGGTAGGAAATCGAAGAAAAGCGTGCGCTCGGTGGCGGTGGCGAGCGAAACCAGATCGCCGCGATTCAGCGGATTGATCCGCTGATGAATATAATTCAGATTGGTTGTCTTGCCGCACAACGCCGGACCGTAATAAACGATTTTGAACTGAATCTCGCGGCTCGCGTAATTAATGATCGACATGCGGGGCCTCCGGCTGCGCGTAAGTCCGCGAAAGTTTCTCCACCAGTTCGGCAATTTGGGTGCGAGTCTGCGGCGGGAGCGAGCCCTCGGCGTGCAACGCCGTCATACAAATGTTCCGTTGCGCAAAAAAACTCAGGGCCGAGCCGCTCGTGTAAATTGTTACCGCCACCAGCGAACCGAGTTTCGTCTCGCGCACATGCTGAGCGATCCGTTCCAGAATCGCGGGCGCCATTGCGCACAAACCTTGGGCTGCGATTTTCTCAGGCAACTCTCCGGCCAAACTTAAACCGTCTGAAAAAGTAATCGCGCATGCTTTCACGCCAGCCAGAGCGCTCGCTTGAGCAACGACTTCTTTCGGATCAATCCTTTTCTCGGCCGCAGGCGTGACATCGATCTTTGCTTCGACCGCCGGCTGCTCCGTCACTTTGCCGGCCGCGAAGCGTTGCGCGTCCTCTTTTGCTTTGATCGAGAACGGCGTCTCGAAATCCGTGTCGAGCGCGAAGCCTTCCTGGTCGTCGCGAAGTTTTAATATCGTCGCCGGCAGATTCTTCAGCACTTCTTCGAGTGGCAGCGCCACCGGCGTCTTCGCTTCATCGATCTCAAATAAGTCGCGGTGTTTTTCCGGCAACGCCGCTTGGAAAACATCTGGCGAAATCGATACTCGGCCGCTGGCCAGCTGCGTCTCGATCAGCCTGAGCGGCAACGTCAGCCGGTCTTCAGCTGACACGGCGGAGACATCGCCGTTCAACTGAAAGCGGGGCAGATTTTGCAGCACCACTTTCAGCGAGAGCGTGATCGGCGTCTCGTCTTTCGCCGGCGCAGAAGCTACCTCGAGTTTCGTTGCTAAGGGCGCAACCTCCGTCTTCGTCGGCGGCGCTTTTGGTTTTTCGGCCGGCGGGTAAAATGGTACTTTCGCCAGCTCGGGCGTGAGCGGTAAAGGAGTTGGAACGGGCGGCCCGCTGGAGGCTGGAACTCTCTCGGACGCGGACGCACCCGTTCCATTCGGCGAAGTATCAAAAGGGATTTTCAGGCCAGTCCGGCCCGGACCCGGCGGCTCGCTTTTCGGTTTGAGCTCCGGCGAATAAAGCGAAATGACCGGGTGACCAGATGATGTCGATTTTGTCGTCTGTTGCACGGTCGCTTCCGGTTCGGCGGCGGCAATCGATTCCGCGGTGGCCGGTTTCATCGGCACCCGCGGGAGCGGCGAAGTTTCGATCGGCTCGATTTTGGTTCCGAAACGCTCCGAATCCTGGATCGTCGCTTTCAAGATCGGCGTGTCGAGTTGGGGAACGGTCGGATCGCGCATCTGATCTTCGCGGACGTGCGCAGTCTTGAATTGCCCGAGCACTTTCTCATACGGGAGTGCGACGCGCGTATCGTCGTCCGGTAAGACGCCTCGCAGGAAAATTTCCGGGACTTGCTGGTAAAGACTGGAAAGCGAAATAGTCGGATTTTTATCCGGCATTCCTTTCTCAATCTCAGAAGCTTTCAACGAGACGAGCGCGGCTGTGTCGAGGATCTCGACGGGTTTAATATAGCCAGCCGGAACGCCATCGATGAAGTCTGCGATCCGCAACGAGATGGCGCGCTCTAGTTTCGGTTCGAGTGCGCGCGCGAGCGCCGGCGGCAGACGACTCGATTTCGGCTTTGGGGTTAAAGTCGTAATTCTGCGGGCGCCGAGTTCAAGCGGCGGCGTGCTGGTCCGCGCGGAAGTTGTGTCGCCTGCACCCCGAAACGGATCCGGCGGCGAAAAGGAGCGGGTCGCGTGCGGCAACACGGTTTTGCTCAACCGTTCGCTCGCAGGTTTTTTGACCGCTCGCGCCGGTGGAGGGGCCGCAGCCGGTTCATTGGTCACGGGTGCAGAGCGCCCAGTGAGTTTCTTGAAAAGATCGAGGAACGGGATCGTCATTCTGATTAATGGTCCTCCGCCGTTACTCCCCAGACTTCTTCGAGGCTGGTCACGCCTTCGAGCGCTTTCTCAACTCCCACCATCCGCAAAGTTTTCATTCCCTCGGTGACCGCCTGGTTTTTAATCACCGCGGCCGAAGCGCGCTTGATGATCAAGCGCCGGATCGCCTCGCTCACTGGAAGTGCTTCAATCAAAGCCGCGCGGCCGAGATAACCGCGCCCTTTACAGCGGTCGCATCCCGTTCCCTGATAAAAAACCGTGTTTTTGTTATCGGCGAGCGCGAGCTTCTCAACCAATTCCGGCTCCGGCACGAACTCTTCCTTACAATTAGTGCAGACGCGCCGAACAAGTCGTTGCGCGCACGTCATCAGGATCGAGCTGGAAATCAAAAACGGCTCGATGCCCATGTCGTCCAGACGCGTGATGGCGCCGGCGGCGTCGTTCGTGTGCAGCGTGCTCAACACCTGGTGACCGGTCAACGCCGCTTTCACCGCAATGTCGGCGGTTTCGTTGTCACGAATTTCACCCACCATCACGATGTCCGGGTCCTGACGCAGGATCGAGCGCAACGCGGAAGCAAAATCGAGTCCGATTTCGCTGCGCACCGCAACCTGATTGATTCCCGCCATCTCGTACTCGATCGGATCTTCGACCGTGACGATGTTGTATTGCGGGCTGTTCAATTCGTGCAGCACCGAATAGAGCGTCGTTGTTTTACCGGAACCGGTCGGACCGGTGACGAGAATCATTCCGTGCGGCGCGTCGATCGCTTTCCTGAACTTGGACAGCGTGTCCTGATCCAGGCCCATCTGGTCGATGCTTGCGGTCAGGGACGCTTTATCGAGGATACGAATGACAACCTTTTCCCCGTGCGCTGTCGGCAGGATCGAAATACGCAGATCGATCTCTTTCCCAAGAACACGAATCCGGAACCGGCCGTCCTGCGGAATGCGCCGCTCCGCAATGTTCAATCCTGCCAAAATTTTGATGCGCGACGTGATCGCGAGCTGCAACGCTTTCGGCGGCGACTCCGCTGGAACTAATTCGCCGTCGATGCGATAGCGGAGCTTGAGCGTGTTGTGAAACGGCTCGACGTGAATGTCGGACGCCTTTTCCTTCACCGCTTGGGCCAGGATCAAATTAACAATCTTGACGACTGGCGCGTCTTCGCTGTCGTGCGCGAGACGGTCGAGATCGATCTCCTCCCGTTTGTTCGATTGAACTTCGACTGCCTCGCCCGATTGCGCGGCTTCCTCGGCGACCTTTTTCATCACCTGGCTCATGTTGCCGGCGCCATGGACGCCACTGAGCGCGTCCGCTACCGCGCGCTCGGTCGCGATCATCGGAACGATCTCGAGTTGGACGCGTCGTTTCAGGTCGTCGACCGCGAGCACGTTGGTCGGGTCGGCCATCGCCACGAAAAGTTTTCCGTCCAGCCGCGCAATCGCCACTAACCGGTTCGCCTTCGCCATCTCCCGCGGCACGAGCGACATCACTTCTTCCGGCACGCGCAGCCGCGCGAGATTCACTGGCGGCGTGTTCAGACAACGCCCCATGCTGAAGACCATGTCCTGCTCGGTCACGAACTGCCGGTCGGTCAGAACTTTCAGTAACCGGCCGCCTTCAGCTTTTTGGATGCCAATGGCTTCCTCGAGTTGATTGGGCAGAAGCAGCCCCTCCTCAATCAATACGTCCGCAATTCGTTCGCCGAAAGATTTACTTCTCATGAACGGTTATGCTCGGGAATCGAGGCGGTAGATGGACTGCAAAGTTTTTACAATCGCCAATGGCCGGGCCAGGTACCACGAAACTGTGTAATCGACCGATTGCTGCACCGCATCGCGACCGGCGGAATCAAACGGATTGCAGCACGCCACCATCATGGTGCGGCTGACCAGATCGAACGGCGCGAACAAGCGGCCGAGCGTCAGATATTCCGGCAACATCGGCGCGATCTGCCGGTCAGTGTCGTAATATTCCAGCGGGACGTAGGCGAATTTCGTCCGGTCGATCAGTGCCGAGAGGATGGTGTCGAGCTGGGCCGGTTTATCCTTGCAAAGCTCTTCCAGTATCGAGGCCGCCATCGCCTGCCCGGTTAAATCTTTGTTCGCATTCTTCACCAACTCGAGCGCGGCGTTGACCTCCTCTTCCCCGAAGAGCTGCTGCACGATCAAAAATTTCGCGAGATGATCGTCGCCGCGTTCGTGCAGATTCGTGATCCGTCCAAAACCTTTGCCGCGTGAAGGATCGACATCGATCAGCGCGCCTTCGACATTCGGTGAAATGAGCGACCCGTCGCTGCGGGTGAACGGACTGCTGACCAGACCACTCGTCTGTTTCGATTGATCTTTATCGACAATCGCCTTTCCCGAAGCCTGCAAACGCGACTCGATCTCGCCCAGCATCGCCAGAATTTCGGGCGCGTTCGGCTCGCGCGTCAGGATCACTTCGCATTGGTGAAGCGCCGGTGTGTACGAGCCGGCGTTGAAATATGCTTCCGCCAGCTTCCGCGAAGTCCGGAGCGCCTCATCGTGACGCCCGATTTTGGTGTAGGCCTCCCGCAAAATCTCGAGCGATTGATAATCCTCGGGCTGTGTTTGAGTGATCGCCTCAAACATCTCGATCGTTTGAAGAATTTGGGTATGCTCCTCGGCAGACAAGGCGTGTTCCAGCACGTCGCACTCTAAAAGCTAGAAACATGCCCCTACGCCTCGTGAACGGGCATTTTCCGTCTTAAAATTGCGAATTTCTCAATCCTGCTAAACAGCTCTCATTTTGCCCCTTAGAAACCGCGGATCACATGGATTTAACAAATTCGATCAGGCCCCTATCCGGTATCTTGTGTCCTCTGACTTCCGACCTCTGTTCTCTGACCTCTGTCCTCTAATTCGTGCTGATTCGTGTTCATTCGTGGTTGAAGCGCTGCTGAATCTGAGGCGCCTTCCGCTTTCAAGGTTCACAATTTCGAGACGATATTGTATTCTTAAGTTCGTGTTTCCCTGCGAACGGCGCAGTTTCAGACTTAAACAACGTGAGCGCTCTGGCGCCTTTACGTTGCCAAAGCTGCGTGAGCGCTTCGCTTTTACTCTGCTCGAGCTCCTCGTCGTCATCGCCATCATCGCGATCCTGATGGTGTTGATCGCGCCGGCGTTCACGAACTTGAAAGGCGCCGGCGACGTCACCAGCGCGGCCTACACGATCAAAGGCGTGCTGGATCAAGCCCGCACATACGCGAATGCAAATAACACTTACGTATGGGTTGGATTTTATGAGGAAAACGTCTCACAACCGTCGCCAAATTCAGCTACGCCGAAGATCGGCAGGGTCGTGATGTCGGTCGTTGGGTCAAACGACGGAACGATCATATACAACTCAAGCACCAGCCCCGGGACAATTGATCCCACGAGACTAATCCAGATAGGCAAGCTGACCAAGATTGACAATGTGCACCTCTGGACACATACGGACGCTCCTTTAGGGACGGGGTCAACGTTCGATACTCGTCCCCCCGTCACATCCACGTACTGTATTGGGGATACGAATCCGACTGGCACCCTGTTTCAATATCCGGTTGGAAGTCCAGCGCCTGCTGCACAGTACACTTTTGTGAAAGGTGTCCAATTCAGCCCGGGCGGCGCGGCCCAGGTCATCAATGCGACAACCAGCTATTCGCCGCAAGCAGCGGCTGAGATCGGACTCGAACCAACGCACGGAAATGTCGCGCCTAGTTCTATTCCTGCCAATGTCGTCGCGATTCAGTTAACGGGCATCGGC
>Ga0209807_1000519_pt1 | contig 17583 bp, 14 predicted proteins | sample GraSoiAngelo_154_FD_186168 | JGI IMG/M metagenome (GOLD analysis project Ga0209807, IMG submission 186168) | Grasslands soil microbial communities from the Angelo Coastal Reserve, California, USA - 14_1009_13_20cm (SPAdes) (version 2) | ecosystem: Environmental > Terrestrial > Soil > Grasslands ... | reverse complement strand
CCCAGCTGCACCTTGCGCGTCGCGACTGAACTCGTCAGTGAGTGCACATCGGTGTTGATGGCGACCACATCGGCTCTCTCCAATCCGTCAAGCACGATGCGGTCGAGTGCGTTCAAACCGGCTCCACCCACGCTAACGACTTTGATCGGAATAAACTCTGCCAGACGTTCCGGGAGACTGTAGTTCTTGTTAAGCTGAATCATTTTTTTAATCACCCACCTCCAAATTCCAACATTTAGGAGAAGCTCTAACCTGCAATATTGTTTCTCATCGTTTTCCGCTGAAAAGTTTTCCAAGAATCCGGCTGAACCCTCTAGGCGGCCGGTCGGTGTGCATCACTTGCGCAAACTTGACCAAGCCAATTGCGGTAGAAAACTGGGGATTTTCCACTGCGGACGTCACGCCCCAAGCGGCCCGCGCGTGTGTCAGATTGGCTGGTATTTCGAAAATCTCCGACGCGAGATGATCGATTCCGCTGAGAAGACTGCAGCCGCCGGTGATAAAAATGCCGGCGCCGAGATAGGCGAGATACGATTCCTCTTCGAGCCTGCGCTTGAGTAAGTCAAACGCTTCGCGCAGGCGCAGGTGAATGATGGTGTTCAGCGTTTCGCGCTCGATCTCTTTCCCCGCAAAACCGGAATCGTCCTTGAGCAGGATCATTTCGCCAGGCAGACAATTTCCCAGAACGCAGCTGCCCTCTTCGGTTTTTAATTTCTCCGCGCGCGCCATCGGGATGCGCAGACCCATGGAAATGTCATTCGTGACGTGGTCGCCGCCTACCGCCAGACAACCGCTTTGTCGCACCGCGCCTTCAGAGTACAACACGTAATCAGTCGTTCCTCCACCCATATCGATCACCAGCGCACCGAGATCTTTTTCATGCTGGGTGAGCACGACCTGCGCCGAAGCCAGGCCGCTAAAAACCACGTCCTCCACGTCCAGCGGCAGTTCTTTCACACATCGAATGCTGTTTTGAATCCGTGTGCGCACGCCGTGAATGATGTGAAAATCGGCTTCCAGTTTTTCTGCGAGCATCCCAATCGGGTTCAGCACACCCTGCTGTCCATCGACATGATAATGTTGAATGACAGAATGCAGGAACGCGTTTTGCGCAGGGATGCTCACCTCGCGTGCGTTAATTTTTACGTCCTCCACATCCTGCTCATCAATTTCATCGCGATCCTCTGGCAGCATGACGCATCCGCGATTGTTAAAGCTCTGCAAATGTGATCCGGCGATAGCGACGTAAACACTCTTGATCATCACATCGCTTTTCTGTTCGGCATCGACGACTGCTTCGTGCACGCATTTCATTGCTGTTTCAAAATCAACAATCTCGCCCTTGCGCACGCCGCGCGATGGCGCCTGGCCTACTCCGAGGATTTTGAGTGTGCCATCGGGCCGGCTCTCGCCGACCACCACGCAGATCTTGGAGGTCCCAATTTCGAGACCGACCATCAAATTATTGTTCGCCATTTTTAGTCGGCTTTCTTTTGTTGATTACGAGTTGCCTTTGGAGCGGCCATAGCAGCGCGCGATTTCGCCGCTGAGGATCCAGGTTGTTGTTTGCCGGAATCCTGGCGACCACGGTTTTCCGGTGCATGCACCGGGATCGCTTTCATGATTCGCGGCTCGACGGCGGGCTCCAATGTATCGTTGATCACATCCGCCGCCGGACTGGTAAACGTCACGGGAATGTTGCGTTGCGCGACCAGGTTCAACGTTTCCAGTTCCTGTTTGGTGTTATCACAGTAATCAAGGAACACCTGCAGCCGCCGCAGTTGCTCTTCGAGATCGTTCAAACCAAAGATGATGCGACTGTGATTTTTGTCGGTGACCAGGAGACAATAATTTTTGGAAATATCGATTTCGCGAATTTGAAACCTTTGCAAAAAACTGCTCTCGGTGAGACGCAACAACTGGAGCGCTGTCTTTGCTTCGAGTGATTCGATGGTTTTTCCCGCTTCGAGCGATTCGCCCGCGCATCCTACAATCAGCGGCAGTCCAAGATATTCAGGCAACAACTTTTTTTGTTTCATTAGAACACCCCGGGCACCCACTAAAAAGGCCGCATCCGACGCAAATGGATCATTAATTTCCGTTTCGCTGGTGATCCAGGCGACCGGCTTTCGTTCCACGATTTGAATATCGATTTCATTGGGTAATTTTCGTACGACCTCAACTTCGTCTGCTTGGGGAAGCTGCTGTATGCGATCGCGCACTCTCGCCAGATTTATGCTGAAGATGTTTGCGCCCTCGTGCAGATCGGCCGCTTTCAGCACCTGATCACGCTGAAGAGTCCCGTCGGTCTGCAATTCAATTGTTTTGACCTGGTAATCTGGATTCTGGAAGAAAAGGCGTCTTGCACCTTCGCGCGCACCTGCGTAACCAGCTCCACACAACGCTATCAGCAGAACCGCTTTCGATAGAACGCCCATCGCTCTGCGAATGCGGTTCCGGGCCGCCCTGCGGGAACGCACTTTCACATCGAGCAGGTGTTGCTGCCGACGTTGCCGGACATTGGACAGTCGCCGATTGCGCGTTCCGGAAGTTCTTCGGCGAAAACTCATCATTTCCTTTCTGTTCCAGACCGCGCCTGGCCGCCGTAGCCTTTGCGGGGGCGGGACAACGCAATGATCCGCGCGCAAAGATCTGTGTAACTGATACCCACCGCTGCAGCCGCTTCGGGCAGCAGACTGGTCTCGGTCATACCCGGAATGTTATTAATCTCCAAAATGAACGGCTGTCCTGTCTCGGATAAAATCGCGTCAACACGCGCATACACCTGCAGACCGGCGGCGCGAAATGCACGAAGCGCCAGTTCCTGAATTTCTTTTGTTTTTTTCGCGTCGATGTTTGCCGGACAGACGTGCTCCGCTCCGCCGCTGGCCTGCGGGTTGAGAAACGGATACTTATTGTTGAAATCGTAAAAGCCGCCCTTGGGAATTATTTCGAGAATGGGCAAAGCTTGGTCACCGAGGACGCCTATCGTTAATTCCCGGCCGGACACAAATTTTTCTATCAACAATTCGCAATCATATTTCGACGCTTCATTGATCGCGGACTCGAGCTCGTTTTCGTTTTTCACTATTACGACGCCTACTGTTGAGCCCTGTCGCGGCGGCTTGACCACGATCGGCAATGGGATCGTCGGTCGTTCTCCTGCGTGAATCACTTCCCATGGCGGAGTCGTTACTCCGTGTTCCAGGAATCTTTCTTTAGTGCGAGTTTTGTCGAACGCGATCTCGCTCGTGGTCACGCCCTCGCCGGTGTATGCGATTCCGCGACGCTCCAGAATTTTCTGGATCTGCCCATCTTCGCCAAAGGTTCCGTGGATCGTGATGAACGCGAGATCGACATCGTTCGGCAGTTGGAAATCCTCGTTTCGCACATCTATTTCAATCACTTCGGCGCCTAAGGACCGAAGCGCTTTCGCCACACCTCTCCCGGTCGCAAGCGAAACCTCGCGCTCCGATCCTGGCCCTCCCATGAGCACAGCAATTTTCTTTGGTAACTCCTCGCCTCTTGTCATTCCGGTTCTCCCACGATTTCCACTTCGGTCTCCAACTCGATTCCGCGCTTTCTACGCGCGACCCTCTTGAGGTCATCAATCAACTCAAGTACCTCCGCTGCCGTTGCCTGGCCATCATTTACGATGAAGTTGCCGTGTACCCGCGACACGCGCGCATTTCCGACTCGCGAATTCTTCAGCCCCAATTCGTCTACCAATTTGCCGGCTGGAATGGTGACAGGATTTTTGAAAATGCAGCCTGCGCTTTTGGCGACCGGCTGTGTAGTGCGGCGTTTCTCCTGCGATTCTCGCAAACGTCTATCAATCTCTGCGCGCTCCGCCGGCTGGCCCCTAAAGGTTGCAGAAATTGCAAAGTTCTTTTCCAGCAATGGGAACCGTCGATAAAAAACTTCCAACTCACCTCGACTTTTGACGTGTGAATGCCCTTCGGCGTCAAGATATCGGATGCGCGTTACATTCTCGAAAGTTTGCGCCCCCATCGCGCCGGCATTCATCCGCAATCCCCCGCCGACCGTGCCGGGAACTCCTTCCATCCATTCAAGCCCGCCGAGATTTGCCGCACGCGCGGCGTAAGCCACCTGCCTGAACTTCACGCCCGCGCTTGCGGTGATTTCGCACCCCTCGACCTCGATTTTCTCGAAATCGCCGCCGTGCGGATGAACGACTACCCCGCGGATGCCCCCGTCGCGAACAAGAAGGTTCGATCCGCGTCCGATTGCGAATAGCGGTAGATGTTCGTCGAGGCAAAAGCGAATGAGTTCCGCGAAGGCCTGTTCGGTGCGCGGCTCGACCCAAAACTGCGCGGGACCGCCAACACGGAGCGTCGTGTGATTCGAGAGTGGCTCGTAAAGGCGGACCTCACCCTCTTCGCTCACGATCGCTTTTAGTTTCTCCGCGATCACGAGATCGGCGGCGAGGATCTCCAGTTGTTCATGGATGTTGCCGGCGCCGAGACTCAAAACAAGATCACCGGCCTCCAGCATGTTTCCCACATCACGATGCACTGATCGCAGACGTGGTTGATAAGTGACCCCGCGATGCCCGCGTCGTACGATTTCATCAACAATAGTCCGGCCTGTGATTCCGGGAATCGGGGGCTCGCTGGCAGGATACACGTCTGTGATCACAACCCGGTCGGCATGGTCGAAGGCGCTCCCAAATTCGCGGCACAGTGCTTTCGTTCGTGAGAAACGGTGCGGCTGAAACATCGTGATGAGGCGCCGCCGTCCGATCGATTCCGCTGCGCAAAGCGTGGCACGAATTTCTGTCGGGTGATGCGCATAATCGTCGACGAGCAGAAACCTGTCGCTCGCGTATTTGATCTCGAACCGGCGGCGAGCGTGCTCGAATTTCCCAAGCGACGCCGTGATCTTGTTGAACGGAATAGAAAGTTCCGAAGCCAACGCGATTACCCCCAGCGCGTTATGCACGTTGTGTTCTCCGGGGACATTGAGAGTCGCTTGGCCGAGTTTCTTCCCCCGGCGACAAACCAAAAACGATGAACCAAAATTCCGCAGCTCAACGTCGGTTCCACGGTAATCGGCCTGCTCGGAAAATCCGTAGGAGACTGCGCATTTGCGCTTTCCGCACAATCGCGCTGTGTTCGGATCATCAATGTTGTAGAGAACGCTTCCGCTGGTTTGATCAATCAATTGCGCAAACACTTTCTCGATCGCCGCGAGATCGGAATAAAAATCCAGGTGTTCTTCCTCGATGTTTAGAATGACTGCGTACTCGGGATGAAAGCAACGCAACGTGCCGTCGCTTTCGTCGCCTTCCGCAACGAAATATTCGCCGCGCGGGTTCCAGTGCGCGTTTGTTCCGAGAATTGGGATTTCAGCGCCCACATAGTGCGATGGATGCACTCCGCCTTCACGAAGTACGTGTGCCGTCATCGCGGAAGTGGTTGTTTTGCCATGCATTCCTGCGATCACAATCCCGCGCCTGGCCTGCATGATTGCAGCGACGGCTTCTGCACGACGCAAAAGCGGTTTTCCGAAAGTCCGCGCACTTAGGAGAATTGGATTGTCGTTCTTAATCGCGGAGGAAAAAACAACAAGGTCCGCAGCGTCCGCATGCTCAGCGAGATGCTGTTCATGAAAGTGCAGGCCAAGCCGTTGCAGTCGCTCAGTCTCTGTCGTTGAAACCTTGTCCGAGCCGCTCACTGCGTGTCCCAACTCGATGAGAAGGCCGGCAAGACCGCTCATACCGCTTCCCGCAACACCGACGAGGTGAATCCGATGTTTTTCGGCAGTCAGAAACCGCGACAGATCTGGCAACTCATCACGACGCCAATATTTTTTGCGTGAAGAATCGGCGCGCGCGGCAATTGCTTCAGACGTGAGCTTCATGAGTCGTGTATTTTTCTATCGTGTTCGCCACGCGACCAGCTGCATCGTTGGGCGCGAGACGCGTACAATTCGCCACCATTTGCTGTAGCCGTTGCGGGTTTTCCATCAGCTCGCGGATGTTGCGCGCGAGCGATTCACCGGAGAGATCCGACTGCTTCAGAAGAATTGCCGCATCAGCGTGAGCATAGATCTCTGCATTGCGCGTTTGGTGATCATCCGCTGCGTATGGAAATGGAATCAGGATGCCAGGCAATGAAAAGGCGGCGAACTCGGCGAGGCTGGCCGCGCCCGCTCGCGCAACGACAAGGTCAGCGGCGCTGTACAGTTCCTCCATCTGATGATGAAACGCACCGATGTAAGCAGGAACGTTTTCCCGACGATAGTTGTCTGCAACCAGGCGTTCATCCCGCGCGCCGGAGAGGTGGATCACCTGGAGCGGCATGCCTTGCAAAAACGGCAGCGCTTTGATTAGCGCCTGATTAATTCCGCTGGCGCCTTGGCTGCCGCCCATCACGAGCAGTGTAGGCAGGTCCTCTCGCAATCCGAGTTTCCGCCGCGCATCTGCGCGGTCCAGAGGCACCAGTTCGGTGCGCACCGGCGTGCCCGTGATTTCAGTGCGCGTTTTCGGAAAAAACGGTGCGCATTCCTTGAATCCCAGCATGACCGCATTCACAACACGTGCGGTCCAACGGTTCGCTTTTCCAGGAACGGCGTTCGATTCGTGGATAAACGTGGCTATGCCGCGGAAGCGCCCCGCCAGGACTGGCGCGGTGGAAGTGAACCCGCCCATCCCCAGAACGGCGTGCGGATTGAACTTGCGATAGATAGAGCGGCAAAGTGATAAGCTTTCAACAAACCGGCGAGTGAACCCAAAAAACGCCGGTGAAAATCGCGAAGGCAGCCCAACTGTCGGCAACTTTTCGATTTGGAAATTCGTCCGGCCGGAAAGCGCCACTGCGTCAATATCCTTTTCGGAAACCAACAGCATCACTTCATGTCCGCGATTTTGCAGCACCTCCGCGACAGCAATGCCGGGGAAAAGATGTCCACCGGTTCCTCCGCATGCGATTACAGCATTCATATTGGATTGATCCTAGTTACGGGTTAAGCAAATTCGCGGCGTCACTTTTGCGTTCATCGTGGCGCGTTTCACCGGCGGAGGCTCGAGAATGCCCTGGCGATAAATGTTCACCAACACGCCAACCGCAAACATAAACGCCACCAGGTTCGAACCTCCATAGCTGATAAACGGCAGCGGGAGTCCCTTGTTAGGCAGAAGCGACGTCGTCACGCCGATGTTGACCGCTGCCTGCAGAGCGAGGAGCGAAATAATCCCGCAACCGAGCAGCAGTCCAAAACGATCACGAGCGTGCAGCGCAATCATGATGCCGCAAACAATTATCACAACGAACAAAAAAACCACCAGAAGACTGAACCGCAGACCAAGTTCTTCGCCAATGATTGGAAAAATAAAATCGGTGTGTGCATACGGCAGATAAAGCATCTTCTGCCGGCCGTTTCCCAGCCCAAGCCCGTCCATCCCGCCGCTGCCCCAGGCTATCAACGCCTGCATCTGCTGCAATCCGGCGTCCTCCTTGTAGTTTTGCGGATGAAGAAATGCGGAGAGCCGTCCCATGCGCTCCGAGATTTGCGTAGCAACGAGGATTAGCCCGCCCAGCGCCGCGACTGCAAGCCCGCCAAGCCATAGCGGATTAATGCCGGCAATAAACATCACAACAAACGCCGTTGCTCCGATCAAAGCTGTGGTCCCAAGATCGACTTCCCCCAGCACCAGCGCAGCCGGTACGCTGATAATTGCAAGCGGAATAATGAATGCCGACAACACGTTGCTGTCCGGTTTTTCACGTCGCGCGAACCAGGCGGCGAGAAAAAAGATCGTCGCGATTTTTGCGAACTCCGATGGCTGAAAGGTAACCGGGCCGTAGCCGACCCAGCGACGCGATCCGTTGATGCGCATTCCGATGTGCGGGATATAGCAAAGCGCAAGAGCGGTCAGCGCCACCGCGAACCAAAGCCACCACGTCTTTTGCCAGAAGTGATAGTTCACGAGCGCTGCAAAAGTGCACGCAACAAGTCCAATCCCAATCCAAATCGCCTGCCGTTTAATGAAGAAATAAACATCTCCATGGCTGTCGCGTGCGTAGGCGCTCGTGCTGAAGAGCATCACGATGCCGATGACCAGCAGTCCCAGCACTGCTAAAAAGAGTATGTAGGCGCTTTTACGACGCATGATTCGTGTTGAGCGAAGCGAAGCATCTGTGTTTAAGTCGCTGGATCCGGTGCATTATTTTTTGCTCTTTTTCGTTTTTTTCGCATTCGTCGTTGGTTTGGGAACTAAAAGCTGTTGACCGATCTGCAATTTGCGTGCGTCGTCAATGTGATTAAGCGCGATCAAATCGTTGTAGGAGACCTTCAATTTCTTTGCGATTGCGACTGGATTATCACCTTTCTTCACAACGTAGGTCTTTCCCGAAGCCGCCACCGTCTTTGCCTGTTCGTCCTTCGCAGGCGAATGAGAAGATTTCGGATCGTGTTGGCGATCGTTTCCTTTTTGCATCGCAGCAGGTGGTGCTTTGGCAGGGTCCGCGTGATTTGCTGTTCCCGCCGTATCCGCCGGCGTGTTTTCAGTTTGCGTAGGTGCTTCCGGCACGAATGAACGCTCACGCGTCTTGATGGCGTTGAACGCAATGATTCCCGACACAGCAACGACGTGCAGAAGCAAAACAATCAGTAATGCTCGCGATAACTTCATGTTTGGTTCCGGAATGCCTTCGAAGTCCATTCCTGCGGACGCCGCAGACGCGCGGCGGGCCGTCGCTGCCGACAGCTTCTTAGCGTTGAAAAGACGCGGGATTCTAATCCGTTTCATTGCGGGAGCGTTTGGACCAGTTTGCGAAATTGGTCGCCGCGATCGGCGTAGCTTTTGAACATGTCGAACGATGATGTGCCCGGAGAGAACAGGACAACGTCCCCCGCACTGGCAAGACTGCGCGCGCGCTCGACTGCGCTCGCGAGTGAAGCCACGATTTCGGATGTGACCGCGCCGTCCCATGAGCGCCTGATGCTCTCGGCCATCTCGCCGATCAGCACTGCTGATTTGACTTTGCCTTTCACCAGCGAACGCAACGGATCGAACGTGAATCCTTTGTCTTTGCCGCCGGCGATGAGCACCACCGGTTTAGTCTGTGCGGCCAATGCTTTCTCGACTGCGTCCAGATTGGTTGCCTTGGAATCGTTGACGTATTCGACACCATCGAGTTCGCGCACAAATTCGCATCGGTGCGGGCGCGGCTCGTAATCGCGAATCGCCGCCACCATCTGCGCGAACGGCAATCCGCGGGCGACGCCGACAGCAAGCGACGCCATCAGGTTCTCGATGTTATGTAGCCCACGCAGCTTCGTATCAGCCAGACGCAAGACCGGCTGGTTTTCATAAACGATTGCGCCGTCAGACAGCCGGAAATCGGCGCGATTGGAATAAGCGCTGAAAGTGATGCGGCATGGGCGAATTGTCGGAAGCACTTCCGCAGCGTTGACAACGGCGATATCGTGTTCCGTTTGATTTTCGAAAATGCGCAGCTTGGCCGCGCGATAATCAGCGACGGAGCGATAACGATCCAGATGGTCGGGGGCAAAATTGAGCCAGATGCTTATCGACGGACGAAATGTGCGGATCGCTTCCAATTGGAACGAGCTCACTTCAACCGTCAGCACGTCCAACGGCTGCTTTTCCCGCGCGACCTCTGAAAGGGGTTTGCCGATGTTGCCGCAAGCGATCGTTCGTTGACTGCAAGCATTGAGCATTTGAGCGAGGAGCTCGGTCGTCGTGGTTTTGCCGTTGGTGCCTGTTACCGCGATGACCGGCATTTCGCAGGAGCACCAACCCAGCTCGAGCTCACTGATTGTATCAATTCCGCGCGAAGAAAAATTGCGCGCCAACGAAGAAACCGGATCGATGCCCGGGCTTAGAACCATCCAGTCGTACACAGATGAGTTGCTGTTCGCCGCAGACCCACAAACCACCCGCACGCCGTGTGCCCGCAGATTGTCCAACGTGGATTTCAGCAAATCACTTTCGCCGGCGCTGTCGAGTACCGTCACTTGTGCGCCCTGGGAGGCGAGCAGCAAGGCCGCGGCGCTCCCGCTCAGCCCTGCTCCAAGCACGGCTACGTTTTGATTTTTGTAGCGTCCGTTGTTCATCGCAGTTTCAGGGTTGCCAGTCCGAGCAAGGCGAAGATGATCGAAAGAATCCAGAAGCGAACAATCACTGTGGTTTCTTTCCAGCCCGTTAACTCGAAATGGTGGTGAAGCGGAGACATAACGAAAAACCGCTTGCCCGTGAGTTTGAAGCTCAGCACCTGTAAAATCACTGAGACGGCTTCGATTACAAAAACGCCACCCACTACGATCAAGAGCAGCTCCTGTTTACAACAGATCGCGACAACGCCGAGGATGCCGCCGATGGCCAGCGATCCGGTGTCGCCCATGAAAACCTTGGCCGGATAACAGTTGAACCAGAGAAAGCCCAGCCCCGCGCCGATAAGCGCCGAGCAGACGATGGTCAGTTCGCCCGCGAACGGATAAAAGGGAACCTGCAAGTATTCCGCCACGCGAAAATTGCCGGCCGCGTAACAGAGCAACGCATACGCAAATGCCACGGTGATGGTGCAACCGGTCGCCAAACCGTCCAGCCCGTCAGTGAGATTCACTGCATTCGATGTGCCGACGATAACCACCACAAAAAATACGAAGGTGAACCAACTCATGTTCGCAATCACCGGGGTTTTGATGAAAGGCAGGTAGAGCGTGCGAGCCTGCACTTCCAGCAATGGATCGGTGAGAAACAGGCCAGTGATAATTGCCGCAAGAATAATTTGGAAAAGGAGTTTAATCCGGCCGTGAATCCCTTCGGATTTCTTTTTCGTGACTTTGAGATAATCGTCGGCGAACCCGAGCCCGCCCAGGTAAACCATGCTGAACAACGCGAGCCAGACGAACTTATTGTCGAGACGCGCCCAAAGGATGCTCGAAACAACTACGGCGCCAATCACCAGCACGCCGCCCATCGTCGGTGTGCCTTGCTTCACGCCTTGCAGTTCAGCGAGGCGGTGGACTTCCGCCGCTCCTCGAATCGGTTGTTCGACTTTCAGTGCTCGCAGCTTTTCGATGATGAAATTTCCAAAAATCAGGGTGGTCAAAAATGCAGTGACCGCCGCAGCAATGGCCCTGAAGGTGACGTAAAGAAAAACGTTGAAGCCGATGAACTGTCCACTCAGGTGATGGAGGTAGTACATCATGGCGAAATCACGAATGCCGAATTTTGACTACCGAATTGCTCGATTACTTCCTCGGTGCGCGCGGCGCGACTGCCTTTGATCAGAACGAGATCCCCCGGCTCGGCAATTTCGCCTAACAACCTTGCAGCTTCGCGGGTCGATCCCGCGGACGAAACTTTGTTCAAGCCGGCGGTGCGCGCGCCTTCCGCGATCAGTTCCGCCGCGTCGCCAATCGTGATCAGTTGATTCACTCCGAGCGTAGCTGCGGTCTCGCCGACCTCTCGGTGTCCGCGCTGCGATTCGGCACCCAATTCCCGCATCTCGCCGAGCACCGCGATGCGCTTTCCCTCGGCATCGAGTTCGACCAGCGTACGCAACGCCGCTTTCATCGAGTCGGGGTTGGCATTGTAGCTGTCGTCTAGAAATTGCACGCCGCCGATTTCCTTGATTTGCAAGCGCGCTTTCGTGAGCGGCGCCGCGGCCAGCCCCGCCGCACATTCCTCGAGAGATAATCCAAACGCCCGCCCAGCGGCGACGGCCAGCAATGCATTCTGCACCATGTGCGAACCCGCAACGGGAAGTTGCGCGCGGCAACGATGTGCGCCTTCGACAATTGTGAACTCCGACCCGTCGGCGCTCTGCCGAATTTCAATCGTCCGCAGGGCTCCGTCTGTTGTTCCCGCGAATACAACTCTCGCGCAGGTGCGCGCAGCGATTCCTTTACTGAACGGATCATCGGCATTTAGAATCACTGTTCCTTGTGGCTCGACTGCTTCGGCCAATGCTCCTTTTTCGATGGCTATTGCTTCCCGTGAGCCCATGAATTCGATGTGTGCCACACCGATGTTCGTGATGATCGCCGCATCGGGCGCGGCGATCTTCGAGAGCGCTGCGATTTCGCCGGGATGATTCATCCCGATCTCCCAGACGGCAACTTCATCGTCGGAAGTGGCTTCCAGAATTGTGCGCGGCAAACCGACGTGATTGTTGAAATTCCCTTCGGTTTTGGTGACCCGAAATCTTCGCCCGAGCACTGCCGCAGCGAAGTCTTTTGTGCTCGTCTTGCCATTGCTTCCGGTGATCGCGAGGACTTTCAGCGCGAGCGACCTCCGGTAATTGGCTGCCAGCGTCTGATAGGCCTGGAGCGTGTCGGTTGCCCGCAGAAGTACAAAATTGTTCGGAACACTGCCCGTCCAGTTAAGATCAACGAGCGCGCCTGTAGCGGCAGCTTTTGCGGCGGCTTCGACAAAATCGTGGCCTTCAAAATTTTCGCCGCGCAATGCAACGAACAATTCACCCGGTTTAATCGTGCGGGAATCGGTGCTGACCTTGTTGATTACGACAGTCCCTTCACCGGATGAAAGCCACGCTCCGGCGAGCTGTGCGATTTGAGAAAGCGTGAGCGGATCCATAACTAAAGCTCGATGGGATGATCTTCAATCGCGCGACGTGCGACCTGCATGTCGTCGAACGGGATGGTGTAATCTGCGAATTCCTGATAATTTTCGTGCCCTTTGCCCGCGACCAACACAATGTCGCGTGGATGGGCGAGTGCAACGGCGCGATTAATCGCCTCGGTGCGATCGACAATTTTTTCGTAGCGATTCGATCGAAAGCCTTTTTCGGTTTCGGCAATAATCGCTCTCGGGTCTTCCTTGCGAGGATTATCAGAAGTGATGATGGAGTAATCGGCGAGGCGGTCCGCCATCTCGGCCATTAAGGGTCGCTTTTGCCGGTCGCGATCGCCGCCACAACCAAAAACTGTGATCAACCTATGCGGCTGGAGTTCGCGCAGAGTCTTGAGAACGTTGCCGAGCGCGTCGGGAGTGTGTGCGTAATCCACGAAGACTTGAAATTGTCGTTTGGCAGGAACCAGTTCCAGGCGTCCCGGAACTTGGGGCGCTTTCCCAAGACTGAGCACCGCGGTTCGCAAGTTAATTCCCAACACTTCCGCGGCAGCGAGCGCTGCAATAGAATTGGTGACGTTGAAGCGGCCAATCAATGGAAGACGAACGAGGTAACTCTTACCGCGCGCATCAAGTTGGTACGATGTGCCGGTGAATTCGGGGCGATAGTTTGAACCGCGAAAATTCGCGCGCAACCCCATCCCATAGCTAACAGCGGCCACGCGTTTATCCAGCTTGTCGAGCAACTGTCGGCCGTAACGGTCGTCGACGTTCACAATCGCCACGGGTTTGGTCTTTTGTTTTTGGCCGGCGAGTCCAGTGAAGAGCTTGGCCTTGGCTTCAAAGTAGTTTTCCATTGTCCCGTGAAAATCGAGATGGTCCTGAGTCAGATTTGTGAAGACGGCGACGTTCCATTCGATCCCGCGTGTGCGCTCCTGCGCCAGCGCGTGCGAAGAGACTTCCATCGCCGCCGCTTTGCAACCTGCATTGGCGATCTGCGCCAGTAGCTCTTGTAAATCGAGCGATTCAGGTGTGGTGCGAATGGCCGGCAAAATTCTCTCGCCGATCTCGTGACGAACGGTTCCGATCAATCCGCAGCGCAACCCAGCGTTTTCGCAGATGTGTTTGATGAGAAATGTCGTCGTTGTCTTACCATTTGTGCCTGTGACCGCGGCGAGTTTTAATTTGCGTGCCGGGTGCCCGTAAAAACTTGCTGAAAAATCCGCGAGCGCGGCACGGGTGTTTTCAACAACCAGACAAGTGACGCGCGGATCTTTGTGTTCCCGTTCAGCGACGATCACCGACGCCCCTTTGTCGATGGCGTGACCGATGAATTGGTGCCCATCGGTCTTCTCACCCCGCAAGGCCACGAACATGGTGTGCCTTTGCACTCGCCGCGAGTCATACGCGATGTTTTCCACCGGGCGATCAACTGACCCGAAGACTTGGCGAACTGGAGTCGCAGAGAGAAGGGTCTTGAGCTGCATGAGGCTTTAACATCTCCGACGGGAGACGGATTCGCTACGGCGAACCGGCGCGAGGCGCTCAACGTCGCGAACCATCGGTCAAGGCGATTCGTTCCGCCGGCACCTTGCGAAGTCGCTCTGCCGGCTTTGGTTTTTCGACTCGCTGAATGGGAATCGCTTTGCGAATCTCCTCATGCGGCTCAAGATCAAGGTAACGGGCGGCCTTCTCGGCAACGTGGGAAAAAATCGGTCCAGCAACTTTCCCGCCGTAATTCAATTCAGGTTTGCTCGTGTGTGCATCGTCTAGCACGACAAGTCCGACAAACTCAGGGTGATCAGCCGGCAGATAGCCGACGAACGAAACGACGTACTTTCCGTGGTCGTATCCGCCGTGCGGATTGACCTTTTGCGCGGTTCCGGTTTTACCAGCAATCGTAAACCCGGGCACAGCTGCAGCGGCGGCGGTTCCCTTGTCGCTCACGACTCCGCGCAATGCATCACCAATGTGTCTGGCAGTTTCAGCAGAGATGACCTGGCGGAGTACCACTGGCGACTCTGAGCTGATTATTTTGCCGTCCGATGCCGTGACAGATTTTATGATACGCGGGGTCACCAGTTTACCTGCGTTCGCGATCGTTGCCATTGCCGATGTCATCTGCAATGGCGTGACGCCGACTTCGTGCCCCATCGGAATGCGCGTAATGGAAATTTTGCTCCACGTTTGCGGCGGCCGAATCACGCCATTGATCTCACCCGGCAGTTCAATTCCGGTGCGCTCGCCAAATCCAAACCGGCGGATGTATTCGTAAAATTTTTGGTCGCCGATGCTCAGAGCAAGTTTCGCTGCCCCGATGTTGCTCGATTTAATCAGAATGTCGCGGACGCTCAGATAGCCGAACGCGCGGTGATCGTGTAGAGCGGAGCCACCATAGTTCCAGAGGCCGTTCTCACAAAAAAGCTGCGAATCCAGACGCAACTTGCGTTCGTTGAGAGCAGAGGCAGCAGCGACGATCTTGAAAGTGGAACCCGGTTCCATCATGTCGATGATGGCCCGGTTCTTCATTTGTTCGGGCTTAGCCTCGGAGCGGAGGTTTAAATCAAAATTCGGGCGGTTGGCGATCGCGAGGATTTCGCCTGTCTGCGGCCGCATCAGAATGATCGTCGCCTTTTGTGGAGAATATTCTTTTATCGCGGCGTCGATTTCCTCTTCGACAATGCTTTGCAGACCGAGATCGACGGTTAGATGCACTTGGTAACCGTCACGTGGTGCGCGCTCCTGCCCCCGATAAGGCACGATCTCCTGGCCGGCGCGGTTGTGCTCGATGAAACGGTAGCCGTCCTGCCCGTGGAGGTATTCTTCCATCGAGGCTTCAACGCCCTGGATGCCGCGGTGATCAAAATCCGTAAACCCAATGACGTGGCAAAGCATTGAGCCGTTGGGGTAGATGCGCGTGGCGTCGTGCTCGAGATAGATTCCGCGCAAATTGCCGGCACGGAGTTTTTCACACAACGCATTTGCTCGCGCCGCGGTTACGTCGCGTTTGAGGACGATGTAGCGGCGACCGCTGTTTAATTTTTCGGCAAGTTCGTGGGAGGGGACCTCCAGCTCGGCATTCAGGAGATCAACGGTTGCTTGAAGATCGCTAAGATGTGTCGCGTCGGCCACGATGCTTTCCACAGGAATGTTGTGTGCGAGAACTTCATTGTTCGCGTCTAGGATCATGCCGCGTTCGGCTTGAATCAGCTGCTTGTAAACGTGTTTTTCCGCAGCGAGACCGGCGTATTCGTCGTGCTTGATTGCCTGTAGATAAATCAATCGAAACGAAAAAATGCTGAACAGGCCGATAAAAGCAGCACACACCAGAGCGCAACGAGTTCGGCTACTTGGATTCATGTTGCGCCAAAGGGTTCACGACGGGTTGAATCGCCTGTTCGTCAGTCGATCGCGCCGGGATTGTGAGCCGCACGATCTTTGTCTCCGAAACCGGAATCATTTTCAGATAGCCTTCTCTCAAACGACGTTGCAAAGCCGTGCGCGAGGTGAGCGCCGCGATCTGTCCGGCGGCGACATCGTTTTCAGTGCGCAACGACGCGAGCTCGTTCTCCACTGCCTTTCTACGCTCGCCGAGGTGATACAGTTGAAGCGTCAAATACACGTAAGCCAGCCCGGCGAGCGCGAGAAATGCCGTCATCACAATCCAGCGCGCCAGTGATGCAGCGTTCACGGTATTACAATTTCGTCGACGTGATCGGTTCATTTGATCTTCTCCGCTACGCGCAACTTCGCGCTTCGCGACCGAGGGTTCGCCCGCTGTTCTTCCTCGCTCGGCTCCAAGGGCTTCGGCGTAACAAGCGCAAGGTCGTAATCGGGATTGCACCGCGGCTCAGACCATTCAGGTCTGTCGAGCCATTCCTTGCTATGATCGCGAAAGAAGGTTTTTACCATTCGATCTTCCAGCGAATGGAAAGTGATCACCGCGATGCGTCCGGCCCCCTCGAGTCGCGCAGTTAAAACGCGCAAGCCTTGTCGCAGTGCGCCGAGCTCATCGTTCACTTCCATCCGCAGCGCTTGAAACACTTGTGTGGCCGGATGCTGTCGTCCGTGGCGGCCCACCAGTTTCTCAATCGTGCGGGCAAGCGGGAGCGTTTCACGAAATGGCGAAGTTTTGCGCATTTTCACGACCATGGTCGCGATGCGTCGCGCAGCCGGTTCTTCGCCCAGCTCGCGAAACAAACGGGTCAATTCCTCTTCGCTGTAATCGTTTATGATTGTCGCGGCGGTGAGGCTCGTTCGAGGGTCCATCCGCATGTCGAGCGGGCCGTTTCGCACCAAACTGAACCCGCGCTCCGCGTTTTCGAGTTGCCGGGAAGAAACACCCAAATCAAGAAGCGCGCCTCCAATGGTGGGAATCCCGAGCTCGTCGAGAACACAATCTGCGTGTCGGAAATTTGCCTGCCGCACGATGATGCGCCGGCCAACATGCGCCAGACGCTCGGCCACGTGACGGACTGCGTCAGGATCCTGATCCAAAGCGAGAACATCGGCGCCACTTTCCAAAAGCGCTTCAGTGTGCCCGCCGCCACCACACGTTCCGTCGAGGATCAGCGAACCTGCTTTCGGCTTGAGCAGTTCAAAGACTTCCTTCTGCAAGACCGGGCGATGGTAAATAAAATCCTTGGACGGCTGCGCTGACTCTTCTGGTGCTTTTGGATCAAGCGCGAACCATGCAGGCGTCGCAGTCCACAGAGGATTCATGACGTGTTGACGCAACATACGCTTACAACCCGATCTCCTTTGCTACATGCTGGTAGGTGACCGTTTCCTCTTCGTGGGCCCGTTTCCAGCGTTGCAAATTCCAAATTTCAAAACGCCCGCGATTGCCTACCAGCGCGACTTCATTTTTGAGGCCAACTGCTTGGCAAAGTTCGTCCGGCAAAACGAGGCGACCCTGCCGGTCCGCGCCTGCATGTTGAGCGCGAGAATGCAACTGACGCAGGAACACTCGGCGATCGCGCGCGGAAACTTTCTCG
>Ga0209807_1000516_pt1 | contig 17607 bp, 16 predicted proteins | sample GraSoiAngelo_154_FD_186168 | JGI IMG/M metagenome (GOLD analysis project Ga0209807, IMG submission 186168) | Grasslands soil microbial communities from the Angelo Coastal Reserve, California, USA - 14_1009_13_20cm (SPAdes) (version 2) | ecosystem: Environmental > Terrestrial > Soil > Grasslands ... | reverse complement strand
GCGGCCGGCGCTTCTCGCCGCACCGGGGAGAGCGGCCCGGCGCCTGGCGCCGGCGCTGCCTCCACGCTCGCCTCGGGCTCGGCGGCACGCGCCAGCGGCAGGGCCGACAGCATCAGGGCCGAGAAGACGAGCAGCGATATGGCGAGACGGGGGCCGGCGCGCCGGTCATCCGGGGACGGTGGGTGCGGCATTGCTCCTCCGGTGCTTGGGGCTTGGTTCATTATTCGCGTCCTCGCCGGGAATCGTCCCTGCGCCTGGGTAGCGGGGTGCGACGTCATGCGAGCACGATCCACGCTCGGCGCTGTTTGTCATGTTAACCGAGGATAACAGGAGGCTCATCATGCGCAACCGGATGGGCGGTGTCAGCGCCGCCGCGATCGCCGGGGCGGCGATAGTGATGTCATTGGCGGCAAGCCCTGCCCTGGCGCAGGTGCCCGGCGGCTCGTATCTGCGGACCTGCTCGGACGCCCGCATGTTCGGCGACCGGCTTGTCGCCGAATGTCAGACGATGGACGGCGGTTTGCGCCGGACCGTCTTGCGCGATGTCGACCGCTGCGTCGGCGGCATCGCCAATATGAACGGGCGGCTGACCTGCAATTACGGCGAGCCCGGCTATGGATCGTCCCTCGACCGGGATCGCAGCTCCGCGCCGAGCCGCTATTACGGTTATCCCCGGTATTACGGCTACGGCCGTTAGCCGCGGCGAGAATTGGCGCGAACGCGCAGCGCTCAGCTGCGTGCCCGCGCCTTCTCGATTTCCGAATTCAGCTCGGCGCCGCCGAGGATGATGAACGCCGTCACATAGAACCACATCAGCAGGATGACGACCGCGCCGATCGAGCCATACGTCTTGTCGTAAGAGCTGAATCGCGCGACGTAGAACGAGAAACCGGCCGAGCCGATCAGCCACAACAGTGCTGCCGCGATCGTGCCAGCGCTGAGGCAATGCCAGCACGGCTGTCGCCGGGACGGCGCATAGCGGTAGAGGGCGGCGAACGCGATCAGCGCCAGGACCGCGAGAAGCGGCCAGCGGATCAAGGAAAGCCGGTCCCGCCATAATTCGGAGAGCGGCAGCGTGTCGATGATCGCCGGTAGGACCGCGATCAGGAAGAGGCTTAACACCGCGAACAGCCCTACCCCGACCGTTAAGGCAATCGCCAACCCGTAAAACGAAAGGAGGCCGCGCTCGTCGCGCTCCTCATAGGCGACGGTCAGCGCCTGCATCAGCGCGCCGGTGCCGCTGGTCGCGCTCCACAACGCAAGCAGCAAGCTGACGAGGAGGCCGAGACCAAGCTTGTCGGGCGGCGCTGCGACGAGTGCGTGCAGCTGATCCGACAGCAGCTTCAGGGCCTCCTCCGGCAGCACGCCGGAAAGCGAGCTCAGCTGGTGTTCGATCGTGGCGGGATCGGAGACGAGGCCATAGAGCGAGATCAGCGCCGACATCCCGGGAAAGATCGACAGCAGCGCATAAAACGCCACCCCCGCCGCCATGATCGACACGTGGTCGCGGTCGAGCTCAGCCCAGAAACTGGTCAGGATCGCCCACCAGCCGGGACGGGCTTTGCTCTGCGTGAGGATGGCCATACCGGCCCAACATCATCGCCACTCGCGGCGTTCCGCCCGAGCTAATCGGGCAGCAACCCGAGCGCTGTAAGACCGCGGCGCTGCAGGCGCGCAAATACCTGCGTGAAATGCAGCGCCGCCGAGCGCTCCAGCCCTTCTAACCAGTTCTGGTCGAGAAACGAGGCGAGCGCCGGCTGGCCGAGCGACGCCTCCCACAGAATACCGAGCAGCGAGGCTTCCGCCTCATCGGCTTCTCGCCCGAGGAGCGGGATGACGGCGGCGCTCTCGGCTGCCGCCCGCTCGCGCGTGTCGGGCCCGGGGCCGAGCCCGAAATCGACGAGGCGCCGCCGCTCCGGCGGGGCAAGCACAAAATGCGCGATCTCGTGCAGGATGACATAGGCTTCGGTGTCAACGTCGAGCGCGGCGCCGTCCCAATTAAAGCCAGGACGCGTGCCGGGTGGATGCACCGGCATGCCGAAATGCTCGGCGAGCTTCAGCGCCTGCCGGCGGTGCCGCTCGGCTACATCGCCGGTGGCGCGCTCGGATGAGGTCATACGGATCCGCACGAAGGCGGCATGTCCATCTCGGTCATCGAGTTGCGCGGCAAAACGGTCGAGCGCCGCGGCAAGTTGCGGGCGCGGGATCGGGGTCAGAATCATCGAGCCACATGTAGGGGCAGCGGCGCTGCCCGTCGCGCCCTACACATTGACCGGCGCGAGCGGCTCTCGACCACGGATCAAATCCGCCGCCTTCTCGGCGATCATGATGACCGGCGCGTTGATGTTGCCGCCGACTAGATCCGGCATGACCGAGGCATCGACGATCCGCAGCCCCTCGACACCGCGCACCTTGCATTCGGCGTCGACAACGGCGTCCGGGTCCCGGTCGCTGCCCATCTTGCAGGTGCCAAGCGGGTGATGAACCGTGATCGCGGTTGCGCGGATATAGGCGTCGACTTCCGAATCCGACCGGCGATCCGGTCCCGGTCCGGTTTCCGCCGCGACAAACGGCGCGAGCGCCGATTGGCGGCCAATGTCGCGCGCTAGCTTGACCGCGGCGCGCAACGTCGCCCAGTCCTTCTCCCGCGCGAGGAAATTCTGCTTGATGCGCGGCGCCTGCTTCGGATCGCGCGAGGCGAGCGTGATCTGGCCGCGGCTGTCCGGTCGGAGCAGCACGGCGCGGCAGGCGAAGCTGTCCTCATACGGCGCAACGAACGGCCGGAAATAGGGCGCCGCGGTTAGCGGCGCCGCGCTGCACAGCAGCTGGATGTCGGGCATCGGAAGATCGGACGCGGTCTTCAGGAATGCCATGATACCGTGCGGCTGGCTTGCCGCGATGCCGCGGCCGCGCAGCCGAGCCTTGGCAATCTCGCGCACAATGCGGTCGGCGCGCATCTTGCGATGCAAGGGCCCCGGCTCCTTGCGGCGGAACGTGATGGCGACAGCGATATGGTCTTGCAGGTTGCGTCCCACTCCCGGTAACGGGACGCGCGGCGCGATGCCCTGCACACGTAATGCCACCGGGTCGCCGATCCCCGACAGCATAAGCAGTTGCGGCGAGTTGACGACGCCACCAGCCAGGATGATTTCGCGCTCGGCGTGCACGGTCTGCTTTTCGCCTTCGCGCAGATATTCGACGCCAGTTGCGCGATGATTGTTGAGTAGGAGCCGCGAGGCGAGGGCACCGACCTCGATCTTGAGATTGGGCCGTTCAAGAGCGGGCCTGAGATAGGCTACCGCCGCGCTGCAGCGGCGACCGTCGCGGATCGTCATCTGCGGCTTGCCAAAGCCTTCCTGCTGCGCGCCGTTGTAATCCTCTGTCGTCGGGTGGCCGGCCGCGAGGCCGGCTTCGGCGAGCGCCTCGATGAGCGGATCCTGGAAGCGCGAGCGCTCGGTCGTCAGCAGGCCGTCGCCGCCGCGGTAGGGACCGGCGCCGTCTTCCCAGCTCTCCTGCCGTTTGAAATAGGGCAGCACATGCGCATAGGACCAGGTGGTCAGCCCCAAATCGGCCCAGCGGTCGTAATCGGCGCGGTTGCCGCGGACATAGACCATCGCATTGATCGATGACGAGCCGCCGATGACCTTGCCGCGGGCGCATTCGACACGGCGGCCACCCATCGTCGGCTCGGGTTCGGCAAAATACATCCAGTCGTGCATGCGGTTATTCAGGATGCGACCCCAGCCGAGCGGAATGTGGATCCACGGGTCCTTGTCCCAGCCACCCGCTTCTAGCAGCAACACCCGCGCGTTCGGGTCCTCGCTGAGCCGGTGGGCCAGCGTGCACCCGGCAGAGCCGGCACCAACGATGATGTAGTCGTAGGATGCGTTCGCCATGATCCGAGCATCGAAAGAAATGGCCGGCGGCGCAATGTCGCCTTGCTTGTCGACCGTTTTGAGCGGGCCTATCCTTGCGGGCAAGGAGAATACGATGGCAATTGTTGAGAATCAGCGCGCGTCCGAGATCCCGTGGCGCCCAGGCTATCGCCGCTTTACGCTCGCCGGCCCGGAGCAGGGGGTCGCTTGCTCGGCGAGCCTCAGCGTCATCGAACCGGGCGCCGGCGCACCAACGCATTTCCACAACGCCGCCGATGAAGTCATCATCGTCCTCGACGGCGCGTTGGAGATGTGGATCGGCGATGAGCGCCGCATCGTGGCCGCCGATCACACCGTCTCCTTGCCCGCTGGGGTGCCGCATGGGTTTGTCGCGCTTGGACCAGGACCTGCGCGCATTCTTGCCTTTCTGCCGCAATCCGGTGAGGCGGTCGCGACCACCTATGTCGAAGGCGGCCCGCCGCTAAGCGCCAGCCGCCGCTGAGGCGGGCAGCCCGGCGAGCCGGGCGCTTTCGGCCCACAGTTCTTCCGCGAGCCGGTCGTCGCGCGCCGCGGCATCCGGTTCGGCTATCCGCTTGCCGACCACGTATGCGCCGTGGAACGGCGTCGGGTCGGGAACCGCCGCGAGGAACAGCGAAGTTGCGGCGCCCCTTTCCGGGCTGATCAGAAATGGCTTGATAAGCCGCCAGCCGAACCCCGCGATCGCCCCGGCGCGATCGCCGATCGCGGTTGCGACGATGCCGGGATGCAAACATGCCGCGGTGACTTGCGTCGCATCGAGGCGGCGCGCCAGCGCGCGCGTAAACAGCACGTTGCATAATTTGGAGCGGCCATAAGCCGAGAGCGGCGTCCAGTCCTGCGGCCGGGTTAGCGCGGCGATATTGAGGTGGGCGCCCCGATGCGCCTGCGATGCCACCGTCACGATGCGCGCCATCCGGTTCGTTTGGGCTGATGCGCGCAGCCGATCGAGCAAGAGGTTGGTCAAGAGGAACGGCGCCAAATGGTTGACGGCAACCGTCAGTTCGTAGCCGTCCTCGGAGAGCTGAAAGTGAGGGCTGATGAGCCCGGCATTGTTGACCAGCAGATCGATGCGCTCATAGTCGGCGAGCAAGGCGTCCGCGAGTCGGCGCACCGCGGCGAGGCTGGCCAAATCGGCAAGCGCGGTGTCGAGGGCGCCCGAGCCGGAACGCTCGGCGACGAGCCGCCGCGCTCGCTCGGTACGCGCCGGGTCGCGTCCAACCAGGACGACCCGCATTCCCTGCCGCGCGAGGCCGAGCGCGGTGTAAAGACCGATCCCGGCGCTTGCGCCTGTAACGACCGCGACCCGCTCGCCCGCCGCGTTCACCGCGGCTCCAGGCCCTTCGATTTGATGACCGGCGCCGCCTCGAAGCCGGTGAGGAACTCGATGAACGCCTTGGCCGGCGCGGATTGGCCGCTGGCGGTCGGAATGCCGGCGAAATAGACGAGATCGGGGCTTTGCAACTCGGCCGGGATCGCCCCGACGATGTCAATGCCGGGAATCCCCATCATCTCGCTGATCGGCTGCAATCCGATCTCGGCCACGCCGAGCGCGACCGCGCCTCCCACCGAGGGCGGGTGGCCGGCGCTGCCGGCAATCGGCCGCAATTTCGGCTTGAGCTCGGAGGCGATGCCGAGGCGCTCGAACACACTCGCGATGTGGATGCCGCTGGTGCCGCCGGTCGCGGGATCGGTGTAGCCAACCGAGCCGGCCGCAAGCAATGTCCGCTTGAACGCTTCGACCGAGCCGATGTCGGGCCGCGGCGCGCCTTTTTTGACCGCGAGGCCGATCTTGGCGCGGCCGATCAAGGCGATGCCGTCCTTCGCGATCTTGCCTTCGCCCGCGAGCTTTTTGATGCGCGGCTCGGTCAGGAGCGCGACATCGACGGCTTCGCCCGAAGCGACGCGTTCCTCGACCCCGCCGGCCGTCGCGAAATCGAACGTAAGGCGATTGCCTGAACTCTTCTCGAAATCGGGCGCGAGATCTTGCAATAGCGGCCGCAACGCGCCGGCGCTGAGCACCTTGATCTCTGCCGCGTCTGCGGGTCCTGCAAATAACGCGGCAATCAGAAACCCGGCGAATGCGAGCGGGCGGACCATCCTGATTGCCGAGCCGGTGTTGCCAACCGAGAGTCTCAGCTCGCCGGGCGTTCCGCCGGTTCCATCCCTTTCGCCTTGTAGACCGCCTTGTTCGCCGGCGCGGCGAGGAAATCGATGAACGCCTTGGCCGCGAGCGCCTGCTCCGAATAAGGCGGGGAGGCGCCAACAAACACGAGATCCGGGCCCTTGCTTGCCAAGTTCGCGGTGCTGCCACCGACGAGCTTCGCGACCCTGACGAGCTTGTCGACCTGCGCCTTCGTCAAAATCGCGACGTCGATCGGGTCTTCCGCGGCGACCTTCTTTTCAATGTTCTCCGCGGTATCGTATTGGATCGATAGTTTGTGGCCGGCGGATTTCTCGAAAGCGGGGGCCAGTTCCTCCACCGCAGGGCGCAGCGCCTCCGCGCACAGCACTTTCAATTCCGCCGCAGCGGCGGGTCCGGTGTAAAGGCCAGCGAGCAGCGCCAGACCGGTTGCAACGCGTAAGATTCCTTTCCGCATGTTCTCCTCCCCTGTTGAGGTGCTTAGAGGCTGTCGAGCCCGTTAGACCAGCGCCGGCAGATATGGTGCGCGATCGCGACCGGCCCGGGCACCGAGACCTGCGTCGGATCGTCCAGTCCATTGGCGGCGTGTACTACCATCGCGCGGATCTCGTCGCGGTGAAACCAGCGCGCCTCGGCGAGTTCTTCCGGATCGACGGTAATTTCTTCCGACAGCGCCTCGCATAGAAAGCCCATCATCAGGCTCGACGGGAACGGCCAGGGCTGACAGGCGAGATATTTCACCCGGCCGACCCGGATGCCGGACTCCTCGTGCACTTCGCGCCGAACCGCCTCCTCGAGCGTCTCGCCGGGCTCCATGAAGCCGGCGAGGCATGAGAAGCGTGCGCCGGGGCGCCGCCGGCCGCGACCCAACAGGCCGTAGTCGCCGCGCACCGCGAGCATGATCGCAACCGGGTCAGAGCGGGGATAATGCGACGCCTTGCATTCCGGGCAGCGCCGCACCCATCCCGCCGCTTCGACGCGGGTCGCCGAGCCGCATTGCGCGCAAAACCCGTGGCGCGCGTGCCAGTCGATCAATGAGCGGGCTTCGGCCAGGATCGCCGCCTCAGCGCCGGGCAGCAGAGGCGCGAGGCTGCGTGCATCGAGCGGCTCGCGGTTTGAGGCGGTGCCGATCTCAGCCGGGCCGGCATCGATCGCGAAATAGGGGCCGCCATCGCCAAGGCCGAGAAATACCAAGGTTGCGCCGCGCTCGATCGCCTGCTGCCAAGGCGCGACCGGTTGCCAATCGAGCTCGGTCGTATCGCTCTTCCGGATCAGCGGCCGCAAGTCGGAGAGCGGCAGGACTCGCGCCGCCGCATCGCCGAGGAGGGCGGCGATCCACGCCGCATCCCGCCGCCGCTCGCTCGCGCGGTCGAGCGGGTTGCCCGCAAAACAATAGATCTCTTCCATCGCGCCGCGAGACTAGTGGCGAGCCGCTCGCGGCGCAATTGCGCCGGTTGCCCGGCGACGCCGATCAGGCCATCGCGTTGCGCATGTCGCGCACGCTGTCATGGTTCATCTTAACTTCGCGGTACTGCTTGCCGATCATGGTGCGCACATCGGCCGGCAAATCCTGCTGCAACGCCTCCTCATAGGCCCGCTTGGCTGCATCCTCACCGCGTTCGCACTCGTCGAGGATGGCATGTTCGTCCATCCCGGCGATCGTCGAGCGGATATTGACCCAGAACCGGTGCAGCTGCCCGGTCATGGAGCTGCTGCGCTCGGGATCGCCGCCCAATTCCCGGACTTTCTGCTGCAATTGCGCGGCGCCGAGCCGGCAGCGCTCGGCCTTCTGCTCGAAAAACGCCTTCAGCTGCGGGTTCTTGACCGTGTCGGCGCAGGTGCGGAACCCCTCCTGGCCGTCCTTGCAGGTCTCGATCAGGTCGTTAATGGTGCCGATGACATCGTCGCGATCCATCGCCCGAATCCTTCCGTTGCGCGCGGCGCCCGCGGCGCCGGTTATCTCCTTGCGGAAACGCCCCAGAGGCGACGGTCGATCCGATTCTGCTATTCTGGCCGGGTCCAGCCCGCTTCCCGCGATCCCCGGGCCGGCTTGAACCTTGGCCGAGGTGAACATGGCGCCGCGCGTCGATCCAGTCCCGTCCGACGAGAAATTGCCGGCCCAGGCGGATGTCGTCATCATCGGCGGCGGCATTATCGGCACCAGCACGGCTCTGTTCCTGGCGCAGCGCGGCGTCGCGACGGTGCTGTGCGAGAAGGGCCACATCGCCGGCGAGCAATCGAGCCGCAACTGGGGCTGGTGCCGCAAGATGGCCCGCGACCCGCGCGAGATCCCGCTGATCATCGAGAGCCTGCGCCTCTGGGAACGAATGAACGGGACGGTCGAGGCGGAGACCGGCTTTCGCACTTGCGGCATCATGTATCTCGGCGACAGCGCCGAGGCGCTGGGCAACATGGAGGCATGGCTCGAACATGCCCGTGAATATCAGCTCGACACACGGCTGATCGATGGCGCCGAGGTCAGCCAGCTACTGCCCGGATCGGCAAAACGCTGGGCCGGGGCGCTCTACACCCCGAGCGACGGCAAGGCCGAGCCGCAGATGGCGGCGCCCGCGATCGCCGAAGGCGCGCGGCGGCGCGGCGCGACGATCCTGACGGGCTGCGCGGTCCGCGGCATCGAGACGGCGGCCGGGCGGGTCGCCGGCGTCGTTACCGAAAAGGGCCGCATCGCCTGTCAGTCGATCGTGCTGGCGGGCGGTGCCTGGTCGCGGCTGTTCTGCGGTAACCTCGGCATCGACTTGCCGCAGCTGAAGGTATTGGGCTCGGTGATGCGGACCGAACCGTTCGAGGGCGGACCGGAAATCTCGGCGACCGGCGGCCTCTTCGGATACCGCAAGCGGATGGACGGCGGCTACACGGTCGCGACGTTGGGGGTACGCACGATCGACCTGGTGCCGGACAGCTTTCGCCTCCTACCCGAATACCTGCCGACCGTGCGGATGCATTGGAACAAGCTGCGCTTCCGGGTCGGCCGCCGTTTTATCGAGGAATGGCAGACGCCCCGGCGTTGGGAACTCGATGCGGCATCGCCGTTCGAGAAGGTGCGGGTGCTCGACCCCGAAGCCGACCCGTTGGTGCTCGAACGCGCCCGCGCCAGCATCGGCGAGAGCTTTCCGGCCTTCAAGAACGTGGCGGTCGCTGAGACCTGGGGCGGCATGATCGATGTCATGCCCGATGCGATACCGGTCATCTCGGCAGTCGACACTTTGCCCGGCTTCTTCATCGCAACCGGCTTTTCCGGCCACGGTTTTGGCATTGGCCCCGGCGCCGGCAGGCTGATGGCCGACATGGTCAGCGGCGCGCCGCCGATTGTCGATCCGACGCCGTTCCGCCTGTCGCGGTTTACCGACGGCTCGAACCCGCGCCCGCACCCCTTGGCGAGCTAGGCCAGGATCGACGAAGGACTACGCCGGCGCGAAGACGTTCTCGCGAGCGGTGGCGACGGTGGCCTTCTCCGGCGTTTCGGGAGCCGCAAAGGCCGGGTCGCGCTGCAATGCCGGCAATACCTTGTCGGCGAACAGGCGCATGTTCACTTCCGCCTCCTCATGCGGCAGGCCGCCGAACGAAAATTCGGCGACGAGGTGATCCATGCCGGTGCAGCGCCGCAATTCGGCGATCTTGTCGAGACAGTCCTTCGGCGTGCCGACGATCTGGATGCTGACATAGAAGTCCGTCGCCTTGGTCTTCGCCTCGGCGCTCGCGTTGATCTTGGCGTAGGTCTTGGCCATCTTGCCGTAGCTCTCGTAGCCCTTGACGGTCGCGAGATGCCCGTCCGAGAAATGATAGTGCGTGTCGATCGACTGCCATTTGAGGCCGAGATATTTGAAGGCGCGCTCGTGCGCCTCGTCCCGGCTTTCGGCGCAGCAGACATTCGTCAGGATGATGGGTGGGCGCGGCGTGTGTCCGGCCTCGCTCGCGATCGCGCGGTAGCGGGCGATGTCCTCCGCGGCTTTCGGCCATTCGTTCTGCATGACCATCAGTATGCCGAAGCCGAGCTTCGCCATGATCTCGGCCGAGTCCGGGCTGACCGCCGAGGCATAGAACCGCCGCTCGGGATGCGACATCGGCCGCGGCCGGATCGCGGTGCGCGGGATCTGGAAGAACCGCCCTTCATGCTCGAAGCTGTCGTTCGACAAGGCCTTGACGATGATCTGCGCCGCTTCGACAAAGCGTGGCCGCGCCTCGTCCATCGGGATGCGGAAGCCCTCGTATTCGACGCTCGCCGCGCCGCGTCCGAAGCCAAACACGCAACGTCCGCCGCACAGGATGTCGAGCAGTGCGATTTCTTCGGCGACCCGCACCGGATCATGCCAGGGCAGCACGATGACCGCGGTGCCGAGGCTGATGCGGCGGGTGCGGCCAGCGAAATAGGAGAGCAGCTGCGCCGGCGCCGGCGACATCGCGTAGCCGGTGAAGTGGTGTTCGAGCGCGAACAGCGAGTCGAAGCCCAAGGGCTCGGCGAGATCGCCGATCGCCAGATGCTCGCCGACGACGGATGCGTCCGAGCGCCCGGGCTGGCACAGCATGTTGAGCGCGGTCCCGACCTTCATGGCAATCCTCCGGGTCCATCTTTGCCGGCATGCTCCGCCGATCGCTCCGCCCCGTCAACCAAGCCCAGGGAAAGCCCAAAGGCGGCGGGGCGGCTGCGCCCCTTGTCTAGGGCCGGTCGAGCATGCACATTCGGGCCGAGTGCGGGTGTGGCGGAATGGCAGACGCGGCAGACTCAAAATCTGCTTCCCGTAAGGGAGTGGGGGTTCAAGTCCCTTCACCCGCACCAGTCCGGTTTGCCTCCCACAAAAATCGGTCGGCTCGCGCCCACGGTAGACGGGTTACGGAAGGCTCGCGCGCAAGGCGGCGATGAGCGCAGTGAGATCGTTGGCCGGAACAATGGTCAGGAGATCTTGCGAGGCGAGGCCACAAGCCGGTGCGGCGATGACCGGCACGTCTGCAGCCAAGGCTGCCAGCAAATATCGCGGCCGCTCTTCCGCGATGGCCGGCTGCACGACTAAGGCCACCTCCTTCAGCCAGCCATTGGGCTCGCACGGATTGTCGAATTTTCGTGTGCGGACACCGTCCCAGAAATCCGGGCCTTCCAACTCGCTGCCGAGCAGCAGCACATCCAGATCGAGTGCGCGCGCCGCATCGCGCACTTCGTATGCACCTTTGCGCGCGACTGTTGGGCCGGGAAAGGCGATACAGCGAGCCGATGGCGTGGGCTCCACGCGTGGCAGCACGGCCGGCCGCCGCCAGTCGAGCATGATGGCCTTCTCGGCGAACAGGCGCCCGATCTCAGAATGGGGCGTAATGATCCGAGAGGCATAAGCGAGAGCCTCCGCTTCCGCGTCGATCAACTCTGCCGGGGCGCGAAAATCTCCGAGTGTCTTGCGCTCCGGATGGGCGGCGAAGGCGCGATCGAGGCGGGCGTGCAGTTCCTGCATCGGCAGCCGGGTCATCAATACCTCGACATCGCGCCCGCCCAAGTGACCGTTACGCCACAGAAACGGCAGTAACCACTGGGCGACGACAACCTTGGTGACATCGGGGACTAGGAGCCGGGACAGCCGGGCGGCGATCCGTTCCGCGCCGGCCTGCTCGGCCGTACGTCGCGCCGGCCCCTGTGCGGGCGCCCAGCGGACCTCCAGGGCCCGGCGCAGGGCCTGCAGCGGTGCTGAGCCGACATCCGCAAAGCCCTCCCGTTTCCAATCGTAGCGGGGTAGGCGCCAGGTTGCGCCATCTAGCGGCAAGCCGAGTACGTCGCCCGATCGGCGCACGTTCTCGACAAACTCCTGGAACTCAGGCCAGTTTTCGTCGACCAGAAAGGCGCAGCGATCATCGTCAGGGATGCCGCCATGCCGACTGTCGATGCGGTGTTCATGGCGAAAGCAACCGGTCTCGCCGCAGGTTGCACAGGTCCTCGCGGCGACCCCGGGCGTCCCCGGGGTGGCCCGCACGGCTTGCGGTCGCGGCTCCCTCTTGTTCCGCGCCGGCGTGCGTGCGCGAAAGCGAACGATCAGTTCATCTCGGGTGACCTGTGCCTCGATGCGCATCGCATCGCGCGGACGAAATCGCAGATCGACATAATTCCAAGCAACCGTGGCGTCCCGCCCGTCTGCAGCCGCCGACCCAGGGACTATCCGCGAGTGCGCATGCTGCTCGACAATCTCGCACCCGGCCTGCAGCGCGGTTTCGTAAAGCGCATTCGAGAGTTGGCAGAGGCCGCCGCCGGTTGCCGGGATCAGGCATCCTTCCTGCAACATGCGTCCGGCGACAAAGCCACGCCGCCGGGCGGTGCGTCCGATCTGTTTCCAGAAGCTGAACAGCGCTCCCGCCGGAACGACGACTCCGTGCAGCGCCGCCGCAGCGCGCCGCAGATTGTGCACCTTACCCAGCTCATAAAGCCGTTCCTCCGGCTGGGCCTCCGACCAAAGCGGCGTAGATGACGCTCCGACCATGACCGAGAATGCTGCGTCGCTCGATTTGGACAGAAGCTGAGGACCCGCGAGGAAGTCCTGAGCGCCGCGCCGGAGCTGATGAAGCATCCTCTTGGCGCAGAACATGAGATTGGCCCGGCGCGTGGGAATACCCCATTTCGCCGGCTCGGCCGCGGCCGCACGGGGCGAGCGAGTGGTTGCCACCGTCATGCCAAGGTTCGGATCTCGGTAACGATTGGGTGAGCATTATACGCCAACGAAGGCACCCAATCGTAAATTGGTCAAATCAACATGCTGTTCGCCCTGTGCCCGGCTGGGGCCGCGCGCTTGCGGCGGGCCGCCCATGCACCCGGCGCGATTGTTCCAGCGGCCTGCGCCCGGTATGCTGCGGCGCCATGGCCATGACGGCGCCCCGCGCCGAACCGAGAAGGAGCAAGACAGGCGATGTACGAAAAGCTCATTTCCGGCGACAACCACATCGACCTGACCTATTGCCCGGCCGATCTGTGGTCATCGCAGGCGCCGGCGAAATGGAAGAAGACCGCGCCCCGCGTCGAGATGCGCAATGATGGACAACACTGGTTCGTCGGCGATGTCGACCGCGGCATGTGGAACGGCGTCGGCCCGGGTTTCCTGCCCTATACGAAAGGCTCCTTCGACCATATCGATGAGATGAAGGAGCTCGGCTTCGAGTGGAATTACTTCCCGGGTGCGAAGCCGCGGCCGACCACGCCCGAGCTGCGTATTGCCGATCTCGACCGCGACGGCCTCGAAAAGGAGGTCGTCTATGGCTGCTTGATGGTCAACGATCTGATCGATGACACCGAGCTGCGCATCTGGGTCAACCAGATGTACAACGATTGGGTGGCCGATTTCGCCAAGCGCTCGAACCCGAACCGGGTGTTTCCGCTGGCCATCATTCCCAACACCGACCCGAAAGCCGCGGCGGACGAGGTGCGACGCTGCGCCAAGATGGGATTGAAAGGCGGCGATCTCGCCTTCAAGCGGATGACCCCGCCGCTTTATCACCCCGACTGGTTTGTGCTGTGGCAGGCATCTGCCGAGTGCAAATTCCCGATCTCGTTCCATTCGACCGGTTTCAAGGCGGTGCGCGCGCCCGACACGCCCGAGATGGAAAAGGAGGTCTTCACGCAGTGGCGGCTGGTCCGCTCGACCCTGTTTCAGCTCGACACGATGGAGGTGTTGGCCTCGATTCTTGCCTCGGGCGCCTGCGAAAAATACCCCGATTTCAACTTCGTCCTCGGCGAGTCCGGCGTGACCTGGCTCCCCTATGTGTTCGACCGATGCGACACCGAGTATCACGACCGGGCGCGCAGCCTCGGCTTCAAGATGAAGCCGAGCGACTATTTCCGGCGCCAGGGCTATGTCACCTATCAGCAGGACAAGTATCTCGAGCCGATCGTGCCGCTGATCGGTGAGGACAACATTATCTGGGGCGCCGACTACCCGCACCCGGATTGCATCTGGCCGAACTCGAAAGAGACCTTGGCGCAGAACCTCGCCGGCTTCTCGCCCGCGGTGCAGAAGAAGATCACCTACGAGAACGTCACCCGCCTCTACGGCCTGAACTGATCGCGAAAAAGGGAGGCCTCTCTCCCGTATCGCGGGAGCGAGGCTTTCGGCCGCGCTTGACCGGGCATTGTCGCTCCTTACATGCAGCGCATGACCCGAGCCCCCGAGCAGAGCGCCTGGCACGGCACGACGATCCTGGCGCTGCGCAAGGGCGGTGAGGTCGTTGTCGCCGGCGACGGTCAGGTGTCGATGGGCCAGACGATCGTCAAATCCAATGCCAAGAAGGTCCGGCGGCTCGGTGGGGGCGGGGTCATCGCCGGGTTTGCCGGGACGACCGCCGACGCGATCACCTTGTTTGAGCGGCTCGAAGGCAAGCTCGAGCAATATTCCGGGCAATTGACCCGTGCCTGCGTCGAGCTCGCCAAGGATTGGCGCACCGACCGCTATCTGCGCCGCTTGGAAGCAATGATGGCAGTCGCCGATAAGGAGGTGTCGTTGATCCTATCCGGCACCGGTGACGTCCTGGAGCCGGAGGACGGCATCATCGGCATCGGCTCGGGGGGCGGCTACGCGCTCGCCGCGGCACGCGCGCTCCTCGAAGTCGAGGGCCTCGATGCCGAAACGATCGCGCGTCGCGCGCTGGCGATCGCCGGCCAGATCTGCGTCTACACCAACGACAAGATCACCCTGGAAAAGCTCTCGCTGTGACCGGCAACGCGTTCAGCCCGCGCGAGATTGTCTCTGAGCTTGACCGCTACATCGTCGGTCAGGACGATGCGAAGCGCGCCGTTGCCGTCGCCCTGCGCAACCGCTGGCGGCGGCAGCAATTGCCGGCCGACCTCCGCGAAGAGGTGCTGCCGAAAAACATCCTGATGATCGGCCCGACGGGCTGCGGCAAGACCGAAATCGCGCGTCGGCTCGCGCGGCTCGCGCAAGCGCCGTTTCTGAAGGTCGAGGCCACGAAGTTCACCGAGGTTGGCTATGTCGGGCGCGATGTCGAGCAGATCGCGCGCGACCTCGTCGAAGTCGCGATCGCGATGATCCGCGAGCGGCTGCGCAAGGATGTCGAGCCGAAGGCGGAGCTGGCGGCCGAGGACCGCGTCCTCGATGCGCTCGTCGGGAACAATGCGAGCGCGGATACACGCCAGAAATTCCGCAAGATGCTGCGCGAGGGCGCGCTCGACGAGCGCGAGATCGAGATCCAGGTGCAGGAAAGCGCCGCGGCGAACCTGCCGACCTTCGAGGTCCCGGGCATGCCGGGCGCCTCGATGGGCATGCTCAATCTCGGCGACATCTTCGGTAAGGCGTTCGGCGGGCGCACAAAGCCAAAGAAGCTGACGGTTGCCGACAGCTACCGCGTGCTGATCGCGGAGGAGAGCGACAAATTGCTCGACCAGGAGCGGGTCGTGCGCGAGGCGATCGCATCGGTCGAACAGAACGGCATCGTCTTCCTCGACGAGATCGATAAGATCTGCGGCCGCACCGAACGCGGCGCAGGCTATAGCGGCGCCGATGTCAGCCGGGAAGGCGTGCAGCGGGATCTGCTGCCGCTGATCGAAGGTACAACGGTCGCGACAAAGCACGGCGCGGTCAGGACCGACCACATTCTGTTCATCGCTTCCGGCGCCTTCCACCTCGCGAAACCGTCGGATCTCTTGCCGGAATTGCAGGGGCGCCTGCCGATCCGGGTCGAGCTGAAGGCGCTCGACCGCAGCGATCTCCGCCGTATCCTGACCGAGCCGGAAGCAAGCCTCGTCAAACAATACCGCGCCTTGCTCGCGACCGAAGGGGTCGAGCTCGATTTCCGTCCGGACGCGATCGACGAGATTGCGCTATTGGCTGAGCAGATCAATTCCACCGTCGAGAATATCGGCGCCCGCCGTCTGCACACGATTCTCGAGCGTCTGCTCGAAGAGATCAGCTTCACCGCCTCGGACAAGCCGCGCGGCACCGAAATCGTCGTCAACGCGGATTATGTGCGCGAGCGGGTAGGCGAGCTGGCCAAGAACGCGGACCTGTCGCGGTTCATCTTGTAAGCCCAATTCTTCGCCTCGTTCGCCTTTCCCTTGCGGATTGGCTCGCCGCGCCGGCCCGATTGCGTTAACCTTGTTGTCGGAGGCACACCCCCATGCTGTCCTCGGCGCGGGTCCAGGAACGGTTGGCGCGGCGTACGCTCGCGCTGGTGCTGGCGGGCGGCCGCGGCAGCCGCCTCAAACAACTGACGGACCGCCGCGCCAAGCCCGCCGTGTTTTTCGGCGGCAAATTCCGCATCATCGATTTTGCGCTGTCGAATTGCCTCAATTCGAACATCCGTCGCATCGCTGTCCTCACCCAGTACAAAGCGCACAGCCTGTTGCGGCATTTGCAGATGGGCTGGTCGTTTTTGCGCCCCGAGATGAACGAGTTTCTCGATCTGCTGCCGGCGCAGCAGCGGCTCGACGAGGCGACCTGGTACCGCGGCACGGCCGATGCGGTTTACCAGAATTTCGACATCCTGCGCGCCGCCCGGCCTGAGTTCTTCGTGGTCCTGGCGGGCGACCACATCTACCGGATGGATTACTCCAATATGCTCGCCGACATGCAGGCGAGGGGGGCGGACTGCATCGTCGCCTGCGTCGAGGTGCCGCTCGCGCAAGCCTCGGATTTCGGCGTCATGGCCGTCGACGAGTCGATGAAGATCGTCGATTTCCTGGAAAAGCCGCCCGCCCCGCCGTCAATTCCCGGCAAGCCAGACCGTGCCCTCGCGAGCATGGGAATCTACGCCTTCTCCGCCGATTTCCTGTATTCGGAATTGCAGCGCGACCACGAGGATCCAAAATCGAGCCACGATTTCGGTAAGGACGTCATTCCAAACCTGGTCAGCCGCGGTCTCGCCGCGGCGCATCGCTTTGAGGACAGCTGTGTCAAGACAACGCCCGACGCCGAGGCGTATTGGCGCGATGTCGGCACGATCGACGCCTATTGGGCCGCCAATCTCGATCTGGTGCGGCCAACGCCGTCGCTCGACATTTATGATCCGAACTGGCCAATTTGGACCTACCAGCAGCAATTGCCGCCGGCCAAATTCGTGTTCGACGACCCGGACCGGCGCGGCGTTGCGGTGGATTCGATGGTCTCGGGCGGCTGCATCATCTCCGGCGCGCAGCTGAGACGCTCGCTCTTGTTCTCCAGCGTGCGCGTCAATTCCTACGCTCAGACCTGCGATGCGGTGGTGCTGCCCGAGGTACAGATCGGCCGCTCTGCGCGGCTCAACAAGGTCGTTATCGACCGCGGCGTCCGCATCCCGGAGAACCTTGTCGTCGGCGAGGATGCCGAGCTCGACGCGAAGCGCTTCTACCGTAGCGACGGCGGCGTCGTGCTGATCAGCGCGGAGATGCTCGCGGCGCTTTGAGGCGGAACTTCAGAAAATCCGGGCGGAGCTGGCGCGCTCGCGGATCCAGACCTGGGCGTCACGACCGGATTGCAACGCGTCGCGCGCGGCATCGACTGCATCGAGCAGCGCCTGTTCCTTGTCGAGATAGGCGCCGTAGACCGACGCGCCGATCCTGACCACCCAGCGCGCGTCCCGACC
>Ga0209807_1000513_pt1 | contig 17743 bp, 10 predicted proteins | sample GraSoiAngelo_154_FD_186168 | JGI IMG/M metagenome (GOLD analysis project Ga0209807, IMG submission 186168) | Grasslands soil microbial communities from the Angelo Coastal Reserve, California, USA - 14_1009_13_20cm (SPAdes) (version 2) | ecosystem: Environmental > Terrestrial > Soil > Grasslands ... | reverse complement strand
ATCCACGCTCGGATCACATGCTGTTTTAACGAGTCGTCAAGAACGGTTTGCTATGCAATTAAGGGGACGGCTTCCAGATTCGAGATCAGGGCTGATAATAGCCGATTTCACAATCTTCTCTTCCCGGATTCACCATTCTCGCACGCAAGGATTGTGGAAAAGTTATAGGAATTTCTTGTCGAGATGCTCTTCCTGTCTTGGTGGGATTACGGGCTCGTTTTTTCGAGACGGGTGCGTTATCGGCTTGTCTAGTCTTTTTCGGTCCCTGTGGATTCCCCTAGGGATAAGCGTGGAATAGTATGGTCTGGAAATCGCGGGCTTAGATTCGGGATCGGGGCTGATAATGGGCGATTTACCGCTGGGGATTTCGGGCCATGAAGGAAACCGGATCAGGCAGGGACCGGTGAACGTGGAATTCTCGAGGGTTCACGAAGGGCGGGGGGGCGGGAAAAACAGGCCCCCGGGGGATCATGATTTAGTTAGCAGAAAAAATAGTTAGCGGAAAGCGGTTTGATGGCGAGGTCAAGTGGTATCGGTCCTGTGGTCCTTCCTGCTGGCTTGCGTCGTCACTTGGCGCTGTTTGTGCTCGGATGCTGGAAAAGGGGTTGGGAACCGGGGGGCTGCTAGGCGAATATTTCCTGGTCGCCTTGTTTACGCCTGAGATATCCCTTCTTCCAGGCAAACGCGACGAGCCCTATTGCGCCGATCGCCCCGGTAGCCGAGACCAAAGTTTGACTCTTCGAGGATAACCAAGATGGTTTTACCTCAAAAGTGTGCAAGGCGGTGCCGAGCGCGGAGTTGGGACCTTGTGCGGTTGCCAAGAGCGCGTAGGTGCCTATCGGACCAGTTGTCGGAACGGCGTAGACGGCCATGAACAGGCCTCCGGAGACTCCCTTAACAGTGAGTGAAACGTTCGATCCGTCAGGCTTGATCAGTGTCAAATGAATCTGGATGCTCGGAGCCTGAATAGCCAGTCCGTTTTGGAAGATTAGAACATACACTGTTGCGGTGTCTCCGGGGAAGTATATCGTGCCAGTGTCAATCGAGACAGTTAGCGGCGTGGGCTCGGCGAGGACCTGGAACGGAGCTGTCGCGTTAACTCCGGTGACCAAGCCTAGGGCTTTGATGAGGTGTGGTCCTGGTTGTGCGTGCGGCACGTTGAATGTGAAGACGAAAGAGCTGTTTGATGCGAATGCCTCTCCGAGGAATTGGTCGTCGAAGGTTACCCAGAACGCCTGGTTCTGCGGGTAATATCCGGGTTGGAACAAGATGAAACCAGACCCGTTGATTTGGACCTTGGTTCCCACAGGTCCGCTAGGCGGTGTCACCCTCAAAACTGGCGGTGGAAAAACGACCAATGTTGAAGTGGTCAAGTGGATAAGTGAACCGCTTCTGCCCGTCACGGTAAGAGTGTAATTCCTAGGAGGCGTATTTGGTCCGGTAAGGATGATCACGGATGTATAGCTGCCTCCGTAAATTGTGAGGATGGTGTCACGAAGAGAGACCCGAGGACCGTTAGGAACTAGTGGCGAGATCGAGACGCTGAGTGTTACGTTGAACGGCGGTAACGGCCCAGTACAGCAAGGAGATCGTTCTACATTAACACCCAGAAGTCCGGTAAATCCCGCGAGTACCTGGATTGTCGGTGGATATGTTTGGATTGTGAAGTCTGGGGGGCCGACCACGGTTACACTCACGATGTCCAAACCAGACAGGAATCCATTGGACCCTACAACGAAAACAAGGTAGGTGCCGGGTGGCGTTGTGGAGTACGGTTTTATGAGCATCGTTGAAAAGAAGTACTTTCCAGGAAATATTGCCACGTTGGTCGGGGCAAATGATATGTTGAATGCCGAATTTGGCGCAGGCGCAGGTGAGCCTGTGTTTTGAGGTGACGATAAAGTGACTGTTGTGTTTAGATTCGAGGTGATTAGAGCAACCAGAACTGTTGTGCTTGAACCCGAAGTTATTGTGATCTGATGCGGTGATACGCTCAGGGCAAAGTTAGGTGCCAAGACTCTTACGGTTGCGGTTACATTATGAGATAGGATTCCTGCCGTTCCTATTATGATGACCCCATAATCACCTGGAAGAATGGTAGATGATGCTGTTATGCTCATTGAAGAAAATGCGGACGTTGCTGGCCCTAAGGTCAGAATTGAGGGATTGAACGACAACGTCAAGCCTTGCGGCGAAATCGCGGAAAGAGAGACAGCGCCGGTCAGGCCGAAGCTAGTAGCCTGTATCCCGTCGGAATAGGTGAAGTTCTGTCCAGGGTTTATTGACACGAAACCTGGACCGGATAATGTGAAGTCATTGGGTGGTTTCGACGGAATGACTGTCAGGAGGATTGTCTTTGACCATTTGAGTCCGTTGCTGTCGGTGATCCTGAGAGTTACAGAGTATTTTCCGGCGAATTGATAGAGGTATGCTGTCGTGCTATTAGCACCTGAATCTCGGACCGGCAGGGGACTAAATGTGTCGCCGAACGTCCAAAAGTAATCCGTGATTACGGCACCTGGCGATGGAAGGCTAGCGTTGCCATGAAGTGTTATGACTTGATTGGCGGTCGGATTTAGTGGCGACCAGGTGAAATCGGCCTTGGGCGGCGTGCACGGGGAGCCATTGCAACTAAGGCTGGTGTAATATCCATCATGAACTGTGGCAGGAATCGACGACCCCGCAAGTGCCAAGGAGTACTGTTTGATCTGAATCTGGCTGAAATTCGGGGCAGTCGTGTTAACGCTGAGAGTTAGAAAGAAAATGTTTCCCTGGGTACTGTTGGCTGTCGCCCCTCCTAGAATCGTCTGGGCGAATGACACCACACCAGGCCCGTCATCGGGCCCGCAGAGGCCATTTTGTCCAGCAATGGCTGAGATACCGTCCAGACAGTCCCGGACCAGGGCGGTCGGATAGATTGTTTGGGAAAGTACGTTTGTCGAATAGTTTAGGTTTGACGCATGCAATACGTGGTAGTCATATTCGATCGTGACTGCGACTCCATTGATTGAGGGAGATCCTGTCAAATTAACCGCGATGGTTATTGTCTTTGACGCGCGGGCCAGATCGATGGTAGCATAAGGGTCAACGGCTACGACCGTTCCCTGACCAACAGGGACGACAATAACACTGACCGAAGCAGAATGGGAATGGCCACCGCCACTGCCCGTTATGGTTACGGTGTAGGTTCCGATCGACCCGGCGCACGAGAGGATGCTTGTTCCTGAAATCGTGAAGTTCAGCGAGATTATGGTTGAACTGAGGCTACATGACAATCCTGAAACTGGTGTCACTGCGAATGAGAGAGCGACTGGTCCAGCAAAACCGTTTAAGGAAATCACAGTAATGGTGGAGGTCATGCCATAGCCAGGGGCGGCGGATAGTGTTGACGGGTTTGCGCTTATCTGGAAATCGGAGGCAGATCCAACCCCCACGGTGAGCATGGCTGCATGGGCTCTTGTGAAGCCGTTGAGGGTGGTGTTGCTGTTAATCATCAGCGTGAACGTCCCCGAGGGCGTGCTTGCCGTCGTGGTCACTGTGAGAATGGACGTTCCGGTGCCTCCAGAAATTGTATAGGTACTAAGTGATGCGCCAATCCCGGCAGAACTGGCAGTTGCAGGAATTGCTACGCCGAGCCTCACCAAGCCGCTGAAGCCGGCCTTCGGCGCGACGATGACAGCAACAGGTTTGACGCCGGGGGCAAGTATCGAGATCGTGGTTTGGTTCAATCCTAGACTATAGTCGGTGATAGCGAGCTGTAGGGAGAAGGCTGCGGACAGAGAGCTCGTGGTAAAAGTGACCATGTCCTGAGTCTGGTATGTGGCTGTAACGGTTGCAATGTACACTCCAGCTGGCACGTTGGTAGGCACGGTCCCGGTCTGTGTGAATGTCTGTTGAGACACGCCGGTTAGGTCGATAAAGGGAGCTGACAACGATACTGTCGGACGAATACCTGTTCCGTTGATGGTTGCGGCCAAGTTTAGTTGTGCAGTGCTCGTCGTGTTGAACCCGTTTTGAGACATTGCCGAGAATGTTGTTGTGGGGAGTGAGTGGGTTGGTGCGCCGGCGAGTGATGATCCCAGACTGGCTGCAGTCGTTGAAAGGGTGGCATACGCGAGGACAGTCGTGTCACTGTTGTCGAATCCTCCTGTCTGAGTAGACTCAGGAACCGGAGTGACTGTACCGTTTGATAAGGCTACACAGAGGTTCCCGTTGCTTGAGCTTCCCGGGTCGCAGCCGTTCTGGTAACCTATCGTGACTCCGCCAGGCGCAGTGGTACCAATGATGCTAAAGATCGCAGTGAATAACAAGCCTGTTGCCCCAGGAGGAGAGAGAAAACCAAAAGGACCTACAACCGCGAGGTGCACGGTAGAGGGGTTGTCTGCGGACGGGCAACTTGCTCCAGTGATCAAGACGCCCCCAATACACTCTGTCAGTCTGATTGAGCCGGTGGGCATTATGCTCCCAGTCAGATCTGCCCCGTAAGGCCTCAGCTTAGAAACATCGCTTGAGTTGAGAGCAATATCGAACCCTATGAATGGAGCAGTATTATTGATCATAATAGGGATCCTTACCAAAGTATTCGGTGTAGTAAGCGGCCCGTTGAAGACCGGCGGCGAGACTGGGCATTCTGTGTCGGTAACTTGCGCGATGCAGACAGTTCCCGTGATCGCCCCTTCCGCCCGAAATGGGAGTGCTTGAAGCATTGCAAGGACGGCTAAAGTAGCGATAATCGAGCCCAGTATCCTTCGTTTATGAAAAGCCCTCAAACCAACTGATTCCAAGTTAGTCTTCTTTCGGTCAAGAGTTAAGCTTTCCGCCTGCCGTCCTAATCTTTCTCGCTATATCACGAGCATCCTCTGGAAATAGAGAGCCTTGACGGTACGCGGGTGGAATCTGCCGCAAAACTTCTGATAGCTTGCCGATGGCGGCGCGAGAGTTGGGAAGAGGACTCGTTCACTCAGCCGGTCCTTCGCACCTTTGCGCAGCCTCTGAAGTTATCTTAGTCTCTTCGCTCCCTAGGCTTGCGGGGAGTTTGGAAACGATCAGATGTGTAGTTCGGGTAAACTACGCCCATCAACGGGAGTCTCTCCGTTGACAAGGGAGGAAAGGGCGGGATTCCCTTGATCTTGTCATTCTCTGCGGGTTCTTCAGGGGTCGAATCGTCATACGGAACGACCTTGAGGGTCCAAGAATCGCTGAGAACCCTGTAGCCGTCGAGACCTTCATGATCAAGGAACTTGTGAAGAAGCAACTTGACATCTCGACCCTTCTCATCCTCGACCTCAATCCTTGTTGCCATCTACCTTGATCCGCGCCTGGAATCTTCGACTGAAGGAACTTGGTTGTAGCTCCCGCTTCCCCGGGTAGCATCTTCAACTCTACAATTACCATATAACTACCTAGACAATTCAGGGTCTATCGTCGCATTTTAGCCTGTTCAAGATAGGAAAAGGAGGACGGTACTCATAGAACAGCGAAAAGAAGGAATAAATTGTCGCGGCCTAGTCTGGCCTAGATGGGCAAACGGTTGTCGGTGGCGGTTCAGGGATTCCACCCCTCAAGCTTCCTGTCCGAAGAGACGGCAAGACTCCGCGAACTCGTCCAAGAAAAGAAAATCATCTCAGCTATATCAGGCGGCGTCGACAGCACCGTCGCAACCATGGTCGCGAGAGAAGCTCTCGGCGACAAACTACTACCGATCATGATAGACACAGGCTTTCTCCGGGCTGGGGAACCTGAACGGGTCAAAGAAAGACTCGCAACGTCTCCAACCTCTCTAACGGTGCGTCTTGTCCACGCCAGTGGTCGATTCCTTGCCTCAGTCAAAGGAGAAACAACCGCCGAGGAAAAGCGAAAGAAATTCCGACAAACATTCTACCAAATCCTCAAAGAAGAAGCCGAGAAAGAAGGTTGCGAATTCATCCTACAGGGCACCATTGCTCCTGACTGGATCGAGACCCAGGGTGGGATCAAGACGCAGCACAACATTCTAGAGCAGGTTGGTATAGATCCCGCAACAACCTATGGCTTCAAGATCATCGAGCCTCTAGCCGACCTCTACAAGGACCAGGTGCGAACGCTCGGGCGTCACCTTAACCTTTCAAATGAACTCTCTGAGAGGCAACCCTTCCCAGGGCCAGGACTCCTCGTCCGATGCATCGGAAACGTGACCAAGGAAAAGATCCGTGTGCTCAAAGAAGCGACAAAGATGGTCGAGACAAGCCTTGCTCCTTTCAACTACGAGCAGTACTTTGCAGCGGTAATAGAGAACAGGTTCGCTAAGGACCCCTCGCTCGAGACTGTCTCAGAAACTGCGAGTGAGGCACTTGGACTTCCGGAGTCCGAGGTCCACACGGAGGTCTTTGAAGACAGGGTGACGGGGGTGAAAGGGGACCAGAGATGCTATGGGTTGCTGGCCGGCGTCAAGCTCTCAGAAGAATCGCGCGAGACCTATGGCTGGCTCCAAGATAGGCTTCGCCAGCTTCAGGCGGGAATAGTGGGAAAGTTCCCGGATATCACTAGAGTAGCATTGCTCGTCAAGGAACGAAGAGGCGGGGGACCCTTATCCATTCTCGTCAGGGCGGTTTCAACCAGGGATTTCATGACTGCTGCAGTGTCCCCTGTGCCATGGAAGATCCTCAAAGACATCGGCCAGCAAATCCTGAAGGAAGAGAGCGTTAGCCGGGTTTACTACGACATCACACCGAAACCACCTGGAACCGTCGAGTTCGAATAAGACATGACGATAATACCAGTCGTATACGTCAAAGGTCAGTACAATCACCTGATCGTTCGAAACCTCAAGGAACTAGGGGTAGAATCCAAGCTACTGCCACCATCTGTCCCTCTCGAACAGCTCGAATCGATGAACCCGGACGCGCTGGTAATGGGGGGAGGCCCGCAAAGCGTAAGATCTCCCAACCAACTGACTGGCGAGCTTGCGGATGCAGCCCGGTTAATCAGACAAGTTAAACTGCCCATGCTCTGTATCTGCGTCACTCACCAGCTACTCGCCACAGCTTTTGGTGGAGTCACCGAAGCCGCACAGAAACCAGAGTTTGGTCCGGTAGAAATTTCGGTCATTGACGAAGGACGAATTCTTGAAGGATTAAAGCCAAGTTTCACCGCGTGGGAGTCTCACAACGATGAGGTGGTAAAGGCACCAGAAGGTTTCCACGTGCTTGCCAAGTCAGACAACTGCGCAATTGAAGCCATGCGACATGACGACAGAGACGTATTTGGAGTCCAGTTCCACCCGGAAGTCTCTCACACACTGAAAGGCGTGGACTTGTTCAGGAACTTCCTACATATCGTCGAAGAACATAAGCGAACATAGCTCCTCTGCTCGCTGACAATCATTCGAAGGGACAAGCGAGCGCCCAATTTCACCGGGTTCTGAGATGGGAGTCTTCTCTGGATTCTCCCAAGTAACGACTACACAGTAGTTAGTGGCCAAGTAGGTCGTTTCTGACGGTCAGAGATTTCCTGCGGAGAAGAGACTGTCTCAGCCCACTCTACGACAAAGTCAACCAGCTGGTGGCGGAGCTCTTCGCCCTTAGACTGAGACCGTCTAAGGGTCCTAATATTATCGGCGAGTTGAATCGAACCCAACACATCCTTCGTCCATTTCTCAAAATCCCTCCGTCCAATATGGTACTCCAGAGATTCTAATGGCACGATTTTGAGGGCTTCCAGGAATTCTCCAATTGAGGAGGCGAGTATTCCCGAATATAGTCCAAGACCAGTGTCAAAGTAGAATGACTTGTCCCTTGGAACCGCCATGATCCCATCTACGGTAGCGTCCGCTTCAACCCTGGTATTAGGCCACAATCGACTCCCAGGCAGAATCTTTGCTCGGTCTCCGAGCGTGCAACCCTGCCCGATTATGGCACTATCAATGGTTACGTTGTCGCCCACAATCGCTCGCTCACCAATTATCGTTGATTTCACTGAACAATTACTTCCGATTTCCGTATGACGAAACGTAACCGTTTGATCCAAGAATGTCCCTGAGCGTATCTGGGAATCTTCCTCCAAGACCGTTCCAGGCTGGATCTTAACATCATCTTCAATCTTGGCATCATTGTCGAACCATGACGGACCAGAAATCTGAACACGTTGACCCATCCTGATGTTTCCCCTCACGAAAACCCGCGGTTTAGAATTGCCGAGTGCCCTTGAGTCGGTAGGAGGATCCTGATCTAGCTTGCCTAGGACCCAGCCAGCTCCTCTCAAATAGCCCTTGAGTTCTCCCACGTCCACCCAAAACGACTTGGAAGCGAACCCGAAGAGATGTTCACCTACTCGCATTAGGTAGGGGAATAGGTCCCGAGCAAAGTCCCACTTTTCATCCTCTATGTAATCGACGACATCGGGTTCGAGAATGTAGAAGCCAGTGCTCGCGAGGTTACTAAGCGCTGTGCCTGGTACCGGTTTTTCTAGAAACTTGACAATTTCCTCTCTCTTCCCCAGAACCGCGATTCCATAAAGGGACGGGTCTTCCACTTCAGTAAGAGCGATGGAAACTTCTCCTCCCCTGTCCAAATGAAAGTGAACCATTTCGGTCAGGGAGATTTCGCTGATTGTGTCAGATTGGACGACCAGAAATGTTTCGTCCAGAAGATGAGCGGCCAGTTTCAGGCTTCCAGCGGTTCCGAATGCAACTCCTTCCGGTTCGACAACGTATGTGATTCTGACCCCGAACCGGGAGCCGTCTCCTAGATAGCCCATCAGTTGATCTTTGAGATAGCCAACGATGATGATAACGTCGTGAAATCCGTTCGAGGACAGGTGGGAGAGTACATAGTGGATTATTGGGTTGGGACCGAGTGGAAGCATTGGCTTAGGCCGGGTAAAGGTAAGAGGTCTTAGACGGGTTCCTTCGCCCCCGGCTAGAACAACAGCCTTCAAGGTTCACGCGAGTTCTAGGTCAACGATACCCGCATCCGGCCCCCACAAGAGACTGAAGCCAGTCACGTATAAAGTGCCTAGAAGGTGAAAAGAGGGAAGCTCTGACCGCAAATCTTCCGCTCCTAGTGCCAGCCTTGATATTACAATTCCAACAAGTCGTGACCCTGGGTTATTTGGAGAGTAGCCACCATGACAACGTAATCTCGACCAAAGAGAAGAGCGCTAAGCCCATGAGATAAGTGAAACCCGTGCTTGGGGATCGAAACCTAGTAGCGGCGACGCCGACCGAAGACCCATCATCGTTGGTATTGCAGGAGGAGTGCTAAAGAATGCTGATTGCCGGTGTTCCCTCGCTAGCAATGGTTGCGATACCTAACCCCTTTAAGTTTCCCAGACTGGACCCTCGTGAAGAAAGGCACTGCAGATGCTCTCGACAAGCCAGCAAGCCCCGATGGGCAATCGTTCCACCCTAATTACCATTGGGAAGAACGGAGAACTCAGGCACCTATTCTGGCCTACACAAAACTATCCTCAGCATGTTCGGGGATCTCTACCGGGAATCATATGCGGGAAGGGTCAGAACGAATCCTTCAGCTGGTTGACAGACGACCCTTGGACAAGAAGACAGAGATATCTTCCCGATAGCACTATTCTTGAAACAACTTTCACTGACAATCGTAATGGTTTCGAAGTAAGGGCTACGGATTTCGTCTTGCCCAGCAAGGATGCCCTTGTCAGAGTTTTCGAGATATCCAACAAGAACGTGGCTCCCATTGACACAAGTTTCCTCTACTACAACGACTTCAACATAGCCGAAACCCCTGTCGGTGATGCCTGCTACTACGACCAGAGATCTGACACTATCATCTCCTACAAGCGAAACTATTGGTTCACCTTTGGAGGTCAGAGACGATCTTCCGCCCATCAATGCGGGGTCCACGAAGAGGCATCAGATGCCTTCGTTGACGCAAAAGATGGCAAACTGTCCGGAAACCCTCTCGCCCTATATTCAGGGACGAGAGGAGTGAATTCCTGTCTCAAGTGGGACCTTGGAAGTCTGAATCCAGGTGTCAAAGAACAACTTGTTCTCTTGATGTGCTTCGCACACAACAAGCAAGACGCCTTGTCTCTAATCGATACTGCAAGGAAGAGCTCGCTTCCGGAGATGGTTAATGACGTCAACAAATACTGTCAAGACTGGCTTAGAAATGCCAAAGTTGCTAGAGTTCCAGAAGCCTGGGAGGATCTGCTCAGAAGGTCCCTTCTAACTCTGAGAACACTTGTATCTCCAGACTTCGGAGGAATCGTCGCCGCCCCGACGCTAGAGCCAGATTACAGATACGTCTGGTCCCGAGACGGGACATATGTCGCATACGCGCTAGACCGCTGCGGCTACCACAAAGATGCAGAAGCCTTCTATCGTTGGTGCAAAGAAGCTCAGGAGCCGAACGGTGGATGGAATCAAAGATACAATATTGAAAAGACTCCCGCGCCATCCTGGGGAGAGCAGGAAGACCAGTGCGCCACGATCCTATGGGGCTTCGGACAGCACTACGAACTGACTAAGAATCGAGACTTTCTGGAAGACGTTTGGCCCACCATAGAGAAAGGCGTTGAACATCTCTTGCTCGGAAGAGACCCGGAAACCGGTCTTGTCGGGCCATCGCTGGACCTCTGGGAAGAGAAGAGCGCACTACATACCTACACGAACTCGGCGGCATACGGGGCGCTGAGAGAGAGCGCTAAGATAGCGTCAGTCCTCGGACGTGACGCGCTAGCAGAATCCTGGAAGAAAGAGAATGGCATTCTGCAAAGTGCCATTGTCAAGCATCTCTGGAATGAACAGAATAATCGTTTCCTGAAATCAGTCAAGCCCGTGGACAATGACATTGACACCGCGATCATAGGACTATCCTTCCCATTTTGCGTATTACAGCCTGATGACCCTAGAATGCTGAGCACGGCTCATCAGATCGAAAACGCCTACCGCTACACCGCCGAAGGGATCGGAAGATATCCGAGCGACGTTTACCAGGGAGGCAACCCTTGGTTCATTACGACACTCTGGATGGCGTTGTACCATTGCCAGCTCGGCAACTACCAGAAGGCCAAGACCCTCATCGACTGGTCAGCAAGGCACGTTGACGAGCTCCAGCTTTTCGCAGAACAAGTAAACAGAGAGAACGGAGAGCCCGTTTCAGCCTCGCCCTTGGCATGGTCGCACGCTATGTTCATACTTAGCCTTCTAAACTTCAAGGAAGCATAGCTACATGATCTTGCTGTAGCATGTGGGCCTAAGTTGTTCTCTTCTGGATCCTATTGATTCTCGTCTTAACCACGTCCACAAGACGCATGCGCAACTGTTCTCCAGAAAGCTTCTTCTCATTCAAACCGGTGATTTGTCGAGCAAGCGAATCCTCCCCCAGCATCCTCAGCCAGTTCTCGAAATCTCCACGGCCAGTATGGAACTGGATGGAGGCAATATCAATGCTGCTCAACACTCCGACAAAGTCGGACAAGTTTCGAGCCGCCGCTCCGGTCGGGGCTCCTATCGACCTGTAGAAATAGAACGCATTCTGCGGCGGAACATCTCGAAGTACACTCGCAGTTTCCTTCAAAGTCTTGGCTACAGGCATCAACTTCACTTCCGAGTTGTCAGATACAAAATGGTTTCGCTTTAGGCTTTCTCTCTTAATTATCCCTTAGAGGCGGCTATTGACCGTCTGGGATGCTGACGAGGAGAGTGACTTCTCAACAACCCTCACTGAGCCGGGGGGCACATTCAGTAAAAAGAGTTTGGATGCTTAGTTATGAGTGCGCAGGACTCGCACAGGCTGGCGGTTTAGGAGAGGCTGTCGCGGGACTTGCCAGAACCCTCGCACAAGACTCCAAGATAGAAGTCACGGTTTTCCTCCCGAGTCATGGGAGGCACCTGGACCAGGACTTGAGAACAGCGTACAACCTGAAGGACGAAACGACTTTCATCGCGAACGGGTACAGAACGGGGACAGACCACCTCCATTATCGTTACTTAGCCGGGATTGAACGGGGCCACAGAGATTCAGTCCGCTACGCGCTCGTAAAGGGCTTGGATGGACGGACAAGCAAATGGCTCAATCACCGAACTCTCTACGATAGCAATGTCGTGTTTGAAAAAATGAGCTTGTTCGCGAGAACAGTGAAGACATACTCAGACTACCTGCTCGCCACAGGGTCGCTTAGCAACCTTCCCGATTTGATTCACGCCCACGACTGGCATATGATCCCAGCAGGAGTTGCCTTGAAGCAGTCTCTTGAGGAAAATCGTGTGCGAGTTCCACTAGTATTCACTATCCATCTGCTTGGGCGTGTTTCCCTGCCTTGGCATTACGGATCGGACGCATGGTGTGGAATCCAGGATCTTCAGCATGATGTAAGGATTGGAAGGAAAGGGGTCTTCACACTTGGATACCGTCAGGTCTGGGAAGCGTACTGTCACGACTCCCTAGAAAGGTTTGGATGTTACGAGGCGAATTATGTCACTTCCGTGAGCAGCTCTTACCTGACCCATGATGTTTCCGATTACGTCGGGAACGCGATCAAAGGGAAGAGTGGACACGTCTACAATGGATGCGATTGGGATAACGAAGAGATCAATTCAATGGTTCGAGTCGATCAAACTGGCGAGAAACCCATCGGTCTGAATGATCAGTACCTAAATCGCTGGGACCTCAGGAGACAACTTCTCACTCAAGGCCTGGCTGAAGCGAGACCGACAGTGGAGGGTCAAAATAATCTCGATGGATCTCAAGAACGACGAGATCAGAGCAAGCGGCTGATTGAGCCCTTTGAAGAGGACGGATCTCTCGTTCTTATGACAGGGAGATTGAGCCCACAGAAAGGCGTCGATATCCTCCTTGACGCGGTCCCACGTATTCTCAAAGTACTCCCAAGCACCAAGTTCCTATTCTTCCTACTGCCATCAAATGATCCGGACTCAAACAAGTCAACCAGTATGGTTGCTGCAGGTTACCCGAGGAATGTTAGACTTATCATGGGCAGGGACCGTCCGCTCTATCTCCTTTCCCATGTTGCAGCGGACGTTTACGCAATGCCCTCCAGGGTGGAGCCATTCGGGATCAGCGCCCTCGAAGCAATGATCACCGGGAACCCCGTCGTTGGGGCCGACGTCGGCGGCCTTAGAGAAACAGTTCTTGACATCCAAAAATACGGCGATACGGGAACAGGAATCTTGACTCCCGCCGAAGACGCGAGGTCTCTCTCCTCTGCCCTGATTTCTATGATAATAACGATGAAGATCGACGAGTCATCACAGCGTGGAGAAGTAGACATGAGCGATTCGGTGGAAGAGATTCCTTCCAAACCTATCAGGGAAATGGTCGGCAAGAACCCGCGGTTCGGATCGATGATCAGGGAGAACTGCAGGAGCAGAGTTGAAGAGAAGTTCAGATGGAAGAACGCGGGTCTCCTCGCACTCGCCCGGTACGCAAAGGCGAAACAATTATCCACGAAACCAACGGTCTATTCCAAAGGCGGAAAGTCATCGAGAAACTGAATTATTATCCAAACTACGCTCAAACCTCGTTCTTGAAAAACAGGGCTCCCAGAGGCGGTAGATTAATCCGAATTGAATGTTCTTTGCCGTGAAATGCGTGAGCGTCGGTACTTACTCCGCCAAGATTACCCTGGCCGCTACCACCATATTCGACGGCATCACTGTTCAGGATTTCCTTCCAGTATTCACTTCCGCTAACCCCCAGTCGATAGTTCTTTCGGGGCAGCGGGGTGAAATTCAGCACAACTAGGACTTGATTTTCCTGGGTCTTTTCTTTCCGGACGAAGCTGATTATGCTCTTTTCCCAGTCTTTGGTGTCCACCCATTCGAAGCCACTTCTCTCGAAGTCCATCTGGTGAAGCGCCTCTTCAGTTCGGTAGGTCTTGTTGAGGTCTTTCACCCATTGGTGAAGCCTCCTATGCGGTTCCTGTTCTAGTAAATGCCAGTCGAGGCTCTCCTCGAAGTTCCATTCGTTCCGCTGCCCGAAATCTCCACCCATAAAGAGGAGTTTCTTCCCAGGATGACCGTACATGTAGCCGTAGAGGAGTCTGAGGTTAGCGAACTTCTGCCAGGTATCACCTGGCATCTTGTCGAGCAGAGAACGCTTCCCGTAGACGACTTCATCATGGGATAATGGGAGGATGAAGTTTTCCGAGAACGCGTACCAGAGACTGAAGGTGAGCTGGTCATGATGGTGCTTTCTGTAAACGGGGTCCTTGGCGAAGTATTCCAGCGAGTCATGCATCCAGCCCATGCTCCACTTCATACCGAAACCGAGCCCTCCCACGTAAGTTGGGTGTGATACCATAGGCCACGCGGTTGATTCTTCCGCGATCATTTGGACGTCAGGCTGAGCGCGGTATACTGCCTGGTTGAGCTCCTTGATGAAGGATAGTGCTTCCAGATTCTCCCTGCCCCCATACATGTTAGGCGTCCACTCACCCTTCTTCCGGGAGTAGTCCAAGTAGAGCATTGAGGCTACTCCATCGACTCTGAGTCCATCGGCGTGGTATTTGTTTAGCCAGAAGACCGCACTGCTCGCCAGGAAAGATCGGACTTCATTCTTTCCAAAATCAAAGATGAAACTCTTCCAATCTGGATGATTTCTCTTCTGAGGGTCAGAATACTCGAAAAGGTGTGAGCCATCATAGCAAGCAAGTCCGTATGCGTCTGATGGAAAGTGAGAGGGGACCCAGTCCAGGATTACTCCGAATCCTTTTTTGTGAAGCTCATCGACGAGGTGCAAGAAGTCTTCGGGTATGCCGAACCGGCTCGTGGGCGCGAAATAGCCCAGAGTTTGGTACCCCCAAGACCGACTGTAGGGATGCTCCATCACGGGCATAAATTCCACATGAGTGTACTGCATCTCTTCTAGGTAGCCCGGCAGGTCCCTCGCCAACTCTCGATAGGTTAGCCATCGCTGGTTGTCTTCTGGGACCCGCTTCCAGGATCCGAGATGGATCTCGTAAATGGCAAAGGGCGAGTCTAGAGAATTGTTCTTCGATCGGTCTTTCATCCATTCTTTGTCATCCCAAGAATGTTTGAGCTCCCAGACGACTGATGCTGTTCGAGGTGGGATTTCCCAGAGTAGGGCGAACGGGTCCCCTTTTTCCATGGAATATCCGGCATGGATTCTGGACTCGATATTGTACTTGTAAAGAGCGCCTTTAGCGAGTCCTGGTATGAACCCTTCCCAGATCCCGGAGCCGTCGCTCCTAAGTTTCAGAGAGTGACTATTTTTCCGCCATTGATTGAAATCTCCAATCACGTGGACCTGTTTGGCATTAGGAGCCCACACCGCGAAATGTGTGCCTTCTTCCCCGTTGAGCTGGATGGGGTGGGAGCCTAGTTTCTCATAGAGTTGGATGTGTCTTCCTTCTTTGAAGAGATGAATGTCGTATGGCGTCAGTAGCTCGTGTTCGATAACCGTATCCATGGTTGGGAAAGCTCCTCGGCCCTTGGCTGGCAATGACGGACCCATGAATCAATTGAAGGTTCCTAGTAACAATTTCATCACAGGTCGAAATCCGGTACCTTTCTGAGCTGCCAGCTAACTTCGCCCTTCTCGGTATCTATCCAGATCAGGAACGCCTTGCCTGTTGAACCTTGCGACCGGAAGGAGTTTAGGTCCTCAATTAGCTTCCGATCGACGACAGCTTCAGCGGACGCCCCTTCACCGGTGTTAGGGTCCACGAGTTCGAAGCTCAGCCTAGTCATTGCTTCCTCCGGAATAGCTGAGTATCGTAGCACGTGGAATCCTCGGCCGTCCAGACTCAGAAGGATTGGCTTGTCAACAGGATCAGGGCTCAAGCGATGACGAGTCCGATTACCTTCGTAGGTGTAATAGTCTCTTCTTGCTGACCATGGGGGTTGTGGGAACCGTTACGTCCCCGAACTTCCAACAAGTCGTGAAGAACTAGGTCCCATATCGACTACAGATTCTCTTTCGATAAGAGATTGACGAATCCTCTTCGCAAGATCCTCAGCGTTCATCGAGAAGAGTATCGGCCACCCATCTGGAGCGTTCGCGATAGGATGAACGATGATTCCCTCATCCTGAATCATCTTCATCTCGTCGGAAGCGTTCTTGAAGTTGGACTCGGGAATTAGCAGGTCAGTGACCTTGATCTTCTCCGCCTTCAGAATACCCACTAGCTTCCCAGCTTCTCTACCTCTTCCACCCAGCCCGCCTACTGGTCCGATGTCCATTTTCAGCCCTATCGTTCCGGTCATCACTCGAGATTGTGGAATCGGGATTCCTGAGAGTTCAGAGACTAGCGCGTTCAGCATCGCATAACCCGCGCTTGGACCGGATACTCCTTGACCGGGCGCTCCTTCAAGAATTGATCGGATCTGAAACGCGACATGGAACCTGGTTAGGTTCGCCCGCGCTTTCAACCACAGCCACGACCTGATTGCTTCGACAGCGTTGGTAGCGCTTTGAATGACGGAATCATCTGGCACGAAGCTCTGTCCCATCATCATCGAGCTCGCTTGGCCCGTAACTGATACGTGTCTCTCTCCAGGATTGATGGGTCTTACAGTGCACTGAATGGTTAGGATACCGCCACTTCCTCTATCACTCGTGTAGAGACCATACGTTACTCCAGGTATCACTTGTGATAGAATCAACGCCTCAGCGATTTCCCGGTGTTCCTTGTCTTCCAAGGACTCGAGGCTTGAGATGGCCCGTTGGAAGTGGAAGAGTCGTATCTTATAGTTGTCTTGGTTAACTTGGTCGGGCGTGAGTTCGCTTCCCTCGTTCTTGTAAATAGCGAGCAGCTGGTCCAACCGATCCAGGTCATCTTGGTACTTGAGAGTGACCGCCTGAAGCGATGTCTCTTGGCCCTTGGCTTGTGTGACCTCGCGTGCTGCGGCAACCTCCGATGCCCACATGCGGTGAGCCTCCGATACTGTCTCTGCGGCACCTCTTGGGCTAAGAATCCTTTGTCGGCGGAACATCTTCGTGATTTTGCCCGCATCGACTTCCGGGTGTAAGTATCTGCTGAATGTCTTTAGATGAATTCCGACGACCTCGTTCCATTCAGTATCGTTTTGTGGTGGGTGAACGTAGTAGATGTTGGGTTCGAACCTGTCCCGGGTTGCTTGGTCGATCAATTGTTCTTTGTTCGAAGTCGCGATCACAACTACCTTGTCCTCCGGCCTTAGCTCGCTTAGCTCCGCCTTTACCTGGGCAAGGATCTTGTTGCTAGAGGGGTCTCCTCCCCAGAAGATCGCGTCTGCCTCATCCAGTAGCAGTATGCAAGGGCTCTTCTGCCGCACGAGCGAAAATAGGTCTTTGACTCTTTTCTCAGGGTCGCCCATGTAGTTCGCGCCGCTCATGAGTTCGCCGCCTCTGACCTTGATGAATCCCACGTTGTTCTCAGCAGCTGCCACCATGGCGAGAAGAGTTTTGCCGGTGCCTGGCGGACCCAACAGGAAGAACCTGGGGTTGGACTGATGTCCTAGCTCAGCCATTGACGGATTGAAGGCTAGTGCGATGTGGTTCAGAATCTTATTCTTAACATCGTGTAAGCCACCAACGTCTTCTCTGTTTACTTTGGGTTTACTCACGTAGACGGCGTCTGTCACTTCTTGTGATTTCTCTTGTTCGGAGTAGAGCTTGATGTTCCTCGCCGCAATAACAAAGTCGTCGATCTTGACAGATATCTTGGGTCTCTCGATACTAGCGGAGAGGTTGCGATTGTCTCTGAATTTTTCTCTTAGTGGAGCTTCTTTGGATTTTCTGACTTCGCGGAATATTTCTTGGATGTC
>Ga0209807_1000511_pt1 | contig 17775 bp, 11 predicted proteins | sample GraSoiAngelo_154_FD_186168 | JGI IMG/M metagenome (GOLD analysis project Ga0209807, IMG submission 186168) | Grasslands soil microbial communities from the Angelo Coastal Reserve, California, USA - 14_1009_13_20cm (SPAdes) (version 2) | ecosystem: Environmental > Terrestrial > Soil > Grasslands ... | reverse complement strand
TCGTACTACGACTACTACCAACCCGAGGCGTACATCGCCCGGAGCGACACCTACATCGAGAAGGACAGCTCGCGCAACGAGGAGATCGACCGCATGCGGCACTCCGCGACGCGGTCGTTGTTCGAGAGACGCGACGTGATCATCGTCGCGTCGGTCTCCTGCATCTACGGTCTCGGCGCGCCGGTCGACTACGGCGCCGTGACCGTCCGCTTGAACAAAGGCGAGCGCGTTCGCCGCGACACGGTCCTGCGGCATCTCGTCGACATCCAGTACGAGCGCACCAACACCGATCTCATGCGCGGCAAATTCCGCGTCCGCGGCGACACGCTCGAGATCCAGCCCGCATACGAAGAGCTCGCCGTGCGCATCGAGTTCTTCGGCGACGACGTCGAGCGGATCACGGAGCTCGACCCGCTCACCGGCGAGGTGCTCGCGGAGCGAGACAAGATGGACATCTACCCGGCGCGGCACTTCGTCACGCCACGCGAGAAGCTCCTCGAGGCGATCAAAGACATCGAGGTCGAGCTTGTCGACCGCGTGAAGGAGCTCGAAGACGCGGGACGGCTGCTCGAGGCGCAGCGGCTCCGGCAGCGGACGAACTTCGACCTCGAGATGCTCCGCGAGACCGGAACGTGCGCCGGTGTCGAGAACTACTCGCGTCACCTCGCGCGGCGTCCCGCGGGAAGCCGGCCCTGGACCCTTCTCGACTACTTCCCGCCGGATTTTCTTGCGTTCGTCGACGAGTCCCACATCTCGATTCCGCAGGTGCGCGGCATGTACTTCGGTGACCGCTCGCGCAAGGAGATCCTGGTCGACTACGGCTTCCGGCTTCCGAGCGCACTGGACAACCGGCCGCTCACGTTCGCCGAGTTCGAGCAGCGCCTCGATCAGGCCATCTACGTCTCGGCAACGCCGGGCCCCTACGAGCTCGAGCACTCCTCCCATGTGGTCGAGCAGATCATTCGGCCGACGGGTCTCATCGACCCGCAGATCGAGGTGCGCAAGACCGAAGGACAGATCGACGACCTCCTTGCCGAGCTCAACACACGCGTCGAGCGCGGCCAACGCGCGATCGTCACGACCCTCACAAAGAAGATGGCCGAGGACCTCGCGGACTACCTACGCGAGATGGGCATCAAGGTGCAGTACCTCCATTCGGAGATCGAGACGCTGCAGCGCGTCGAGATCCTTCGCGACCTGCGCCTTGGTGTGTACGACGTCGTCGTCGGCGTGAACCTGCTCCGCGAAGGCATCGACCTTCCCGAGGTCACGCTCGTCGCGATCCTCGACGCGGACAAAGAGGGGTACTTGCGGTCGGAGGGTTCGCTTATTCAGGTGATCGGAAGGGCGGCCCGCCACGTCGAAGGGCGCGTGATCATGTACGCGGACCGCGTGACCGCGTCGATGAAAGCGGCGATTGACGAGACGGATCGACGCCGCGAGATCCAGGTCGCATACAACACGGCGCACGGAATCGACCCACAGACCATCGTCAAAGCCATCCGGGACATCGGTCTCCGCCTGCGCGACGTCGCCGACGTCGAGGGCGTCAATGAGAAGGCACGCCGTCCCCTCGCCGCGGGGTCCATGCCGAAGGACGAGCTTCTGCGGCTCATCAAGGACCTCGAAGGCCAGATGAAGCGGGCGGCCAAAGATCTCGAGTTCGAGAAGGCCGCATTGCTTCGGGACGAGGTCGTCGAGCTCCGCGGCCTCATGGTGCTCGAGCAGGGGCCGGAGAGCCTCGACGCTTCCGCGGAACCCGTGGGCACGACCGCGCGGGTTATCCGAGCGGGCGCGCGCCGTCGGCGCGTTCCCTAGCGCATGCTCGTCGGCGTGCTGACAGCCCTCGGCGTCCTCGGCGCGATCGGCCTCCTCGTCGTGCTGTTCTTGCAGCGCGGACGGGACGGGGTTGACCTCTCGCTCGGCGGCCTGCTGCGTCTCTACCTCTACCTGGCGTCGCTCGCCGGCGTGATCGCGTTCGCCATCGGACTTGCGGGGATCATCGCGTTTGTCCTCGCCGCCGCTTTCGGGCTCGACGTCGTGTACGGCGGTCAGATCCAGCGCCCGTTCCCGGCGATCGCTCCGGCCTGCGCGCCAAACAACACGTGCCCGCCGTTCGTCACGCCTCTGCAGCCGGCGATCCCGGACCCGCGCATCCGGCAGCAGACCGACGACCTGGTGCGTGGCGTCACGTTCGTGATCTTCGGTGGCGTCTTCTGGGCAGCGCACTGGTGGGCCCGCCGGACCCTTTCCGGTGCTGCCAGTGGACTTCATCGCGCGTATCTCATCGTCGGCACGGCCATCTTCGGCGTCGCGACGATCGCGTTCTTACCGATGGGGATCTACCAGGCGTTGTCGTTCGCGATCGCTCCGCCTGACCAGTTCACCTTCCGCCCGGGTGCGGGCGAGGCCCTCTCGGGCGGCCTCGCCGCGCTGCCACTCTGGCTTGGTTATCTCTGGCTGGTGCAGCGCGCCCTTCGGAGCGCGCCGCCTTCATCGCCCACGGCCGCCTGATGCCTCTCGACCACATCCACGTCAAAGGCGCGCGCGAGCACAACCTCAAGAACATCGACGTCAAGATCCCGCGCGACAAGATGGTCGTGATCACGGGTCTGTCGGGGTCGGGGAAGTCATCCCTCGCCTTCGACACGATCTACGCGGAGGGGCAGCGCCGGTACGTCGAGTCGCTCTCGGCCTACGCGCGTCAATTCCTTGGTCAGATGGAGAAGCCGGACGTCGACTTCATCGAGGGTCTCTCGCCCGCGGTGTCCATCGATCAGAAGGGGTCGACACGCAACCCGCGGTCGACGGTCGGGACCGTCACGGAGATCTACGACCACATGCGTCTTCTCTTCGCGCGGGTCGGTGTGCCGCATTGCCCGAACCACGGGATCCCGATCGTCGCGCAGACGGTGCAGGAGATCGTCGATCAGATCGGCGCAATGCCGGAAGGCTCGCGCATCCTCGTGCTGGGCCCGCTCGTCCGCGACCGCAAGGGCGAGCACCAGCAGCTTTTCGCGACCGCCCGCCGCGGCGGTTTCGCGCGTGTCCGTGTGGACGGCTTCGTCCGCGATCTCTCCGAAGACATCACCCTCGACAAGATGAAGAAGCACTCGGTCGAGGTCGTGGTCGACCGGCTCATCGTCCGCCGTGGCGCCGAGGCCGAGGCCGAGCGCTCGCGGCTCACCGACTCGGTCGAGACCGCGCTGCGTCTCGGCGAGGGTCTTGCGCTTGTCGCCGACGCGGACGGCAAGGGCCCGGAGCGCCTGTTCTCGGAACGGCTCGCCTGTCCTGAAGGCGACTTCTCGATCGGCGAGATCGAGCCGCGGACGTTCTCGTTCAACTCGCCGCACGGCGCTTGTCCCGCGTGTACGGGACTCGGGACGAAGCTCGAGCCCGACCCCGAGCTCGTGCTCGGCAACCCGGACCTCTCGCTCAAAGACGGCGCGGTCCTGCCGTGGCAGAAATCGAGCGGCACGGCCCAGTACCGCATGGCGATCCTCGAGGGCCTCGCCCGCAAGTTCAAGTTCTCGCTCGACTCGCCCATCAAATCGCTGCCCAAGAAGGCCGTCGACGCGATCCTGAACGGCACAGAGGACGCGCTGAAGCTGACGTACGAGAACCGGAACGGGCAGCGGCGCTCGTACGAGTACGAATGGGAGGGCGTCCTCCCCTGGCTCGACCGGCAGTACCGCGAGACCACGTCCGATTTCATCCGCGCGGACATCGAGCGATACATGAGCGAGCGACCATGCCCCGTCTGCAAGGGCAAGCGCCTGAAGCCCGAGGCACTCGCGGTGACGATCGGAGATCGCAACATCGCCGACGTCACCGCGCTCACGGTCAGCGAATGTCTCGAGTGGACCACCTCGCTCGAGAAGGAGCGCGGCGGGCTCGGTATCCGCGCACGCAAAATCGCGAAGCAGGTACTAAAGGAGATCCGGACGCGGCTCGGGTTCCTGATGGACGTCGGCCTCGATTACCTCACGGTGGATCGGTCAGCGACGACGCTCTCCGGTGGCGAGGCCCAGCGCATCCGGCTCGCGACGCAGATCGGATCGGGCCTCATGGGCGTCCTGTACATACTCGACGAGCCGTCGATCGGCCTTCACCAGCGCGATAACGCCCGGCTCATCCGCACGCTCCTCGGAATGCGCGACCTCGGCAACACGATCCTCGTCGTCGAGCACGACGAAGAGACGATCCGCACCGCCGACTGGATCGTCGATATCGGCCCCGGCGCCGGCGAGCACGGCGGCGAGGTCGTCGCGGAGGGCACGATCGGCGACATCCTGAAGGAGCCGCGCTCAATCACCGGCGCATACCTGTCGGGCCGGCGGCGCATCCCGGTGCCCAACCGACGTCGCAAACCGCGGCCGGAGGCCATCGTTGTGCGCGGTGCGCGAGAGCACAACCTCAAAGACATCGACGTGCGGATCCCGCTCGGGCAGTTCGTCGCGGTTACCGGCGTGTCCGGTTCGGGGAAGAGCACGCTGGTGAACGAGATCCTGTACCGCCGTCTCGCGCAGATCATCTCGCGGGCCAAGGAGCGGCCGGGCGCGCATGACCGGATCGAAGGCGTCGATCTCATCGACAAAGTCATCGACATCGATCAGTCGCCGATCGGCCGTACGCCCCGCTCCAACCCGGCCACGTACACCGGGCTCTTCACGCCGATCCGTGAGCTGTTCGCGGCGGTCCCCGAAGCGCGGCTTCGCGGCTACACCGCGGGTCGTTTCTCTTTCAACGTGAAGGGCGGGCGCTGCGAGGCCTGCGCCGGCGACGGGATCATCAAGATCGAGATGCAGTTCCTTCCGGACGTGTACGTCCCGTGCGAGGTGTGCGGCGGGAAGCGTTACAACCGCGAGGCGCTCGAGATCCACTACAAAGGCAAGTCCATCGCCGACGTCCTCGAGATGACCGTCGAGGAAGCGCTGGAGTTCTTCAAGAACGTGCCCATCGCCGAGTCGAAGCTGCGCACGCTGAACGACGTCGGCCTCGGCTATATCCATCTCGGCCAGCCGGCGACGACCCTCTCCGGCGGCGAAGCCCAGCGCATCAAGCTCGCGACCGAGCTCAGCCGCCGGGCGACGGGCCGGACGCTCTACATCCTCGATGAACCGACGACCGGCCTCCACTTCGCCGACGTCGAACGTCTGCTCGAGGTTCTGCACCGCCTCGTCGATGCGGGCAACACGGTCGTCGTGATCGAGCACAACCTCGATGTCGTGAAGACTGCCGACCACGTCATCGATCTTGGTCCCGAGGGCGGGAAGGCCGGCGGCGAGGTCATCGCTGAAGGGACGCCTGAGGCTGTGGCGCACGTTCGGCGGTCCTTCACCGGGCGCTACTTGAGAGATCTTCTGGCCACCGGCGAGGTGCGCGGCATCGCCTAGACGCTGATCGCGTCGGGAAGGTCTCGCGCACTTCGGCTACGTACGTGCCCTCTTCTGGCGCCGCTCTCGCGCGCGTCGCACCCGCTCCGAGAGCAATCGCTTCGCGTGTTCTAACTCGGATCGCCGCGTCGACGAGAGACCCCGGCCGGCCCGATTCACGAAGTACGTGAGCATGCGCATTCCCGAGGCGGGCCCTTTGGGCGAGACCTTGCGCGACGCGAGCCTTCTCGCGATCGTCGCCGCGTCCTTCGTGAAGAGACCGGCCTCGGGATGCGTCGAATCGGTCTTCACCGATGCGACCCAGCGCTTCGTAGTCGCGTTTCGTCTCGGCACGTGCTCTCCCGTCTGGCGGTCGGGTCGCCCGCTACCTCGCTCGTCGAGCCTTGACGATGTTGCGACGCGCCGCCGCACGCTGGGCTGTCGTCGTCTTGCGCCGTGGGCGGACCGTCTTCCGGCCGCCGCGCGGGCCGCGCCGCGTCGTCGCCGCACGCAAGCTTGATGTCGGTCGAGCGACCTTGTCGTCCTCCGATATTTCGATCCCGTGCTTGCGAGCCGCCGACATGATCTTCCGGCGCGCGGTCTCCTTCGCGGATTCCGACGAGAACTCGGTCTGATTCCACCGTGCCATCGCGTTCCGCACGTGGCTCTCGTCATTCAAAGGCAGGTGTCCCTCGCCGCGCGCGTCGACATACGCGAAGACTGATTTCGGCATCGCTTTGCGTTGTTTTTCCCGCAGATCGGGCATCTGTTGATCACCCCCACGTTGGGCTCGCTGCATAGATCGTTCCGCGGCGCGCTCTCAGGAAGCGCCAACCTCGGCGCGCGGCAATGCCGGGTTTCGACGCTGCGACCTACGGCGTGCTCCCTCGAGATGGAACCGGCGCGAGCATCAGCGCACCGAGGACGGCACAGGCCGCACCGTACCCAAAGATGGCCGTTGGACCCAAGCCATCCCACAGCTGACCACCGACGACGCTCGCGACGAGCGCCGAGAGGCCGACGACGGCTCCGTAGATTCCCACACCGGAACCGCGCAGCTCTGCGGGAACGAGGTCGACGGCGAGCGCTTTACCGACCGCTCGGAATGCCCCTTGGAACAGGCCGTAGAAGAGGAAGAGGGCGGTGACAAGCGACGCGCTCGTACTGAGCGCAAGACCGGCGTACGCGATGGCAAAAACGGCAAGCGCGATGAGCAGGACACGCTTGCGGCCCCAGCGATCCGAGAGCCCGCCCGCTGGATACGAAGCAGCCGCAGCGACGAAGTTGTAGCCGGCGTAGACGAGCAGCGTTCGTTCGGCTGGGATGCCCACGTCGGTGGCCCTCAGAATGATGAATGCCTTGCTCGAGTTGCCGATGCTGAAAGCGCCGACCGCGAGGAGGTAACGCCAGTACGCGCCGGGGAGTCGGCGAATGCTGACGCGTCCATCACCCGCTCGCGCATCTCTGGCCGGCTTCTCCCGCACGAGCGCCATCACAGCGAAAGCGAGGAGGCCGGGAACGAACGCGATGAAGAAGATGCTTCGAAGATCGATGGCAAACAGGTAGAGCAAGCCGGCCGCGATGAGCGGCCCCAGAACGGCGCCCAGGTTGTCGCCGACTCCCTCCAGGCCGAAGGCCGCCCCGCGGCGACGCTCCTCGATCGAGTTCGCGATGAGTGCATCGCGTGGTGCCGATCGGATTCCCGTGCCGAGTCGGTCCACGAATCGACCAGCAAGAACCTGCGGCCACACCGTGGCGAAGCCAATCGCGGGCTTCGCCAAGGCCGCGAGGCCGTAGCCCACAAGCGCAAGCGGCTTGTTGCGCTGCAGCCTATCCGCAAGCCACCCCGAACCTCCCTGAACGACATTCTGGGTCGCCTCAGCGATTCCCTCGATCACGCCGACCACGCTGCCGGGCGCTCCCAACCGAGTCGTGAGGAACAGCGGAAGGACCGGGTAGAGCATTTCGGTCGAGATATCCGCGAACAGGCTCGTGAACGTGAGCAAGACGACAGACCGTGGGAAGCGTGGGGGGCTCATCGCGTGCGATAGCCGCACCGGGCATGCCAGCCTCATGGCTCGATCCCGGATCCAAGTGTTGTTAGAGAGCTTCTTACTTGCCGGGGAGGTCCGCCATCTCGCGTAGTCGGTAGCATCGAGAGCGCCGTGACGGACCTGGCCTGGAATCCTGTGGACGCCGCGGTCATCGTGCTTGTTGGCGTCGCCGCGTGGTTCGGCTATCGGGCCGGGTTTGTCGCGACGATGTACAGCCTCGCCTCGTGGGTGCTCGCGGTCGCCGCCGCGCTCGCGTTCGCGGGACCGGCGACCGCAATCGTCGAGCTGGCGGGAATGCCACGATCGCTTGCCACGACGATCGCGTTCGTGGTGACCGTCGTCGCCGCCGAGGCGCTCTTCTCCGCAGCGGGCTACCTCGCGATCCGGCCGATCGTCGCGCTCGTCCGTCGAAGCCCTCTCTCCGTCCCGGAACGCCTACTCGGCACCGTACCTGCGGCGATCCGTTCGCTCTTCATCGTCGCGGTCGCGATCCTCGCGATCGAGGCACTGCCGGTGGGCAGCGACGCGAAGGCTGCGGTCGAAACGAGCCGCGCAGGCCGAACGGTGAATGCCGAGATCGCCGCGCTGCAGCCGCAGATCGAGTCGTTCACCGGACAGCTTGGGGGTTCCTCACTCCTCGTCACACTGATCGGTGAAGATCAGACCGAGCAGCTCGATCTTCCTGATGGCATCGAGCGAGCGGAGGATCCGGTTGCAGAGCGCCAGCTCTTCGATCTGGTGAACGAGGAGCGGACCCAGCGTGGGTTCGACGCGCTCATATGGGACGAGCACCTCGTGGCGGTCGGGCGAGCGCACTCCGAAGAGATGATCCGGCTCAAGTACTTCAGCCACGAATCGCCCGTGAGCGGATCGCCATTCGACAGGCTACGGGCGGCGGGAATTACCTACTCCAGAGCCGGAGAGAACCTCGCATATGCCCAGTCGGTCGCCGTCGCCCATCGGGCGTTGATGGATTCGCCAGGACACCGAGAGAACATTCTCCGACCCGAATTCACTCGAATCGGAATCGGCGTGATCAACGCCGGCACCTACGGCCGAATGTTCACACAACTTTTCGTCACGCCCTAGGGCGTGAGGGAGACCGATACGCGGCCGCGCGGGTGGCACGGGGGAGCGGGTTGCGCGCGAGCCGTCTGACCGGCCGCGCCACAGGGTCCGGCTGTGACGCGGGCGGAGCGGACCGGTAGGCGAGCGCGCGACCCCGACCCCGGGACAGGACCCGCGCGACGTTTTGGACAGGACCCGCAGCCATAAACGCGGAGTCTCGTAGTCTTCGGTCGTGGCTGACAGAAAAGTTGATGCACTAGAGGTCGAACCAGGCGCCGGCGCTGTCGCGCCGAGCTCGATTCGATTCGAAGCTCTGGGCGTCCCGACGTTCCGCTGGTACTGGATCTTCAGCTGGGTGAGCTCGACGGGCGACGGCATGGAAAACGTGATTCGCAACGTGCTCGTGTACCAGCTCGCCGGCGCGACCGCTCCGTTTTGGCTCGGGATGATGGTGTTCGCGCACTGGGTCCCGTTCACGTTCTTCTCGCTCTATGGCGGCGTGCTCGCCGACCGCTACGACAACCGCAAGGTCCAGATCGTCGCGCAGCTTCTCTTGATGACGGCCGCGATCGCGATCGCGATCGTGACCATCGGAGGCGTCGTGACGACGTGGTGGCTCTTCGGCTTGCTGCTGCTCCACGGGTTCGCGGGGGCAATCGGCGGCCCAGCCCAGCAGACGCTCATCCACTCGATGGTCGGTCCGTCGAAGCTTCTCTCCGCGGTGAGCCTCAACTCGACCGCGCGTCAGTTCTCGCAGGTGATCGGGCCGGCGGTCGCGGGCTTCATCGTCGTCGGGTTCGGACCGGGCTGGGGCTTTCTCATCAACGCTTTCACGTTCGTCCCGCTCCTCGTGTTCCTCGCGTTCCTGCGGGTGAAGCCGCTCGGCGCCCGATCCACCACGCCGATCCGCGCGGCGCTTCGCGACGGACTGCGCTTCGTTCGCGGCCGCCCGTTCATCGCGTCGCTCATCGGGGTCGAGATGCTCGGCGTTATCTTCCTCGGCCACACCTTCAACTCGTTCCTCGTGCTGTTCGCGCACGATGTCCTCCACGTCGACGACCTCGGGTACTCGTTCCTCCTCGTCGGCAGCGGCGTCGGCGCCGTGGCGGCGGCCTTCTACCTCGCGTACGCGCGCGACCGGCGTCACAGCGGCCGTTTCATCGTCGGTGCCGCGATGGCGGAGATGCTCGCGATCCTCGTCTTCGCGTTTTCGACGAACTACGCGGCGTCGTTCCTGCTGCTGATCGTCGTCGGCGGCGCCGCGGTACTCACGCAGTCGCTGACCAACACGAAGATCCAGCTGTCTGCGCCGAACGAGATCCGCGGCCGAGTGATGGGCGCGTACACCTTCGGGACGCAGGGCATGCGGGTGCTGAATGGCCCGCTCCTCGGTGGAGCGGCGATCCTGTTCGGCGCGCCGCTCGCCGTCGCCGGCGCCGCCGCGGTGGTGTTTGCCGGACTCACCGCGATCGTGGCGCGCGTGCCGCAGCTGCGCCAGGACCGGTAGACTTCTTCCGATGGCGATCGACGGAAGCGCGACCACGATCGAGGTGACCCCGGAGGCGGCGACCAAGCTGCAGGAGCTTCGCGCCGACGACCCGAAGCGCGCCTTCCTGCGCCTGTATGTCTCGGGCCGCTCCTGCTGCTCGTTCATGTACGGGCTCGCGTTCGACGAGAACGCGGATGAGACCGACGCGGTCACGAATGCCGCGGGACTCAAGGTCGCTATCGACGAGCAGAGCCTTCCGTACTGCGACGGCGCCAAGGTCGAGTGGGTCGATGGGCCTGAGGGCACCGGATTCCTCGTGCGCAACGCGTCGCTCGGCGGCAGCTGCGCCTGCGGCGGTTAGCTAGCCCGCGCTAGAGAGCGACTCCCACAGCACTTCCGCGATATGCCGGACCCGCGTGGTCTTTTCGCGCGCGTCCATCGCGCCACGCAGGTGCGTGAGGCATCCGGGGTTGTCGGAGATGACAAGGTCGACGCCGGTAGCATCGATGTTCGCGAGCTTGCGCTCGAGGACGCGGTTCGCGACCTCTGGATACTCGAAGCTGAACGATCCGCCGAATCCACAGCAGACGGCCGACTCGGTCATCTCGACGATCTCGACGCCGGCGACCTCCCGGAGCAGCGTCCGCGGATCCTGATGGATACCCAGAACGTTCGCGGACTGGCACGCGTCGTGGTACGTCGCCCGTAGCCCGAGTTTTCGGCCACGAACCGGACGCTCGCGAAGGGTCGAGGCGACGAACGGCGTGAACGCGGTGACACGCTTCGCGAGCTCGCGAGCACGGTCGGTCCACGCGGGGTCGTGAGACAAGATCCTCGCGTAGTCCTGCGCGATCGTGATCGCACACGACGACGACGGAATCACGATGCGGTCCGCCGCGATGCGCTCGAGCGACTCGATCGCCGCCTTCGCCATCGCGATCGCCGTCTGTCGATCGCCGCTGTTGAGCTGCGGGAGGCCGCAGCAGCGGCGGCCCTCGACGATGTGGACCTCCGCGCCCATCGACTGGAGGACGCGGGCCGCGGCGTATCCGGCGCCGGGCAGGAAGTGGTCGACGATGCACGACGGGAACATCGCAACGCGCAGCGAGGGCGACGCAGGATTGGTCTGCGTGATCTCGCGGGCCCGGTAATGAAGCGGGTTGTCCGCCACCGCGGGCAGGCTCTTCTCCTGCGCGAGCGAGCCGAATGGAAGGCGCACGTTCCCGTTACGCCGGAGCGGGTTCTGGAAGGTCGCCAGCCATCCCGTGATCCGGTCGATGCGATCGGGTGTCGACCATTGACGCATGAAGAGCCGCTTCGCCCAGGACATCCCCGTCCGCTCGACCGCCTGCGCGCGGACATCGGTGATGAGCGATGCGAGGGGAATGCTCACTGGGCAGACCGTGTCGCACGCGTTGCACCCCATGCACAGGGCCTGCTCGTGGGCGACGCTTTCGATGCCGTGATGCCACGGCGAAACGACGAGACCGATCGGGCCCGTGTAAATGTGACCGAAGACGTGACCGCCGACCTCCTGATAGCTCGGGCAGACGTTGCTGCACGCGCCGCAACGTATGCAGCGGAGCGCGTCCCGCGCGAACGGGTCGTCGCGCATCGCGGTACGTCCGTTGTCCAGGAGCACGAAGTGCAGCTCCTTGGGACCGTGGACTCCGATCTGCGCCTTGAGCTCGATATCGGCTGATCGCGACGGTCCGGTGATGAATTGCGTGTACGACGTGATCTTCTGCCCCGTCCCGCTGCGTGCCAAGAGCTTCACAATCGCGATCGCGTCGTCGATCGTGGGGACGATCTTCTCGATTCCCACGACAGCGATGTGCACCGCCGGCAATGTCGTGGCGAGGTCGGCGTTGCCCTCGTTGGTCACGAGCATGAGGGTGCCGGTGTCGGCGATGAGCGCGTTTCCGCCGGTGATGCCGATGTCGGCGTCGATGAAGCTCTGGCGCAGCTCCTTCCGCGCGACGGCGACGAGCGACGCGATGTCGTCGGCGACCGGATGCCCGACGACCTTGCTGAAGAGCTGCGCGACTTCTTCTCGCGTCTTGTGGATCGCAGGCGCGATGAGATGCGACGGGCGCTCGCCCGCGAGCTGGATGATCCATTCGCCGAGATCCGTCTCGACCGCGTGGATCCCCTGCGACTCAAGGTGATCGGTGAGGCCGATCTCCTCCGTCGCCATCGACTTCGACTTGACGACGAGCTTCGCTTTCTTCGCGCGGCAGATCGCCGTGACAATGCGACGCGCTTCCTCGGCATCGACGGCGCGGTAGACCTTGGCGCCGACCGCCTCGGCCTCGCGGGTGAATCGCTCGACGAGCTCGGGCATGTCGTCGAGCGCCTTGGCCTTGCGCAGCGTGAGGTCCGCTCGCAGGCCCTCCCAGTCGATCTCGCGCATGCGCGCGTCGCGGCGCTCCTTCAGCTCGGGGAGCGCGCGACGGAGCGCGGTGCGCAGTCGATCGGACCCGAGGGCGCGATCAAGGCGTCGTTTGAATTCGGTCTTGGATGCGGTCAGAGCGGGCCTCAGCCTCCCCCGCTAGACCGTAGCGCAGTCGAGGCCTCCGCGCCGCGCAGCGCGCGCCGGACCACAAGAGCGGCGCCCGTCCCCTGCACGAGGAGAGTCACCAGGACGATCCCGAAGCTGACGTCTTGAAGGAGCTCCCGCTGGGGAAAGTCCGCGGGAAGAGAAAGCGCCGCGGCGAGTGCGATCGCGCCGCGCAGCCCGGACCAGAAGATCACGTGCACCCAGCCGCCCGGGAGGGACGTCCTCCGTGACCAAAGCCGAACCGCGGCTGCGGGAAGGTAGACGATGAGCGCCCGTCCCACGACGACCGCGCCGGTCCCGACCACGATCGCACCACCAGACCCGAGCAACGACGGAAGACGGACGGCGAACCCGATAAGCAGGAACACGAGTGAGGTGAGGACGAACCCGACGACTTCCCACAGATCTTCGATCTCGCGGACCAGCGCGTCTGAGCCGATGGTCCGCCGCATGCGGCTCCCGAGAGCGATCCCCGCGATCACCGTCGCGAGAATCCCGGAGAGACCGATCGCGTCTGCGAGCTGGTAGGTGCCGTACGCGATGACGAGCGAGATGCCGAGCTGGATGGTTCGCTCGTTCGTCGCCTGGATCAGGCGCGCCCCGATCAGCCCACCCGCGACACCCACGGCGGCGCTGACCGCGATGGTTCCGACGAACAGGGCCACGCCTTCCTCAGCGCCGACGCCTGCCTGCGCCGCGCGCACCGCGAGAGCGAACAGCACGAGGCCGGTCCCGTCGTTCAAAAGGCTCTCGCCTTCGACAAGGGTCCGTAGGCCGCGCGGCACGTCGAGCCGCCGCATCGTGGCGACAACCGCGACCGGATCGGTCGCGGCGGTGATGGCGCCGACGACGAAGGCGAGCTCGAGCGGGATACCGACTCCGAGGTGGAGGGCGAACGCGACGACGACAGCGGACGCGAGCACGCCCGGGATGGCGAGCGCGAGGATCGGAGCGAGGACCGGGCGCAGCTCGGCCCAATCGATCGAGTACGCGGCCGCGAAGACCAAGCCTGGGACGAACACGCCGAGGACTAGACCGGGCGTGACGGCCAGCCCGATCTCGGGAAAAAGGGTGGCGCCCAATAGTCCGGCGAGGACCAGAACGACGGAGTCCGGCAGCGCGGCCCGCCGGGCGAGGGCCGCAACGACGGTGGCCGTCGCGATCAGTGCAACCGCCCCACGGATCAGCAGGAGCGGATCGGTCAAGGCAATCTCCCTGCCGACCAGCCTTCCCGGCACTCCAGACCCGAGCGAAGTCTAAGAGCCGCGCTCGTCAGACCGCGCCGTACGCCTCGTCCAGGAGATCGAGCAGATGCACGACGCGCACGTCGGACCCTGCGTGGCGCAGGCCGCTTTGGATCTGCATGAGACAACCCGGGTTCGCGGTGACGACGGTGTGCGCGCCGGAACGCACGATGTTCGCGACCTTTCGCTCGAGGATCGAGCGCGCGAGGTCGGGCTGCGTGACGTTGTACGTCCCGGCGCTCCCGCAGCACCAGTCCGCCTCCGCGAGCGGAACGACGTCGAGGCCCGGGATCGCGGCGAGTAGGGCTCGGGGCTGCTCGCGGATCTTTTGCCCGTGGAGCAGGTGGCACGGGTCGTCCCACGTGACCCTCCCGCGGAGCGCGCCTGGCCGCTCGACGAGGCCGAGGTCGCCGAGGTATTCGGTCGCATCCTTCACCTTCGCGGCAAAGGCCGAAGCTCGGGCCGACCACTTCGGGTCGTCTTTGAGGAGCCAGCCGTATTCCTTCATCGCGGCTCCGCACCCCGCGGCGTTCACGATCACGGCGTCGACAGAGGACCGCTCGAACGCGGCGATGTTGCGCCTCGCAAGCTCGCGCGCTCGCTCGCGCTCGCCGGCGTGCGCGTGCAGGGCGCCGCAGCAGGTCTGATCGGGCGCCGCAACGATCTCCACACCGTTGCGCGCGAGGACGCGAGCGGTCGCGGCGTTCGTGTCGCCGAAGACGCTTCCCATGACACAGCCCCGCAGCAGCGCGACGCGGCCGCGCCGCATTCCGACCGCCACCGTCGTCACCAATTGGGCCGCGCTCGCCCGATCGGGGAGAAGGTCCAGGAGGTCCGCCATCCGCCGGGCAGGACCGAGGCGCGTCGCCCGTAGCAGCCTCCCCATCCCGAGCCGCTTCGCCGCGATGGAAAAGAGGGCGAACGCACCAAGCGCGCGCCGGTGCGGAAGGAGCCAGTCGAACGCGGCCGCGCGAACGAGACGCTCGACGGGCGATCGCGGACGCGCGGTGACGATTTGCGAGCGCGCCCCCTCGACGAGCTTGCCGTATTCCACGCCGGAGGGGCAGGCCGTTTCGCAGGCGCGACAGTCCAGGCATTTGGAGATGTGATCCTCAAGCCCGGCCGAGTCCGCGCCGAGGCGATGGTCCCACACCGTCTTCATGAGATGGATGCGTCCGCGCGGCGAATCCATCTCGACCCCGAGGACCGCGAATGTCGGACAGGTCGGCAGGCAGAACCCGCAGTGCACGCAGGCGGCGATGAGCTCCTGCGACGGCGCGTCCGCGTTGGGGTAGGGCATTAGTCCGCTCATGCGAACGCCGATCGCCCCGGCTCGAGGATGCCCGCCGGATCGAAGGCGTCCTTGATGCGCCGCATCAAGAAGTCGCCGTTCGGCCTGTTCGGCCATGTCGAGAGGCGTGAGCGGAGATGCTCGGCCCGGCGCTCGACGCGACCCGCGCCGCCGACCATCCGCGCGGCGAGCAGCAGCGCTTCCGCGTCGCGGATGACGGCATCGTCGTCGTTCACAAGATGCACGCGCGCGATCCCAGACGCGACGTCGACGACGAGCGCCGCGAAGCCCTCGAGCCCGATCGCGCTCTCCGCGAACGCGGCCGACGCGGCAAGGGGAAGCGAGACGCGCACGAGGGCCCCTTCGATCGCCCGAGCTGGAAGCTCGCGCATCGGTCCAAGCTCGTCACGTAGATCCGTTGCGTCGCCGTGACGTGTCGCGACCTCGCGGCGAGCGTCGCGAAGTGCGCGGTCGACGGTCGGCCCGCCACCCTGCGACTGGACCGCGAGAATCCACGAGCCCTCCGCGCTTCGCTCAACGACACACGCGTCGACGCGGGATGCCCCGCGGGCGATCGCGTGCGCGGTCCCGAACGCATCCGCGGGCCGGTCGAACCGCGCGACGAGCCCGTCGCTCCTCTCCGGAAGGGGGAGGACCTTGAGCGTCGCCTCGACGATCACGCCGAGGGTGCCGAGTGACCCGACGAGGAGCTTGTCGAGGTCGTATCCCGCGACGTTCTTCACGACGAGTCCGCCGGCGCGCGCGATCGTTCCGTCCGTGAGAGCGGTGCGGGTCCCGATGAGGAGGTCGCGCACCCCGCCGTAGCGGGCTCGCCAGAAGCCATTCGAGTTCGCGGCAATAACCCCTCCGATGGTCGCGGCGTCCGCGTGAGGGGGGTCGAGCGGTAGAAACTGTCCTGCCCGAGCAAGCGCCGCGGCGACATCGGCCATCCGCGTGCCCGCACCCAGCGTGACCGTGAGGTCTGCGGGGACGTGGTCGATGACGCCGGCAAGGCGCTCTGTGCTGAGCTCGACGTCGGTCGCGCCGGCATCGCCGAGATACGACTTCGTGCCCGCACCGGTTATCCGGACGGTGCGGCGGTCGCCCGCAGCCTCCGCCAGGAGACGCGCGCACTCGGCGGGGTCCGCGGGGGTCGTCCGCGCCAGGGTCGCGGTCACCGCGCTGTCGACGCGAAGGCGAACTCCCGGCATCGGCTCGGCGTGGGAAAGATCTTGCCGGGATTCATGAGGCCATCGGGGTCGAACGCCTTTTTGAGCCACCTCATCGCGGCGAGGTCCGGCAGCCGGAACTGCAGCGGCATGTAGCAGTTCTTCTCCATGCCGACGCCATGCTCGCCGGTGATCGAGCCACCGGCCTCCACGCAGGCGGTGAGGATCTCAAGGCCGGCGGCCTTCGCACGCTCCAGCTCGTCCGGGCCAAGACGCGAGTCGAACAGGATGAGCGGATGGAGGTTGCCGTCGCCGGCATGAAAGACGTTCGCAACGCGCAGCCGGTGTCGCGCGCCCGCGTCTTTTACGAGCCGCAGGATGTCCGGCAGCCGCGTGCGAGGGATGACGCCGTCTTGGACGTAGTAATCCGGAGAGAGCCGGCCCATCGCGGCGAACGCGCCCTTGCGACCCGCCCACAGCCGCTCGCGATCGAGGGCCGTCGTCGCTACCCGCACCTCGCTTGCGGCGTGCTCGCGGCAGATCTCCTCGATCCGCGCACGGGCGTCATCGAGGCCGTCGCGAGGTCCGTCGACTTCGAGCAGGAGGATGCCGCCCGCATCGAGCGGGTAGCCCGCGTGCACGGCCGCCTCGACCGCTTGCGTCGCGAGCTGATCCATCATCTCGATCGCGCTCGGGACGATGCCGGCCGCGATGATCGCGGAGACCGTTTCGGATGCTTCGTCCATCGTCGGGAACGCGGCCATCAAAGTGCGCCTGTCCTCGGGAAGCGGAGTGAGCTTGACCGTGATCTCGGTGACCAGGCCGAGCGTTCCCTCGGATCCGACGAACGCGCCGACGAGGTCGTAGCCCTCATCCTCGACGGCCTTTCCGCCGAGCCGGACCACGGTGCCGTCCGAGAGCACGACCTCGATCCCGGTCACATGATTCGTCGTGACACCGTAGGCGAGGGTGTGCGGGCCGCCCGAGTTCTCGGCGACATTCCCGCCGAGCGTGCAGGCCTTTTGGCTCGAGGGATCCGGTACGAAATAGAGGCCGTGCGGCGCGACCGCGGTCGAAAGATGCAGGTTGATCACGCCGGGTTGAACGACGGCGCGAAGGTTCGGGACGTCGATCTCGAAGATCCGCGCCATCCGCGCGAACGAGACGACGACGCCTCCCTCCACCGGGATCGCCCCACCCGAGAGACCCGTCCCCGCGCCGCGCGGCACGATCGGCACCGTGTGCTCATGGCAGAACCGCGCGAGTGCCGCGACATCAGCGGTGCTCTCCGGGAGGACGACCGCGTCCGGCGTCGCGGTGTCGACGGCGCCGTCGTACTCGTAGAGGAGCAGATCGTCGTGCGCGCCGAGCACTTTCGCTGGACCAAGTAGTGCGATCAGGCCGCGCACGAGCGGCGCGCCGCGGAGCCCGGCGCGAACGGTCGCCGCGGTCGTCAGGACGCCGCTCCGGTCTGATCGCGGAGGGCCTCCGCGAGATCGGCGGCGGCGCGCCGGAGCGCCGGGGC
>Ga0209807_1000509_pt1 | contig 17803 bp, 18 predicted proteins | sample GraSoiAngelo_154_FD_186168 | JGI IMG/M metagenome (GOLD analysis project Ga0209807, IMG submission 186168) | Grasslands soil microbial communities from the Angelo Coastal Reserve, California, USA - 14_1009_13_20cm (SPAdes) (version 2) | ecosystem: Environmental > Terrestrial > Soil > Grasslands ... | reverse complement strand
CGAGAGGCTCAATTTGTCGATCTCTGCCTGGAGATTGTTGCGCAGCGGGCCATCTCCAATAATCTCGCAAGTGAAATCAACGCCGCGGCGCGCCAGCTCTGCGCAAGCGTGGATAAGCTGCTCAAACCCCTTGAAGGCAACAAGACGGCCGACGCTGAGAATGCCTGGCGCCGAATTAGCTGTCGCTGAACATCGGTCCGGGAAGCGTCCGAGATCGATTCCGTTATAGACTCGGTAAATCTTCCCAGCGGAATCCGGGCAGCGCTGGCAAAGCAGTTCACGACTGTAATCGGTTTCAGCTGCGACGAACTCCGCCGCAGCGCAGATTTCGCGCAAGAGATCATCGTTGCCTAGATCCTTCATGAAATCCTGGCCATGTGCGGTCACGCTGAAAGGAATGCCGGAGATTTCTTTCAGGAAGAGCGCAGTGTGCGCCGCGCGGTTGGCGAAGTGAACGTGAAAATGGTCGACACCATTGCGCGCAAAAAGCTCCGCGAAATAGAGCGCATTGCGCGCACGTTGCTCGGCCTTGATCTGGTCCCCGTATTTCCGCTTATGCCGATCTACGAGTTCCTGGGGCCATTTGCCGGTTGTTTTCGCATTCTTCTCCCAAATTCTCAGGATTTTCTGCGGTGGCGCGTACCGGATCGGGGCGCAGAGCTGGGAGATATGTTCGTGACGCAAACTCGTAAGCGGCGGGTAAATCGAGCCAATCTCGAGGGCGACACCAAGCCGTTCCAATGCCAGCATCTCAGCATCGCAAAAGGTCTGGGAAATAACCGGATAACGGGAATAGAGATAACCGAGTCGCACCGGGATCGATGATTATGTGCGGTCCCCAGAAATAGCAACGCTCCAAAACAAACCAACCGTCATACGCCGCCGCTACAATCAGGAAAACTGAACGTCCTTCCCCGGATCCATCTCGAAGTCCAAGGTCAATGAATCCGCAGTGTTAGGCTTGATGACTTCTTCCATAAATTTCACGTAGATGGAGTCCTCACGGAAGATTGCGTACTTGTCCATCGACTCAAAATCGATTGCAATGAAGAATGGCCACGGCATTTCAGGATCAACGCGCTTGCCGCATTTGATGCTCAAAACCTCGGGAATTTTCAAGAGCTGCATCCGCGCGTTCATCATCATCGCCTCCACGCGGGCGGGAGTAACCTCGGGCTTGAGTTTGTAGAGAGCGATATGGTGAATCATGAAAGCTAAAGCTATTAGGTGCTTCGAGCGGGACGCGCAAGTGCGAATCCGGCGAGCGGGCAATGTCGATCCGCGCCGCTCGGAGATTATTTTTTCCAGTCCAGCGCGCCCTTCTTGAGCGCGTAAACATAGCCGACCATTAAGATCGAAATAAAGCTGAGCATACTCCAGAAAATGAGCCCGCTCTGCTTGATCGACTCTCTGTAAACCACTGCCCAAGGATACATAAACACGATCTCAAGATCGAAGAGGATAAAGAGCATCGCTACCAGATAAAACTTCACGCTGAATCTGGGCTGCACTTGTCCCTGTGGCACCATCCCGCATTCATAGGCGGTATCTTTCGCTCGCGTGCGTTTCCCGCTTTTCCCGACGAGAATGCTAACGAGCAGCGCGGAACCGGCAAACAGCATCGCTACAATAACTTGCAGGAGAACCGGCAGATATTCTCGGAGCATCTGAAGGCTCGCTGAAGATCAGTTGGCTAAGGTTGAAGCTTACCTTACGCCAGCCAGATGGCCATTCTGCGGCGCAATGGCATTTGCCAAAGCCGAAGGCAGGCCTTTATATTTTTTGCCATTCTTTTTGACCGCGCCGCGCGCAACCAGATTTTGCAGCTTCTCGTAAGCCCGGAGCCGCAGCATTTCCTCGCCACCACTGGCCGCATTCCGTGCTCGTAGATTTTCATGGACGATATCGAAAAGCTGCTTGAACTCAAAGGAAGAACGCCGCGAAAGGACTGCAACCAGCTCCTCGGTCACTAGATCCGGAACTCGACGGGAGAATGCATTTTTCTTTAGAATAGCCATAGGACCAGAAGGATAGCACATTTTCAGGACGGGTGCAGCAGTTTTTCTTGTCTCAGTTTTTGAACCATAAAAAGAGTGCCGAAATGGCGCAACTACTCGCTCTATTCTAGGGCGTGGAAGCTGGATTGGGCGTAGATGACGGGCTCAAAGATGGCTGCGGAGTTCCCGTCGAAGGAGAACCCCATCCGGTCAAGCTTGTCCTGCCTTTTTGAGGTGCCGCGACACCAATACCGCTGAGAATTGCCAGACCGATCGCCGATTGGTCCAACGTAATCGGCCCGACCGACTCGGCCACATAGCCGTCACTAGTATATCTCTGCGATGAGACGATCGGGCTAAGGTGCTTTGTGATGATCTCCGGCGCGGGAAGCCGTGTAAGATCGACACGATCGGTCATTCCTGGCATGAAAGCCGCCGCCATTAGCAGCATCGGCCGCAGCGAAGCATCAAGCCGCGAATACAATAGAGCCGCGTCGATATAGGCAAAAAAGTTCGTCGGGCTCGGCACCAACTTGGCCGCTGTCTTGTAGGTTTGCGAATTAGAAAGTTCCGAGGAGCCGTTGCCGTCGCGCTTTATCGCCTCTTCAACCGAAACCGGATTGAAACCGGCGATCAGGATCCTGTGCGACAAAGCGATGGTTGGGGTGATCGCGATCAGGGTGGCGGGTGATGGCATCGAAAAATAACGCACACTATCCTTCTCAGTTTGAGTCCAAATCGCGTTCTCATCCGCGCCCGTGACTGCCTCCACGATCTTGCCGGCCCTCGCCATGTCTATCACCGGCAGCGTGAGAAGAAAGGAGGGCCAAGGTGCGTTCGACGGCCAGTCCGCTAACGATTCCAATTCCAAGCCGAACGCGGCCTTCCAGTCATCGGCCGTGATTCCACTGTCGGAAAAAGTTTGAAAAAACTTCTGCATTGTACCCGCGATGCCTGCCGCTTGATTTAGCGCATCAATCTTTTGCCCGACATTGAGCAACATCGACAGATAGAAAAACGTCTCTTTCGTGCCAAGCGAAAGTGATGATCGGGTAAGCGCCACATCCTGTTCCAATTTTGGCATTCCGAGAAAAAGTAGATCGTGTATTTTTCCACTCTCGAAGCGCATCGCGCCAGAAATACTGCGCACCTGTTCCAATACGGGCCGTTCATTCGTTGCACCCGGCGACTGGATGGCGGCGCGGAGGGCAGTAAGTCGCTCGGAAAATATCTTCGGTTGCAGATAAAAAGAGGCAGCATAACTCGACGGCATGTGAGCGGCCGCCGTGCGATATGACTCGTCCGCATCCAGTGTGTCCTTTGCGCGTTTGACTCGACCGTCGGCGCGGTCGAGAAGAGTTTTAATTTCAGCGAGATTATTCGAAGCGAAGAACCAATTTCTGTCATAAACGCTTGCCAGCGAAAAGAGGCCAAAGGTAAAAATGTGGATCTTGTGCCGCTGGTAAGCGATCGTCTCGCGGTTTCTGGGATCGCCGAGCGCGTCCGAACACCATTCGGCGATGATTTTTTCCGCGCGATTCTGGTTTTCACGAAAACGAAATCCCACAACAATCTTTGGACTGTCGTTCGCCATTGACGTCAGCGCGAAAAAAGCGTTCTTGGGATCGAGTTGTTCGATCTCCTGCAGCGTTTGAGAAGCCGCGTCCTTTTTCGGAAGTTTGGTCAGTGGCTTGCGAAGAAAATCCTGCACCGCCGGTTCGCAATAGAGCTGGCAAAGGTCGGAGTGATTCCATTGATCGCGCGTTCGATTGAAATCTGGCACGTGCGCCAGGAAAATTGTTTCGCGCGGGAGTAGCGCGCTGACGGAGGCGCTCGAAGTTTGTTGAGAAATGCGCCAGACGTACCAGACGGCGAACGCAGCGACGGCGGCGATTACGAAGCTTATAGTTCGTCCCATGAGAAAAGAAGTGTGACGCTACGCGCGTGGGTGAAATTGTCGATGGACGGCTTTCAGCCGCTGTTGATCGACATGTGTGTACACTTGCGTCGTTGAGATATCTGCGTGCCCGAGCATTTCCTGGATGATGCGCAGGTCGGCGCCATTTCCGAGCAGATGCGTCGCGAAACTGTGTCGGAGAAGATGCGGATAAATATTTTTTTCCAATCCGGAGTGCCGTGCATGTTTTTTCACAATCTGCCAAATACGCGCCGTTGTTAATTTCGTGCCGCGCTCCGAAAGGAAAATCTCGCTACTGCTGCGGCGCTTTACGAACTTTGGGCGTTCCGCGGACAAGTAGGCGGCGAGCGCTTCGCACGCTTTGCGGCCCACGGGCACAATTCGCGTCTTGTTCCCTTTGCCGGTCACCCGCAAAATGCGCTCTTCACAATTGAGATTCTCCAGCCGTGCGTTTGCCAGCTCGGAAGCGCGCAGCCCGCTCGCGTAAAGCAACTCGATCATTGCCCGGTCGCGCAGGCCGTGAAGAATTTTCACGTTGATCTTTTCCAACAGCTGCTCGACCTGCAATTCGTTAAGCGTTTCGGGAAGGTAACGTTCGATCCGCGGGAGCGCGAGCGCCTCCGCCGGATCGCGTTCGACCGCGCCGTTACTCGCTAAAAATCGAAAGAAGATCTTCAATGCGATCACAATCAATTTTATCGACGAGGCGGAAAGCCCGGCATGTTTGCGGTCGGCGAGATATTCGCTTATGACCGGCAGGGTCACGCTGTAAGGATGGTCGATCTTTTTCTTTGCGGCGCACCATTGCGCGAATTCGCTCAGGGATCGTTGAGTGGAGAGTTGATAGTTTTCTGAAAGACCTCGCTCGACCGCGAGGAAGCGGATGAACGAGTCGATCGCCTGCTCCATGTCGCCAAAGATTCCGCGAAAGGCCAAACTTTGGCAATTGCGCGATTAATAGATAGTGGTTCCGATTAAACCGTCACCACTGCTTCTGCGACATTATTGACAAGCGAAGGTTAAATGTTCGATGTTCCGCGTGAGATGAGTTTGGATCTGAATATCATCCTGAAAGATTGGCCGCACGAGAACGGCAACGTCAAGGTACGCAAGATCACCGGCCTCGATGGCCGCGAGAAGTTGCAACTACGGGTCGATCTTGGCGTGCTGCAAATGGAGGTGACTGGCCGGCCTGATGGAGAACGCCCGCACAACTGCGAGTCGCTCCTAGAATATCACCAACGACGCGCGGTCCGCGCGGCAGGAAAGGGCGAAGATTACGAACTCACGCCCGAAGAATGTGCCGAACTTCAGCAAGAAGGCATCCAGTATTATCACCGCTATTTAAGTTTATTTCAGGTCAACGATTTTGCGGGCGTCGTGCGCGACACACAGCGTAATCTCGATCTTTTGACTTTTGTCACCGAGCACACTGATCGCGAAGAGCTCTCTTGGAGCTTGCAACAGTTCCGGCCTTACGTGCTCATGATGAATACGCGCGCCAAGGCTTCCATTTTTCTTGGCCAGGGTAAATTTGGCGATGCCATGGCCGAAATCGAGCGCGGGCGCGACGCCATCGCGAATTTTTTTCACCATTCAAATTTTCCCGAGCTCGCATCAAAAAGCTCAGAGATCGCATTTCTCGACGAATGGCTCGAAGAAGTGAAAGCAAAACGTCCACTCTCGAAGCTGGAGATCATGCAGCGCGAGATGGAAAGCGCGATCGCCAAAGAACTCTACGAACGCGCTGCAGAACTGCGCGACGCCATTAAGCTGCTAAAGACGGAAAAATCAGCGTAATTAGACTGCGGATTACGCAGGCACGTAATCATCAGGTCGATTCGAACTCGGTGATTGAACTAGCCGCGCAAGTGCGGGCGGAACACCCCTTGCATTTTTGGGAAGCGGAGTCTAGCTGTTTTGCCATGATGAAAACGGCACTCTATTCGCTGGTGTTGAGCATTTCCTTCTTTCCTCCTGCCCATGCCGACCTCACGATTGTGCAGAAAGTAGAAGGAATCGGGGCGCCTACGGATATGACCATTAAGATCAAAGGCGACAAGGCACGCATCGAAGCCGCGCCACAAATCACCACAATCGTGGATGGAAAGACCGGTGAGGTCATCAATCTGATGAATAAGGAAAAGACGGTCGTCCGGATTTCACCGGATAAAGTGAAGGCCGTCACCGACATGATAAAAAAGTTTAATACAACCAAAGAAGGCGCGGAAAAAGCCAAACTCAACGCCACCGGCCAGAAGGAAACGGTGAACGGGTACGAAACCGAGCAATATACCTATGACGGGCCCGAGTTTAAGGCCACCTATTGGATCGCTAGCAATTATCCTGACGGCGCTGCCATCCTGGCACAACTGCAATCGATCAATTCGGATTTCTGGAACGCGGCCAATACAAAGATGCCGGACTATCGCGATTTTCCCGGATTGCCGATCCGCACACGTATGACTATGACTAAACAAAGTCAGCCGACTAAGCCGGGTGGGACGGCTCCGGGTGGTGCCACGGAGATAACGACTACGATCATCTCCGCGAATCAGAATCCGATCAGCGACGCTGAGTTCACCGCCCCTAGCGACTTTAAGGAGACGAAGCTGCCGGATATTTTTGACAAAAAAAATACGGTTCCGTCCCCTTCGACGAAGCCATAACGCGAGGGGCCGGTTGTCAGGTGTGTCGTGCTTCATTAGTGCTGGCGTCAGATTCGCCCAGACGAGCCGCGTTGCTCGCTGAAGCGGGTTTTGAATTCGAAACCGTCTCACCACGCGTCGCGGAAAAGCTCGATCTCGATCTTACACTGCGCGAGTTAACCATGTGGAACGCGATCCGAAAGGGGATACCGGTTGCGCGAACACATCCCGACAAGATCGTGCTCGCAGCCGACACACTTATCGCGCTGGAGGACGAAATCATCGGCAAACCGGCGGATTTGAGCGAAGCTGCGCAGATTCTACGGCGCTTGAACGGACGAACGCACGAAGTTTGTTCCGCCGTTTTCGTTCATCGTTTCGCGGCCGGACGACCGGCAGCCTTTCATGAGATTTCGCGTGTTCGATTTCGTCGCCTCAGCAAGGTGCAGATCAACCGTTACCTTGCGAAAGTGCATCCGCTGGATAAAGCAGGTGCCTACGCGGCCCAAGGTCACGGCGCGGAGATCATCGCAAGGATAGAGGGCTCCTTTTCCAACGTTGTCGGCCTGCCGATGGAACAAACGCGTCGCGTGCTCGAACACTTTGGCGTAAGGCCGCGTCGCCGTGGGGTTAGCTAATTTTCGCTAGCTCGCGCTCGATCGGGGGAGCCATGGAGTTTGGCCTACGCCGCAAAACGAAATAGAGGAACCAGACGATGAAGCAGTTTACAATGAGAATGACTATGGCCGCCAGGCTCGGACGGTGCCAGATATGCCGCACCTCGAGCGGAATCAGGGCAGCCGTTGCGAAAATCATCAGCAATTCTGCCCATCGCTGTTCCATATAAACGCCAATTCCTTCGGTGAAAAGAACCGCGGTGTAAAAGAGGGCCAAAAAACCGGTGGCACGCAGCGCGCCGCCTTGGAGCACGCCTTGCAGTTTGTGGAGCAAAAAGGCCACAGGCTTGCTGTGCTCCATCAGGATCTCATCCGCGGCCCAATTCGAAAGCAAATCCATCCAGCGGGTGCGCGCGTTAAGGAAAAGCAACGAAATACCAAGCGAAAGCAACAGTACGCCTTTACCGATTTTGAAGAGCGCGATGAGCTTAAGATAGCGATGGCGACGCGGCTCCTGCAGAATCACAGGAACATGTGCCGGATTACTCATTGCCCAACTCTTCGTTGAAACTCCTTCATTTCGCAATGATCGGACTTTCGCGGCAGCAGATTTCCAGTTTGTTGCCGTCCGGATCCTCGAAGAAAAATGCGTAGTAGCCGGGACTGTAATCGACGCAGACTTCCGGACCTTCCAGAGTTTTTCCGCCCGCTTGACGCACTAGTTCAGCGATCCGATCGACTTCGTTGCGTGTGTCGGCCCAGAACGCGATGCGAGTGCCGTTCGGTTGATGCTTTTTGTCTTCGGTGAAACCAAAGAATTCCGAAGGCCTATCGCCGCCGGCGGAATAAAAGGTGTGGAAATCGTCGCCTGGACTTTCGTGGACAAATCCGACCTGGGGTAAAAATTTCCCGTAGAACTCTTTTGCGACTTTCATGTCTTTTACTCGCAAATCGATGTGATCAAGGTATCGCGTTTTCATTTGTCGTTGCCAGTTTTCGGTTCGTGCGACGAATCATTAATTTTAATCTCGACCGGGTTTCAGTAATCGCGCACACGTTTACATCAACGAATCCAAGCGGCAGCGCAACAGCGCGGGTCACATCTCATTCACCTCGCTTCGAACTCCCGCCGATTTCTTCGGCCACGACCCAAACTGTTCCGATGTCCGCGACTTTCTCGCTCAACATCGCAATTTCCTTTCCAATTCGCTGCGACGCGCGAAAAAGTGAACGAGACTCGATCGACTTCCGAACCGATCGGGAAACTCCACACCGTCTGCGGCTCGGCCAAGTAATCTTCGATAATTCGCCGGCTTGTTGGAGAGGACAACGGTCATCCCGGCTGAATCCCAAGTTTTTGGCTGACGCCGCTTCATCATTCCGAAAAGGAAGACGCTGACTAGGAAATAGCCGAAGTGGCCACAAATACCGCAACGAGGAAGACCGTCACGCTCGGAACAACAACAGCAGCCGTGTACGTCCGGAGATACGGATGTCCTGTCATAAGCTGTCCGATCTGGTTGGAGCCGCATGTCGGTCTGCCGTCGCCGTTAGGGCACCGCCGAGAATGCGGTTTGGCGGACGGAGCGCCCAGGAAGAAAGCGCGAGGACGAGTAAGACCAAAGGGGCGATAATGTCGTTGGGTTGGCCGCGTATCGCCTGCGATGCGGCCGCGCCCGACAGTTCAAAAACGATTCCGGCGTAGGCCCATTCCTTCAGCCGTAGAAAACGCGGCACGACTAAGGTTATGGCTCCGGGAATTTTCCAAATCCCAAGGATCCCGAGAACATACACGGGATACCCAAGGCTGGTTACTACTTCGACAACAGTTGGACCGCTGAAAACGTTTGTTCGTCCGTGTGTCAGGTCCATCACCCCGCCCGCAAAAGTCTCAAGTGCAATGAGTGAGGTCGTTGCCCAGTAGAATATGTGTTTCGCTTTCATAATCCGCTCCCTTTCAAGCCTTTACGTCCGCGCGTCTTTGGCCGGTCGTAATTATTAAGAAGAGTATTGCCTTTTTTCGGAGAGCGTCGTGCGAACATGCGCGAAAACCGATACGTCGATGTCCTGATTGTCGGAGCAGAGGCCGTCGGGCCAACGTTTGCTAATCTTGCAGGGCGAGGCACACCGTGTCGAGTTATCGATCAGCTTGCTGCACCGACGCGCCGATCGAAGGCGCATGGTATCCGGTCTCGAACGCTCGAAGCACTCGACCCGAACAGCCGGCCATTCTGAAGTGGTCAGCGAAGCAGCCGGGATTTGCAAGATTGGTGTCGCGATGCGACTAGCGAGCAAGTTGTCCACCCGAAGCAAGATCGACAAGTATTTCTGTAGCGCAGGATTGGTTGCGTTGTCGGTCTTCGGGTCGGCTTGCGGACACCGAATCAACTCCGTCTCTGGAACAATCGAAGTGGACGAAGTGCACGTGGGCCCGCGCAGCGGCGGTCGAGTAGAAAAGATTTTTGCTTGGGAGGGCGACGTCCTGCGCGCCGGACAGCCCATCGTGCAACTGGATGCTTCCGAGCTGCATGCACGACGTGATCTTGCCGAAGCCCAGATCAACACCGCGATTCGCGACGCCGATTCCCAGGCAGCGCAGCTGGAATTCCTACGCGACGATGCCCGACGCCAGCAAGATTTGCTCAAACGCAAAGTCGTTTCCCCAAGTGACGCCGAGCGCGCAGGAAGCTCGGCGCGGGCTCAGGAGAAAAATGTCGAGGCAGCCAAGATGCGCGTAACGCAAGCGCGTGCCCAGCTTGCCGACATAGATGCGCAGCTTGCCGAAATGCAAGTTACCGCGCCGGCCGATTCGGTTCTCGAAGTGCTCAGCGTGAAGGTAGGCGACGTGCTGCCAGCCAATCGCGAAGTCGCGACGCTGCTTCTTACGCATCATCTGTGGGTACGTGTGTATGTGCCGGAGCCATGGCTGGGTCTAATAAAGGTAGGCGATCCGGTGCGCGTCCGCGTTGACTCTTTCCCGGGCAAGGATTTTGAGGGAACGGTCGAACAGGTCAGCCGCCAGGCCGAATTCACGCCGCGTAACGTGCAGACGATTTCAGATCGAATTCGGCAGGTTTTCGGCGTGAAGGTTCGGCTGCCGAGCGACGATGACAGATTGCGCGCTGGGATGGCGGCCGATGTTTATTTTCCAAATGTAAAATGAGAAGAGCTCAACCACGAATGAACACGAACTCGCAGAGGACGACAAGATGAGCGAGGCAATGATTCAGTGTGAGGGGTTGACGAAACGCTTTGGCACATTCACCGCGGTCGATCACGTTTCCTTTTCCGTCGGGAAAGGATCGATCTTTGGCTTTCTCGGGCCGAATGGCTCCGGCAAATCCACGGTCATCCGGATGCTGTGTGGAATTCTGGAGCCGAGCGACGGAACCGCCAAGATCGCCGGCCACGACATCGTCGGAGAGATGGAGCCGATCAAGGAAATGATCGGCTACATGTCGCAGCAATTCTCGCTCTACGATGAGCTGACTGTAAACGAGAACCTTATTTTCTCCGGCAAACTTTACGGTCTGCGTGATAAAGAATTGAAGCAGCGTCGCGACGAAATGATCGAGACGACGCATCTCCAACCGTTCATCGACCGGCGTGCGTCGCAGCTTTCCGGTGGTTGGCGCCAGCGTTTGGCCATGGCGTGTTCGCTCATGCACAAACCAACGGTGCTTTTTCTCGATGAACCAACCGCCGGAATCGACCCAGTCGCGCGGCGCGAGCTCTGGGATTTGCTCTTCGAATTCGCAGCCGGAGGCATGACCCTTTTTGTGACGACGCATTACATGGACGAAGCGGAACGCTGTGATCACGTCGGCTACATTTACATGTCCAAGCTTATCGTGTGCGGCGAGCCTGACGAATTGAAGCAAATGTCCGATGTAAATCCGCCGGGGACGCGGCGGCTTGATGTGACCTGCGATCACGTGACGACGGCCCTCCAAGCGGTGCATCAACTTCGGGGCGTGCGCAGCGCGACGGTGTTTGGTCAATCGATGCATTTGCTTGTCGATGAAAGCGTCAAGCGCGCCCAGATCGACGAAAAACTTCGCAGCGCCGGCATCGGCCATGCGGAAATTCACGAGATAGGGCCGTCCCTCGAAGACGTGTTTGTCGAGCTCTCGGCGAAACACGCCGCGGAACAACAAAAGGCAGCGTGATGAAACACAAACTTTTTCGCGGACTTGGCGCAATTCTCTTTAAAGAATTCATCGTGGTCTGGCGCGACCCGATGACGCTTTTCTTCATGTTTTTTCCGCCCTTGATCGAGATGATCGCGTTCGGCTACGCACTCGACACCGACGTGAAGCATATGGCGATGGTCGTTTATAACGAGGATCGCACTGTCGAGAGCCGCCAGTTAATCGATCGATTCGTGAACACGGAAACATTTCGCGTCGTCGGCGAGGTCCAGAGCGTGGACCAGCTAGCGAGTGAAATTCGGAAAGGTCGCGCTTACGTGGGGCTACAAATTCCGCCGACGTTCACGCGTGATGTGCGCGCCGGCAATCCGGCCCAAGTGCAGTTGCTGGTCGATGGATCGAACTCGACGACGGCGTTGCAAGCGCTCAACACCGGCTTGGGGATAGCGCTGACGCAATCGGTTGAATCGCTGTTACGCGAAACAGGCCGACACGGGGTTCCCGTCGAAATCCGGCCGCAAATGCTTTACAACCCGGCGATGCGCAGTCCAAACTTCTACGTTCCGGGCGTGATCGGGGTTGTTTTGCAAATCGGCACGACCGTTGCCACGGCCATGGCCCTCGTCCGCGAGCGCGAACGCGGAACCCTCGAGCAATTACTCGTTAGTCCATTGAGCCGGGCGGGGCTCATGCTCGGCAAAATCGTCCCGTACCTGTGCATCGGCATGGCCATGGCGGTCTTGCTGTTCGTCATTATGCGCTTTGTCTTCAATGTGCCAATTGCGGGAAATGTTGTGGCAATGTTGTTTTCGGCCCTCGTTTATGTCTTCGCACTGCTTAGTCTCGGCCTGCTCGTCGGAACCAAAGCCGAGAACCAAATGCAAGCGCTGCAGATGTCGATGGTATTCCTATTGCCGAGTGTTTTTTTCTCCGGTTTTATTTTTCCACGGGAGACCATGCCATGGATTTTTTACGCGCTTGGCGCGCTCTTCCCAACTACCTATTTCATCTCGCTTATGCGCGCGATCATTCTGCGGGGCGCGAACTTCTTCGAATACTGGCCGCACCTCGCAATTCTTATCGGGATGTCGATCCTGCTCTTCGCTCTCTGCGCTCTGCGATTTCGGAAGAAGATCGGCTAATCAACATAACTCACGCTGCCAGGCTGCAGAGTTTACGGTGTCGGTGGAATCGTGAATTTGGCCTCGTTGTTTTTCTCCACAGCAGCGAGGAACCGCTGATACAGAAACGATGCGAGGATGGCGATTACAGCCACGGCGATGAATGCGCCGATGCGGTAAAGTTGGTCGAGCTGCGAAAGGTCGTGAAAGAAAAGTTTTAGCACGGTAACGCCGAGCAATCCGAGACTCGCATATCGGACAGGTGCGCTTTTCTTCCGCATGCCGACAATGAGCAGCAGCAACGCAAACAATCCCCACGCGATGCTGTAACTCATGTCGCGCCCGAAATTTCCCGAGAATTGAAAGGTCAACGCGGCTGCGCCGGGCGCGCTGAAGTAATCGGCGATCTCGATGTTCACGAGCAGGAAAGCCAGCACCGTGCCCAATGTGTAAAGCAACGGCAAGGAGTTGCGACCGAGGACGAGTTGGCGTGGCGGCGCGAGTAATCGCGCGCCGGCGAAAAGACAAACAGCGGCGATACCATAGGTGTAGAGATACCAGTTGAAAATCGGCGCCGCCGCCCGCGGATGATAGTTGAGCACGGCCGGGTTGAGCGCGAGGCGCGCAAACACCGCAACGAGCAAGCCGACGCCAGCGAGACGCAATCCCGGATGCGGTACCCGATGAAAGAGCCAGCAAAGCGCTGCGCCTTCCAGCGCCCAGCCGACAGTGATCCATTGACGCTCGAATTGGATCGGGAAAATCAGCGTGATAAAAAATAGCGCGGCGCCGCCGAAGAGCGCGAGCTGCGCATTGCGCGCCGGGCTATCGAGCGGTGTGCGTTTGACTAGGATGAAAAGTCCGGCGAGCGACGGCAGCGCAAATGCCGCGGGCACCAGACCGAAAACGCTGTTCGGATGCGCAGCGCGAATGAGCTGATAAACCAGATAAAAGTGCAACGGTCCAGCGAGCGCCGCTGTCGCCCACGGAGTTGTTTTTCCCGCGAATCTCCGATGAGAAATAAACGGAAACACGCTGAACACCGCGTAAAATACTAGATACCAAGTCAGCGGGAGCGTAGCGCGAGCCGGATTAAAATGCTGAAAGTGCCACGCGTGTTCCAGCGCGAGGACCGAAACCAGTCCTACGACAGGCAATACGTAGAACGAGAAAATTTCTGTCATCCCGAGAAGCAGGACGATTAGTAACAGCGCGAGACCAAACACTGCCGACGGATTCTCGAGCGGAAGCCGCAGGGTGACCATAATGAGAAGAAGAAACGGCAGCGTGGCCGACAAGGCAGGAAGTTGAACAGAGAGATTCGCCGGGTCGGCGACGTTACCGAAAAGACTCGGCGTGCGCGCTTGGGCGCCCGGCGCGGCCAACAATCGACGGCAAGCCCATGCCGCTGCAGCGAGAAAGAAAATCGCGAAACCGCCGAGCAGAAACAGCGCCGTCGGCAAGCCGGTCAGTTCGCTCGGAATGCGGAACAACCACGCGCTCATTGCAAGCAGCGTGAGCAGGAGCACGGCGAGTATCGGCAAGAGGGTCGCCGTCGTTACGGCGAGAACGACGGCGAGAAGATCGACAATTAGCACAAACGGCCAGACGAGAATCGAAAGCTCAGTCAGCTCGAAGATCGGCATTAACACAAGGATGAGCGCGAGTGCTGGGAATGCGTGGCACCACCACGGTCGTGGGATGTTGCGCAGACGTTGTAGCGCAAGCGGCGTCGCGGCATGAAATAGCGCGAAGACAAAATAGAACGCTAGCGCCGTATAAAGATGCTGGCCGGTCAGATAGGTCGTGGTCCACGCGCCGAGAAAGATGAACGCCGCAAGGCCCGCGAACGCTTCGACGACAACAAGTTTGGCGTCGAGCAGAGTGAGCGCGAGCAGGCCAAGATCGACAAGAAAGATATAACTGAACAAGAGCGCTGGTCGCTGCCCGAGTGTTTGAAACGACAGCAAGTAAAACGCTGAGAGCAAGGCGACCGCGGCGAGCCCAAGCGCAGACCCCGAAAGCTCGCGGTTCATTTTTCCAGCGCCCTTCGCCCAAGTCACCGCCCCGAGAAACATGGCTTGGAATCCGGCGAAAACGGCCATGACAACGAGCACTTTGTTGCCGTCGAAATATTTCTCGGGAACGAAGAATGTTCCGATCCAGCCGATCTGCATCAGCGCAGTTCCAGCAGCGCCCAGAATCGGCAGGGCATTCCACCGTTGCCGTTGCGCGACCGCAAGGAGACCGATGTCGAGCAACGCGATGTAAACGAAAAGTCCGAGGGGAAGATCCTGCCCCGTGAAGAGCAGCACCGGCGTGAGAAACCCGCCGGCTATGCCGAGAACGGCGACCACGATCGCATTAAGCCGCACCGCGAGTATAAACGCGACTGCGGTAATCAACGTCATAAGCAAAAACGTTGGGATAAGACCAAAGAACGCGAAGTGATAATACGAACGGCAGGCAAACGTCACCGTGTAGAGCACAAGCACGCCAGTAGCGCACAGCGTTTGCGCGGTGACCGCATTTTCCTTGCGCCTGAGCAGCACACCACCAACGAGAAGGCTCACGCCGACAACGAACCCGATCGCGACGCGCAGCTCCGGTGGAATGAGATTGTGCTCGAACGAATACTTCACGAAAAAGCCCACGCCAAGGAAAAGCGCCAGACCGCCGATCCACGCGAAGAGTTTTGCGCCCATGAATTGCTCCCAATCGATCGATGGTCTAGCTGGGATCGCGAGTATGGGTGGTGCTTTTGCCTCGAGGAGTTCTTGTGGAATTGGCGGCGGTTGTGACTCTTTCGGCATTTCGGGAATAGCAGCCGGTGCAATAACCGGCAGCGGTGGCAGGACGTCGTTAACGTTCGGAATTGGCGACGTCGACACGGGCGCTTTTGGTTTTGCGGCAGAAGGGCTTTGCCGCAAGGTGCGCAGGTCGTCTTCAACGGATGAGAGTCGCGCCAGCAAGTCGTCAACGCTGCGCTTTGTCGCGTTCGCCCTGGCAATCGCGACGAACGGGAGCGCTACGATTAAGATCAGAAAGCCGATGAGAAGGAGGACCAGAGGTTCCATTTGTTTTTTAGACTCGACCGCATATTCCGTCTTTGGTCAGGATGATACGCGCTTTGCCCATCGCTTGTTAATCGTTAAAAAATTTGGGAATTCATCGGCGCTGTCGATCATGAACGTTCCGTCTTGAGCCATTTTATGTCGTTGCAAAACCATTGCGGCATGGGGGCGTCGTCGGGCAGATGATTGTTCGCGGAACTGGAGACCAAAGCGCAAAGCGCCAGTAAAGTGAAGTTGATCGGTTCGTGGCGTCGCTTGCTCGTGCTGATTGGTTCGTTCGCCATTGTTGGGAGCGCAACATGGTGTTTCTTGCTCCGAATGCCGGAAAAAAATATTTCACGCTCAGTGCCGCTTTCGCCTGTGGAAATCAGGCTGCGTGATGAGCTGCGCGCCGATGTGCACACGCTCGCTGTCGAAATCGGCGAACGAAACATGGCGCGCTATCCGCAACTGAATGCCGCCGCCGATTTCATCGAGAATTCTTTTTCGCGCAGCGGTCTGCGGTCGCGACGTGACACTTATGAGCTCGACGGACGGGCCTGTCACAACATAGAGGCGGAAATTCGCGGTGCGCGTCCGGAGATTTTGCTGGTCGCCGCGCATTATGATTCGGTATTCGGCTCGCCGGGCGCAAATGATAACGGCAGTGGAGTCGCCGCGATGCTCGCCTTAGCACGCCGTTTTGCCGGCAAGCCCGCAGACCAGACATTACGCTTCGTCGCCTTTGTGAACGAAGAGCCGCCCTATTTCCAAACATCGCAAATGGGCAGCTTTGTTTACGCCGGACGTTGCAAAGCTCGCGGCGATCAAATTTCCGCCATGATCAGTTTGGAAACGATCGGGTATTTTTCGGACGCGCCGCGATCGCAAACTTATCCGATTCCAGCAATTGGCGCATTTTATCCCCGGACGGGTAACTTCATTGGATTTGTCGCCAACTTGCATTCACGCGCCTTACTGCGGCGCGCAATCGCGCTTTTTCGTCAACAGGGAAAACTTCCCTCCGAGGGTGCGGCTCTCCCGTCGTTTATTCCCGGCGTCGCGTGGTCGGATCAATGGTCATTTTGGCAACACGGTTATCCGGGCATCATGATTACCGACACAGCGCCATTCCGCTATCCCGATTATCATTCCGTTACTGATACTCCGGAGAAGCTCGATTATACGCGTTTTGCCCTAGTCGTCAGCGGCGTAGAGAAAGTAATCCAAGGTCTCGCAGGATCGCCACGGTAACGATCGCCTAGCGCTTGCCGATTCTCCCCGAGAACGCGGGTTTGCCTGGGCCGGCCTTCAGCTCCAGCCTTGCAATATTTTCAGGGTTTCGTCGTGATGACGCGATTCATCATCGGCCATGTCCTCGAGATGATTCGACAGACCAACCTCACCCAATTCGTCGGCTTGGGCTGCCCGCGCCGAATAATCGTCGCGGGCCGTTCGCTCCGCTTCCAGAATGTTCTCCAGCATCTTACGCGCGTCGGTTTCCTGCGGCACAGCTTCGGGCGTCACAGATGGCACTCCACCGAACGCTGCGATCTTGTCAGCCAGATATTTGGCGTACTCCGTTCTTCGGGGACTTCGCCGAGGAAAAATTGTTTGAGCTCCTCGCGATACGGTCCTGTCACCGACGCGGCATACTGGATATATGCAATGATCGCCTGGTACTCTCGAGACAGATCGCCGTTAAGCAGCTCCACCAACTCCTGTTTGTTCGCCTTCGACACCTTTTGTTCGCCGACTGTTAATTTGTTATCCAAATGAATTTCCTCCTCTCAATAGACCTCAACGCGCCACGCCAACATCGGGACACAATTAGTATCGCATCGAACCACGATGAAGGTCGGGTGACTCGCAGAGCACGGCGTCGGCCGACGATTTGTTTCGGTCGACAGCGCGTTTCCTCCCCTCCGGGATAGAACTTCGTCAATCGACGTCGTCCTTCAGTGGCTTGCCCTTCGGGGCAACAGCCAATCAAGGGCTCGGTCCAAATCGGCCAATCCCGCGCCTTCTACTGGCGTGTTGTGATAGGCGTCGCGGAGCGTGACAACACGCTTTTGTCCGGCGTATGCGTCAACCACGAGCCGGTGATAGCGAGGCGGAACTATTTCATCTTTTTCCGCGAGAAGGAAGATTGCCGGTGTCTGAATTGCCTTCGCATTCGAAATGCTGTCGAGCTCTCGCGGAATCTGCAAGGCGATAGGACCCGCAAGCAGCCAGAGATTCCACCAGCCAAACCGGCGTAAGATCATTTGGCGCAGCGGCAAAGGATTATGCAAAATC
>Ga0209807_1000508_pt1 | contig 17809 bp, 17 predicted proteins | sample GraSoiAngelo_154_FD_186168 | JGI IMG/M metagenome (GOLD analysis project Ga0209807, IMG submission 186168) | Grasslands soil microbial communities from the Angelo Coastal Reserve, California, USA - 14_1009_13_20cm (SPAdes) (version 2) | ecosystem: Environmental > Terrestrial > Soil > Grasslands ... | reverse complement strand
CGTGTTTGGTGTCATGTCTTCCGCGGCACCAGGAATCTGCCGTTCTCCATTAAAAAGCAGATTCCTCGCCGATAAGCCGGCTTCGGAATGACAAAGCATTAGGTCTCGCTTCGTTCAACTGCACGGTGATCTCCAATGTTGGCTTTTATAGCTATATTAGCTATAATAGACATTTGGTGAAACAAGACCATGCGGACCACCGATAAGCGTCCCGCATTGGTTCCCGCCACTGAGGCGAAGAATTCCTTCGGACACCTACTGGAAAAGGCCATGCAGGGTGGGGTGGTCGTGATCACAAAGCACGACGCTCCCAAAGCCGTCCTGATTTCGATGGATGAGTACACGGCTTTGTCCAGCGCTGCTGAATCCCGGATCAACAACTTGAGCGCTGAATTCGATTCACTTCTCATGCGCATGCAGAAGCCGGGGGCACGGAAGGCGATGCAGGACGCTTTCCGTGCTTCGCCAAAGCAGCTGGGAAAGGCCGCCGTCGCGGCGGCACGGAAGCGTGGCTAAGGTCTCTCGGGTTCCCCGCATCTATGTGCTGGCAGGAGCCAACGGCGCTGGCAAGAGCAGCCTGATGGGGGCAATGCTGTTGCAACGGGGAGTGCACTACTTCGACCCCGACCAGGCCGCACAGCGCATCTTGTCCGCCAATCTTCACATTTCGCACGCTGGCATATCCCAGGTAGAAGCCAACAGCGCGGCCTGGCATGAAGGCAAGAGGCTGCTCGAACGCACCATCAGCGAGAAACTGGATTTTGCCTTCGAGACCACGCTTGGGGGAAAGACCATTGTCAATCTTCTCGACAAAGCGCTCCTGGAAGGGATTGAGGTCAGGATTTGGTACGTCGGCCTGGACAGCGTTGAGCGTCACATCGCGCGCGTGCGTTCTCGAGTGGCGCAGGGCGGACACGATATTCCAGAAGAGACAATTCGTGAACGATATATCCAGAGCCGGCTTAATCTGATACGGCTCCTTCCGAGATTGACCGAGCTTTTACTCTATGACAACAGCGAGGAAGCCGATCCCCGGACCGGAATGGCGCCAGAACCGAGTCTTGTTCTTCGCCTCGTACACGGCAAGATACGGCAAACCTGTGAACTAACGCGTGCACCGCACTGGGCAAAGCCCATTCTCGCGGTGGCCCTGAAACTGAACGCAAAGAACTAAGTTTTCGACCTCATCTCAGTAACTCTTCGGCAGGGTCAAGCTCAAACGCTCGCGGAGCTCTAGGCCACGCCTAGTGCGGGTCGGGCGGTGCCGTCAGCATTATTGTCGGATGGACTGAACGGCTGCCCCTGCCACCTTGCCATATCCTGGCTCCTGAACAAACGCGATGAGCCGAAGATTCTGGAGATCGGATCCACGCTCAAGCTTCAGATGAAGATCCTTGGAGAAGTTTTCGCCGGCACGGAGCGTTCCGACGCGTTCTAAGGTTTTGACCACAGAAGTGTAGGTCAGCTTTTTTCCCGCATTTTCCCCACGCGCAACTTGCGATTCGGCGTGATCGAGGGCCAGCGCGACGTACACCTCGGCTTCTCGCAAACCCAATCCCGCCGGCAACGAGTCGGTTTCAAGATGCGCCTGCAGAACGCCCGCCTCAGCAGAAACCGAAGAGAAGCGGATGTTGACCTTGGCACTGCTCGCCGCCTTCGCAAACGCTTTCTCCGCCAGACGCGAATCGTTGCCAACGAATTCGCTTGCGCCATCCACAACCATTTGTGGCGTATAAACCGTTTTTAGGCCGAAGCGGTTCCCGTAGGCACTCTGCCGATCAGTCAACAATCGTGAAGAGTAAGGATCTTTCCATCCCAACTCATCCCAATAGTCCACGTGCTCGCTCAGAACAACCACTTCCGCTCCGGAGATCGGCTGATCGCGATCAAGCTTCTGCAGATAGGTATCCGCGGGCGGACAACTGGAGCATCCTTCAGAAGTAAACAATTCAACTAGAACAGGTACCCGCGCTTCAGAGGCGCGCGCCCGCGGCAGACCGGCATGGAGTAGCCAGGCGCCAAGCGTCGCGATGGCAAGCGCAACTAACGATGCGATTCTCATATTCGATTCCCACTCCGTGTAACTCAATCGATGCTGAATGCCCGGTGAAAGTTACAGGAATAGTTGCACCCTCGGCATCAATGTTTCGCGCTTCGTTGTGGTTCCTATTTATCCTAAGAATGCTCCGCATTGCCGCCGGAGAATATATAAGTGTATGGTGCGCCTATGCGAGAACCAGCAGCGCGATGGTGGAGATATCGATACCGCGCGGCTGGGATGCTTCTGGTAGTGCTCTCTTTCTTCACTGCCAGCCAAGTTTCCGGCAAAAAGAAAACAGAACCACGTGTGGTCCGCTGGGTCGAAGGGCAATCCGGCTGCACATTCGTTCGGGGTGATGACGGCAAATATCGTTGGGGGTTGTGGAGCAACGATCTTGGAGTCACGCTGGCGGTTGATTCGCAGGAATTGCAGGAGGCCCGGCACCGCATCGGTCACGTTTTCGGAGTGGAACTGACGTATCGCTACCGCGGCGGCGGGTCTCTGGAAGTTCGAAACGACAATCTGAGCCTTCAATTTCTAAGCCATCATCAGATTGTCCACCCCTCGCTTGACCCGAACCATCTAACCGGCCGGCTACAAAGCGACGCCGATGAACTCAGTTATCAAACTGAGCGCGAGATTCGGAAGCACCCGGAAAAAAGAGACGAGTTTGAGACAAAGCTTCAAGACTTTGAGAAAGAGACCGCCGAATGGCAGGAGTTCCTGAGCACGCACAGCCTGAATCCCGTGAAATTGGATCCGGCGAAACCAGAGACTGCGGGTTGGGTGTTCTTCAGCGCGAAAGACAAATGGATTGGCGGCTGGAGGAATCCCGAGGAGTTTGTGCTCCGCATACCGCTTGAAGATCGGGTGCTGGAGTTCCCTTTTAAGCTGCCACCGAGCCAGGGCGATTTGATTTTGCGGAAGAGGCAATAGCAGTAGTTAAAGAGATTAAGTCCGACGGGCGTTTAATTTCGCCTCCTAACGGCTATCCTACAGCTGCTTGTAAATAGCATCTATCCGGGGCAGAATGCCACGGGCACTTTGCTATGGCTCAGACCGCAGATGATCCGCGGAGTTTAGGTGCTTTCACTCCCGTGCTTGCGCTGCACGCCATCTGTCTGCTGATCAACTACGTTGATCGGGGCAATCTCTCGATTGCAGCCCCTCTCCTGAAAGACGAATTGGGCATTTCTGCCTCGCAACTGGGAATTCTGCTCTCGGCATTCTTTTGGAGCTATACCGCGATGCAGTTTGTCAGCGGCTGGCTGGTCGATCGCTTTGACGTGAATCTAGTGATCGCGGCCGGGTACTTGCTGTGGTCAGTTGCGACGGCAACAACCGGCCTTGTGCGCGGATTCACAATCCTGCTGGCGATGCGTTTGATGCTGGGCATCGGGGAATCCGTAGCATTTCCGTCGTGCTCGAAAATCCTGGCGCGGCATCTGCCGGAACACCACCGAGGATTTGCCAATGGTGTCATCGCGTCGGCGTCGACAGCATGGTACAACCCATTATTTGCTCGTTGACGAAATCAGCCGATTTTACTCACGACCGGGAATGGTGCGTTTTCTGATGATGGCTTTAGCAAGCCTTGACGAGCCTGACCTAATCTGACGGTATGCCGTGCAAGGTCAAGTCTCGATCTGACGGTATGCCGTGCAAGGTCAAGTCTCGGCTATTCATACGTGCGAGTCTCTTGGGTTCTCCTTAGAACTTCCGCCGGAGTTGAACCAACGAAGTCTGCTTCCTAACCGTGCTGTTCCTTAACCTGCTCGAACGGCTTTTGCAAATACTTTCGGGCTTCTTCCAGCGCGCCCTGCGTGTTGTCATTGGTTTGCAGCGCCTGGCGATACTCATTGGTCGCTCGCTCGCGCTGCCCGGTGACATCGAAGATCTTGCCAAGCTGGATGTGAGCCCACACTTCAGTCCATCGCGGATCGCCATCCCCGTTTAACGACTCGCGGTAGGCGTTCGCGGCAGCCTGATAGTTGTGCTGAAGAAAGAAAACCTCCGCAATCCGATAATGCGCCAGCGAGCTGTTCTTGTTCACCTCGAGCGCTTTGTTGAATTCGCTGAGCGCCCCGGAAAAATCTCCTTGCTGGATCAAGCCCTGCCCGCGTTGAATCGAAGCGCGCAATTTAATCTCGGGGGAATTTTTCAGCACCCGGTCCTCGGGATCGATCACGATCCTGCGCGGCTTGCCGAATGTTTCTATCGAGAACGGCGAATCAGTGCCGACAACCTCTATTCGCTTTTCTTCGGTCTTGCCGTCCGTGTCGATCTTCAACGCCACGGGCATGCGAAAGAGATCGAGGTCCTGCGCAATCTGGCCTACAACGCGGAATCCCTTGCCATTCCCCAGGCGGTAAATGGTGTATTTGGTTTTGAACTCCGGAGCGCCCGTCGAGTCGAGCCATTGCGAGAAGAACCAGGTAAGCTTGTCGCCATAATTCTGCTCCGCGATGGCGCGGAAGTCATCGAGCGACGCAGATTTTCCGGAAAACTTCGCCGCGAAGGTGCGCATCGTCTGGTCGAATTTTTGGTCGCCCTCCACCCAGCGCAGCATGTGCAGAATCATCGCGCCTTTGTCGGTTACGAGCGATTGAAACTCCGGGGAGAAAATGTCGAGCTTGCCAATTGTGGAAAGCGGTACTGTGTCATAGGCAAGCGCGCCTACGGACATATCCTTCACCGCCTCCTCCAGTCCCGCCTTGCCGGCAGCTTGCTCCACGTAGCGCGCTTCGGAATAGCGTGCAAAACCGTCGTTCAGCCACCAATCGTCGCGCGAGCCGGGACTGACGGAAACACCCCACCACTGATGCGCGATGGTATTCGCCAGCAGACGATAGTTGATCTTCTGCGTCAGCCCCCGGCTGGCAATCGCAGCAATCTCTGGCGCCCAAGCCGAGGGAACCGTATCGTCGGGGATTTCCACGACGCGTAGCGTGGTAGATGGCGCCGGGCCATAGAGCGTTACGTAATACGTGAACTCCTTGACAGCCGTTTCGGCGTAGGCTGCCGCCAAATCTTTATGGACCGGCTTGAGAAACAGGTGCAGATCGAGTCCCGCTTCGTTGCTCTTAAACTCCTGAAATTGTCCGGCAACGATGGTTCCCGGAAAGCTAGGTTTATCCCAAACAAAAGTGTAGGTCTTGCCAGCTACGGCTCCGGCGCCGGCCCGCTTGGTTGCAGAAGCATTGCTGACGCTTTCTTTTCCGCTTCCAATCACTAACATGTGCGCCGGCACGGTGATGTTCATCGTTGCCGTGAAGCGGTTAATGCCATACGCGTTTACCGGAAACCAGCGCCCGGCATAGAGAAGATAGCTCGTATCGTCATCGATCGAGGCCAGCTTTAGTCCCTGAACTGGACTATCATCAGCGGAATTCAGTTGTCCTTCGTAATCGAACGTCAAAGTTGTTGAAGCGTCCTTCGAAAGCCCATTCGGCAACTGCACTCGCACCGTCGAGTCCTGGGTAACGCGCTCAGCGCTGAGTGGCTTGCCACGTTCGTCAAGCACCTTTGTGACGCGCAGGCCGTTGTGCAGCTCGAAAGATGCGATGTTCACATCTTCGAGCGCAGTGAACTTCACCCTTGCTTTGGCCGTGAGTTTATGGCTGTGGGGGGACAGTTCGGCGTCAATCTGATAGTCGTCGACGCGCAGGCGCGTTTTTTCCGCTGCGCTGGCCGGAATCGCAATCAAAGAGAACAAAAAGACTACACACGTGACAAAGGCCCGACATTGGCGTCGAGGTTGGAAGGACATTAAAAGTTGACTCCTTGAAAGTACCGCTGCTCCGTAAGATGAAGATTGTGGCCCAAAAGATGCTGCCGGGACAAGTGCCGTGTGGCGCGGACCCCTCGCCCGCGAAATGCGAAGCGATCTAACGACCATCACCCTTCCGATGTAGGCGCGGGCGTCCCCGCCCGTGCGTGCGGCAGCAGCGCAAAAACCTCTTTAGCTGCCCGATCCGCCGGGTGAAGATCGTCTGAGGTCTCACCGCGCAGACGAAACTTGACCTCCGCCAATTTCTGAATCATTCTCGCCCTGTCCAGCCCCTCGGGAATTATTTTCTGCAGCTCGTTCACGACATTTTCCGCCGTGAACCTATCCTGCACCAACTCAGGAACTACTTCCTCCCCAGCGATCAAATTGGCCATCGCGAAATGCCGCACCTTAACCCGCGGACGCCCCAGCGCATACGTCAACGGTGAGACGCGATACACCATCACAAATGGTAGGCCCATTACCGCTGCCTCAACAGTTGCCGTCCCGCTGGCAATAATTCCAGCGCGCGACTGCGACATCGCAGGCAGGGCCTCATCGACGAGATGAATTTCTCGCTCTCCTATAAATCTTTGAAGAAAAGTTCGGTCCAAGGTCGGCGCGACAGGCAGCAGAAACTCATAGCCCGGACCCAACCGGGTCGTGGCATTCAGAATTTCAGGCAGGTTCATGCGAACTTCTTTCACTCGGCTACCCGGCATGATCGTGATCCACGTCTTGGCCGGATCGAGCATGTGTTGCGCGGCATAGGCAGCGCGGTCGACCGCAGGGCAGGGAAGATCGGCGAGAGGATGGCCGACGAAACTCGCATCCACTCCGCGATCGCGATAGAACTTTTCTTCAAAAGGAAATATCACCAGCGCCTTCGTGACATACTTTCGCAGAAGGCGAACACGTCCTTGCCGCCACGCCCAGAACTGCGGGCACACGTAGTACACAACGGGAACGCCGCGCTTGCGCATTTGCCGCGCCACACGCCAGTTGAAAGCAGGCGAGTCGATCACAATGGCCAGATCGGGCTGGCGCCGGCCTGCCTCCGCGATCAGCTTGTGAAACAATCCCCAGATTTTCGGCAGATGACTGAGAATCTCGGTGATTCCGACAACCGAGAGGTCTTTGGCGTCTACGACTGTCTCGCATCCCGCGGCGCGCATGCGCTCTCCGCCCACGCCGAAGAATTCCAGCTGCATGGATGGCGTGGGGACAGCCGCCCCCAGCTGTCCGGCTGAACGAAGCTCAGTAGATGCCTGGCCAGAAGACCGACGTCGCAACGCATCGATAAGCTGCGCCCCATACATTTCACCGGAAGCCTCCCCGGCGGAGATCAGGATTCGCACGGGAGGTATTGTAAGTGACTACATGGTGACTCAGGCGCGGAAACGGATTGCAACTCATCTCATAAAATGCCGTGTCCGGCGGTCAATGAGTGTAATGGCGATATTTCAACAGTTGTCGGGCCCGCTGAAGAGGCACTCTGGCATATAATCCTGCGGTTCGACGAAAAGTTTATGGATTACATCAAGGTCATCCTTAGCGGATTAACAGGGATTTTCCTCGCGTGGGTGGTGATTTCTTGGCCAGTCCTTAAGCTCATCAGTGGAGAGAGGGCAACAGGACTGAGTGTCTTCGTGGCATTCTTCTCTTCGCCTCTATTATGGGTTCTGGCCGTTTTGTTCTCTGCATTGTTTTTTGCGGCCAGCCGACTCGGAAATACGTTTTTTAAAACAATTTTGTTCTGGATTCCAACGCTCGTGGTTTCTACGTTAGGCGTCGCGATTTCGGCACTGCTCACATACCTCTTCATACGTTTCAAACACCTCTCAAGCCAATGAACTCCGTGTTTCAACCCGGATAGCTGATGCAATCAGGCGATTGCACCAACTACGCTAGACGACCCACCGTGCCAAGCCAATTTATGAGATCGCTTGATAGCTTCTAGTCATCCGCGCCGGCCGTGACCGGCCCGCTTGGCGTGGGCAGTTCCTGATCCTTGTACTGAAGCTGGTACAGCTTGTAGTAAATGCCGCGCTGGGCGAGCAGTTGTTGGTGCGTGCCCATCTCACGCACCTGGCCTTTGTGCATCACGACGATCTTGTCTGCGCGCTGCACCGTCGAGAGCCGATGGGCGATGATGATGGATGTGCGGCCCTCCACCATGCGGCCCAGAGCGTCGCGAACACGGAATTCGGTTTCCGTATCCACGCTTGACGTAGCCTCGTCGAGGATCAAAATTCGCGGATCATGCGCCAGAGCGCGCGCGAAGGAAATGAGCTGTTTCTGCCCCGTTGACAACGTGCTGCCTCGTTCACGAACTTCTTCCTCGAACCCTCCGGGAAGGCCGCGAACAAAGTCGGCCAGATTGACATCTTCTGCTGCTTGCGCAACATCGCTATCTTCGATTCGCTCAGTTCCGAGCCGAATATTTCCCGCGATTGTGCCGGTAAACAAGAAGGGATCCTGCAGCACAACGCCGAAGCGGCGCCGCAGTTCAGCAAGATCCATCTCTTTGATGTCTACGCCGTCAATTTTGATCGCGCCTTTCTGAACGTCGTAAAAGCGCATCAGGAGTGAAATGATCGTAGTCTTGCCCGCGCCAGTGTGGCCGACAATAGCGACAGTCTCTCCGGGCTCAATGGCGAAGCTCACATCCCGCAGCACCCAATCCGGCTCGCCCGTTTGTGTTTGCGTGGGGACGGCCACCCTCGGCCGTCCAGGCCGACCGGAAGGGTCGGCGGTCTCAGATTGAACTCTGCCCCCGCTGATGCCTCCCTGCCCATTCGTTGGAGTAACGGCAGCTGTGGAGCTTTGCTCGACCGGACGGGCGAGGGCGCCCGTCCCCACATCAGCATTTCCAGGAATACTCCTATACGCGAACCACACATGATCAAATTCAATTCGCCCTGGCCCTTCAGGACTCTTCGTAACCGCTGGCGACGTGATCTCAGCCGGCGTATCCAGCAGCTTGAAAATCCGTTCACTCGAAGCCATCGCCGACTGCAGAATGTTGTACTTCTCGCTGAAATCCTGAATCGGCCGGAAGAAACGCTGCGCGTACTGAATAAACGCAGCCAGAATGCCGATCGTGGTCAGGTTGTGGATCACGTTACTCCCACCGAACCAGATCACGCAGGCGATAGCCGTGGCAGAAAGAATTTCTATCACCGGGTAATACACCGCGTGCGCCATGATGGCGTCTTTAAAGGCCTCCATGTGAACTTCGTTTACCTCTGAAAATTTCTTAAACGCGCGTTTCTCGCGATTAAAAAGTTGCAGCACCATCATCCCGCTTACGTGCTCTTGCAAATAAGCGTTAATCCGCGCGATGGCCACGCGAATCCGCCGGTACGAATCGCGCACTTTGTCTCGGAAAAGCTTCGTTGCAATTGCGATCAGCGGGAGCACGGCAAACGTCAGCAGCGCCAGGTTGCGGTTCATGCGCAGCATGATCCACACGATCCCGGCGAGCACAAAAACATCCTCAAAAATCGACACCACGCCCGCAGTGAACATCTCGTTCAGCGCATCCACGTCAGTTGTAACCCGCGTCACCAGCCGCCCCACGGGGTTTTTGTCATAAAATCCGATGTGCATGCGCTGCAGATGGCGGAAGATCTGGCTGCGCAGGTCGAACATCACCATCTGCCCGGCCCATTGCATGAAATAGGTTTGGAGATATTCCAGCAGGAAGCTGAACACCAACAGTCCGACGTACAGCAGGGCGATCTGAGCGACGCCAGTGAACGGATTCTTACTCAGGAAAGAATCAAAAGGCGTATGCAGCCCTGGAACCGGCGCGAGATAGCGGTCAATTACGACCTTGGTGAGATACGGTCCGAGAACATCTGCTCCAACCTTCAACAGAATCGAGCCGAGCGCAATTCCGGCCTGCCAGCGATAGGGCCGCAAATAAGCGATCAGCCGCTTCATTAACCGGCTGTCGTAAGCTTTACCTAGAACTTCCTCTTCGTGGGCCATCGGTCACTGTTAACAGGTTAACCTAAATAGACGCGCTTCTGGCGCGGCAGGATGGAAAAAAGCTTGCTTGCAGCGCCTATAGAAAGTGAGGACGGCTTCGGCGTGCTGCGCGCCTTCTGCGGGCCGTGACTGAGACGGTCGAAGCAAGTTTGAAAGATAAAAAGGAAAATCTTCGCCTGCGCCGCGTATCTCGGACCGCCGCTGAGGTCCGCCGTGAAAAGCATTGCGATCCAATATAGTAAAGGAGTTCCTTGGCGATTCCTTATAGAATCGCCTCTCGATGAACCCATCCCGCGTAAGAGGTTTTGTTGGATTCGTATTGTTTCTCGCCTTGTTGGCGATGGGTTGCAAGAAAAGACAGGAACCGCCAGCAGATCATCCTCGTTTGACTCCGAAGGTGACCCTGCGGGACGTCACTTTCTACAGCGTTGCACTCAACCGTGAAATGCCATACCGAGTGATACTCCCGGCGAGCATCCCCGCCGGCCAGAGGCTTCCGCTGGTCTACCTGCTGCACGGCGATGGAGGTGGTTTTCGCGACTGGTCGAACCATTCCGATGTTGCGCAATTTGCTGAGCGCGGCCTTATCCTCGTGATGCCTGAGGGCGACTCCTCCTACTACACGAACTCGGTGGGGCGACCCAAAGACCGTTACGAAGATTACATTTTGAACGATCTCATTGCTGATGTTGAAAGCAAGTTCCCCGCTGCGGGTGGACGCGCGAACCGCGCGATTGCTGGTGTTTCTATGGGAGGGTTTGGCGCCATCAAGCTAGCCTTGAAACATCCGGACCTGTTTGCCTTTGCAGGAGGGCTTAGCTCTGCGCTCGACGTTCCCAGCCGCCCGTTCTCGATTAAGCGGCCCATGCAGTACCGCCAACACCGCGCAATTTTTGGACCGTGGGGAAGCCAAACGCGGCGTGACAACGATCCATCTGTGCTTGCTCGATCCGCTGATCCGGCAAGAACACCATATCTCTTTCTTTCATGCGGCGAGCAAGAAGGATTGCTACCCGCTAATCGTCAATTTGCGGCTTTGCTCCATAGACGCAACTTTCAATTCGAGTTTCACACTGGCTCAGGAAGTCACGACTGGAACCAATGGAACCGGCTTGTGCCTAGCCTCTTTCAAAGCCTCATGGACCACTTAAATACAAAGACCTCGGCGGCTAAAGCCGGGGCCTTTCGGGCAGCCTGATCGGCACGACTGGAAGTCGTGCCCTTCCCGGTTATGAATGACACAGATTCTGCTGGGCCTTACACCCGCTCGATCGTAACCTTCTGCACCACCACATCTTTATTCGGCTTGTCCTGCCGGTTGCGTGGGACATTCACGATCTTCTCGACGACATCTTGCCCTTCGACTATTTCACCGAAGATCGTGTGCTTGCCGGTGAGCCACTGCGTCGGCGCAACGGTGATGAAGAACTGCGACCCGTTGGTATTCGGGCCGGCGTTGGCCATGGCCAGCTTGCCGGGTTTGTCGAACTTGTGCGGAGAGCCGTTGGTTTCGTCTTCGAATTGGTATCCGGGACCGCCGAAACCGGTTCCGGCAGGGTCGCCTCCCTGGATCATGAAACTGGATATCACACGATGGAAAATCGTCCCGTCGTAGAGGCGGTCTTTGCTCTTCTTGCCGCTCACCGGATGGGTCCAGTCACGCTCGCCCTCGGCCAGTTCGACAAAGTTGGCTACGGTTTTGGGCGCTTCTTTTTCAAAGAGGTGGCAGACGACAGTTCCTTCGGAGGTATTAAAGATGGCATAGGTGCCGGGTTGGCGAGGCATCACGAATTTCCTTTCTTGTAAGACGGCGCTTGTAGACGCTCAAGACGTTGGAAGAGTGCGGTTTTCACCCGCACCGAAAATCACCTCTCAATATTGTCATTCTGAGGGACTTCAGTCCCGAGGAATCTGCTGTTCGCCGGGAAAAGCAGATTCCTCACGGCCAAAGCCGATTCGGAATGACAGCTCATAGAACTTTGACAACTTATTGCTGCTTCGTTGTCGGCGATGCGGCCTTAGCTGGCGTTCCCGCTTTCTTCGCTGGACTCACGCTACTCGCTCCGCCCTTCATGATCGCAATGTGATTGATCTTCACTGGCCGATAGGGACGGTCGTTCGCGTCACGGCCCATGCGGGCGATCTGCTTAACTAGCGCAATGGTGGCATCATCGCATTGCCCAAAGATCGTGTAGTTGCCATTCAAGCTCTGATAGGGAACCTCGGTGATGAAAAATTGCGAGCCGTTGGTGTCTGGGCCGGCGTTGGCGTAGGCCAGCCGGCCCGGGCGATCAAATGTCAGATCAGGAGAAACTTCGTTCTTGAAAGCAAAACCAACCTCGCCGCTGCCGGTTCCGGCGGGATCGCCGCCCTGAATCATGAAATTGGGGATCACGCGATGGAAAATCGTTCCGTCATATAGAGGCACACCGTGTTTTTTGGCGTGTGAAACCGGGTTGGTCCAGTCCTTGGTGCCTTCTGAGAGACCGACAAAATTCGCAACGCCAAGAGGCGCTTTGTCGGGGAAAAGTTTGCAAGTCATTTTGCCCGCAGTCGTGTCAATGATGGCGGTTGGACCAGCTGAAGTTGTGGCCGGTTTTGCGGGCGCTGCTTTTTTTGCAGGCGCGGTTTGCACCAAGTCGCCCACTGACGAGAGGCAGATCAGCGAAAAGATTAGAGTCAATTTGCGCATTCATGCTCCTGGCCGCATTGCACGCGGCAGGACAGCCACTTCGGCGATGCTCAGGGCTGTCCCTACGTGAGTTATTGTGCTAAGGAAACTCTGATCAAGTTCTTCCGAAAACACGTCAACCACAGGGGACACAGAGTGTCACAGGCGAAAAGACACAGAGGCTTTCATGCCGTAAACACTGCTCTGTGGCGTTCCTCTGTGTACCACTGTGCCCTCTGTGGTGTCGCCTTTCCTTCGACAATTGACCAAGTGGTTCTGATGCGACAGGACGGGCCACTGTCTTAATCATAGTTTCCCTTAGAGCGTGTTTCAAAAATAGATTCAGCCTCACATCAGGTACTTACGTGTGAGATAGGTTATGGGTTGAGCTTCTGCCATGAAGAAGCGGCAGAGGCTGTTGACCGATGAACAGTGGGAGTTAATTGCGCCCTTGTTTCCCCGGCCGAAGCGGCGAGCCGATAAACGCGGTCGGCCACCGGCAGCCAACCGCGCCTGTCTGGAGGGCATTCTCTGGATTCTGCAGACGGGAGCGGCGTGGCGATTTCTTCCGGACGAGTTTCCCTCGCCCTCGACCTGCTGGCGGCGGCTGCAACGCTGGCAAGAGCAAGGGATTTGGCTGGAAGCCTGGCGCACCCTGTTGGGGGCGCTGGATGAAAACGGCCTGCTGCGCTGGGATGAGAGTTTCTTAGACGGCAGTTTCGCACCCGCCAAAAAGGGGGCCTTGCGGTCGGGAAAACCAAGCGCGGCAAGGGAACGAAGTGGATGGTACTGGCAGACGGTGAAGGCATTCCGCTGGGAGTTCAGCTGGAAAGTGCCTCTCCGGCAGAAATTACGCTTGCGGAAACCACGCTGGCCGAAGTCTCGGTCCCGCAGTCGCGCGGCCGCCCGCGACAGAAACCGGAGCGCATAATCGCCGATGCCGGGTACGATTCCGATCCGTTGCGTCGGCGGCTCAGAAAGCGGGGCATCGAACTGATTGCCCCGTATCGCAAGAACAACAAGAAACGACGGTATGAAGATGGACGCAAACTCCGCCGCTACAAGCGCCGCTGGATCGTAGAACGAACCAACGCCTGGCTCGGGCAGTTTCGCAGATTGCTGGTCCGTCATGAACATCTACTCTCCATCTACTACGCGTTCTTCTATCTTGCTTGCTTCTGGATCACGCTTCGGAGGTATTTTTGAAACACCCTCTAATGAAAATCTGGTAGTCGAAGGCATTCCTAAGATCCCCGCTTCCCTCGCCGAGACCGTGGATCGCTATACGAATTTTCGCGGGGCCAGTCTGGACAGTTGGGATCCGGTCAAGCGGGAGATGCTGATCTCCACACGCTTCGCCGAAACCTCCCAAGTCCATCTGGTGAAGATGCCGGGCGGAGCACGCACACAGCTGACGTTTTATCCCGATTCAATCAGTGGCGCGCTTTACTCGCCTGCTTCCGGAAACGCTTTCGTGTTTTCGAAAGACATCGGCGGAGGTGAATTCTTTCAGCTCTATCGGTTCGACAATGAAAGCGGCGAGGTAACGCTGCTTACCGATGGCAAATCGCGCAATGTCGCGCCGGTCTGGTCGTACGACGGGCGAAAGCTGGCCTACGGATCAACCCGCCGGAATGGAAACGACGTTGATGTTTACACCGTTGAGCCAGCGAATCCGAAGTCCGATCACATGCTGGAGCAACTTCAGGGCGGAGGCTGGGAGCCGCTCGATTGGTCTCCAGATAATCGCAAAATTCTCTTAAGAGAGGAAGTCTCCGCCAACGAAAGCTATCTCTGGATCGCAGATGCCGGCACTGGAGAGAAGACCCTAATCACTCCGAAAACGGATGCGAAGATTTCTTACGGCGTCGGCCAGTTCAGCAAAGATGGCAAGGGCATCTACGTTACGACCAATAAAGATTCTGAGTTTCAGCGGCTGGCCTACATCGATCTCGCCAGCAAGCAGCATACTTACCTGAGCAGCCACCTTTCCTGGGATGTCGATGAGTTCGATCTTTCGCATGACGGCAGCACCATCGCGTTTGTCACTAACGAAGATGGTTTCGGCGTGCTCCACCTGCTCGACACGAAAACCGGGAAAGAAAAAGCTGTACCCGATCTGCCGAAGCGAATTGTTTCCGGCGTTCGCTGGCACAAAAACGATCGCGACTTGGGATTCAATATCACTTCCGCTCGCTCCACTTCAGACGTCTATTCGCTCGATGCGCAAACCGGTAAAGTTGATCGCTGGACCTACAGCGAAACCGGCGGCTTGAACACTGCGAATTTCTCCGAGCCGCAACTGATTCACTGGAAAACCTGGGATGGCCGCGAGATCAGCGGCTTCCTGTACCGGCCTCCGGCGAAGTTCAGCGGCAAACGGCCAGTCATTATTAATATCCACGGCGGGCCGGAGGCCCAATATCGTCCCGGATTCTTGGGGCGCAATAATTACTACTTGAACGAACTCGGAATCGCGCTGATCCTTCCCAACGTGCGCGGATCGTCAGGTTATGGCAAAACTTTCCTCACCCTTGACAATGGCCTTCTTCGCGAAGGCTCATATAAAGACATCGATTCTTTGTTCGACTGGATTCAAACCCAGCCTGATCTGGACGCAAGTCGCGTGCTGGTAACCGGCGGCAGTTACGGAGGCTTCATGACCCTCGCCGTCGCGACCAATTACAACAACCGTATCTGCTGCTCAGTGGATGTCGTCGGACCATCAAACCTGGTTACATTTCTCGAGCACACATCGGGATATCGCCAGGATTTACGCAGAGTTGAATACGGCGATGAGCGTGATCCCAAGGTGCGCGCGTTTCTTGAGCAAATCGCGCCCTTCAACAAAGCCAAGAACATCACCAAGCCGCTGTTCGTAATCGCCGGCAAGAATGATCCGCGCGTGCCCGCCAGCGAATCCGACCAGATGGTCTCAATCGTTCGCCAGAACGGCACGCCGGTATGGTGGCTCGAAGCTAAGGATGAGGGACACGGCTTCCGTAAGAAGAAAAATCAGGACTATCAGTTTTACGCCACGGTGATGTTCGTGAGAGAGTATTTGCTGAAATGAATGGCCATTGCGCGACAGGCTCCATGCTCGACGCAAAAGCGGAAATTCCGGGCGGAGAGTTTTTATGGGAACCCTCACGAACGATATGAAGCGAATCGTGTGGCAACAGCGGCTGGGGTACATCGCAACGGTCTTTCCGGATGGAACACCGAACTTGTCACCCAAAGCAACGGCCGGTTGGGACGATGACCGCTGACCAGCCGCACGAGCGAGGACGCTCGCGCCTACATTGTTGCGCTCGATCCCAACTGTTGCCGCAGGTGTGCTGCGATCTGCCGGCCGTGGAAGCGTCCGTTCTCAATGAAAATTTCGTTGGTGCGCGAGCCGGCGACGATCACTCCCGCGACGTATATTCCGGGCACATTGCTTTCCAAGGTCTCGGGGTCGCACACTGGCCGGCATTGATCGGCTGACAGTTCAATTCCCATCGAACGCAAAAAATCATAATCGGGATGGTAGCCAGTCATGGCGAAAACGAAATCATTTTTCAGGCGCAGCGCACCATCGGGGGTTTCGACAAGCGCGTAATCAGGCTCAATCTCGCGTGCCGAACTGTTGAAATACGCGACGATTTCTCCATTCTTGATGCGGTTTTCAATGTCAGGAAGAATCCAGTACTTTACATGGCTGTGCATTCTCGGACCACGGTAAACCAGCGTGACCCGCGCGCCGTGCCTCCACAAATCGAGGGCTGAAATCGCGGCGGAGTTCTTTCCGCCAATCACCAAAACGTCGGTATCAAAGTACGGATGCGGTTCGCGGTAATAATGAAATACCTTGGGCAAGTCCTCGCCAGGAATGCCCATCTCATTGGCCATATCGTAATAACCAGTCGAGACGATCAGCTTGCGCGCCTGGTAGTCGTAAATACGGCCAAGACGATCCGTCGCCGTAATGTTGAACTCGCCGTCACGTCCCATCACCGTCTTCACCCACTGATACTGCCGAATGTCGAGGTTATAGTGCTCGGCAACTTTACGGTAATACTCAAGCGCTTCCTCGCGGGTTGGTTTCTGGCGTGAAGTGCTGAAGGGGATGTCGCCAATCTCCAGCAACTCCGGCGTTGTGAAGAACGACATATTCGCCGGATAGTTATAAATAGAATTGACGACACAGCCCTTATCAATCGCGATTGTTTTGAATCCCGCGCGTTGCGCTTCGATTGCGCAGGCGAGACCGGTCGGGCCAGCGCCAATCACGATAACATCGGCGCGCGTATCAGGACGGGCCGAAGTCTGCGCGCGTGGGAGCGTGTCGGGTATTTGTTGCGTTGGCAATCAGCCTGATCCTTCTGGAAAGCAAAACTTAACTGCTAAAAATTTCTAATTCTAGCATGGGATAAATCGCCCACTGCGAGCACGATTCAGCGGACAAACTGACCTGTATCGAGTAGGCGAAGGGCCTTGTCCTCTGCTTGCCGGATTACGACAACCCATGCAAAAATCAGTGGTTCGAAAAAACCAATTGGAGGCTTCCCTTGTCCGCACCCACCATCGGCGCACCACCGTCACCGCAATTATTTTTTGAGACTGCTAACGCTTTTCAGAGAACAGAAGCGCTCAAGGCTGCCATTGAGCTCGAATTATTCACGGCCATCGCAGAGGGGAAGCAGACCGCCGAGGATATTGGAGCGCGCTGCAAAGCTTCCCCGCGAGGCACGCGCATTTTATGTGACTTTCTCGTGGTCCATGGCTTGCTGACCAAGCAGGCTAATCGCTACGCTCTGACGCCTGATTCGGCGATGTTTCTGGATAAGCACTCCAAAGCGTATATCGGCGGGGGGCTGCAATTCTTACTGCTGCCATCCGTTATTGAAGGACACAAACAGCTCACTGAGGCCGTGCGCAAAGGCGGAACTGCTCTCGACCAGCATGGCCTGACGCCGGAGCATCCCATGTGGGTGGAGTTCGCTCGCGGCATGTCGCCGCTCATGGCGATGCCAGCCGAGATGCTTGCCAAATTGCTCAAAGCCAGTGAGGGAGCCAAATGGAAAGTGTTGAGTTTGGCAGCGGGCCACGGACTCTACGAGGTGACTCTAGCCCGCCACAATCGAAATGCCGAGGTCTGGGCTGTTGACTGGGCCAACGTGTTACGGGTCGCCAAAGAAAACGCCGCTGGCGCTGGAGTGACTGACCGATACCACACCATCCCAGGCAGCGCTTTTGACGTGGAGTATGGAGACGGCTACGACCTGGCGCTCGTAGTGAACTTTCTCCACCACTTCGACCAGCCTGCTTGCGAAGGTCTCCTGCGGAAAGT
>Ga0209807_1000505_pt1 | contig 17881 bp, 13 predicted proteins | sample GraSoiAngelo_154_FD_186168 | JGI IMG/M metagenome (GOLD analysis project Ga0209807, IMG submission 186168) | Grasslands soil microbial communities from the Angelo Coastal Reserve, California, USA - 14_1009_13_20cm (SPAdes) (version 2) | ecosystem: Environmental > Terrestrial > Soil > Grasslands ... | reverse complement strand
CCCACGCCAACGCCTACCCCGACACCCACGCCGACGCCGACGCCCACGCCGACTCCCACACCGACGCCGAGCGCGGCCGCGATGGCCCTTGCCGCACCGTCGCAGGCGACGTCGCTTCAGGCCTTCAACGTGACTCTTACCGTGACGGACCAGTTCGGGAACGTGGCGACTGGGTACCGGGGCAGGGTTACCTTCAGCAGCAGCGATCTTCTCGCACAGCTGCCGTCGGATTACACGTTTACAAGCTCCGACGGTGGCAGGCACACTTTCTCGGTCACCCTGGTGACGGTGGGTTCGCAGAGTATCGACGTTCGCGACGTCGCAAACTCGAGTCTCGATACCAGCTCATCGGTAACGGTCACGCTGAAGGTAGGGCTGTGAGCTCTTAATCGGGACCGCCCGCGTCTATTTGCGAGCGTGCGATTGCGAGACCCGTCGGATTGTCACGCGCCCCAGCGCGGAGGACCGGGCGGCCGAATCTCCGGAGGCCGCGGCGAGTTGTGCCCGTCGAGCGGGATCTCTTCCGACGGCTTCCATGTGCGCGCCACCGCGAGCTCTTCCTTGGCGAGTACCGTTCGGCCAAAGCGGCCGTAGGTGGACATCTCGAAGTTCGGGGTCTCGCCGAGCGCGCCGTGCGGACACACCTCCACGCAGTCGCCGCAGTAAATGCACCGGACGATGTCGAGCTCGTACGTCTGGAGGTCGCGTTCTCGCATCATCAGCGCTCCGGTCGGGCAGGTCTCGGCGCACGCGCCGCACGACACGCAGTCGGTGTACTTGAGCGAGACATTCCACGGCGTGGTGACGATCGAGTCGTAGCCGCCGCCCATGAGGCCGTAGCAGTTCGCGCCGATGACGTCGCGGCAGATACGCACGCACTGCGTGCAGTTGATGCACTTGTTCAGGTCGCGAAGGATGAAGTCGTGGCTGAAGTCGTACTCGTAATCGTGGTAGTCGACCGGCTCGGCGCGGTGGAAGCGGTTGTCGGTGAGACCGTGCTCGAGCGAGAGTCGTTGCAGGTGGCACCGGCCGACGTCGGGACACACGCACTGCAGGCAACGCGCGGCCTCCTTCTCGGCGGCGTTCTTGTCGTACCCGTTCTCGATCAGCTGGAAGCTGAGGTCGCGCTCTTTGAACGGGAGCATCGGCATGCGCACCTGTGGCTCTTCCGGCTTGTACGGGACGATGTCGATGAGCTCCGGGACCGCCTCTTCCTCCGCGATCTCCTCGGCCACGCGGGCCATGTCGTCGCCCGCGAGGTATCGGTCGATCGCCTTCGCGGCGAGCTTCCCCTGCGCGACGCACTCGATCACCGTCCGCGCGCCCATCTGGACGTCGCCTCCCGCGAAAACGCCGGGGCGATCGGTCATGAGCGCTCCGTTCGTGATGACGGTTTCACGCTTGGTCTTGCGAACACCCTGCTCGCGCTCGAAGAAGTCGAGGTTCGGCACCTGGCCGATGGCGGGGATCGCCGTGTCGCACTCGATCACGAAGTTCGAGCCTTCGACTGGGACGGGGCGCCGCCGGCCGGACGCGTCCGGCTCGCCGAGGGCCATGCGCTGGAACTCGACGCCGCCGACACGGCCGTTCTTTTCGACGAACCGGACCGGCGCGGCGAAGAACTCGAGGCGGATGCCCTCGTGCTCCGCGTCGTCGACCTCGCTGTAATGGGCACCCATTTCCTTGCGCGAGCGGCGGTAGACGACCGTCACGTCTGCGCCGAGACGGCGTGAGGTCCGCGCGCAGTCGAATGTCGTGAACCCACCGCCGATCACCACGACCTTCTGTCCCTTGCCGACGGGCACGGGATTGCCCTCAGAGTTCATGCGGAGGTAGTTGATTGCCTCGATGACCCCCGGCAGGTCCTCTCCAGGAACACGCAGCTCGTTCGACCGCCACGCGCCGAGACCGAGGAACACCGCGTCGTAGCCCTGCGTGAATAGATCGTCGATCGAGAAGTCGCGCCCGAGCATCATCCCGCCCTTGAACTCTGTGTCGCGCAGCTGCCACACCGAGTTCAGCTCCTTGTCGAGCTTGACCTTCGGCAGGCGGTACTCGGGGATGCCGTAGCGCGCGATGCCGCCCTGCTTCTCCATCATGTCGAACACCGTGACGGCGTGGCCCTTGAGAGCCGCGTAGTACGCGGCGGTCATTCCTGCGGGGCCCGCGCCCACGACCGCGACACGCTTGCCGGTCGCTGGTAGCTGCGGGAACGGCGTCGGCGCCTGCTCCATCTCCATAACGAGCTCGCCGGTGTAGCCGTGGCACTGGCAGATGGCGATCTCTTCCTCGACGAGGCCGCGGCGGCAGACTTCCTGACACGGCTTCGGGCAGACCAGGCCCAGCATGTACGGAAAGGGCAGGACCTCCTTGACGAGGCGCGCCGCCTCGACGTGCTGCCCCTTCGACATGAGCTCGAGGTAGCCGGGAATGTCGATGTGGGTCGGGCAGCTCACCTGACACGGCGGCATGCAGTACGCGTTGTGATCGCTGAGGATGTACTCGAGGTTCTGCCGCCTGAGCTTGAAGAGCGAGTCCGACGCCTGCGTGATCTTCATGCCTGCCTCGACGGGGAGGTGGCACGACGGCATCGGGCGGTGATAGCCCTCGATCTCGACAAGGCACATGCGGCACGCCGCAGCCGGTGCAAGTTTCTCGTCGTCGCACAGTGTCGGAACCTCGAAGCCCGCCCGCTGAGCTGCTCTGAGGATCGCCTCGCCCGGGATCGCCGTGACTTCCTTCCCGTCAATCCAAATCGAGCATGTCGGCTGACCGCTCGGAATCTCGCCCATGTGCGAGACCGTCGGGAGCTGCGACTCACCAGGTTGTACATATCGCTCGAGAAGACTCATCTCTTGTCCACCATATCGTCGGGTCCGTACCGGCGCAGCGGGTCCTGTCGCCGGCTCGGGGCCGTGCCCTCGCCGCACCCTCCCCACCGTTCGCGTCGTTCGCTCCGCTCACTCCGCGTGGTGGGTCCCCGGGGCACCCGCGGCTCGTGCACAACCCTCTCGCCGGCGCCACCCGCTGCGTGGAACAGGTACGTCATGGCTGGACCATAGTTTCGTACCGGCGGCTACGTACGGGCTTGCAGACTCCCTCCGGACATCGCTTTTGCTCGATGTGAATTTTGTAGTCATCGGCAAATTCCCGCATGGTGGTTCGGAGGATCGACGGAGCCGTGATCCCGAAGCCGCACAGGGAAAATCTCTCCATGTGCGTACCCAGTTCATCCAACCACGCAAGATCGGTATCTCGTCCCAGTCCTGAGTACGTGCTCTCCAAAATTGCTTGGACGCGCTTCGTGCCGACACGGCAGGGAACGCAGATCGCGCAGCTCTCTTTCGCGAGATACGCGAAGAGGGCCGCCGCCTCGTTGACGATGCAGGTCCCCGCTGCGATCGCGCGAACCTGGGCAGAGCCCATGTGCGTGCCCGCGACGCGGAGGTCGTCGAAGTCGAAGCGGGTATCGGTGCGCGAACCGGCGAGGATGCCGCCGGTCGGTCCACCGACATGAAGTCCTTTGAGCTTTCCGGTGGCACCCCCGGCTTCGGTCAAGATCTCGCCGAGCTGGGAGCCCAGCGTGATCTCGTAGACGCCCGGCCGGACCACAGCCCCGGTCACCGACACGAGCTTCGTCGACGCGCGTGCCTGCTCGGCCACGATGATCGGGACCCACGCGAGGGTTTCCGCGCTTGCGATGAGCGTCGGCCGCATCCTGAGGCCCTGCTCCGCAGGGTATGGCGGCCTCTGGCGCGCCATCGCACGTCGCGATTCGAGCACCGCGAGGAGCGCGGATTCTTCGCCGCCCATGAACCCGCCGGGCCCCAGCGCGATCTCGACGTGGACGCCAAGCTCGTCGTCGATGGCCTCCTCCGCGGCGGCACGCGCCTCGACCGCCTCGGGGTGCAGGTACAGGTACGCCTCGGTGGCGCCCACCGCGCGCGCCGCGATCGCGATTCCCGCGAGCACGTTCCCGGCGTTGCGTGTGAGGAGCGTGCGCGAGAGCGGGCTGCCCGGGTCGGCGTCATAGGCGTTCGCGATGAGATAGATCGGCCCTCCGTCCGCGTTGCGGCGCACCGCACGGATCTTGTCGACGAGCGGGTAGCCCGCTCCGCCACGCCCGCGCAAGCCGCTCTTTTCGATGAGCTCGAGAAGGTCGTCGACCGGAAGGTCTCGTGCCTTCGCCACCGCGCCGCCCGCCTCGGTCTCGAGGAGGCGCGGCGCGGTGCTAGCGGGCAAAGGCGGGCTCGACGACGTGATGGACCTCGTCCTCGTGCAGTCGATCGTGGGCCGGCGGTGGCGACGCTTTCGGCCAGACCCCGGCGACGCCGAGGTTGCCGGTGAACTTGCGGCCGCCGCGCGGGATTGCGGTCCCCTGCCCTTCCGGCGCGCCGCGGAAATTCGCCAGGAGCGAGGCCGTCGTGTAGAGGTCGGTCATTGTCTTACCGAACTCTGCCGCGATGAGCTCGGCGGCCGGCCACGGCAAATATCCGTACGCGGCGTTCGTCGTGTAGAGCACGCGCGTGAGTCGGTCCGCGCTCTCGCCCGTTTCGCGCATGACCCGGCGGACCGGCTCGAGATCGATCCGCTCCTCCTCCGCTGGGATGGTCGTGACCGCGGTCGACATCGGCCGTCGCGGTCCGTAGGGCGCGGTCTGCACCATGCGGATGCGGTAGTAGGACGCGCGGGGTGCGAGGGGTGGCCGCTTGCGGAACCCGTTCCTGAAGGTGTACGAGATCGATATCGCGCGCGGCGGGCACGCCTTCTCGCACATAAGGCACGACTCGCACTTGAAGATGCTCGTTTCCGGCTCGAGCAGAAGAGCGATGAGGCCGCGCGAACGCTCCGGCAGATCGCGCTTCTCATAGGGATATTTCCGAGTGACGGGCTGCGGATGGACGAAATGCTGCAAAGTTCGCAGCATGCCGGCGATGATCCCAAACACTTAGAGAGCGTCCTCGAATGGGCAATTGCTGTCGACTCGACCGAGGGCCCCCGCGCGGCGGAGGGGTCCCCGGCCCATGGGGGCTGGGGATACCGCCGCGTAGAGAGGGTTTCGGTCGAGGCGACAGCGATTAACGGCGTTCACCGGTCCACATCCCCGAGGACGATGTCGATGGATCCGAGGATGGCGACGGCATCTGCGACGAGCCGGCCTTTGAGCAGCCACGGCAGGATCTGCAAGTTCACGAATGAGGGGCCGCGCATCTTTGCGCGGAACGGGTTCGGGCTGCGTCCATCGCTGATCATGTAGATGCCGACCTCGCCTTTGGCGCCCTCGACGGTGTAGTACGCCTCACCCTTCGGGCACTTCCAAACATGACCGAGGCGTGCGCGGACCGCACCCCCGGGCAGCTTGTCGAGGCACTCGCGAATGAGCGCGATCGCGAGCCGCATCTCCCCGAGGCGGACGCGGTAGCGCGCATATGCGTCGCCCTCCGCGTAGATGACCGGCTTGAGCGAGGTCAGCTCGGGATAGATCGAGTACGGCCGGTCGCGCCGCAGGTCCCAGTCCACACCGGACCCGCGGAGCATCGGCCCCGTAAGCCCGTAAGCCTTCGCGAGGTCCGATGGGATCGTCCCGACGCCGACCGTGCGGTCGAGGAAGATCTCGTTCTGATCCAGGATCGTCACGTAGTCGTTCTCGATGTTCTTCTCGTAGCGATCGAGAAACCGCGAGAGCTTGGAGACCCAACCCGGCGGGAAGTCGTAGAGCACGCCGCCGGGGCGGTAGTAGTTGAAGTTCATGCGCGATCCGCAGAGCTCCTCGAGCATGTCGAGGATCTCCTCGCGGTCGCGGAAGCACCAGAGGACGGGAGTCGTCGCGCCGAGGTCCAGGCCGTACGTGCCAAGCCACACGAGATGCGATGCGCATCGACTCATCTCGTCAACGATCACGCGGATGAACTCCGCGCGGCGTGGAACGTCGATGTCGCCGATCGCTTCCATAGCGCCGGCATATGCGTGCTCGTTGAGCATGTTCGAGACGTAGTCCGCCTGATCGGCGTACCGGATTCCCTGGTGGTAGGTGCGCCACTCGAAGATCTTCTCAAGGCCCCGGTGCAGATACCCCATCACGGGCACGCACTCGACGACCCTTTCGCCGGCGAGCTTCAGCACGAGACGAAGGACGCCGTGCGTCGAGGGATGCTGAGGGCCCATGTTGAGGATGAGCTCCTCGACCTCGCCCTCTTCGATCTCGATCGTGGGGAGCGTGTAGTCGGCCGGGTCTGGCGCTTCGCGCCCGGCGGTCCCCTTCCCGCGCCCGCGCTCGATGTCGGTGGTGGCTATCCCTATCCGCCCTTCATGATTTTTTCGCGAAGGCGGAGCAGCCCTTCGATGAGCGCCTCCGGTCGCGGCGGGCATCCCGGGACATACACGTCGACGGGTACGACGGTGTCGACACCCTGGAGCGTGGAATAGCTGTCCCAAAACTCGCCGCCTGACGACGCGCAGTTGCCCATGGCGATGACCCACTTCGGCTCGGGCATCTGCTCGTAGAGGCGGCGCAGACGTGGCGCCATTTTGTGGGTGACCGTCCCTGCGACGATCATCACGTCGGCTTGCCGCGGGCTCGAGCGGAAGACCTCCATGCCGAACCGCGCCGTGTCGTGGTGTGCCATCGAGGCCGAAATCATTTCGATCGCGCAGCACGCGAGCCCATAACCGAGCGGCCAGGGTGAACGCGACCGGGCCCAGTTCACGAGGTTGTTCACGGTCGTGAAGACGATGTTGTCGTCGTTAGCGAGGACGCCGGGCGACGGGGACGTCGGGTCGGCGGTACCGAGACCCGCCTGGGTCGTCACCGGCCGGCGCTGGATGACGTCCTCTTCGAAGTCGATCGGCCGCGGCTTGGTCTTCTCGTCGATCGCCATCGAGTTCAGTCTATTGAGTTCTGAGCCTTGTGCACGGCATCGGCGAGCAACCGCGTGAGGGCGTCATGCACACCCGGGCCGCTCGCGATGATTCGAGGAAAAGCGGGATCCAACGGTTTGAGCTCGGTCACACGGCCGCCCGCTTCGCGCACGAGCATCGCGCCCGCCATCCAATCCCAAGGCTTGTCGACAGACTCAAAGTAGGCGTCGTAACGACCGGCCGCGACATAAGACAGGTCGAGCGCCGCGGATCCGAACCGTCGCACATCGCGCACCTCGCCGATGACGTTCGCGATGATCCGGCCCTGGATCGCGCGCTGCGGCGCGACGTAACCGAAGCCGGTCGCAACAAGCGCGCTCGCTAGGTCTCCCTTGTCGGTCACGCGGAGCGGCCGGTCGCCTAGGTGCGCCCCGCCACCTCGAGCTGAGCTGAACAATTCGTCGCGCGACGGATCGAACACGACCCCGGCGAGCGCGCCCGCGGCGTCGGCGCAGCAGATCGAGACCGACCAATGCGGGATCCCGTAGAGGTAGTTGATCGTGCCGTCGAGCGGATCGACATACCAGCTGACGCCGCTTGTACCTCGGACGCCCGATCCCTCCTCGGCGACGATCGCGTCATCGGGTCGCTTCTTCCGGATCGCCGCGACGATCGCCGATTCGGCCTTCTCGTCGGCGTCGGAAACGAGATCGGTCACGCTGGACTTCGAGCGAACGCCTGCCGCGGGCGAGCGCCGGAGCTCGAGCAGCAGCGCACCCGCCTGCCGCGCTGCGTCGATCGCCAGAGCACGCGCCTCCACGGCGCCGTAGCTGGTCACGCGCGGCGTGCCCCCGGCTTTCCGTCTTCGACGACGAATGTCGCGGTCGTGCTCACCGTTGCGGAGGGCTTCCTCACTGTCGAGACGGCGCGGAAGTCGGCGGTGAGCCTGGCCGGCTCGAGGGCGCAACGGACGTACCCGCGATGGTTGTCAAAGAAGCGAAGCTGCGGATTCTTCGCGGGCGGGGTGAATTGCGTTTGCTCGACGAAGGGGTCGCCATCGGAGCTGATCGAGGTCCCGAGCAATTCCGTCCCGATCGTCGGTGCAGCCGGATCGGCGAAGTCTCGCTTCAGGTCATAGACGAAATTGACGTGGCTGTCGCCGGAGAGGACGACCGGGTTTTTCGTGCTCGTAAAGCGGTCGAGGATCAGCTGCCGGTCGACGACGTAGCCCATCCAGTTGTCGACGCCGTCGAAGACGTGCTTCCCGAGCTCGGGACTCGAGTCCTGCTGCGCGAAGCGCACCGATTGTGTGACGAAGTTCCACGGTGACGCGGAATCCCCGAGACCCTTGAGTAGCCAGCCGCGCTGGCCGGTGCCCAGCATCGTGCGCGTCGGGTCGACGCTGGCGGGACAGTAGCCCGACGGCGTCTGGTCCAGATCCTTGCAGAGCGGAACCTCGGGCGACCGGTATTGGCGCGTGTCGAGAACGAAGAACGTCGCAAGTCCGCCGAAGCTCAGGCTCCGGTACAGCTTGAGATCAGGGCCCTGGGGCCGCGGCGCCCGCACCGGCATGTGCTCGTAGAAGGCCTGGTAGCCGGCGGCGCGCTCCGCGAGAGCGGCTTTGTTGCGCGGATCCTCCTCGTTGATGCCGCCGGCGTAGTTGTTCTCGACCTCGTGATCGTCCCACGTGACGATCCACGGGAACGCCGCGTGCGCGGTCTGGAGATCCCGGTCGGTCTTGTACTGGGCGTAGCGGTCGCGGTAGTCGGCGAGGCTGAAGCTCCAGCCGCGCTTGCTGTAGTCGCGAACGATGTCGCCGCGCGCGGTCCCCTCGTAGATGTAGTCCCCGAGGAAGAACACGACTTGCAGGTCCTCGCGCGCGAGGTTGGCGTGGGCGGTGTAGTAGCCCTGGGTGTAGTTCTGGCACGACGCGAACGCGAATCGGAACGGCTGGGCCATGGCCACCGCGGGCGCGGTGCGCGTGCGCCCGACGGGACTTTCGGCGCCGCTCGCGCGGAAGCGATACCAGTACGTGCGGTCGGGCTCGAGTCCGCCTACTTCGACGTGCACGGAGTGTGCGAGGTCAGCGGTGGCTCCGTACGTACCCGACCGCACGACATCCTTCATGGCCTCGTCGCGCGCCACGAGCCACTCGACGTCCACAGGCGCGTTCGTCATGCCGCCGCCGGCGAGCGGATCGGGCGCGAGGCGGGTCCAGAGGACGACGCCATCCGGTAGAGGATCGCCTGAAGCCACGCCGAGCGTGAACGGATCCTTATCGAACTTGAACGGCTGCGACTGAATGCATGCTCCGAGCTGGCCAAGGGCCGCGAGCGCCGCCACCCGAGCAGTCGCGCCGAGGAAGGCGCGGCGATGCATGACGCTCGTCTAAGGTCGAGCGGTCGCGTGACAGATCAGGCGAACACGTTCGAGCAATTCTTGGAACGATATCCAATTCCCTAGGTGGGCCGACCTCGAACTCGATTCTTGGGCGAAGCGACCTTCCGGTGCGAAGCTCGCGTGGTGAACCCGTGCGATCCTCGGAGCAATTCCCCGATAGGGAGTTGAGACCGGTTCGATTGCACTTGTTCGGTCGCGAGCGGGCGTAACCTTCGCTTTGTTCCAGGCAAGCCGCAGGAAGGAAAAGGGTGAAGGCACCCCGAACGCGCAACCACGGAGGCGGCCCAGCCAGGGCGCGGCGTCGAGCATCGACGACAAGGCCGACTCGGACGGAATCCATCCTCGAGCCGGGCGGCGACGCGATCATCGTGCTGGACGCGGCAGGCGTGATTCATCAGGTCAATCCAAGTGCGGAGAAGCTCCTCGGCTACGCGGCCCGGGAGCTCGTTGGGCAGCCCGGCACCCTCATCCGTCCGGATGCGGGCAGTCTTGAGATCCGCCGCAAGGACGGGACCACGTTTCCACTTGACCTGAGCCTTACCCCGACGCCTGGTCCGGGCGGCGCGGGACTCTACTCCATGACGATCCGTGACCTGGACGCCCGCAAGCGAGTCGAGGAACGCGGCCGGCTCTTCGAATTATTGCTGGAGGCCGCGCCCGACGCGATCGTTGTCGTCGACACCAGGGGTGAGATCCGGCTCGTCAACCGCCAGCTCGAAGTGCTTTTTGGATACAGGCGCGACGAGCTGATCGGGAAGTCGGTCGACGTGCTCGTGCCCGACCAAATGAGGGAGGTCCATCGGCGGCATCGCGGCACGTACGTCACCGATCCCCACACTCGACCGATGGATTCGGGGTTGGACCTTTCGGCACGACGGAAGGACGGCACCGAGTTCCCCGTCGATATCAGTCTGTCGACGGTGGAAACGAGCGAGGGGATCCTCGTCTCGGCCGCGGTTCGCGACCTGACCGACGTGAAGCGGGCCGAGGGGCGAAATCGTCTGGCGGCGATCGTGGACTCCTCGAACGACGCGATCTACGCCAAGACTCTTGAGGGAATCATCACCAGCTGGAATCCGGCCGCTGAGCGCATCCACGGCTGGACCGCGGACGAGGCGATCGGCCAAGGCGTGGCCATGCTGTACCCGCCCGATCGCGCTGAGGAGCACCGTTCGATCCTTGCCGGCGTCCGCGCAGGCGATCGAGTGGACGGACTCGAGACCGTCCGCCTGCATAAGAGTGGCGATCGGATCGACATGGTTGTGAGCATCTCGCCGATCCGCGACGAACGCGACGAGATCGTCGGTGCCGCTTCCATCGGGAGGGACATCACGGAGAGCGTCGCCGCCGCCAAGCAGCGCGAACGCCTCGAGACCCAGCTTCAGCAGGCCCAGCGCCTTGAAAGCATCGGGCAGCTTGCCGGTGGCATCGCCCATGATTTCAACAACCTGATCGCGGTCGTGATGAACTACGCGACATTCGTCGCGGATGAGCTCGAAGACCGGCCGGCACTGAAAGAGGACGTCGAGGAGATCCGAAAAGCAGCCGAGCGCGCGGCTGCGCTCACCCGGCAACTCCTCATCTTTTCTCGGCGTGAGGTGTCCCACCCCGAGCTCCTCGACATCAACTCCGTCGTGAAAGACATGCGGAAGCTGTTGCAGCGGACGATCGGGGAGCACATCGAGCTCGTGACGAACACCGCCGAGGACCTGTGGCCGGTGCTTGTGGACCGCGGCCAACTTGAGCAAATTGTCATGAACCTCTCAGTCAACGCGCGAGACGCGATGTCACAGGGAGGTCGTTTACTCATCGAGACTTCGAACGCCGAGCTTGACGACGAATTCGTCGCGACGCAGCCTGGCCTCGTCGCCGGCCGCCACGTCAGGCTCGCTGTCGCCGACACCGGCCACGGCATGACGCGCGAGGTCGCCGATCGCGCCTTCGAACCGTTCTTCACGACAAAGCCGAAGGGCCAGGGCACGGGGCTTGGCCTCGCGACCGTGTACGGGATTGTCAGCCAGGCGCAAGGAAGGGTCGGCCTCTACACCGAGCCCGCACGAGGGACGACCGTCAGCGTCCACTTTCCCGCCGCCGCGACGGAGCTGCCCGAAGTCGGGAGGGCCCGGACAGCCGACGACCTCCAGGGCCATGGGGAAGTCATCCTCTTGGTCGAAGACGAGCCGGCCGTGCGCGGCGCAGCAAAGCGAATCCTCGGCCAGAGCGGGTACCAGGTCCTCGAGGCCGCGACGCCCACAGACGCGGTCGTGCTCAGTGCGGACCGCGCCAGGAAGATCGATTTGGTTCTGACGGACGTTGTGATGCCCGAAATGTCCGGAATGGACCTCGCCAGGCGAATCCGTGAGCAACGCACCGACCTTCCAATCCTCTTCATGTCGGGTTACCCGCAGGAGGTAATTTCCCATCAAGGCCTCGTTCCATCCGAGGTCCGCTTGCTCGAAAAGCCGTTTACGCGTGCGGCCCTGCTCGCCGCGGTGAGCCGAGCTCTGAAGGCTCGCTGATCCGCAAGGCCGCGACGATGCGGGTCTTCGTAGAGCCGGTGGGCGACGACCCTTTTTCCCATACATTGACGGAATCACCCCCGAACGGGTGGTCCCTACGCGTCCAAATCCACGCGACGCTACCTGTGTGTCGAGGACCCTGCGTGTGGCCGTCGTCGGAGTCGGCTGCGTTGGACTGAGCCTCGCGGCTCTGTTGACCTTCGCATCTCAAGCGGAGGCCCACTCCGCGCTGGTTCATGCACTTTCTGCGCGCGTGACAGCGGCGCAGGGAGAGTCGCAGCTCGAGATCGTGGGCGAGCGCGTTGTTCGTGAAGGCAACCGGATCCGGACCGACGCGAGCGGCCAGGCGCTCATCACCTACCGCGACGGCTCGACCGTGCTTCTTGATGTCGAAAGCGACCTCCTGATCGAAGCCATCGAGACGGACGAACGAGGGCTTGTCGTTCGGATGACGCAGACGCTCGGTCGCGCCTGGTACTCGCTCTCGCGTCTGGCGGCCGACAGTCGCTTCGAGGTGCACAGCGCGGCGAGTGCCTCGGTCATCCGAGCCGGATCGAACTCGTACGTCGTCGTAGGGCCAGACGGAGAGACGCAGGTGGTGGTGACGGAGGGGACCGTGGAGACCGCGGGCGGCGGAGTCACAGTCACCGTCGCCGCCGGCTCGTCGACGTCGATAACCGTCGGGTCGACGCCCTCTTCCCCGGCGCCGGCGCCTCAGCCAAGTCCGGTGCCGACGGCGACCCCGGCACGCACACCGTCGGCAACACCATCGGCGACACCGTCGGCAACACCGACCGCGCAGCCGTCGCCACCTGTCGCGACGCCAGGGCTAGCGCCCTCGCCCACGCCGACGCCCCGTCCGATTCCTTCGACCGCGATCTCGCCACCGCCAGCGCCGGTGATTTCGGTCGCCCCGGTGGTGTCCCCTTCAGCGACGCCCCGTCCGCTCCCGGCTGTTTCGGCTGCGCCAACGGCGTCCATCGGACCCCTCCCGACGGCGGCACCCGGCTGGCCCACCCTGCGCTGAACGAAGCCACGGCCTTATCCGGAAGCGCTCGCCTCGTGGGCCCGGTACTGCAGCTCGTACAAGCGGTGGTAGACGCCGCGCTCCGTGAGCAAGTCGCGATGCGTACCCATCTCGACCACACGGCCCTTATGAAGAACGATGATCCGGTCGACGTTCTGAATCGTTGACAGCCGGTGGGCGATGATGATCGAGGTCCGCCCGACCATGAGCTTCGCGAGAGCGTCCTGGATGAGGTGCTCGGTCTCCGTGTCAACCGAGCTCGTGGCCTCGTCGAGCACGAGCAGGATCTCAGGGTTGAATGCGATCGCGCGGGCGAACGCGAGGAGCTGCTTCTGACCGACCGATAGCGTGGAGCCACGCTCGGTCACCACGGTGTCGTAGCCCTGGGGAAGCTTCTCGATGAACTTGTCCGCGTTCACGAATGCCGCGGCGGCGCGGACCTGTTGGTCCGTGATGGCCGCGTTGTTCAGCCGGATGTTCGAGGCGACCGTCCCAGCGAAGATGAACGGGTCCTGCAGTACCACCCCGACATGCCGCCGCACATCTTTCTGGCGGAGGTCGCGGAGGTCGACGCCATCGAGGAGGATGCGACCCTTCTGCACGTCGTAGAAGCGCGAAATAAGGCTGATGATCGAGGTCTTCCCCGCCCCCGTCGCTCCGACGATGGCAACGCTCTCGGCGGCCGAGATCTTGAAGCTCACGTCGCGAAGGACCCAGTCGTTCTCGTTGTACGCGAAGCTCACTTTGTCGAAGTCGATCTCCCCGCGCACGTGCGCGAGGTCTCGCGGGTGCGGCGCGTCCACGATCGACGCCTTCGTGTCGAGGAGCCGGAACACGCGCTCGGACGACGCCATCGCGGCCTGCATGATGTTGTACTTCTCCGCGAGGTCGCCGATCGGCTGGAAGAACCGATCGACGAGCTGCCAGAACGCAAGAAGCGTCCCGATCGTCATCTCGCCCTTCAGGATCCAGAACCCGCCTGCGACGAAGAGCGCGGCGCTTGTGGCGGCGCGCGTGAAACCGACGGCCGGGAAGAACATCGACATCGCCCGGATCTGGCCACGGTTCGCGTTCAGTAGATCGGTGTTGAGATCGTCAAACTGCTGGAACGACGCACGCTCGCGCGTGAAGAGCTGCACGATCGCCATGCCCGAGAGGTTTTCGTTCAGATAGGCGTTGATGCGCGCGAGCCGAATGCGGATCGAGCGGAATGAGTCGCGCATGATCCGCCGGAAGTACATCGTCAACCAGATCAGAAGCGGCAGCGCGGCGAAGGTCACGAGCGCCAGACGGAAATCGAGCACCAGGAGCACGACCGCGATCGTTCCGATGACGACGATGTCCCCGAAGATGGCGACGACCCCCTGCGTCACCATGTCGGTCAGCGCGTCGATGTCGTTGGTGATCCGCGTCATGAGGCGACCGACGGGGTTGCGGTCGAAAAAGGTCAGCGAAAGGCTCTGCAGGTGCGCGAAGAGCTGCACGCGGAGGTCGTACATGGCCCTCTGCCCGACGTAGCTCGCGAGCATGGTCTGGGCGTAGCGCAGGCCCGAGCCGAGCAGCAGGACCGCGATGTACGCGATGCCGAGCGGAGCGAGGCGCGCGAACCCTTCGTCGACGCCGATCAGGCCGTTCACCGCGGGCGCGATCGCGTTGTCGACGATGAACTTCGCGAGAACCGGCGGTGCCGCCTCCGTGACCGAGATGCCGAGGATGATCAGGAGCGCGACGATCACGAGGCCGCGGTACGGCCGCAGATACCCGAGAAGGCGGCGCATGAGCCGCGCGTCGTAGGCCTTGCCGAGGATCTCGTCCTCGTCGAAATTCCCCCGTCCGCCGTGGCCGCCCCCGCCATGCATCAAGGCTCGCCGCCGATCCCGCCGAGCCGCGGGCGCATCCCGAGCTGCGGTCCCTCATCGGCTTCTGCCTTCACGCGCTTGGCGTGTTCCTCACGCTCTTCATCGACCTCGAGCTCCTCCTCAAGGAGCTGCCGGCGATACATCTGCGCGTAGAGGCCACCATGCTCAAGCAGCTCGCGATGTGAACCGCGCTCGACGATCCGTCCCCCGTCGAGGACGAGGATCTCGTCGGCGTCCTTCACCGTGGAGATCCGATGCGCGACGATGATGCTCGTTCGCTCGCGCATCACGCCACGGAGGCGGCGGAGGATCTCAGCCTCGGTGTACGTATCCACCGCCGACAACGCGTCGTCGAGGATCAGGATCCGCGGGTCCTTGGCCACCGCACGCGCGATCGCGGCGCGTTGCTTCTGGCCACCGGAGAGGGTCACCCCGCGCTCACCGATCATCGTGTCGTAGCGCGCGGGAAAATCCTCCACGTCCTTGTTCAGCTGCGAAACGTCGCCGGCCCAGTCGAGCTGAGGATCGGTGAGCTTCTCATCGAGACCGAACCCGACGTTCTCGCGCAGCGGCACCGAGAAGAGGAACGTCTCCTGGGGCACGTAGCCGACCGTGCGGCGGAGCTGCTCGAGCGGGCGGCGCCTGACGTTGATGCCGTCGATGAGGACCTCGCCCTGTTGAACGTCGAAGAGTCGCGGGATGAGGTTGACCATCGTCGACTTCCCGGAGCCGGTCGGGCCGACGATCGCGAGCGAACCTCCCGCCGGGACTTTGAAGGAGACGTCGTGCAGCTCGATCGTCTGGCCGTACGCGAAGCTGACGCCGCGGAACTCGACCTCGCCTCTGATGGGGGCGGTGACGGGATCGATCGGGTCGGTGATCTTCGGGACCGCGTTGAAGATCTCCTGAAGCCGTCCGAGAGAGGCCCATCCGGCCTGGAACATGTTGGAGATCCAGCCGATGTTGATCATCGGCATCTGCAAGAGGTAGAGGTACGCGACGAACTGCACGAGCGAACCGATGGAGAGCTCGCCGCGGATGGCGTCCTGCCCGCCGACGTAGAGGACGGAGAGCACCGCGATCCCGAGGATGAAGCTGATCGACGGCCAGATGAGCCCCTGCATCGCGCTCAGGGAGACCGCGCGGCGGAAGTACTCGTAGTTCACCGACGCGAAGTCCTTCGTCTCGGCATCCTCCTGCGAGAAGGCCTTCACGACGCGGATGCCGGAGAAGTTCTCCTGCGCTTTGGTCGACATATCGCCGAACTGCGACTGAAGCTTCTCGAATCTCTCATGGACCGTCCGTCCGATGTACCAGAAGGTCAGCGACGCGAGCGGCATGAGGATCAGAGCGATGACAGTGAGCTTCAGGGAGACCGAGACCATCGAAAGCACCGCGAACGTGAACACCATCACCGTGAACGACCCCTGCATGATTCCCGGGCCCATCATCTGGCGGACCCAGGTGAGGTCGTTCGTCATGCGCGCCATGAGGTCGCCGATCCGCTGATGCTGGAAGTACGCGAGGTGCATCCGCTGGAGATGGGCGAAGAGGTCATTGCGCATGCGGTACTCGGCCTTGCGGGAGGCATCGAGCATCACGTACCGCGCGCCGGCGCGCAGCGCGGCCTCGACCGCCGCGAAGAGAACGATGAGAAGCGCAAGGTGCAGCACGTCGTCGAACTGCACGCCCGGTTTCTGGAGCGCGTCGATGATCTCGCCGATGAATCGCGGCGGGACCACGGCCGCGAGGGAGCTGCCTGCGGCCAGGCAGACACCCACCAGAAGCTGCAGTCGGTGGCCGGCCAGGTAATGGAAGAAGGTCGCGCGTGCGGAGGTCACTCGGTAACGAGTTTAGCCTTCCCTCGGCGCATATCGCGTGTCGATTTGCCGCCGATCCAGACGATCGCCACGATCGTCGCGAAGCCGACGAAGACCGGAGCGACGCCCCAGAGATCGGCGATCGGCCCGACGACAACGAGTGGGATGAGACTGAAGATCGAGACCAGCATGTTCAGGAAGCCGAAGACGCGACCGCGGATCTGGTCTGGCAGCTCTTCCTGGAGAAGCGTCATCGATGGCACCGTGATGAGTGCGTAGGAGACGCCGAAGACGAAGGCTGTGCCGGCAATCAAGGCGACGAACGCTGGAAACGCCGCACCGAGCCCGGGGGACCCGACACGCGAGAAGAGATCGGTCAACGGACGCGCCGCGGCGAGAAAGAGAAGTGCCGAGCCCGCGACGATCAGCCCAGTGCCGATCGCGTTGGGCCGCGGCCAGCGCCGACCGATAGCGTTGAGCAACCCGAGTCCCGCGATCACCCCCACGCCCGCGGGCGCGACGATGATGACCACGTTCCGTTCACCCACCCGCAGGACCTCACGCACGAATCCGGGCGCGAGCGCCCCGGCGACCGCGACCAGCGTGTACGTGAGCGCGATGTAGATGAGCGACCAGGTGACGATCGGCGCCTGACGGAGGTAATGGAATGCTTCGGTGATCCCAGTCGCGGTCTGCGCTACGGCCATCTCCGCGACCCGGCGCGACAGATGCTCGCTTGCCGGAGGCGCCTTCGGAAGGGTCACGCACAGAATCGACGCAGCCGCGAACATGAAGGCGATGACCACCCAAAGGATCTCGTAGCCGAACAGGCTCACGACGATCGGCGCGAGGATGATGAACCCGACCAGGAACGCGCCGTTGAACGTGAACGTGAAGAGCGAGTTCGCCACCATGAGAAAGCGGTGGCCCACGATCTTCGGTAGTAATGCGGCCTCGGCCGGCACGAAGAAAATCGTCACCGTCGCGACGAGGAAGTTGACAAGGTAGACGACGGTGAGGCTCGTACCGAACAGCAGAAGTGGGACGATCGCTGCCGCGCGAAGTGCGTTCGTGATGATGAGAACGAGGCGCCGATCGGTCCGATCGACGATGACGCCGCCGGCGATCCCGAAGAGGATCGCGGGCAACACGGCGAGCAGGATGAGAAAAGACGACGAGGTGTTCGAGTGCGTGATCTCGGCCACGAGGATGATGAGCGCGCTGGTGACGGCGTTCGAGGCGACCTGCGAAAGGATCTGGGCACCCCAGATCGCGAGGAACGCGCGATTGCGCAGGAGACCGCGATCCGCCGCGGCCATGCCGGTCTCGATCCCGCGCTCCTAGTCGACCGGGGCGAGCGGCCCGCGCTCGGCGAACCGCTTCATGTCCTTCTCGAGA
>Ga0209807_1000501_pt1 | contig 17955 bp, 17 predicted proteins | sample GraSoiAngelo_154_FD_186168 | JGI IMG/M metagenome (GOLD analysis project Ga0209807, IMG submission 186168) | Grasslands soil microbial communities from the Angelo Coastal Reserve, California, USA - 14_1009_13_20cm (SPAdes) (version 2) | ecosystem: Environmental > Terrestrial > Soil > Grasslands ... | reverse complement strand
CGCTTTTCACGATCTTCCGCCAGGAAATTTCCGGCCGCGACCTCATCCTGATCGCGGGCGGCCTCTTCCTTCTGTGGAAGAGCACCCTGGAAATCCACCAACTGCTCGAGGGCGAGAAAGGCGAGGCCTCGGCAGCCGTCCACGCCACGCTCTCCGCGGTGATCCTGCAGATCATGATCATCGACATGGTTTTCTCGCTCGATTCGATCATCACCGCGATCGGGATGGTCGATCACATCGAAGTCATGATCGCTGCGGTGATCGCCTCGGTGCTCCTGATGATGGCCTTCGCCGGCGCGATCGGGCGCTTCGTATCGACGCATCCCACTGTGAAGATGCTGGCGCTCGCGTTCCTTTTCGTGATCGGCGTCATGCTGATCGCCGACGGCTTCGACCACCACGTCCCCAGGGGTTACGTGTACTTTGCGATGGCCTTCTCGGTGTGCGTGGAAATGCTCAACCTGCGCCTGCGCAAGCGCGCCGGTCGGCCGGTGGAGCTGCGCGAGCGTTATACGCCGGGAGACCGCTGAGGTTCGGCCTTTAGGCGAGCGCCGCGGCGCCTTCCCTGAGGAACACCGGCAGATCGGTGGTCGGCGGACGGGCGCCGGGCACCTGGTAGAAGAGATCGGCGACGAAGCCGCGGTGATAGCTCGTGTGGTTGACGATGTGGAGCAGGATCTCCGCGCGCGTCATGACCCCCTCGTTCCCGCCGATCAGGGTGAAGGGCACCTTCTCGCCGAGCGCGGCCTCGGACATGCGCCCGCTCCAGGCGATGTACCAGTCGTCCACGAGCTGCTGCCTGCGCCACAGCTCGGCGAGCGGCGGGTGTCCCGGGGTGTTGCGCGCCGCGAACCCGTGCTCGCGCCCCTCGAGATGGGCCTGCCAGATGAGATCGATCACGTAGTTGTGGTTGAGGGTATGGACCATGTTCTTGAACAGGCTCTGACGCTCCTTCGTCGCTTCGTTTCCGGGCAGCCCGGAGACGGCGTCGAAGATGAGCTTGTTTGCCCAGCTGTTGTAGCGCGTGAGCATGCGCGCGGCTTGCGGAGTGATCATGGTCTGCCTCGCTCGGAGCTTCCTCGCGGATTATGACACTTGCGGCCTCCGGCTTTCCTCTGGGCCGCCCCCTCTCCGACCGGGAAGCGACGAAAAAGCCTTCTTCTCGTGTAAGATGAACGGTTTATATCGGGAACTGCAAGATTTCATCAGGTGTCTAGGAGTCCCGACCCATGACAATGTCTTCGCTTTCTGTCGCACAGCGCCTTGTCCGGTCCGCCACACCGATCCAGGCCGTGCTCTCGCACCGTGCGATGCCCGCTACTGCGACGGTCGCCGCTCTACTATTGCTGTGCTGGACGCTGGCGCAGGGAACCTGGCGCATGCTCCAGCCGGCCTCGCCCGCGATGGCGCGCGCAGGGGGCGCCGACCTCACCGATCTGCGCGAGCTCGGCAGTGTGCAGCTTTTCGGGCGCGCAGCGCCGCGGAGCGCCGCGGCCGAAACGACGAGCGTCGCGCCCAGCAACCTGAACATGACTCTGACCGGCGTCGCCGCGCGCGAGACCGGTGGCTGCGCGCTCGTCATCGTCCAGGGACAACCCGAGGCGGCTTTCTGTTCGGGCGAGGAGGTTTCTCCCGGCGTGCGCCTGGATACGGTGGAGCGCGATCGCATCGTGATCGTGCGCAACGGCGTGCGCGAAGCGGTGTTCATGAAAGAAGCCGAAGGAGCCGCCCTGGGGGTTGTTGCCGCACCGCCGCCTCCGATCGTCCAGCCGGTCGGGACCGACCGGCAACTCGTCGACCGGCGGCAATTGCAACAGCAGCTCGGCAGGCCGGAATTCCTCAACCAGGCCTTGATCGTGCCCAACCCCGACGGAGGTTTCCTGGTGCGCCAGGTCCAGTCGGGAAGCCTGTACGAGAAGCTCGGCCTGCGCCCGGGCGACGTCATCCGCAACGTCAACGGCCAGCCGCTCACCAGCATGGACGACGTGATGCGTCTCTACCAGCAATTCGGTACCGCTCAGCGCGTGCTCGTGGACGTGCAGCGTCAGGGCCGCACCGAAACGCTCTACTACGATATGCGCTGACTGCGCGCAATTCCTCCCGACACTCAATGAGAAAAACGCCTGCAATCGCTGCTCGAATCCTCGCCGGCGCACTCGCGGTCGCCGCGCATGCCGTTCCCGCGCAGACGCCCGAGTCCACAGGCGCGGCCCCCGTCAACCCGGGCGCGCCCTCCGTCGAGTCCCCGGCAGCCGTGCCCACCACGCGGGTTCCGGGCCCACCCCCGGCCGCCTCGGAAGCGCCCGTCGAATCCCCCGGAGCGGCGCCCCCTGGGCGGGCCCCGCGCGCAGCAGGGGCTGCGGCTACCCCGCGAGCCGGCGAGGTGGTGCTCAATTTCCAGGGCGCGGACCTGCAGGCCGTGGTGAAGGCGATGTCGCAGATGACGGGGCGCAACATGCTGATCGACCCGCGCGTGAGGGGACAGGTCACCATTGTCTCGGCGCGGCCCATGCCGGTCGCGGCCGGGTACCAGATCTTTCTCTCTGCGCTGAAGACGCAAGGCTTCACCGCGGTCGAGGGTCCGGGCGACGCAGTGCGCATCATCCCGGTCGCCGAGGCGAAGGCCGCGGCGCCGGTGAACGAGCAGGAAGGTCCTCCGCGCGGCGGCGAACAGGTCATCACGCACGTCGTGATCGGACAGCATGTCGCGGTGGCGCAGCTGCAGAACGTGCTGCGTCCGTTGATGTCGCCGACCAGCCAGCTCTCCGTATACGATCCGGCCAACGCGCTCATCATCACCGACTACGCGGACAACGTGCGGCGGCTGCTGCGCATCATCGAGCGGATCGACCAGCCGGCGAGCACCGACGTCACGGTGATCCCGGTTCACCACGCCTCAGCCATCGACCTCGCCGAGCTGGTGGTGCGCATGTCGGGAACGGGCGTTGCCGGGCCCGGGACGGTGCCGGGCCTGCCGCCGACCCAAATCGCGGCGGGCGGCGACCGTTTCTCGGTGGTGCCCGATGGGCGCACCAACAGCATCCTGCTGCGCTCGGACAACCCGGGGCGCATCGCGCTGTTGCGCTCGCTCATCGAAAAGCTGGACGTGCCGGCGCGCTCGATCGGCAGCACCCGCGTGATCTACCTGAAGCACGCCGAGGCGACCAAACTCGTCGAGGTGCTGCGCGGCATGCTCTCGGCCGCCGCGCCCGCGACAACCGGGCAGACGACCGCGCCCGGCGCCGGCGGGCGTCCGGGCGGGGCGGCGCCTTCGCTCATCCAGGCCGACGAGGCGACCAATTCGATCATCATCAACGCCTCGGACACGGTGTACAACAACCTGCGCCTCGTGGTCGAGCAGCTCGACGTGCGCCGCGCGCAGGTCTATGTCGAGGCGCTGGTCGCGGAAATGAATGCAGATCGCACCGACGAGCTCGGCTTTCAGTGGGCGGGAGCGCGCGGGGTCGGCTCGCGCGCGGTCGGCGCCGCGGCGAATTTCCCCTCGGCGAACCCGAGCATCGTCGGGTTGGCGACTGGGGTCGAGCCGATCGGCGCGGGACTCTCGGTCGCGGTGCTCGGCAGCACCATCACGCTGCCCGACGGCAGCACCGTGAAGGGTCTGGGTGCCCTCGCGCGGGCGCTCCAGTCGAACAACCTCGGCAATATCCTCTCCACGCCCACTCTCCTCACGCTCGACAACTATCAGGCGAAGATCGTCATCGGGCAGAACGTGCCTTTCGTGACGGGCAGCTTCGCGACGGCTGCCGCCGCCACCGCCACGGGAGTAGGGGCGGTGAATCCCTTCCAGACGATCGAGCGCAGGGACATCGGCCTGACCTTGCGCATCAAGCCGCAGATTTCCGAAGGCTCGGCCATACGCCTGGAAATCTATCAGGAGGTCTCGAGCATCGACCCCACCGCGCGGGCAGGCGCGAGCGACCTCGTCACCACCAAGCGCTCGCTCGAGACCAAGGTCGTGGTGGACGACGGCAATACGATCGTGCTCGGAGGGCTGATCCAGAACACCTTGACCGTGACCACGCAGCAGATCCCGCTCCTCGGCGATATTCCGTTTCTCGGCGCGCTGTTCCGCTTCAAGAGCGAGGACCGCAAGCGGACGAACCTCATGATCTTCCTTCGCCCGGTGATCATTCGCTCGGCCGATGACGGTTATCGCGTGACGCAGGACCGCTACGAATACCTGCGCGGCTACACGCGCGGCGAGGGACCGGAGCGCGAGGACATCTACGACCGTCTGGAGCCCGTGGTGCCCGCTCCTCCCCCCGAGCCGCCGGCGCGCGCGCCCGCGCAGGATTCTCCGGCGGCGGCTCCCGCGAAGCCGCCCGAAGCGCAAGCCAGCCCGGCGCCGGCGAAGCCCTGAGCGCATGGATATGTCCTCGAACCCCCTCACGCCTGACGCGCGCGCGGTCGAGCGGCTGCCTTACGCTTTTGCCAAGCGGCACGGCGTGATCAGCGCCCGGCAGCTCGAGGCAGGCTTCGAGCTCTGGGTCCGGCCCGGGGTGCGCGCAGGCGTCCTCGCCGAAGTACAGCGCGCGCTCGGCGGGCCGCTCGCTCTGAGAGAGCTTGCGGGCGACGCCTTCGAGGCGGCGCTCGCGCGCGCCTACGAGCGCGGCGCGTCGCACGCCGCCGATATCGTCACCGACCTCGACGCGAATCCGGATCTCGTTGCGCTCGCGGAGAGCCTGCCCAAGGTCGCCGACCTCCTGGAGAGCGAGGACGACGCGCCGATCGTTCGCCTCATCAATGCCCTGTTCTCGCAGGCCGTGCGCGAGGGCGCCTCCGACATCCACATCGAGGCCTTCGAAGGGCGCTCGGTGGTGCGCTTCCGCAGGGACGGCATGCTGCGCGACGTGCTCGAACCGCCGCAGGTGGTGCACGGCGTGATCGTGTCGCGCATCAAGATCATGGCGCGCCTGGACATCGCCGAGAAACGCCAGCCGCAGGACGGGCGCATCGCGCTGCGGCTCGCCGGGCGCTCGGTCGACGTGCGCGTTTCGATCCTGCCGACGGCTCACGGCGAGCGCGTGGTGCTGCGGCTGCTCGACAAGCAGGCCGGGAGGCTCGACCTGACCGGCTTGGGCATGGCGGATACGACGCTCGCCGCGCTGCGCGAGCTCGTCAAACAGCCTCATGGAATCATCCTTGTTACAGGCCCAACGGGTTCGGGAAAGACGACGACGCTCTACGCCGCGCTCGGCCAGCTCGACGCCAAGCGCACCAACATCGTCACGGTCGAAGACCCGATCGAATACGATCTCGACGGCGTCGGCCAGACTCAGGTGAATCCGAGAATCGAGCTGACCTTCGCGCGCGCCCTGCGCGCCATCCTGCGCCAGGACCCGGATGTGGTCATGATCGGCGAGATCCGCGATTTGGAGACCGCGCAGATCGCGGTGCAGGCGAGCTTGACCGGGCACCTGGTGCTCGCCACCCTGCACACCAACGACGCGGCAGGCGCCGTGGTGCGGCTCGTGGACATGGGTATCGAGCCGTTCCTGGTCGCCTCGAGCCTCCTCGGCGTGCTCGCAGAGCGGCTGGTGCGGCGGCTGTGCCCGGCGTGCCGGCGCCCGCACCAGCCCGACCGCGCCGAGCAGGCCCTGCTCGATAACGGGAATGGAGGCGGGGCGGACACCGCCTTGTTCACCGCGAACGGCTGCGAGGCCTGCGCGTTCACGGGCTATCAGGGCCGCACCGGAATTTTCGAGCTGCTGCTCATCGACGACGAGGCCCGGCGGCTGATCCACGACCGCGCCTCCGAGGCCGACCTGCGCGAGCACGCGCGCCGCGGCGGCATGAAGGGCCTGCGCGAGGACGGGCTACGCTGGGTACGCGCGGGCGAAACCAGCCTCGAGGAAGTGCTGCGCGTTTCGCGCGAATGAGGCGCGGATAGGCGCGAGCGGCACCCGCACAAGGCATGTCGGGCTTCGAGTACAGCGCGCTGGACGCAACCGGGCGCGAAACGCGCGGAGTGATCGAAGCGGACACCGATCGCCACGCGAGATCGCTGCTGCGCGAGCGCGGGCTCGCGCCGCTCACGGTCGAAGGAATCACGCGCTCCACGGCTGCGCATACCGGTAGGCGCGAGCGCTTTTCGCGCCCCCGGCTTTCACGCAAGGGACTCGCGCTCGTCACGCGCCAGTTCGCCACGCTGGTCCGCGCCGGGCTCACCATCGAAGAGAGCCTCAACGTGCTTATCGAGCAGACGGAATCTGCCGGAGCGCGCACGCTGTTCGCCGCGGTGCGGGCGCGCGTGCTCGAGGGCCAGTCCCTGTCGCACAGCCTCGCCGCGTTTCCCGACGCGTTCCCGCAGATCTACCGCGCCATGATCGAGGCGGGAGAGCATTCGGGGCGCCTGGGCGAAGTGCTCGAGCGCCTCGCCGACTACACCGAAAACCGCGAAGGCCTGCACGACAAGGTCATGATCGCTTTCATCTATCCGGCCCTGGTGACGGTGGTGGCGATCGCCGTGGTCGGGCTCCTGCTCGTCTACGTCGTGCCGCAGGTGACGCGCGTTTTCGCCAATCTCGGCCAGACCCTGCCTCTGGTGACCCGGATACTCATTGCGATGAGCGATTTCGCGCGCGCGAGCGGCTTATTCTGGTTGGGCGGGCTTGCCGTCGCCCTCGTCGCGGGCGCGTTCCTGCTGCGCGACGAAGGGCGGCGGCGGCGCTGGCACGGGTGGCTGCTGCGCCTGCCGATCGCGGGACGGCTCATCCGCACCGTCAACGCCGCGCGCTTTTCCGACACGCTGGGAATTCTGACCGCGAGCGGAGTGCCGTTGCTCACCTCGCTTCAGTCCGCAGCCGCAGTCGTCACCAATCTGCCGATGCGCGCCGCTGTGGACGAAGCGGTGCGGCGCGTGCGCGAAGGCGGGGCGCTCGCGCCGGCCCTGGGCGCGGCGAAGCTCTTCCCGCCGCTCGTCATCCACCTGATCGCGAGCGGCGAAGCGACCGGACGCCTGGACACCATGCTCGCGCGTGCGGCGGAGGCCCAGTCGCGGGAACTGGAGAACTGGATCCGCGGGCTGACGGCGCTCCTCGAGCCATTGCTGATCCTCGCCATGGGCGCGATCGTGCTCTTCGTGGTGGTCGCGATACTCTTGCCGATTTTCGAGATGAACCAATTGGTGCGTTGAGGAAACCATGGGGGCTTCCGATGCCGCACCGCATAATCCCAATCAAAACCATCTTCTCGCCGCGCTGCCTACGGCTGAATTCGAGCGCCTGGCCCCCCATCTGGAACTGGTCACGATGTCGCTCGGCGAAGTCCTCTACGAATCCGGCGGCCAGTTGCAACACGTCTATTTCCCGACCACTTCGATCCTGTCCATACACTACGTCATGGAGGATGGCTCATCGGCCGAAATCGCGGGGGTGGGCAATGAAGGCGTGCTCGGGATTTCGATTTTCATGGGAGGCAATACCACGCCCAGCCGGGCCATCGTGCAGACCGCGGGCCACGGGTACCGGCTGAAAGCGCAGTTGATGACGGAGGAATTCTATCGCGCGGGCTTGATGCTGCGTTTGATGCTGCGTTACACCCAGGCGCTGATTACACAGATGTCCCAGACCGCGGTATGCAATCGGTACCATTCTTTGGAGCAGCAACTGTGTCGCTGGCTGTTGTTGACCCTCGATCGGATGCCTACCAATGAACTGATCATGACGCACGAATTGGTCGCGAGCATGCTCGGCGTGCGCCGCGGAGGGGTCACGGAGGCCGCCGGGAACCTGCAGCATGCCGGTTGCATCAGCTACCGCCGCGGCCATATCACGGTGCTCGACCGGGCGGGACTGGAGGCCCGCGTTTGCGAGTGCTATGACGTCGTCAAGAAGGAGTTCAATCGCCTGCTGTCCGATGTACGCAACCGCCAGGGCGCTCTCAAAATTGCCTTGTAACGCGCGTTGCCGCCTTATGCGCGCCAGCGCACAGACGGCCGCGAGGTGAGGGGGATAGTCGACGCCATGGCCGAAAAGAATTCCGATTCCTCCATTCTCGACAAGGCTGCCGGCACGACGGCTGCCAGCATCGAGGTCCGGCGCCAGGAGGCCCTGCTTAAAACGGGAGCCTTGCAGGACGCGATTTTCAACAGCGCCAACTTCTCCAGCATCGCCACCGATGAGAAGGGCGTCATACAGATATTCAATGTCGGCGCCGAGCGCATGCTGGGCTACACCGCCGCGGACGTGCTGAACAAGATCACCCCGGCCGATATTTCCGATCCCCAGGAAGTGATCGCGCGCGCCAAGGCGCTGAGCATCGAGCTCGCCACCCCGATTACGCCGGGGTTCGAGGCGCTGGTGTTCAAGGCCTCGCGCGGGATCGAGGACATCTACGAGCTGACCTACATCCGCAAGGACGGCAGCCGCTTTCCGGCAATCGTGTCGGTCACGGCGCTGCGCGACGATCGAGGCGCAATCATCGGCTACCTGTTGATCGGGACCGATAACACCGCGCGCAAGCTGGCGGAAGAGAAACTGCGATGGACCGAGGAAGGCTTCAGGCTGATGGTGGAAAGCGTCACCGACGCCGCCATCGTCATGCTGGATCCGGAGGGATACGTGGCGAGCTGGAATGCCGGAGCGCAACGCATCAAGGGCTACAGCACCGAGGAGATCGTCGGCCAGCATTTTTCACGGTTCTATCCGCGTGAAGACATCGAACGTGGCGCGCCGCAGCGCGACCTCGATGCGGTGAAAGTCAAGGGACGGTTCGAGGCCGAAGGCTGGCGCGTTCGCAAGGACGGATCGACATTCTGGGCAAACGAGGTATTCACGGCGATCCGGGACCAGGCCGGCAATCCGCGCGGTTTCGCCAAGCTGACCCGGGACCTGACCGAGCGCAGGCAGGTCGAAGCGGAACTGACCAACGCCAAAGCCGTCGCGGAAAAGGCCAACCTCGCCAAATCGAATTTCCTTTCCAGCATGAGCCACGAGCTTCGCACCCCGCTCAACGCGATCCTCGGCTTCGGCCAACTCCTGGAATCCGGTTCCCCGCTGCCGACACCGGCGCAGCAGGCGAGCATCGACCAGATTCTCCAGGCCGGGTGGTATCTGCTGGAGCTGATCAACGAAATTCTCGATCTCGCGCTGATCGAATCCGGCAAGCTTTCGATCTCGCGGGAACCGGTGTCGCTGGACGGGATCATGCTCGAATGCCAGTCGATGATCGAGCCGCAGGCGCAAAAGCGCGGCATCCGCATGACCTTTCCCCGCTTCGACGATCCTTGCTTCGTCGATGCCGACCCGACCCGGGTAAAGCAGATTCTCATCAACCTTCTTTCCAACGCGATCAAATACAACCAGGCAGGCGGAACCGTGGTGGTGGAATGCGCCGCGAGCCCCCCGGAGCGCATCCGAGTCAGCGTCAGGGACACCGGCGCAGGATTGGTTCCGGAGAAGCTCGCGCAGCTTTTCCAGCCGTTCAATCGTCTCGGGCAGGAGGCCAGCGCCGAGGAAGGCACTGGAATCGGTCTGGTCGTCACCAAGCGGTTGGTCGAGTTGATGGGGGGTGTCATCGGCGTGGAAAGCGAGGTCGGGGTAGGAAGCGTGTTCTGGATCGAGCTCAATTCGGCCAGTGCACCGTCGTTCGTGGATGAGTCGTATAAACCCGCAGCACCCGCCCGAACGCAAGTCGAGGCCGGCGCGGCGCGTCGCACCCTGCTCTATGTCGAGGACAACCCGGCCAACCTGAAGCTCGTCGAGCAGCTCATCGCGCGCCGCCCAGACTTCCGCCTGCTGACCGCCGTGAACGGAAAACTTGGCATCGAGCTTGCGCGCGCCTCCCGGCCGGACGTGATACTGATGGACATCAATCTGCCCGGCATCAGCGGCACCGACGCCATGAGGATCCTGCGCGACGACCCGGCAACCGCTCACATCCCAGTCCTCGCCTTGAGCGCCAACGCAATACCGCGCGACATCGAGGCGGGCCTGGAGGCGGGATTCTTCCGCTATCTCACCAAGCCCATCAGGGTCAACGAGTTCATGGAGGCGCTCGATGTGGCGCTGGAACATGCAGAAAACGGGGTGAGTCAGAAATGAAAGGACCGATGAATGGTTGATCTATCCGATATTCTTGGCGCCAAAATTCTGATCGTCGACGATCTGGAAGCCAATGTCCGTCTGCTCGATCGCATGCTGCGCCAGGCCGGCCACACTTGCGTCGCGTCTACGATGGATCCGCACGAGGTCTGCGGGCTGCACCGCGACAACCGCTACGACCTGATCCTGCTCGATCTCGAAATGCCCGGGATGGACGGGTTCCAGGTGATGGAAGGCTTGAAGGAAATCGAAGCGGACGGCTACCTGCCGATCCTCGTCATCACCGCCCAGCCGGATCACAAGTTACGCGCACTGGAGGCAGGCGCGAGGGATTTCATCAGCAAACCGTTCGATCTGGTCGAAGTACGCACGCGCATCCGCAACCTGCTGGAAGTGCGGTTGTTGTACAGGAAAGTCGAGAATTACAGCAAGGTGCTGGAACAGACGGTGAAGGAACGGACCGCCGAACTGCGGGAAAGCGAAGCGCGCTATCGCAGCCTGACGGAACTGGCCTCCGATTGGTACTGGGAGCAGGACGAGAGTCTGCGTTTCACCAGGGTTTCCGGCCCGGTTCTCGAGATGCTCGGAATCCAGGGCGACGGCGTGGCGGGCGAAACAAAGGAAGCTCAGGGAGCGGGCTGGAATGAGGCTGAGCGAGCGATACTCAAAGCGAAGATGGCGGCCAGGCAGCCGTTCCTGGATTTCGTCTACAGCCGGGCCAATCCTGACGGTTCCCATCAATATTTTCAAGTCAGCGGGGAGCCGATGTTCGACCTGTCCGGCCGCTTTACCGGTTATCGCGGAATCGGCATGGACGTTACCGCGCGAATGCGCCTCGACAAGGCCGCAAACTAATATCTGTTTTGGACCGGACAAAAAAAAGGACCCACGAGGGTCCTTTTGAAACAACTGGATCTAAAACATCGTTTCTTACTTGCAAACAGGAGACGGCACTACGACGACGCTGCTGCCTTGGGAAAGGGTAGCGCCTGTCATCGTCACTGCTGTCTTCGCCAGCGCCCGACCGACCAGGGTTGCGTTCGCCCCGGTGAAGGTGATGGCCGAACCCGCGAGGATGTTTCCGGTAAACGCGGTGTCCGTCCCGATTGTCGCGGCGGTACCGAGCTGCCAGAACACGTTCTGCTGCTGCCCGCCGTTGATCATGGCTACCGAAGCGGAGCCCGTCGTGATGGCGGTCCCTACCTGGATGACCCAGACTGCATTGGCGTCGCCACCCGCGTCGAGGGTCAAAGTGCCCGCGGTCAGGTTAGCGGTCGTGCTGGGGAAACAATAGACCCCCGGCGCGAGCGTCTTGCCGGCGAGTGCTTGCCCGGTCAGGTTGTTGGCGGCATCGCACGGCATCGCTGCGAGCGCATCGTACGCTACGGCGAAGTCGGCGAAAGCCGTTGTGGCGGCGGCGTCAACTGAGTGAACCGTTCCCACAAGGGTACACAGGGCCGGAGCGGGTGTCGGAAAACCAGTGACCGTGACGAGCGAGCCCACGTCTCCGGAGACGGCGGACGCTGTACAGGTGACTCCCGCGCCACCCAGGACTACGAAGTTCGACGCCGTGCCGAGTGAAGGCGCGATCGTCGCTGCGAAGCCTTGGGAGGTGCCGCCGAGCAGCGCGGCGATTGCAAACAACGTGGAAAGATGTTTCTGATGAGTTTTCATGGTGAATTTCCTTTAAGGTGGTTTAAGGTGGTTTAGGTAAAAAGAACAATCCCGATAGTCCTCCTTTCGTCCCAGGCGGACTGTCCGCTGGGATACATGGGACGGACAATATTTGGGCGGTGCCGAATTCCGGGGATAAAGTGGCACAATAAGAAAAACGCACCACGTAAAGGGCTTTTTATGACGCGCAGGACCGAAGGCTTCACCCTGATCGAGATTCTGGTCGTCATCACCATCCTCGGAATTCTCGCGGCGCTGATCGTGCCGCGCGTGATGGACCGTCCCGACCAGGCGCGGGTGACGGCGGCGCGCGCGGACGTCAACGCGATCATGGGGGCGTTGAAGCTCTACCGCCTGGACAACGGCACGTACCCGAGCACCGACCAGGGCCTCGCCGCGCTGGTGAAAAAACCCGAGCGCGGAGACGTTCCGCGCAACTGGAAGACGGGCGGCTACCTGGACAAGCTGCCGGTGGATCCCTGGGGCACCGATTACCAGTATCTCAATCCCGGCATTCGCGGCGAGGTCGATGTTTTCTCCCTCGGTGCGGACCGCAAGCCCGGCGGCGAAGGTGTCGATGCCGACATCGGGTCGTGGCAGTGATGATGCGAGCGCGCCGCTCAGGCGGCTTCACGCTGATCGAGATCCTGGTGGTGGTCGTCATCATCGGCGTGATGATCGGCCTCGCGAGCGTGCATCTCATGCGCAGTCCCGGGGATCTGGTGCGCGAGGAAAGCGAGCACCTCGCGCTGCTCTTGCGTGCGGCCCGCGAGGAGGCGATTCTGCAGGGGCGGGTGTTCGCCTTCGGCGCGGGGCGCGAGTCCTACCGCTTCCTGCGCCTGGAACGCAACGGCCGGCTCAAGGCCGCGAGCTCGGACGAGCTGTTCCGTCCTCAGCGCATGCCGCCGGGCATCGTGATCGAAGCCTTGCAGATCGAGGGCGCAGGAGAGGCCGCGCAGGACGGGGTGGTGTTCCTGCCGAGCGGCGAGCTGCCGGCGTTTCGCATCGTGCTCAAGAGCGGCGCGGCGCGCTGGAGCGTCGTCGGCGCCCCCGACGGGACCATACGCGCGCAGGCCGTCTCGTGAATTGCGCCCGGCGCGCCGGAGGCTTCACCTTGCTTGAGATCCTGGTTGCGCTCGCCGTGCTCGCGATCGCGCTGACCGCGACGGCGCGCAGCCTGGGCGGAGCCCTCGACACCACTGCGGCGCTGCGCGATCGCACACTCGCGCGCTGGGTGGCCGAGGACAGGTTGGCCGAGCTCGAGCTGCGCCGGGAATGGCCGGAGCTCGACGTGAAGGAAGGCGACGCCGACATGGGCGGACGCGCGTTCCACTGGCGCCAGGAGACGGGCGTGACGCCCGCGGCGCGGATGCGGCGCGTCGAGGTGAGCGTGTTCCTGAAGGGAACCGATTCGACGCTCGCGAAGCTGACCGGATTTCTCGAACAGACGGCGACGCAGGCGCTAGCGCCGGCGGGGCTCGGATCGCAGACGGGACCCGGACCACAGACGGGATCGCAGCCAGGACCGCAGCCAGCACCGCAGCCAGCACCTCAGACGGAGCCGCCCCGATGAAGGCGCGGTCCGGCTTCACGCTGATCGAGCTGCTGGTGGCCCTCGTGATCTTCGGGATTTTTGCAGTCCTCGCGTACGCGGGATTGGGCCGCCTTCTCGACAGCCGCGAACGGCTCGCCGCGGAGCAGCGGGTCTGGCAGGAGCTGTCGCAGGCTTTCCTGCGCATCTCCGATGACGCGGCGCACGCACGCCCGCGCGGGGTGCGCGACGTGAGCGGGGTTTCTTCGCTGCCGGCGTTCGTGGGACGGCTGTTCGACTCGCGCGCGCTCGCCGAGCCCAGCCTCGAGCTGACGCGCGGCGGCGAGCTGAACTACGGGGGCGCGCCGCGTTCGGATCTGAGGCGCGTCGCTTATCGCCTCAAGGAAGGGCGCCTGGTGCGCATCACCTGGCCGGTGCTCGATCGCGCTCCCGTGACCGAGGCGCTCGAGGCGCCGCTGCTGGCAGACGTGGAAAGCTTCGAGCTGCGTTTTTACGACCAGACCGGAGTTCCGGCGGACACCTGGCCCACGGCGACGAGCGGCGGCCCCAACGTTCCGCCGCGGGCGATGGAAGTCACGCTCGCGGTGAAGGGCCTGGGCCGCTTCAAGCGCCTGTTTCTGGTGAACCAGTGATGAGCGCCCGGCGCGCGCAGAGCGGAGTCGCCCTGGTGACCGCGGTGATGATCGTGGCGATCGCGGCGGCGATCGCGGTCCAGATCGCCTTCGCGCACCAGATCTGGTTCCGGCAGATGGAAAACGTCGCCGACCGCGACGCGACCGACTGGCTGCGCCGCGGCGCGCTGCACTGGGCGAGCCTCGCGCTGCTCGAGGACGCGGCGCAGAGCTCGAACGACTATCTCGGCGAGAGCTGGGCGATCGGGCTGCCGATACTACCCGTCGAGGGAGGAACCATCAAGGTATCGATCGAGGACGCGCAGGGACGCTTCAACCTCAACAGCGTAGTCAACCCCGCGAGCCTCCAGATCCTCAATCAATTGCTCCAGGTGCTGCGGCTCGATCCGCAGCTCGCCAATGCCGTGCTCGACTGGATCGACACGGACGACCTCGTGAGCGCGGGAGGCGCGGAGGATGTCGACTACCTCAACTTCAATCCGCCCTACCGCGCCGCCAACCAGCCCATGGCGAGCGTCGACGAGCTGCGCCTGATACGCGGCTTCGACGCCAAGACCGTCGCCGCGCTGCTGCCGTACGTGACCGTTCTCCCGGTGGCCACCAACGACATCAACGTCAACACCGCTTCGCCCGTGGTGCTCGCGGCGCTGACGGGGGTGGATTTGCAGACCGCGCAGCGCATCGCCGAAGAGCGGGGCAGCACCGCGTACAAGGACATCGGTGAATTCAAGTCGAAGCTGCCACGAGGTTTGACTCTGCCCACGGCGGGAATGGTCCTGAAGACGGATTTTTTCCTGGTGACGCTCGACACCTCGATCGGGCGCCACGAGCGCCGCACCGAAGCGCTTCTTCAACGCTTGTCCAACAAGAGCACCGCCCTGATCTGGCACAGGCCGCAACCCTTGATCGGGTCGGATGAACCCGATGAACCTCCTTCCTCGGATGAACCCGGCAAATCTCCTTCCTCGGATGAACCCGGCAAATCTCCTTAAGAGCCGCGCTTGGCTCGAGCTGTCGGCCTCGTGGCGCCGCAAAGGCGGCGACCGCCTCGAGCTGTGGCTGCCGCGGAACTGGCCGGCCGAGGATTCCGAGCTGCGCTGGCGCCGCGTCGCAGCGGGCGGGGCCGTTCAGCAAGGCGCCCAGCGCGGGCTCGAGGGACTCGCGCCCGCCGAGGAAGTCATCGTGTGGACCCCCGCCGCGGAAACCCTGTTCCTGCGCGCGCGCCTGCCGACGCGCTCGGCCGCGAAAATCGTCCAGGCGCTGCCCTTCGCGCTCGAGGAGCAGCTGATCGATCCCCCCGAACGTCTGCATTTCGCTTTCGCGCACGAGGCGGACGGTGCGCTCGCCGTGGCGGTGACGCGGCGCGAGCGCATGGAGAGCTGGCTCGCGGCGCTCGCGGCCGCCGGGCTCGCTCCGACGCAGCTCGCGCCGGTCACCTTGTCCGTGCCGCTCGCCGAGCGCGCTTGGACGCTCGCGTTCGTCGACGGGGAGATCGTGCTGCGCAGCGGAGCGCGCACGGGACTGGGCGGTCCGGCCGAGCGGCGGCCGCCGGCGTGGCTGCACGCGGCGCTCGCCGAAGCGCGGAACGAGGCCGGCGCCCCCGAGCGCATCCTGCTCGTCGACGCTCCCGCCGACCTGGATTCGGCCGCGTGGCGCGAGGCCCTCGGGCTGCCGCTCGAGCCGATGCGCCCCGCCGACGCGTCCGTTCAGCCCGCGCCGCTCGACCTGCTGCAGCAGCACTATGCGCCGCGCGCTCGCCTGGCGGCCCTCAAGCGCGCCTATATTCCGGCCGCGGCGCTGTTCGCGGGGTGGCTCTTCGCCACGCTCGCCCTGGACGCGATCGAGTGGGTGCGGTTGTCGCGGGCGGCGAACGCGGCCGAGGAGGAAATGCGCGCGCTCCTCGTGAAGAGCTTTCCGGAGACCCGAGCGATCCTCGACCCCGCCGAGCAGATGCGTCGCGGTCTGGAGGACCTGGGCGCGGGCAGCGGCATCGCCGCACCCGGTGACATGCTTTTTCTCCTGGCGCGCGCCGCCCCGGTGATCGAGCGCGAATCGCGCGTGCGCGCGCAGGGCATCGAATACGCGGCGCGGGCGCTCGTCATCCGGCTCGCGGCTTCGGAGGCCGACGCCGAGTCGATCGCGCGTGCGCTGCGCGCGCGATCGCTGGACGTCGAGGTCCAGCGCGTGGGCGGCGAAGCGCGGCTGCGCGTGCGCGCGGTCGCTTCGCCCTCCGGCCAAGGCAAATCGTGAATTTCGCCTGGGTCGAACCCGCTCGCGCCCGCTGGAACGCGCTCGGCGCGCGCGAGCGACGGGTCGCCTCCGCGCTCGCCGTATTCTTCGGCGCGGTGCTTTTCTATCTGCTCGTCTGGACCCCGGTCGAGGGCGGTCTCGCCCGCGCGCGCTCGCGCCTCGTCTCGGTCCAGGCGCAGCTCGCCCGAGTGCAGGAGCAAGCCGCCCGCGTGGCGAGCCTGCGCGCCGCGCCACGCGTCACGCTGCCCGCCAACCCCGCAGCGGCAGTCGGGCAGGCAGCCGAGCGGCAGGGTCTGCGCGAGCGGCTGAAGCGCACCGACGCGGAGGGCGCGAACGCGGTGCGCGTGCAGATCGAAGACGCTCCGTTCGCGGCGCTGATGGCATGGCTGGCCGAGCTGCAGCAGCAGAGCGGCCTGCGCGCCGAAAGCGCGACGCTCGACAGAGGGGCCAATCCCGGCACCGTGAACGGGCGGCTGCTGTTGCGGGCGCAGGGCTCGTGACCGGCGTTCTTCGCCGCCCCGGCGTCCGGCTCGCCGTTCTGGGCACAGCCGCGTATCTGGTTTTTCTCCTGGCGAATGTGCCGGCCGCGTGGCTCGGATTCGCGCTCGAGCGCTCGAGTCGCGGAGCGCTTGCGCTCGGCGATCCCGCAGGCACGCTGTGGAAGGGCAGCGGGCTGCTCGGCGTGCGCTCGGGCGGAGCTTTTCGCGGCGTCGCCGACCTAAAGTGGAGCTGCAATCCCCTGTCGGTGTTGACCGGACGCCTGGGCGTCGCGCTGTCCGGCGTCGCGCCGGAGACCCGGCTGCGCGCGAGCGTGAGCGTGGGCGCGGGGAGCGTGCGTTTCCAGAACGTCGAGGCGAGCGCGCCGGCGAGCCTGCTCGAGCCCGCGATCCCCGCGGCCGCCTTTGCGAAGCCCGATGGGCGCTTGCGCGTGCTCGCCGATTCTGTCGAAATCGGCCGGGGGAGCGTAACCGGTGCTGCCACCGTCGAATGGCTCGAGGCCGGAATGAGCGGGCTGCCGCGGCTCGGCGATTACCGCTTGCAGATCACGGGGAACGGCGAGCGCGCGGCAGTGAAACTCGCGACGCTGCGCGGGGATTTGCGCCTTACCGGGGCAGGCGAGTGGCGCGCCGCGCAGCCGCGAATCGTGCAGTTGCGCGGGACTGCTGAGGCATCGGCCGAGAGGAAGGACCTCGAGCCGCTGCTGCAGATGCTGGGAATCCGGGGATCGGGAATCCCGCAACCGTTCACGTGGACCGTGCCGATTTAGAAAAACGTGATAGAAGGCACATGAAGCGCGGTGCATTCAGCGCAGAATCGCGTCGAATCCGGGTGCGGCAAGGGGAGATAAGGGAAATCCATGAAGAATCGGCTGGCAGCCGTCGTTCTGATCGCGTTGGTGCAGCTTGCCGGCTGCGGCGGCGGAGGTGGCAGTAACACACCGCCGCCTCCGACCTATACGATCGGCGGGACGATCACAAGCCTGACCGGGTCGGGGCTCGTGCTTCAGCTGAACGGCGGCTCGAATCTCTCGGTAAACTCCAATGCCACGGCGTTCACTTTCGTCACGCAGCTTGCGAGCGGTGCCGCGTACGCCGTCAGCGTGCTCACGCAGCCGACCAACCCCAGCCAGACCTGCACCGTCAGCAACGGCTCCGGGAACGTCGGGAGCGCGAGTGTCGCGAGCATCAGCATCTCCTGCGCGACCAAGACTTTCACGGTCGGCGGCACGGTCACCGGGCTGACGGGCTCGGGCCTGGTGCTGCGGAACAACGGCGGGGATAAT
>Ga0209807_1000496_pt1 | contig 18068 bp, 17 predicted proteins | sample GraSoiAngelo_154_FD_186168 | JGI IMG/M metagenome (GOLD analysis project Ga0209807, IMG submission 186168) | Grasslands soil microbial communities from the Angelo Coastal Reserve, California, USA - 14_1009_13_20cm (SPAdes) (version 2) | ecosystem: Environmental > Terrestrial > Soil > Grasslands ... | reverse complement strand
TGCGCGCCCTCGTCGGCCACGAACACGGCCATTAATTCCGCCGGTTCGGTATTGCTTGCATTCGCCGACACCAGATGCGTCGCGCCCGGCGGTTCGAAGAAGGATTGACCGGCCTTGAAGGTCTCAAGCGGGCCGCCGGCCAGCTGAGAACGGATTTCGCCCTTGGTGATGTAGGCCGTCACCGAGCCGGCATGCCGATGCGCGCGCGTGAAACCTCCGGGGCCGTAGAACACGCGCACAATCGTCACTCGTTTGCCCGGTACATTTGGCAGTGCGTAGGAGGCGATCGGTTCGACCGTGTCGAGTGGCGATCCCGCAGCGCTGGCGGTCGCGCAAAGCGGCGCCAGCGCACCGGATATCGCATCCATCGTCACGGGCACCGCTTTTGCGACGGTTAAAGCGCAGGCCAGACCTGCAACGATAGCAAGTCCAACCGGTCGCGTCCGGGGCCACGGCGCCACGAACGGGACAGTTGCCGGCATTGATGTCATGTTGGTCTCCTCCTGGAAGTGATTGTTGCTCCATCAGAGCGCCAGCGCCTTGAAGTTATCGTATTCACTACGGGGTGAGACATGTTCGCCACCTCGTATTGTTATCAGTATGCTGGTACGTTATAAGAGCTCTTATATGTCGCGCAAGGCTAGAACAACGGTGAAGCGAAGGGGTGTCATTGACGGAATTGTCACAGTTCCCGTCCGCCCGCCGCCGCCCGGCGAAGGCAAGCGCGGCGAAAAAGGCCACCTCGCCTATCTCCTGCGTCAGGCCCAGGCCGCCACGCGTTTGCAGATGGAACGCTCGCTTGCCGACCTCGGCGTCACACCGCCGCAATTTGCCGTGCTCACCATGCTCAAGGCCTATCCAGGCCTTTCGGGCGCGGACGTCGCCCGCGTTGCCCTGCTCACACCGCAAACGGTCGGCGTCATCATCCGCAACCTCGAGCGCAACGGCGCAATCCGGAAATCGCCCCATCCCGTCCATGGCCGCGTGCTGCAGTGGACGCTGAGCCCCCGCGGCGCGACCCTGCTGCAGGACTGCCGGCGCCGGGTGATGGCCCTCGAGCGGCGGCTCGCGGCGGGGCTGAGCCGAAATGCGGAACTCGCGGTCCGGCGCTGGCTGGCCCAAATTGCTGCGGAATCGCGGCGCGAGAGCTAGTTCCCCGGCCGGAACGACTGCGGCAATCGCCGGGGCGCGCTAGACTGTGGTTATGAAACGGCTTGATTCCCTGAAGGCACCGAGCCGGCGCATGCTCCTGCAATACGCTCTTGGCGCCGGCGCCCTCTTTGCTGATCCGCTCACTGCGCCGGCCGCGGCGCCGCCGGGCTTCGATCAATGGCGCACCAATTTTCGAAAGCATGCGCTCGCAAAGGGCATCTCAGAAACGACCTGGACGCGGGTGATGGGTCGCATCGAACCCGACATGTCGGTATTCCCGCAGATGGTGGCGCAGCCTGAATTCAGCGAGCAGATCTGGCAATACATCAATCGTCGCGTCTCGGACTGGCGCATCATCGCCGGCAAGAAGGCGCTGCAGAAAAACGAGCCGCTGTTCGCGCGCATCGAAAGGGATTTTGGGGTCGAGCGCGGCACGCTGCTCGCGCTGTGGGGCGTCGAATCCGCGTACGGCGATCCGCAGGTGCAGCAGAACCATATGCACCCGGTATTTCCCTCGCTCGCAGCACTGGCCTGGAACGCGCCGCGGCGCCGCGCCTATTGGGAATCCGAACTGATCAATGCATTGAGGATCGTCGATCGCGGCTGGAGCAGTCCTGAGGAGATGCGCGGCTCTTGGGCGGGTGCGATGGGACATACGCAATGGATGCCGGAAGTCTGGCTCAATGTCGGATTTGATTACGACGGCGATGGCAGGGTATCGCCGTTCGGCAAGCCCGACGACGCGCTGGGATCGACCGCGAAATTCCTGGTCAATCGCGGGAAGTATCATCGCGGCGAGCACTGGGGCTACGAGGTCAGCGGCGCGAGCGACAGCGCCAGGGGCAACCGTACGTATGCGGCATGGTCGAGCGCCGGTGTAAGCCGCGCCGACCGCCAGCCCTTCCCGCAGCCGAACGCCTCCGCGCAATTGTGGGTGCCGGTGCCGGACGGGCCGGCATTCCTGCTAGGTCCGAACTTCTATGCGGTGCGCAGCTACAACCCGTCGATGAACTATGCGCTTGCGATCTGCCATCTCGGCGACCGCATCCTTGGCGCCCCGCCCTTCATCCAGCCCTTCCCCGGCTCCGAGCGCGCGCTGACGCTTGCGGAGGTGCAGGAAATGCAACTCCGTCTGACCAAAGCCGGCTTCGATACCGGCGGTACCGACGGCCGCGTCGGCAACGACACCATGAAGGCGATCCGGGATTATCAGGTGAAGATGGGATTAGAGCCCGCCGACGGCTATGGCGGGCTGAAGGTGCTGGCGCGGCTGCGGCAGGGCGGTTAGCGGATCACCGCTGGTCCCGGATCCGGCACCGCAACGTCGAGCACGCGCAACTGTACCCGCTCCGTGCCTTGGTAACGATCGACGCTGAGCGATCCCGCCACGTGCAGTGGCTGGCCGCGATGGGCCACCAGCGCGTTGCCGAGTTTCTGTCCGATCGAGCGGAACGCGATGGCGTTGACGATTGAGCCATCGCCGGATTTGAAGCGCAACCGCAAATGCGCCTGGCCGACCTCGTCGGCATACACAAGTTGATGCGACGGCAGCGCCACTACCGGTTCCGGATTGCCGCTGCCGAACGGTCCCGCGCGATTGAGGGTCGCTGCCAGTTCGGGCGTCACCGCACGCGCGCTGACGGCCCCATCGATGAAGAGCTCGTTGGCATGGCGCGACAGCGCCACGTCATGGGCGAGCGCGCCTTCCATGTAAGCGCGGAATTCAGCGAGCCGCTCCTTGCGCAGCGTCACGCCCGCGGCCATGGCATGACCACCGCCCTTCACGAGCAGACCATCGTGAACGGCCTGACGCACCGCCTTGCCGAGATCGACGCCGCCGATCGAACGACCCGAGCCGGTGCCGATGCCGCCCGGCTCCAGCGCGATTGCAAACGCCGGGCGCGAGAATTTGTCCTTCAGGCGCGACGCTACGAGGCCGACCACGCCGGGATGCCAGCCTTCCGACGCCGTCACAATGACCGCGCCCTTGTCTTCAAGCCCGAGCGAGGCCAGCGCTTCGGCCTCGGCCTGCGCTTCCGCGGCCTGCTCGATGACGCGGCGTTCGCTGTTGAGCCGGTCGAGCTCGGCGGCGATGCGCGCGGCCTCCGACACGTCGCCTTGCAGGAGTAGCCGCACTCCGAGGTCGGCGCGTCCGATGCGGCCGCCGGCATTGATGCGCGGCCCCAGCATGAAGCCGAGATGCCAGGCTTCCGGCGGGCCATTCAGCCGCGACACATCCATCAACGCAGTGTGGCCGACATGATCGCGCCGGCGCATCGCGATCAGGCCTTTTGCGACGAAAGCCCGGTTCAACCCTATCAGCGGCGCGACATCGGCAACCGTGCCGAGCGCCACGTGATGCAGCATGCCCAACAGATCCGGCTCCGGCATCTCGCTGGTCCAGAATCCCCGTACCCGCAATTCGCGGTTGACCGCGACCAGCGTGATCAGCGTCAGCCCGACCGCGGCGAGATGGCCGAGGCCGGAGAGATCGTCAGGCCGGTTCGGATTGACCAGCGCATCGACAATCGGCAACACGTCGCCGCATTGATGGTGGTCGATGACGACGACCGACATTCCGAGCCGCCGCGCTTCCACCAGCGGCTCGATGCTGGTGGTGCCGCAATCGACCGCCACCAGCAGCGTGGCGCCCTTGCCCGCGAGCATGCTGATAGCTTCGATATTGGGGCCATAGCCTTCGAAGATGCGGTCGGGAATGTGAATCAGCGGATCGAGCCCACAATGGCGCAGGTGCCAGGCGAGCAGCGCCGCCGAGGTGGCGCCGTCGACGTCATAGTCGCCGAAGATCGCGACCCGCTCGCCCCGAACGGCCGCGTCCGCGATGCGTTTGGCCGCAGCTTCCATCTGCGTCACGGTGAAGGGATCAGGCATTAGCTTGCGGATGGTCGGATCGAGAAAATCCTCGACCGCATCGATATCGACATCGCGCCCGGCCAGCACCCGAGCGAGCATTTCCGGCAGTTGATAGCGCTGCGCGATCGCGAGCGCCCGCGCCGCACCGCGGGCATCGAGCCGGTCACGCCACAGCTTGCCGGTCGCCGAGTGCGCGACGCCGAGAAACGCCGGCAACGCCTCAGTGGGTAGTGCGATTGCGGGAAGCGTCATGATGCTTTCGAGAGATAATCATGGAGCGAGGATTCGACAAACGCCGAGCCGTATATCATGTAGCCCGCATGAGCGCAGCGACATGCGGGAGCCTGTGTTGAGCCGCCAGCCCGGATATCGCTTCGCTCATCCGGGCTACGCTCGCTTCAGAGGGACTTGCACCCCATCTTGTCGGCGATGCCGCCAAAATCCTTGGCCACGATATCCCAATCGCCCTTGGCCTCGAAATCGTATTTCTGCAACGGACCGTATTCGGCCGGCCGCGCGACGAAGGCGGTCTTCAATCCCTGCTTTTGCGCGGCTTTCAGGTCATGATTGTGCGCGGCCACCATCATCACCTGCTCCGGCGGCAGGCACAAAAGCTTCGCTGCACCTAGATAGGTTTCGGGATCGGGCTTGTAGTGTTGGAAAAGTTCAGCCGACATGATCAAATCCCAGGGAAGCCCTGCGGACTTCGCCATGTTAGTTAGAAGCGCGACATTGCCGTTCGACAGCGGCGAGATGATGTATTTTTTCTTCAGCCGGGTGAGGCCTGCGACGCTGTCCGGCCAGGGATGGAGCCGGTGCCAGCCCATCGTCAGGTAATGCAGATCGGCGTCGGTCAAGCCTGATATCCCGAGCTGCGCAACCAGTTTTTCCAGCGACTGTCGATGAAGTTGGTCCAAGATCACGTAACCGCGCTCGGGATGCTTTCTGACCTCATCCATCGACGCGGCATAGACCGCGCGCCAGCCATCAACCAGCGCGGTCCAGTCGGCCTTGATGCCGCGATCTTCCGACCATTTGCTGAAATCCGCGATCAGGCTCGTGCGCCAGTCGACCACGGTGCCGAACACATCGAACACCAGGGCCTTCACCGCCGAAATATCAGACATGCGCGGTTCCTCTTTATTATTATTCGCACTCGTTCCTATTTCGTCATTCCCCGATGTGCAATTGCACACCGTGGATGCGCCGCTTGGCGCAGGCCCGGAATCCATACTCCCGATCGTTGATTCCGGGTTCGCGCCGACGCGCGCTCCGGAATGACGATGGATAGAGTATCCCGCGCTCGCTCAATCGAGATGGAATTTCTCAAGCTGGCGGTGCTCGCCCTTGATGTAACGCACCGTGCCGGTGACCGAGCGCATCACGACGGTCTCGGTCTCGATGACATCCTTGCGGAATTTCACGCCCGACAACAGCGAGCCCGTGGTGACGCCGGTCGCGGCGAACAGGCAGTCGCCCCTCGCCATGTCCTCGATGCCGTAAACCATCTTGGGATCCCTGACGCCCATCTTGTGCGCGCGTGCGCGGTTCTCATCGGTATCGAGAATGAGCCGGCATTGCATCTGGCCACCGATACAGCGCAGCGCCACCGCCGCCAACACGCCTTCGGGCGCACCGCCGGTGCCGATATACATGTCGACGCCGGTGTTGTCAGGATCGGCGCAATGGATCACGCCGGCGACGTCGCCATCGGTGATGAGACGAACCGCAGCGCCGGTCGAGCGCACGCCGGCGATGATCTCGGCATGGCGCGGCCGATCGAGCACCAACACCGTGATCGCCGAAGTGTCGACGCCCTTGGCCTTGGCGAGGCGTCGCACATTGTCGGCCGGCGAGGCATCAAGTTCGATGACGCCTTTCTTGTAACCGGGGCCAACCGCGATCTTCTGCATGTAGACGTCGGGCGCGTGCAACAGCGTGCCGCCATCGGCCATCGCCATGGTCGCGATCGCGCCCGGCATGGCCTTGGCGCACAGCGTGGTGCCCTCGAGCGGATCGACGGCGATATCGACTTGCGGACCAGCGTTGATGCCGACCTTCTCGCCGATGAACAGCATCGGCGCTTCGTCGCGTTCGCCCTCGCCGATCACCACCGTGCCCTCGATCGGCAATTTGTTCAGTTCGCGCCGCATCGCGTCAACGGCGGCCTGGTCGGCCGCCTTCTCATTGCCATGGCCGCGCAGCCGTGCGGCCGACACCGCCGCACGCTCCGTCACCCGCACGATCTCCAGCGTCAGAATGCGCTCCAGCAACAGCTGCGGCGGAACGGAAATATGGGTCGTCATCGGCGCACTCCTTAAGACTTCACGTTAAGACTTTGCGGCAGGTCTTTCTGCCCGCAATCAATCATTTCAACGCGCGATCGGTTCTAATCATGCGCTAATTTTTCTCAATCCGTATCACCTGCGGCCGGCCGCTGATCACCTTGTCGCGCTGCACCGCCTCGAGCGCGCGGTACACCGCGTCCTCGCTGGTTGCATAGGTAATCAGAATCACCGGCACCGGCGAAGCCTTGTTCGCGGTTCCCGCTGCATCGAAGCCATTGCCATGGCGCTGCACAATCGATTCGATGGAAATCTTCTGCTGCGCCAGCCGGGTGGCGATAGTCGCGGCCGTGCCGGCAAGATCGCGCGCCATCAGGCGGATATAATAGCCGCCCTCGTGACGCTCCATCGGGGCTTTGGTGGTTGCGCGCAAGCGCTCGACCGGGCGTCCGAACGGTTTGGCGCGGATACCGCGGGCGACATCGACGATATCGGCCACGACGGCGGACGCTGTCGCAGCACCACCGGCGCCCGGACCGACCAGCGTGATCGGCGAAAGGCCTTCGCCGTCGATGGTGACCGCATTGGTCACCCCCATCACCTGCGCGATCGAGGATGACTTCGGCACCATGGTCGGATGCACGCGCTGCTCGATACCCTTGGCGGTGCGCACCGCCACCCCGAGCAGCTTGACCCGATAGCCGAGTTCGGCCGCGGCGCGCAGATCTTCGGGCGCGATGGACGAAATGCCTTCGACATAGACCGCGCTCTGCGCGACCCTGGTGCCGAACGCGAGACTGGCAAGGATCGCAAGCTTCTGCGCGGTGTCGTGGCCATCGATATCGAATGACGGATTGGCCTCCGCGTAACCGAGCCGCTGGGCGTCCTTCAGGCATTCGGCGAACGACAGCCCCTCCTGTTCCATCCGCGTCAGGATGTAGTTGCAGGTGCCGTTGAGGATGCCGTAGACGCGATTGATGCTGGTTCCGGAAAGACCCTCGCGCAGGGTCTTGATGACAGGGATCGCGGCTCCGACGGCCGCCTCGAAATTGAGCGCTCCGCCGTGCTTCTCGGCCGAGTGCGCCAGCCGCAACCCGTGTTTGGCGATCAGCGCCTTGTTTGCCGTGACCACCGACTTACCGGACTTCAACGCGGTCTCGATCGCCGATAGCGCCGGGTCGCCGGAACCGCCGATCAGTTCGACCAGGCAATCGATGGTGGGGTCACTTGCGAGCTCCTGCGGATTTTTGGCCCAGGCGATGCCGTCGAGACTGACGGCGCGCTTCTTCGCCCTTGAGCGCGCGGTGACCGCCACCACGCGCACGCCGCGACCAATGCGGGCAGACAAGGCTCGGCCCTGCTCTTCGATGAGGCGGACGACTTCGGCGCCAACGGTGCCGAGCCCCGCAATACCCACTTTCAGGGGTGCGACCATGACGAAACGTACGTCCCGGGAGGGGTTTTTTTGGGCACGACTTGATCCGAAAACCCTCTCCATCCTCGGGTCAAGCCCGAGGACATGCATTTCCGGATCATGCCTAACGCCGATTGGCGAGAGGAACCACGTTGTGCAATGTTTCAAGGCCGCTTTCAAGGAAGCGGCGGACGCCGCGGGCAGCCTGGCGGATACGCTGCTCGTTTTCCACCATGGCGATCCGGACAAAGCCCTCGCCATGCTCGCCGAAGGCAACGCCGGGTGAAACCACGACGCCGGATTTCTCCACCATCAGGGTTGCGAATTGCATGCTGCCGACCTCGCGGAACGCCTTGGGCAACGGCGCCCATGCGAACATCGAAGCCTCCGGCGGCGGGATTTCCCAGCCCGCGCGTCCGAACGACTCCACCAGCGCATCGCGCCGCTTGCGATAGGTGTCGCGCATCTCGCGGATGCAATCCTCCGGACCGTTCAGCGCGGCAGTCGCAGCCACCTGGACCGGCGTGAACGCGCCATAGTCGAGATAGGACTTTACCCGCGCCAGCGCGGCGATGATGTGCTCATTGCCGACGGCAAATCCGATGCGCCAGCCGGCCATCGAGAACGTCTTCGACATCGAGGTGAATTCGACGGTCACATCGATCGCGCCTGGAACCTGCAACACCGAGGGCGGCGGATTCTTGTCGTTGAAATAGACCTCGGCATAAGCGAGATCCGACAGGATGAAGATCTCGTGCTTCTTCGCGAACGCCACCAGATCCTTGTAGAAATCGAGGTCCGCGACATAGGCGGTCGGATTGGAGGGATAACAGACCACAAGCGCGAGCGGTTTCGGGATCGAATGAATGATGGCGCGCTCGACCGCCTCGAAGAATTGCGGCGTCGGCTCCGACGGCACCGAGCGGATCACGCCGCCCGCCATCAGGAACCCGAACGCGTGGATCGGATAGCTCGGGTTCGGACACAGCACGACATCGCCGGGCGCGGTGATCGCCTGCGCCACATTGGCAAATCCCTCCTTGGACCCCAGCGTCGCAACGACCTGGGTCTCGGGATTGAGCTTCACGCCGAAACGCCGCGCGTAATAGGCCGCTTGCGCTTTACGCAGGCCGGGAATTCCTCGCGAGGCGGAGTAGCGGTCGGTCCGCGGCTTGCCCAGCGTCTCCTTCAGTTTCTCGATAACATGCGCCGGCGTCGACAGGTCGGGATTGCCCATGCCGAGATCGATAATGTCGGCGCCGGCGTTCCGCGCGGCCGCCTTGGCCCGATTGACCTGCTCGAAGACGTAAGGCGGCAGACGGCGGATGCGGTAAAATTCTTCCATGGGTCCTTGGCTCCGGCAACCGGCGAGAGGCAGAATCGCCCCACGTCAGGGCGAGCGAGACGAAATTCCGTTTGGTCCGGAAATCGCACCAAGTCAGGGACTTAGCGCGAAATCAGGCGCAAAACTCTAATCCTCGCCCTGATGTACTGTTGAATTGGTTTCTTTTAGCACGGACGCGGGCTTGCGCCAGCTTCAACTCACTTCGCCGCGCCGTTCTGCGCATTGGTAGAGGCCTGGCGGTCCCGCGCCGCAATCAGCTCGGACTCGATCTTGGCCCGCTCCTTCGGCGGTATCACCGCTTCGTCGCGATCCGGCGGCAAATCGTGCACCGGGAGGTAAGCACCGGCCTCCTTGGGCCGCGCCGGCGCGTCCGCCGGCGTGCCGACCACCGGTAAATCGGCGATCGTGCTTGAGCAGCCGCCGAGGGCAAGTGCCGCCATCAGCAGCACACCCCATGCAACCACCCTGTTTTGCCGGCCTGCCGACATCTCGCGAACGTCCCCGCTTCGCCGGCCCCGCGTGTCCCCGCCTTTATTTGGCGGGCGACCGGCTCCGGGCCAAACCATTGTCGTCCGAAACGATTAAAGGCTGAAGAGCAAATCGCACCGTTGGGACCTCAATATGTCAGAACCAAGATGTTTTGTCGCAGTGCAGCACATCGAGGACTTAAGGTTAACCCCAAATCTGCTGGCCGCGACGGTGCGGTGACGAACCCGAAATGAAGCGTTAGTGTCGGTCACATGAGTGACGTTTCGGTTGAGACCAGGGATCCCAACAAGTTCGACCCGGAAGCCTTTGCGATGAACATCGCGAAGGCCATGGAAAACAGCGGCCGCGCCCTTGCGGCCTATCTAAAGCCGCTTGAGAAGGGTGAACTCCAGGACAAGCCGCCCAGCGAAATCGCCGAGGTGATCAAGACGTTCAGCGCGGTCGCGGAATACTGGTTGACCGACAACATGCGCGCGTCGGATATGCAGACCAGGATCGCCAAGGATTATCTGGACCTGTGGGGTTCATCGGTGCGCCGCCTCGCCGGTGAAGACGTGCGGCCGGCGATCGAGCCTTCGCCGCGCGACAGGCGTTTCAAGGACCCCGAGTGGAAATCGAACCAGTTCTTCGATTTCGTGATGCAGCTCTATCTCTTGACGACGCGATGGGCGCAGGATCTGGTGCGTGACGCAGAGGGCGTCGATCCGCACACGCGCAAGAAGGCCGAGTTCTACGTCCAGCAGATCACCAACGCGATCGCGCCATCCAATTTCGTCTTCACCAATCCGGAAGTGCTGCGCGAGACGCTGGCGTCGAACGGCAACAATCTGGTGCGCGGCATGACGATGCTGGCGGAGGACATCGAGGCCGGACACGGCACGCTGCGCATCCGCCAGTCCGATCCCGCCAACCTTGTGGTCGGCGTCAACATGGCAACCACGCCGGGTAAGGTGATCTACCAGAACGATTTGATGCAGCTGATTCAGTACGAGCCGACGACCGAGAACGTGCTGCGCACGCCGCTTTTGATCGTGCCGCCCTGGATCAACAAGTACTACATCCTCGACCTCAGGCCGGAGAAATCCTTCATCAAATGGTGCGTCGATCAGGGCATCACGGTATTCGTGATCTCCTGGGTCAACCCGGACCGGGAGCTCGGCAAGAAGACCTTCGAAGATTACATGAAGCAAGGTCCGCTGACGGCGATGGACGTCATCGAAAAAGTCACCGGCGAGATGAAGGTACACACCGCCGGCTATTGCGTCGGCGGCACGCTGCTCGCGACAACGCTCGCCTGGCTCGCTGAAAAGCGCCGGGTGCGCGTGACCTCGGCAACGCTGTTCGCGGCCCAGGTCGATTTCACCCACGCCGGCGATCTCCTGGTGTTCGTCGATGAGGACCAGATCTCGGCGCTCGAGCGCGACATGCAGGCTACCGGCGTGCTCGAAGGCGGCCGGATGGCGATGGCCTTCAACATGCTGCGCTCGAACGATTTGATCTGGTCCTATGTCGTCAGCAACTACCTGAAGGGCCAGCCGCCCTCCGCGTTTGACCTGCTGCACTGGAATTCGGACGCGACGCGGATGCCTGCGGCCAATCACTCCTACTACTTGCGCAACTGCTATCTGGAAAACCGGCTTTCCACCGGCAGCATGGTGCTCGACAACACTCTGCTCGACCTCTCGAAGGTGAAAGTGCCGGTCTATAATCTGGCGACGCGCGAGGATCACATCGCGCCAGCGGATTCCGTGCTCTACGGATCGCAATTCTTCGGCGGCCCGGTCAAATTCGTGCTGTCCGGGTCCGGCCATATCGCCGGCGTCGTCAACCCGCCTGAGGGCGGCAAGTACCAGTTCTGGACCAACGACAACATCAAGGACGTTTCGCTGGCCGACTGGATCAAGGGGGCCCAGGAACATAAGGGTTCGTGGTGGCCGGATTGGCGCGCGTGGCTCGAGAGCATCGACGCCGAGCCAGTGCCGGCCCGCGCGGTCGGCAGCGCGACGACGCCGCCGATCGAGGACGCGCCCGGCAGCTACGTCAAGGTCCGCGCGTAGCGCAATGCTGCGCGCTTAGGTATAAGCGGCGGTCTCGAGCAACGAGACCGGAATCAGACCTGGAACGAATTGAGGGGAAACCAATGACGCGTGAATTGTTCTGGCTGACGTTGACGGTGATTCTGACCGGCCTGTTGTGGATCCCCTACATCATCAATCGCTGCCAGGTTCGCGGCCTCTCGGGCACGATGGACAATCCGTCGCGCAACGCCAAGCCGCATGCGGAATGGGCCACACGGTTGATGTTCGCGCACGACAACGCGGTCGAGAACCTCGTGATCTTCGCGCCGCTGGTCTTGATCCTCAATGCGGCCGACTATTCCACTCAATGGACCGTGCTCGCCTGCGCGGTCTATTTCTGGTCCCGCCTCGCCCACCTGATCGTTTACACAATAGGCTTGCCGGTGTTCCGGACGCTCGCCTTCACGGTCGGCTTCCTGGCGCAGGCGGTGCTGGCGCTGGCGATCTTCAAAGTGGTTTAAAAGCTCCTCAATCGGCAAAGCCCAACATCAGCCGCATGTTTTGGACGGCGGCGCCCGAGGCGCCTTTACCGAGATTATCAAGACGCGCGACCAGCAGGGCTTGCGGATATTTGGCGCTCGCAAAGACGTAGAGCTCAAGCCGGTTGGTCTCGTTGAGCGCCTCAGGCTCGATCTTTCCACTCTTTGCCGCGGCATTATCCAGCGGCATGACCGAGACGTAGGCGCTCCCAGCGTAGCGCTTCGCCAGCGCGGCGTGGAGGTCAGCCCCATCAGGCTTGCCCGGGAGCGTATCGAGGTGCAACGGCACTGATACCAGCATGCCTTGCCGGTAGTTGCCGACCGACGGCACGAAGATCGGCCGACGCGCGAGATTTGCGTAGGCTTGCGTCTCCGGCACGTGCTTGTGCTCGAAGCCGAGGCCGTAGAGTTCGAAGGCCGGGGCAGCGGCGTCCTCGAATCTTGTAATCATGGACTTGCCGCCGCCCGAATAGCCGCTGACCGCGTTGATGGTGACGGGATAGTCCACAGGAACAAGACCGGCATCGACAAGCGGCCGGAGCAGCGCCACCGCGCCTGTCGGATAGCAGCCCGGGTTTGAGACTTTTCGCGCCACCCGTATCTTGTCCGCCTGATCAGGCGTGAGTTCCGGAAAGCCGTAGGTCCAGTCGCCAGCGACCCGAAAGGCCGTGGATGCATCCAGGATTTTGGGTGCGGCAGGCCCCATGCTGTCAATCAGCGCGACGGTCTCTTTGGCGGCATCATCCGGCAGGCAGAGGATGACGAGATCCACTTCCTCCATCAGCGCACGCTTGGCTCCCGCATCCTTGCGCTTTTCCTCAGCAATGCTTTTCACGGCTACGTCGTTCTGCAGGGCAAGGCGCTCGCCAATGCCGAGGCCCGTCGTTCCAGCCGCGCCATCAACGAATACGGCGGGCCTGCTGGAGGCGGCGGCCGTCGGGGCTTGGCCCTTGGGCCGCTGTGTGTCGGAGAGAGTCATGGCGCGTTCCTTCCATCCGCGGGTATACTGACACGCATTGGTGGGTTGTAGTCCAACTGCAGCCGTAACGCGATCATCTGCGTTCCGATCAACCGTGCGGCCTCGTCGTGCCGCTGCGTCAGCGCCGAGGCAATCGCGGCATGATCTGCGTCGGATTTGTGCTGGTTGAGCTTGAAGCTGCCTTCGACGTCCTCAACTGTCATGACCAGACCCACGATTGCCTTCTTCATCGCCTGCAGTCGTCCGGCCGTCATTTTCGATGATGTCCAGGGCGGCTTCGGCGCCAGCCAGTCCTCGAATTTCGCGCTGAGCGTGTCGAGTTGCACGGCGAGTTCGTCGTCCGACAATTTCCGCACCATCCCCGTCAGGTGCACCGCCTGGTAGAGCCAGGTCGGCACCTGATCCGGCGAGGCGTACCAATCCGGCGATACATAGGTATCGGCACCGCTGACGGCCAGCAGCCACGATGATGTTCCATCTGCCAATGCCACCAGCGGATTGTGACGCGCGACATGAAACATCGCCCGCGCCGTGCCGTCGTCGGTATGATCGAGATAAAATGGCAGCAGGGACGCGATCGGCTTGCTGCCGTCGAATGCGCACACCATGCCGAATCCGCGCGCTTCCGCAAACGCCAGGCTCGCGGCGCGATCAGGCTTGAACTGGGGTGGCGTATACATGTCGAACTCCTGCTTGACGTAGGAGCCGGCGGATCAGATCGCGCAGTTTTTGAAGGAAATGCCGCGGACCGGATCCAGCGGCAGAGGCGATCTTAAACGCAGACGACCGCCCATCCCGCTGAGGTACGGCGGCGGCGAGCAATCAGGATGGTCGCGGCGTTGATCATGGGCGCGGCTATAAGGCCGCGGCCGCATGGCGTCAAGAAAAACCGCTCAGATCGTCGGATTCCAGCGAGCGGGCACCATCGGGTAGCCATGGCTTGCGAACACGGGGGTTGCGAACACGGGCTGGCGGCTAGACCACCCGCCACAGCCATTCCATGATCTGCGCGATCACGTCGCCGAACAAGAGAAGCGCCGCTGCCCAGATCAGCGCCGAGACGAAATTGGCGATCTGGAAGCTCCAATAAGGCATCTCGAATATTCCGGCGGCGAGCGGCACCGAGGCCCGCAACGGCCCGAAGAAGCGGCCGATGTAAATGCTCGGCACACCCCACTTCTGCACAAAAGCCTCGCCGCGCGGCAATAGTTCGGGATAGCGCGACAGCGGCCACATCTGCGCGACCTGCTCCTTGAATTTGTAGCCGAACCAGTAGGAGAGCCAGTCGCCGAGTGCAGCCCCGATGCCGCCGGCGATCCAGACCGGCCAGAACGAGATGCCGCTGACGCCGATCAGCGCGCCGATCGCGACCAGCGCGCCCCAGGCCGGGATCAGCAGCGAGATAAAGGCAAGCGATTCGCCGAACGCCAGCACCAGAACGATCGGTGCGGCCCAGGCCTGATGATCGCGCACGAAGTTGGCCAGGGCGTGCGCAAAATCTTCCATTTCCGACGCTTTCCCGCCCCGCTTCTGTGGGTTTGAACCTTTTCGAGGGTTCGATGCCGAAAACAGGTAAGCCAGCCCGTTGCATGACTTCAAGTCACAATGGCAGATACAGGGCGTGAGCCTGCCTTCTCGCCCGGCTACCCATCCCCTAACGCGGAGGAAGTTTTGATGATCGGATCGTTGATGATGTGCGTGAGCGCGGTGATTCTGCTCGCCGGGATGCTGGCCGGCATCGTCATGGGCATCAAGCAGGACTTTGCGCTCGCCCCTGCGCACGCGCATCTCAACTTGATCGGTGGCGTGCTGTTATTCCTGGTCGGGCTTTACTACCGGCTCATTCCCGCCGCCGGAAGCAGCGCCCTTGCCAAGGTGCAGGGTTGGCTACACATGATCGGCGCGATTGCGTTTCCTGTTGGCGTCGCCATCGTCATTCTAAAGGGCGAAGCGCTCGTGGCGATACCGATCGTGGGGTCCCTGATTGTGGTTGCGGCGATGGCGCTGTTCACACTGATCGTGTTCCGGACCGCCTACGCTTAAGCATCCGCGGTCACTTTTTAAGCCCAACCATGGCATAGTCAGAGCAATCGATTCGCTGCGGTTCCCCGCGCGCAAGCACATGAAAATCCAAAACTTGAAAACCTATGGCTAAATCATTGAAAGCCCTTGCAAAAAACAAGGCAACCAACGATCTGTTCGGCGCCGGCGAACCGAAAGGGCGCGCGGGGCTCAAGGTCGCCTCGCGCGCTTCCAGCGCCGAAGCCGGCTACACCGCCCGCGACATCGAGGTGCTCGAGGGCCTGGAACCGGTGCGGCGGCGGCCGGGCATGTATATCGGCGGCACCGACGAGAAGGCGCTGCATCACCTGTTCGCGGAAGTCATCGACAACTCCATGGACGAGGCGCTGGCCGGCCACGCCACCTTCATCGAGGTGGAATTGACCGCCGACGGATTTTTGACCGTCACCGATAACGGCCGTGGCATCCCCATCGATCCCCATCCGAAATTCCCGAAGAAGTCGGCGCTCGAAGTCATCATGTGCACGCTGCATTCCGGCGGCAAATTCGATTCCAAGGTCTACGAGACCTCGGGCGGCCTGCATGGCGTCGGCGTCTCCGTGGTGAACGCGCTATCGTCGCGGCTCGAGGTCGAAGTTGCGCGCAGCCAACAGCTCTATCGCATGACCTTCGAGCGCGGCCATCCCAAGGGCAAGCTCGAAGACCTCGGCAAGATCAACAACCGCCGCGGCACGCGCATCCGCTTCAAGCCTGATACCGACATCTTCGGCGCCAAGGCCACGTTCAAGCCGCAGCGCCTGTTCAAGATGGCGCGCTCCAAGGCTTATCTGTTCGGCGGTGTCGAGATCCGCTGGCGCTGCGCGCCGGAGCTCTTGAAGGGCGTCGAAGATGTTCCGGCCGAAGACAGCTTCCATTTCCCGGGCGGATTGAAGGATTTCCTCGGCGCGGCGATCCATAACGATACGCTCGTGCACCCTGACATCTTCTCCGGCAAATCAGGACGCGTCGGCGCCCATGGCGCCTGCGAATGGGCGGTGGCCTGGACCGCGGATGCCGACGGCTTTCTGTCGTCCTACTGCAACACAGTGCCGACGCAGGACGGTGGCACCCATGAATCCGGCATGCGCAGCGCTATGCTGCGGGGACTAAAGGATCACGCCGAACGCATCGGCCAAAGCAAGCGCGCCGCTGCCGTCACCTCGGAAGACGTGATGGTTGGTGCAGCCGTGATGCTCTCCGTGTTCGTGCGCGAACCGGAATTCCAGGGCCAGACCAAGGACCGGCTTGCCACCGCCGAAGCCCAACGCATCGTCGAACAGGCGATCAAAGACCCGTTTGATCATTGGCTGTCGGGCAACCCCGTGCAGGCCAACCGGCTGCTCGACTTCGTGGTCGAACGCGCCGAGGAGCGGCTGCGCCGCCGCGCCGAGAAGGAGATCGCGCGAAAAACGGCGACAAAAAAGGTGCGCCTGCCCGGCAAGCTCACCGACTGCACGCGCACCGCGGCCGAGGGCTCAGAACTCTTCATCGTCGAGGGCGATTCCGCCGGCGGCACCGCCAAGGTTGCGCGCAACCGCGAGACCCAGGCGATCCTTCCGCTTCGTGGAAAAATCCTCAATGTCGCCTCGGCCGGCAAGGACAAGCTGGTAGCGAACGCGCAGCTCGCCGACCTGACCCAGGCGATCGGCTGCGGCACGCTCGCGCACTACCGTGAAGAAGATTTGCGCTATTCGCGCATCATCATCATGACCGACGCCGACGTCGACGGCGCCCATATCGCCTCGCTCCTGATCACGTTCTTCTACCGGCAGATGCCGCGGCTGATCGATGAAGGCCATCTCTATCTCGCAGTGCCGCCGCTCTATAAATTGACCCATGGCAGCAAGACGGTCTATGCGCGCGACGACGCCCACCGGGATGCGCTGCTCAAGAGCGAATTCAACGCCAACGCCAAAGTCGACATCAGCCGCTTCAAGGGCCTCGGCGAAATGATGGCGGCGCAGCTCAAGGAAACCACCATGGACCCGGCCAAGCGCGCGCTGCTGCGGGTGGTGCTTTTGGCCGACGACCGCGAGGGCACCGCCGACTCGGTGGAGCGGCTGATGGGCACCAAGGCCGAAGCGCGATTCGCCTTCATCTCCGACAAGGCCGAATTCGCGAGCGAAGACCTGCTGGACGTGTGAGCGAGGGCAGAACGCAAGCGCCTGCCGTCATACCAACCTTAGCCGTCATTCCGAGCGCAACCCTAGACGTCATTCCGAGCGCAACCCTAGCCGTCATTCCCCACCTCAGCCGTCATTGCGAGCGCAGCGAAGCAATCCATGTCATCCAGCAAAGAAAGATGGATTGCCTCGCTACGCTCGCAAAGACGGTTCAGGGGCATGGATTGGTTCGCGGAGTTTATCATCCGGCGCGCATTCGCGCGACCCGTTGGCTCGCAATGATGGAGCTGGTCGGCGACTTCACGCCAACGTCTCATAAAGATCCTTCCAACCGGGATTCAGCCCTTCAATCAACGCTAATTTTTTGGCACGGCTGCCGGCCTTGAGCTGCTTTTCCCGTGTGATCGCCTCAATCATGCTTTCGTGTAGTTCATACCAGACAAGAATCTTGCAGCCGTATTTTGCGGAGAACCCCTTTACCAGCCCCTCGCGGTGCTCGAAGGCACGCCGAAGCAAGTTGGCTGTGACGCCAGTGTAGAGCGTACCGTGACGCTTGCTCGCCACTATGTAGACGCACGGTTGTTTCATCGACTTTTCCTCGAACCTCTCCCACCGTCATTGCGAGCGAAGCGAAGCAATCCATTCTTTCTTTTTGCGCGGCGCGATGGATTGCTTCGCTTCGCTTCGCTCGCAATGACGGAGGCATCAACTTACAATCCTTACCGGCAGCGAGCGGATGCCGCGGATGAAATTCGAATAGAGGCGCTGTGGCGGGCCGGTGATTTCAAA
>Ga0209807_1000493_pt1 | contig 18131 bp, 13 predicted proteins | sample GraSoiAngelo_154_FD_186168 | JGI IMG/M metagenome (GOLD analysis project Ga0209807, IMG submission 186168) | Grasslands soil microbial communities from the Angelo Coastal Reserve, California, USA - 14_1009_13_20cm (SPAdes) (version 2) | ecosystem: Environmental > Terrestrial > Soil > Grasslands ... | reverse complement strand
GATCTCCCTCGTCCTGATCGTCATCCACGGACAATTCGCTTCCTTTCGGCGGCTCAGATGATCCTCGACATCGAACCGCCCGGCAGAAATCGTGGCACCCGCTTGGTCGCGCGCTTGTCTACACAGCTTCGTCAACGAGGTAAACGTCCGCGGCGGCGGGACCATGTTCCGGAAAAGCATATGCCGGTCTTGCCTCGCCACGAACGCGAAGTGTGTTGCGGGGAGATTATGCTCAAGAAAGGGGATGACGATTCGAAGAACGTCATCACGCTCTGGGCGGCACTGCCGGCCGCTTAGCGGGCGGCCGCAGTCCGCCTGGACGGAGCTTGTTTCGCCGCCGGCTTCGCGGCGGTGGCGGGCGCGCTATCCCATCCGCCCGGCGGGGTCGCCACGTTGACCGCATCGTCGGGCTGGGGTTCGGCGGTAAAGGTCTGGATCGCGAGCTTTGCTGCCGCCAGCGACTGGGCATCGAGGCGCTTGGCAATATCGTCGCGTTTACGCGCTGCGTCCGCGTCGCCCTGCGCAGCCGCCAGACTGAACCATTTGAAGGATTCGGCGAGGTTCTGTTCGACGCCGATGCCGCGGGCATAGAGGATGCCGAGGTTGTACTGGCTGTCCGCGACGCCGCGATCGGCGGCTTTGCGGAACCACTGCGAGGCGCCGTTGTAGTTGGCGCCACTGCCGCCGCCGTCGGCGTCCAGCACGGCGAGGTTATGCATCGCCTTGGCGTTACCGCGTTCGGCGGCCTGCAGGTAGTAACGGCGCGCGGTATCGACGTCCTTTTTCACGCTCAGGCCCTTTTCGTAGAGGGTCCCGAGCCGGAAGGTCGCAGGCACCACGCCGGCCCGCGCCGCACGGTCGTACCATTTGACGGCCTCGTCGAGATTCGGCGCGATGCCTTTGCCTTCGGCAAAGCGGACGCCGACTTCATAGGCCGCGGCCGGGTCACCCTTCAGCGCGGCGGCGCGCAGCACCGGTCCGCCGATCACGTCCGGCAAGCGCTCGGTCGGCGGTATCTCCACAAACGCCAGTTTGCCGTTGGCCGGCGTTGTCGGGGCAAGGGGAATGGTGCCGGTAATGTCGGCCGGCGTTATTGTCGAGGCCGGAGCCAATTCGGGAGCCTGCGGGATCATCACCTGCGCGCTGTCGAGCATGTTCGGTGCTGAGCTGTTATTGGACTGCCGGCCGAGGGGTGTCGGCGAGGTCGTCAAGGGCGTGGCGGGCGCGGGGACGGCCGAATTATTGACGGGCGGTTGCGCTTGCGGCAGATCGCTCGAACTCTCCATCGCCGGCGGCACGTGCGGTGGCCGGCCGCTCTCGAGCAGCGCCATTGCCAACTTGAAAGAGCCGAGCACGATCGCGACCACGCTCGCGGCAATCAGCACCGAACGGATCTTTGTGGCGACAGTCGAGGGCTCTTTGCCCGCATTGTTGCTGGCCTTGTCGCCGGCCGAGGCCTTCGCCGTGCGCGTAGCCTTTTCGTTGGCAGGCGCGGCTGCGGCAGCCTGGGCGGCACGGCGCGCGGCCGCGATGAAGCTCGACGAGGAGACGGGCTCGCGCGGAGCAGCCGGGATCTCGCTGATAGCGCTTTCGGAAGCGGCGATCCGCTCCGCAGGCGAAGACATGCGTCCGCTCGGCCGTGTGCCCGGCTCCAGCGGATGATCCGGCGGCAAATCGGGCGCGATCGCGGAACGCGGCTGCGCGGCATGCGGTTCGAGAATCTCGCTGATCGCCTTCGGCGGCATCAGCGCGGCGACCGGCGACGCGGGCGATTGCGCAGCATGGAATTCGCGCGGCGCGGCGACGAAATGCGCCTCGTTGGCCGCGGGGTTCGGCAATTCGGGCCGTGGCGCCGGCGGCGGCATCGCCGCGCGCGGGGCTGACGGTGGCTCGACGGGGTCGGAAGCCGGGGCAGGGGATACCACTGCTTGGGGCGGCGCGGAGCGAACCGTGCGCAGATCGCCTTCGATCATGGCGAGACGATCGACCACATGGCCGAGGGCGCTGTGGACCGTCTCTAGCGAGTCCTGGGTGCGGCGGTCGGTTTCCGACTGGCTGAAGCGGATATCGGACAGTTCGCGCTTGACAACATCGACCAGCCCTGAGTCCATCGGCTGCGGCGCGTTCGCATTCCGGCTGGTCTCGGCCAGCGCGGCAACGGCCGCGTGCTGGTCTTCGAGGTGACGCAGGATGTCCTGCAACCCGTCCTCGACCCGGCCGAGATTGCCGGCCCGCTGATCGCCAAAGGCCTCCAGGCGTTCGAGCAGATACGATACGCGCTGTTCGAGATGGGTCAAAGCCGATGCTTTGTCGTTGCCGACCGGCAAGAGGTCGAGGCGGTCGGACAACGCCCGCAGCGCGCCTTCGATCTGTTCCGAATTGTCGTTGGGCTCAGGCCGTTCGCGATTTTCCAGCGACGAGGTCAGCGCTGCGATGCGCTGTTCCAGAATCGCAAAGGAATTGCTGTTGTCGCCGGCATGCGCCAGTTGGTCCACCTTGGACGACAGCACGCGGATATCGTCGGAAAGCCGCACCAGCGCATCGTTGGAGGCGACATTGGAGACGATGGCGCGAAGTGCAGCGATCGCGGTTTCGAGCTGGCGCACCGTGGAGGGATCATCATTGGCGCGCAGGATCAGGTCGAGCTTGGCACCGAGATTGCGGATCGCGTCGTCATAGCCGGCGAGTTGCTCGGCAGGCGTCAGCGAACGCAATACTTCGCGGATTTCGGAGAGCGCGCGCTCGATGCCGGCCAGCGCCTTCTCGTCGATGCCGCTCTGTCTGTTATCGTCGATGCGGCGCGACAGCGAGCGGATTTCGCCCTCGATCGATTCGATGGCGCGGCGGGGCATCGCTTCGGTGATGGCGTGACGGATTTCAGCCAGTTCGCCGCGGAATGCGGCAATCGATTGCTCGATGCCGTCGGGGCGCTGCAGCGCCTCGATCTGGCTCGTGATCTTGAACAGATGGCGCTCGAGCGCGGAAAAATCCGGACCCGCCGGAATCGCCGGCGCCGGCATGGCAGGTGCGATAGGCGGGGCGCTGATCGGCGGCAGCGACCGCGGCGGACCATCGAGTTCGTTTTGGCGCGCAGTGATTTCCGCGATCGCGGAATCGAACGAGATCGGGCTCGGCGGCGGCGAGGCGCGATAGACATGGCCTGCGGCGCGCTCGACCGTCTCGGTCTGGCGCTGCTTGTCGGCAAGCTGGGCGTGGCGTGCGTTTTGCGGATTCGAAATTTGCGACAGCCGCGCATCCAAGCGCGAGATGGCATCGTTCAATTGCCGGGCGACACCCTGCTCGCCGCGGGGCGCTTCGCTGCGCGGGGCGGGACGGGAAATCTGTTCGATCTGGCGTGTGATCGAGTCAAGCCGCTGATGGATGTCGGCGACATCGCGCGCTTCCCGGCTCGGAGACGACTGCATCGGGATGCCGAAATTCGGAGGGGTGGAATCACCGATGGTCGAAGTGAGCCAGTCGTTCAGCGACATCCCGGCGCGACGCGCCGCGGCCTCGGCGCGCTCGCGTACGGATGGATCGATACCGTCAACACTCCACGATACGCGCGAATTCATGCTTCCGTCCGGTTCCGCCGATCCGGCGCTCCACCTTGCGCCTTCAGCCTCCCCGCGCGTCCCACTGACGAGACAATCGAATTTCGCGCAGGTCGTCTGCCTCAGCTCCTGACTTTTCCGTGTTACGGTAAAGAACGGGTTAAGGAATCGGTCCGCCGTGCCCGAAAGTTGCCTCCGAGGTTCGAAATTGGGCGGGTGAGGCTGTTGGGCGAAGAACGCGTCAGCCGTTTTGGTTAGCCGTTTTCCTGGCGCTCGTCGTCTTGGCGTTCGCCTTATTGGCGTCGGCTGCCGTCGATCGGCATGATCGTCGCGCCGGCTGCGGCCGATAGCGTCTCAAGGGCTTCTTCACACCACTCCGCGACCGCACGTTCATGGCGAAGTCCCATGCGCAGGCAGAGTAGCTTGCCAGTATCGGCTGACGATGCGGTGCCTTGGGGGAAGCGCTTGTTCAGAATCCGTTCGAAGCGCGAGAGTCGGTCGCGGTGATGCTCCAGCCGCGCCATGAGGTCGGCGCGCAACGGGTCGATATCGAGGTCATCGAGTGCGAACAGCCGTACCAGCATGTCGTCCTTGATCGAAGGCGGACTGCTCGGCTGGGCTCCCCAATGCCGCAGCGCAGCCCTGCCCTCGGAGGTCAGGGTGTAGACCAGCTTGTTGGGCTTGCCCGACTGCACGACCTCGCGGCCGACGACGTGGCCGCGATCGCGCAGACGTGTGAGCTCGCGATAGATTTGCTGGTGATCAGCCTTCCAGAAGAACCCGATCGACGCGTCGAACGTCTTGGCGAGCTCATAGCCCGTCATGGGACGTTCCGTCAGGCATGCAAGGATTGCGTCACCGAGCGCCAATGCGCCGACCCTCCGCTTCCAGCGATCCGAAGCCGCACTTGCATTGACTTTATGCGCAAAGGTGCATATGCGTCAATATGCATATCAGTCATCGTTTAGTGGAGAGGCCCGATGACCATGACCGCCCTCGACAATTGGTACGACTATGTGAAGTCCCGCGACCGCGCCGTGCTGTGGGACGCGCTTCACCCCGATGCGGTGTTCGAAAGTCCCGTCGTGCACACCCGACAGCGCGGGCGCGACATCACGTTCAAATATCTCTCCAGTGCGGTGACGGTTCTGGGCACTCCCAGCTTCGCCTTTGTCGGTGAATGGCGGAGCGACACCGGTGCGGTCGTCGAGTTTGAAGGCGAGATCGAGGGCATCAGGATCAACGGCGTCGACATCATCACCGTCGGAGATGACGGCCGCATCACCAATTTCAAGGTGATGGTGCGCCCGCTCAAGGCGGTCAACCTGCTGCACCGGCTGATGGGAGAGCAACTGGCGCAGCCGTGAAGCGATTTCGGCGTCGGACGCTGCCTTGATGCCTCGAAGAATGCCTCGATGTCTCGAAAACTGCCTTGGACCTGCGGAATCAGGTAAAGGTCCATTTCCGCCTGAATCTACCTGTCGTCTGCCTGCCGGAGAACTTCATGCCGATCTACAAAGCCCCCGTCGAAGATGTGAGTTTCCTGCTCAACGACGTCTTCCAAATCGACCGCTACGACAATCTTCCCGGTTTTTCCGACGCCTCCGCTGATGTGCGCGAGGCGATCCTGGGCGAGGCGGCCAAACTCGCCGAGGAAGTGCTGCAGCCGCTCAATCGCACAGGCGACCTCGAAGGCTGCACCCGCCACGACGATGGCAGCGTGACGACGCCAAAGGGTTTCAAGCAAGCGTTCAAGCAGGTCGCCGAAGGCGGTTGGCTGGGCTTGTCCGCGCCGACGGAATATGGCGGGCAGGGACTGCCGGTCACGCTGAGCCAGGCCGTCACCGAATTCCAGTGTGCGGCCAACATGGCGTTTTCGATGTATGGCGGCCTGACGATGGGCGCCACCGCGGCGCTGATCGTGCATGGCAAGCCGGAACAGAAGGCGATGTTCGTGCCCAAGATGGTGGCTGGCGAGTGGACCGGCACCATGAATCTCACCGAGCCGCAATGCGGCACTGATTTGGGCCTGCTGCGCACCAAAGCCGTCAAACAGGCCGACGGCAGCTACAAGATATCAGGCACCAAAATATTCATCTCCTCCGGCGAGCACGATCTGACCGATAACATCATCCATTTAGTGCTGGCCCGCATCGAGGGCGCGCCCAGTGGCATCAAGGGCGTGTCGCTGTTCGTGGTGCCAAAGGTGCTGGTCAACGCCGACGGATCGCTCGGCGCGCGCAACGGCGTGTCCTGCGGTTCGATCGAGCACAAGATGGGCATCCACGGCAATTCCACCTGCGTCATGAATTTCGACAACGCCACCGGATGGCTGATCGGCGAAGAGAACAAGGGCATGCAGGGCATGTTCGTGATGATGAACGAGGCGCGGCTTGGGGTCGCGGTGCAGGGGCTCGCGCAATCCGAAGTCGCCTATCAGAACGCGGCAGCCTATGCCCGCGATCGCCTGCAGGGCCGTTCGCTGACCGGAGCGAAGGCGCCTGACAAGCCGGCCGATCCGATCATCGTGCATCCCGATGTCCGTCGCACGCTGCTTACGATCAAGGCCTTCAACGAGGCGGCGCGCGCGATGGTGATCTGGACCGCGCTGAAGAGCGACGTGGCGCATCGCTCCAGCGATCCAAAGGACCGCCAAGAGGCCGACGATCACATGGGGCTGATGACGCCGGTCATGAAGGGCTTCCTGACCGATGCCGGATTTGCCAACGCCGTGCAGGCGCAGCAGATCTACGGCGGCCACGGCTACATCGCCGAGCAGGGCATGGAGCAGTTCGTCCGCGACGCACGCATCGCCATGATCTATGAGGGCGCCAACGGCATCCAGGCGCTCGACCTCGTCGGGCGCAAATTGCCGCGCGACGGCGGCCGCGCCGTGATGTCGTTCTTCTCGGAAGTGATGGCGTTCGCCAAGGATCACGGCGCGGAAGAAGCCATGAAGCCCTATGTCGCGCCCGTGAGCACGGCGCTCGGGCACTTGCAGCAGGCCACCACCTGGCTGATGCAGAATGCGATGGCAAAGCCGGACAATGCCGGCGCCGCCGCCACCGATTACCTGCATCTGTTCGGCTTCGTCACGCTCGGCTACATGTGGGCCAAAATCGCCAAAGTCGCGCTCGACAAGATTGCGGGTGGCGCAGCGACGCCCTATCTCACGACCAAGCTGGTGACCGGTCGCTTCTTCATGGAGCGGACGCTGCCGGAAACAGCAGTTCGTCTCGCGCGCATCCAGACCGGCTGCGCCACCACGATGGAATTGCCGGCGCAAGCGTTCTGATAATCTTTTTCCACCGCCGGGCTCAATCCGCTATTATATTATGATCCTCATATCGGGAGGGCGTCATGCCTGAGGCATATATCTACGATCACGTTCGTACCCCGCGCGGCCGCGGCAAAGTCGACGGCGCGCTGCACGAGGTGACCGCGCTGGCGCTCGCGACCGTACCGCTGAAGGCGCTGAAGGAGCGCAACAACCTAAAAGAAGACGTCGTCGACGACGTCATCCTCGGCGTGGTCGATCCGGTCGGCGAAGCGGGCTCCGACATCGCGCGCTTCGCGGCGCTCAATGCGGGCCTCGGTGAGGCCGTGCCGGGCGTGCAGATCAGCCGCTTCTGTGCCTCGGGCCTCGATGCGGTGAATTTCGCCGCGGCCCAGATCATGAGCGGCCAGCATGAGCTTGCGATCGGCGGCGGCGCGGAATCGATGAGCCGCGTCGGCATCGGCGCTTCCGGCGGCGCCTGGCCGATGGACCCGTCGATGGCGGTGCCGGCCTATTTCATGCCGCAGGGCATCTCGGCCGACCTGATCGCCACCAAATACGGTTTCTCGCGCGACGACGTCGACGCCTATGCGGTGCAGAGCCAGCAGCGCGCCGCAAAGGCCTGGGACGAGGGCCGCTTCACCAAGTCGGTGGTGCCGGTGAAAGACGTCAACGGGCTGACTATTTTGGCCAAGGACGAGCATATGCGCCCGACCACGACGATGCAGTCGCTCGGCCAGTTGCAGCCGTCATTCGTGACGGTGGGGCAGATGGGCGGCTTCGACGCGGTGGCGATCCAGTCGCACCCGGAAATCGAGCGCATCAACTACGTGCATCATGCCGGCAATTCGTCCGGGATCGTTGACGGCGCCGGCGCGGTGCTGCTCGGCAGCAAGGAAGCGGGGGCGAAGCACGGCTTGAAGCCGCGCGCAAAAATCCGCGCCTTCGCCAATATCGGCTCCGAGCCCGCGATGATGTTGACCGGACCGGTGGATGTGACCGAAAAGCTGTTCGAGCGCTCGGGCATGAAGAAGTCTGACATTGACTTGTTCGAATTAAACGAAGCGTTTGCCTCGGTGGTGCTGCGCTACATCCAGGCCTTCGACATCGACAACGCCAGGATCAACGTCAATGGCGGCGCGATTGCGCTCGGCCATCCGCTGGGGGCGACCGGCGCGATGATCCTGGGCACCGTGCTCGATGAGCTCGAGCGCACCAACAAGCAGACCGCGCTGGTCACGCTATGCATCGGCGGCGGCATGGGCACCGCGACCATCATCGAAAGAGTTTAGAGCTGTAGGGTGGGTTAGCCGAAAGGCGTAACCCACCGACATCGCGGCGTTGGCAGCAATGGTGGGTTACGCTTCGCTAACCCACCCTACGATCATCGAGGGAGCACGACATGGCCTTCAAGAATTTCAAACTCGAGACCGACGCCGATGGCATTGTGTTGGTCACATGGGATACTCCGGGCCGCTCGATGAACGTGCTCGACGAAACCTCGGTCAACGAACTCGAGGCGATCGTGCAGCAAACCTCGGCAGACGCTGCCGTCAAGGGCGTCGTCATCACCTCGGGCAAGGAGGCGCTATCGGCGGGTGCGGATCTGTCGATGCTGGAAGGCATGAGCCGCAGCTATGCCGAAGTGCTGAAAGCCAAGGGCGAGGTTGCGGCCAACCAGATGCTGTTCGACCAGAGCCGTCGGTTCTCGCTGGTGTTCCGTGGAATCGAGACTTCAGGCAAGCCGTGGGTTGCAGCGATCAACGGATTGGCGCTCGGTGGCGGTTTTGAACTCACGCTATGCTGCCACTATCGCGTCGCCGCGGAAAATCCCAAAACCCGTCTCGGCCTGCCGGAGATCAAGGTCGGGCTGTTCCCCGGCGCCGGCGGCACCCAGCGGGTGCCGCGCATCGTGCCGCCGCAGGACGCCATGCAATTGCTGTTGAAGGGCGAGGCGGTCAATCTGGAGAAGGCGAAAGCGCTGAAGCTGATCGACGCCATCGTTCCCGCAAGCGATCTCATCAAGACCGCCAAAGACTGGATCAAGGGCGGCGGCAAGGCGCTGGCGCCCTGGGACGACAAGAATTTCAAATTGCCCGGCGGTCCGGTCTATTCCAAGGCCGGCATGATGATGTTCCCGGCCGGCAACGCCATCTACCGCCGCGAGACCTACGACAATTATCCGGCGGCGCGCGCCATCATGAGCTGCGTCTATGAAGGATTGCAGTTGCCGATCGACGCCGGCTTGCGGGTGGAGTCGCGGTATTTCACGCAGATCCTGCGCAGCAAGGAAGCGGCCGCGATGATCCGCAGCCTGTTCCTGTCGATGCAGGAGTTGAACAAGGGCGCGCGGCGTCCGCCAAACGTGCCGCCGACCAAGGTGAGAAAACTCGCCGTCATCGGCGCCGGGTTCATGGGCGCCAGCGTCGGTTACGTCTCGGCGCGCGCTGGCATCGAGGTGGTCCTGATCGACCGGGATCAGGCAAGCGCCGACAAGGGCAAGGGCCACGCCCAGTCCGTGATCGACGATCTGATCAAGAAGGGCCGCGCCAAGGAAAGCGACCGCGACGTAATCCTGTCGCGGATCGGCGCCACCGCCGATTACAACGCCTTGAAGGATTGCGACCTGATCATCGAAGCCGTGTTCGAGGATCGCAAGGTAAAGGCCGAAACCTATGCCAAGGCGCAGCCGCTGTTGAAGAGCGACGCGATCTTTGCCTCCAACACCTCGACCTTGCCGATCAATTCGCTGGCGGAAGAATTCAAGGACCAGGGCAAGTTCATCGGCATTCATTTCTTCTCGCCGGTCGAGAAGATGATGCTGGTCGAGATCATCGTCGGCAAGAATACGAACGATGTGGCGCTTGCGACCGCGCTCGATTATGTGCGCGCGATCGGCAAGACGCCGATTGTGGTGAACGACTCCCGCGGCTTCTTCGCCAATCGTTGCGTGCTGCGCTTCACCGCCGAGGGGCTGGAGATGCTGATGGAAGGCGTGCCGCCGACGATGATCGAGAATACCGCCAAGATGGCCGGCATGCCGGTCGGACCGTTGTCCCTGTCGGATGAAGTGGCGCTCGACCTCGTGCTCAAGATCATGAAGGCGACCGAGGCCGATCTCGGCGCCAACGCGATCGACCAGGCCCAGAAGAAGCTGTTGGTCGAGATGGTCGAGAAGCAGGGCCGCTTCGGGCGGAAGAATGGCAAGGGATTTTACGATTATCCCGAGAAGGGCAAGGGCCAGAAAAGCCTGTGGTCGGAGCTTTCGGGGTTGCAGCCGAAGCATCTCGATCCCGATAGCCTCGACGTCGAGGAATTGAAGCAGCGTTTCCTGGTGGTGCAGGCGGTGGAAGCCGCGCGTACCGTCGAGGACCACGTCATCACCGATATGCGCGAGGCCGATGTCGGTTCGATCCTGGGCTTCGGCTTTGCGCCGTTCACCGGCGGCACGCTGTCCTATATCGATTTCATGGGCACGAAAAAATTCGTCGAGTTGTGCCACAAGCTCGAGGCCAAATACGGTTCGCGCTTCACCCCGCCGAAACTCCTGGTCGAGATGGCGGCCAAGGGCGAGACCTTCTACGGCCGCTTCCCGCCGAAAAAGATGGCCGCGGCGTAGTCAACCCGTCATTGCGAGGAGCGCTTGCGACGAAGCAATCCAGGGCGACAAAGGAAGACTGGATTGCTCGCTTCGCTCGCAATGACGAAGAAGGATCACGCCGCCTTCATCAGGCCTTCCTTGGCGAGCGCTTCCTGCACCTTCGGGCGCGCGGCAACGCGGGCCTTGTAGGCCATAAGGTTGGGCAGGCCGGAGAGATCGAAGTTCAGCCGGTCGGTGGCCCACATGAGCATGGTGAACAGGTAGCCGTCGGCCACGGTGAACTGCTTGCCCATCAAATAGTCGCGGCCGGCAAGCTGGGTCTCCAAATATTTGAACTTGCCCATCGTCCGGTCCTTGAAGAAGGCTTTGGCATCGTCTGCCAGCACCGGCGAAAACATCGGGCCTAGATTCTTGTGCAGCTCGGTGGTGATGTAATTGAGCCGTTCGAGCAGCTTGTAGCGCTCCGCGCTGTCGCGGGGCGGAGCGAGATGTTTGTCGGCCGCCCTGTCGGCGATCATCTGCACGATCACGGGGCCTTCGGTCACCAGTTCGCCGCTATCGAGGCTGAGAGCGGGCACCTGTCCCTTGGGGTTCACTTTCAGGAAGTCGTCGCCATTTTCGAGCTTCTTGGCCCGAAGGTCGACTTTGACCAGATCGTGGGGGAGACCGGCCTCGAGAAGCGCGATATGGGGGGAGAGCGAGCAGGCGCCGGGAGAATAATAGAGCTTCATCGAATATCCCTCCTGTGGGATTCCTTGGGTTTGGGATCGTTGGACTTTTGTCGCCCGATGACTAAATGCATCTGCATGAAATAGTCAAGATTGATGCAGATGCATTTAGTGCGGTACAGTGACCTGTCAGAACCACGGACTGGGCCATGAAGCGTAAACCATCGACCGAGGCGACCGCTGCCTGGATCCGCCTGATGCGGGTCCAGAGCCGGGTGCTGGACGCCGTCGAGCAGGATTTGAAGAAGGCGGGTTTCCCGCCGCTGGCCTGGTATGATGCGCTGCTCGAATTGTCGCGTGCGCCCTCTGGCGAGATGCGCCCGGTGGAATTGGAACGGCAAATGCTGATCCCGCAATATTCCACCTCGCGGCTGATCGACCGCCTCGTGGATGAGGGGCTGGCGGCGCGGCGCGAGTGCAAGATCGACAAGCGCGGCCAGTTCGTCGAAATCACGGACACCGGCCGCGAGCTGCAGAGGAAGATGTGGAGCGCGTATTCGGCGGCCATCGAAAAGCATGTCGGCTCGAAATTATCGGATGCGGAGGCAACCAAACTCTGCGGTCTGCTCGACCGCCTGGGCTGCTCCTGCGGTGAGGCGCAATCGCCCGCCGCAAGCGACGACGCAGCCGCCAGATGAGGTTGCTTTCGTCTTTCACGTCCGCGCGCCGTTGGCTTCGCGGACATCCCCGACACCGCGCGCGATCGGTCGAAGCGCTCTTGATCCGGAACTGACATGGCGCGTGACCAGATCGATATGACGCCGCTGCAATCGCGCGACGAATTGGTCGCGTGGCTGGAGGCGGGCGTGAAGCCCAGATCCGAATTCCGGATCGGCACTGAACACGAAAAGACCCCGTTCACGCTCGCCGGGCACCATCCCGTTCCCTACGAAGGGGTGCGCGGCATCGGTGCGCTGCTCGAAGGCATGCAGCTCTTGCTCGGCTGGGAGCCGATCATGGAGCGCGGCAACATCATCGGCCTCTATGATGTCACCGGCGGCGGCGCGATATCGCTGGAGCCGGGCGGGCAGTTCGAATTGTCGGGCGCGCCGGTCGAGACCGTGCACCAAACCCAGGCCGAACTGATGGCGCATCTGGCGCAGGTGCGCGAGGTCGCGACCCCCTTGGGGATCGGCTTCCTCGGGCTTGGCATGACGCCGTCATGGTCGCGTGCGGAAATCCCCGTGATGCCCAAGGGCCGCTACAAGATCATGACCAACTACATGCCGAAGGTCGGCCAATACGGCCTCGACATGATGTACCGGACCTGCACGGTGCAGACCAATCTCGACTTCTCCTCCGAAGCCGACATGGTCAAGAAGCTCCGCGTATCGGTCGCGCTGCAGCCGGTCGCGACCGCATTGTTTGCCAATTCGCCGTTCACCGAAGGCGAGCCCAACGGCTTCCTGTCGTTCCGCTCCGAAATCTGGCGGGAGACCGACAGCGCGCGCTCGGGCATGATCCCGTGGGCGTTTGACGATGGCATGGGCTTCGAGCGCTGGGTCGATTATGCGCTCGATGTTCCCATGTACTTCGTCAAGCGCGGCGAAACCTATATCGATGTCGCAGGAAGCTCGTTCCGCGATTTCTTCGCGGGCAAGCATCCGGCGTTTCCGGGCGAGCGTCCGACCCTGTCGGATTGGGCCAACCATCTCTCGACGATCTTTCCGGAAGTGCGTTTGAAGCGCTATCTGGAAATGCGCGGCGCCGACGGCGTGCCGTGGGGCCGCTTGCCGGCGCTGCCGGCGTTCTGGGTCGGGCTGCTCTATGACGATTTAAGCCTGAATTCCGCATGGGAGATCGTGCGGCACTGGAACGCCCACGAGCGCCAGGCGTTGCGCGACGACGTGCCGCGTTTCGGCTTCAAGGCCATGATCAGGGATCGCTATCTGTTCGAAATCGCCAGGGAATGTCTGGCGCTGTCCTATGCGGGCTTGAGGCGGCGCGGTCACATCGATCATGTCGGCCGCGACGAAACCCGTCACCTTGAACCCTTGGAGCGCATCATCGATGGCGGCCGCACGCCGGCCGAGGAGATGCTGGAGAAGTTCAACGGCCCCTGGGGCGGCTCGGTGGAACCGGCCTACAAGGAATACGCATTTTAGAGCATGATCCGGAAAAGACCCGATGGGTGGCGGTTTTCCGAAAAGATCATGCTCAAACAAAATGATAGAGTGGGCTGACGATTAGAAGAAAAGTCATCACGCTTTGAGCTCGTTGAGCGGGTTTTGGGCCGTTCATCCGCCATACAGGTTCGTGGCGATCAAATGGCGGCCACAAAAAACGCGGCGTATCCAAATAGTTGAAAGCAATCTGCATGGGGAAAGGCCGCCTTTTTGGGGCGTGGGGCATATTGCTTGTGGGCTTGCTGCTTGCAGGCTTGACGCTTGCTGGACTGGCGACACCATTCGGCGCGCGGAGCGCGCGAGCCCAGGCCAATTTCGATCGTCCGGGCGGCGACTATCTCAGCGCGCCGGTTGGTTCGGGCGACCCGGCAGATTGCGCGCTGACCTGCGAGCGCGACCGGCGCTGCCGGGCCTGGACGTTCAGCTATCCGACCGACATCACCAGTGGCGCGGTGTGCTGGCTGAAGAGCAACGTGCCGCCGCGCGTGCCGGAAAATTGCTGCGTCTCGGGCGTGCGCGGCGCCGGCGTCGTCGAGCCGCGCAACGGGGCCGTTGAAACCTCCATCGATCGCGCCGGCGGCGACTACAAGAATTTTGAGCTGAAAAGCGGCGAAGGCGATGAGCTTTGCAAGGCGGCCTGCACCGGCGACAATAAATGCCGGGCCTGGACCTATGTCAGGGCGGGTTATGTCGGCAGGGAAGCCCATTGCTTCCTGAAAAAGGAAATCAAGCCGCCGCGGCGCAGGGCCGGGTTCATTTCGGGGGTGGTGAGGTAGGGACTTGCACCGTCATTCCGGGGCGATGCGAAGCACCGAACTATGATGTGCAATTGCACATCTGAGAATCTCGAGATTCCCCGATGCGCAATTGCGCATCTGAGGTCTGGTGCTAACGCACCATCCCGGAATGACTGAGTCTGATGGTTTCGTCGTTACGTGACGATGTCGGATTGAGTTGCCCTCGCCGCCAGCACCGTGATTTCCGGCCACAGCTTTCTCCAGCGCTCCGCCTTCGCCAAATAATTCGCCGCCGAGAAATTCGGCCCGTGATTGGGCCGCCGCCATGAGGTCTTTCCTCAATGCACTGCGGTGAAAAACCGCGCGAGGCGGAAGCCGGACAGCCAGGTCCATACCGGCTGGTGGCGCATGCCGAGGTCCCATGATCCGACCACCGCATCGGCGCGGCCGACCAGATCGTCCATCGGCAGCATCCCGACGCCGCCGTCGCGCACAGCAACGCGGCTGTCGGCGGAATTGTCGCGGTTATCTCCCATCACGAACAAATGGCCCGGCGGCACCGTCACTTCAGGCGTGTTGTCGAGCCGGCCGTTGTCGCGCAGCTTGAAGATCTCATGGCTGACGCCGTTCGGCAAAGTCTCGATGTAGCGATACGCCGATTCGGCGCCGCCATTGTCGTCTTCGGCCTGCGCGATGCCGTCCGGTTTGAGCGAGGCAGCATGGTCGTTGATGAAGAGCTGACCCTGCCGCATCAGGATGCGGTCGCCTGGCAGTCCTACGACGCGTTTGACCCAAGCCTGCGAGCGGTCGCCCGGCCAGCGGAACACCACGACATCGCCGCGCTTCGGCGTGCCCTCGAGCACCCGTCCGGTCTCTGGCAGGTTGATCTGGATCGGCAGCGAAGCGGTGCTGTAACCGTAAGGATATTTCGAGGCCAATATCGCGTCGCCGATCAGAAGCGTCGGCTCCATCGAGCCTGACGGCACGTAAAACGGTTCAGCCAGCGCGCCCTTGGCGAGGAAAACCGCCAGCACAATGGCCGCAAGCTGCAGCACCTGGGCGCGCCAGCCACTCCACTTGGTGGCTTCCGACTTGACGGCTTGCGGTTTTTTGCTGGCTTCCAATTTCTCAACGCTCATGCGCCGGTTCCTCCGACCGTGATCCGTTCCATTCGCAGTGTCGGCTGGCCGACGCCGACGGGCACGCCCTGGCCGTGCTTGCCGCAGGTGCCGACGCCTGAGTCGAGCGCCAGATCGTTGCCGATCATGGTGATGCGATTGAGGTCGGTCGGGCCGTTGCCGATCAGCATCGCGCCCTTTAAGGGTGCGCCGAGCTTGCCGTTCTCGATCCGGTAGGCCTCGGTGCACTGGAACACATATTTGCCCGAGGTGATATCGACCTGCCCGCCGCCGAAATTCGCGGCATAGACGCCGTTCTTCACCGACGCGATGATCTCGGCCGGATCGGCCGCGCCCGCCAGCATGTAGGTGTTGGTCATGCGCGGCATCGGCACATGGGCATGGTCCTGGCGTCGGCCGTTGCCGGTCGGCTTCATGTTCATCAGCCGCGCGTTCTGGCGGTCCTGCATGTAGCCGACCAGGATGCCGTCTTCGATCAGCACGGTGCGATTGGTCGGCGTGCCCTCGTCATCAATGGACAAGGAGCCGCGCCGCGAGGCAATGGTGCCGTCGTCGACTACCGTAACGCCCTTGGCCGCGACCTGCCGGCCCATGAGCCCGGCAAATGCCGAGGTCTGCTTGCGGTTGAAGTCGCCTTCCAGCCCGTGGCCGACCGCCTCATGCAGCATCACGCCGGGCCAGCCGGCGCCCAGTACCACGTCCATTTCGCCGGCGGGCGCCGGCACCGATTGAATATTGACCAGCGCCTCGCGGATCGCGCCATCGGCGGCCTCGCGCCAGGCTTTGGTCTCGATGAAGCGGGCATAGCCTTCGCGGCCGCCATAGCCCTTGCTGCCGCTTTCCTGGCGGTCGCCTTGGCCGGCGACCACCGAAATATTGACCCGCACCAAGGGGCGGATGTCGCGATAGCTCTCGCCGTCGGGCCTCAGGATTTCCACCACCTGCCAGGTGGCCCCCAGGCTGACAGTGACCTGCCGCACTCGCGGGTCCTTGTCGCGCACGTAAGCGTCGATCTCGGCGAGCAGTTTCACTTTTGACTCGAAGCCCGGCGCATCCAGCGGATTGTCGTCGCCATAGAGCCGCACATTGGTGTGCGCAGGCGCTGCCGCGAAAGCTCCGGAGTAGCCGCCGCGCACCGCCGCGACGGCGTCGGCGGCGCGGATCAGCGCCGGCAGCGAGACGTCGGAGGAATGGGCGTAGCCAACCGCATCATCCTTGACCGCGCGCAAGCCGAAGCCTTGCGAGGTGTCGTAGGTCGCCTGCTTGAGCCGGCCGTTGTCGAACATCAGCGCTTCGGTCTGGCTATATTCGAGGAACAACTCACCGTCGTCGGCGCCGGCAAGCCCGCGCGCGACTTCATGGCGGACGGCGTCGCGGTCGAGATGAGCGCGGTCGAGCAAGGAGGTGGTAGGGTTCATGGGGTTGTTCCGTTGTGGGAGGCGCCAATGCAAGATAGTTGCTCAACGGCCGTTCCGCGAGGGGGCGGAATCGAGCCCGCTACTCAAGAATGATCGCAATGCCGGTGGATATTGTCCCGATTGAGGAAAGTCATATCGTTGGAGACCGTGGCTTCATCCTTCGAGACGCATCGCTTTCGCGATGCTCCTCAGGACGAGGTTTCAGTCCCTCATGGTGAGGAGCGCGTCTTCGCGCGTCTCGAACCATGAGGCCGCCGAACAAGCGCTCGCCCTCACGGCAGCTTATCGAACCCTTCGCCGAGCCCGTTCAGGCTGAGCGGGAAGCCGATACCCTCTTCGGGGGTCTCGAAGATGATGAAGGTCGCCGTCTTGGCGCCGCGCAACTGAGCCAGCAACTTGTCGTCCATCACCACTTCGGCAACGCAGCCATTGGGCAGGCAGCGCACGAAGCCGGCGCGGCCGACATCCTGGTTATCGAGTTTGAGGCCGAGCCCGGAGGGCAATAGCACGCCGAGCGGCGCCACCACGCGCATCAGCTTGCTCTTCTGGTCGGCGGTTTTCAGCACGATGACGGTCAGCCCGGCATTGGAGCGGTCTTCGGCCACCACGCTCTGGATCAGCGCGCATTGCTCGCTCTGCGCGCCCGGCGGGGTGTCGCAGCGGATCTGCCAGTCGCCATGCACCGAGCGCACCGCGCCCTGCGCATGGGCGGTCGCCGAAACGCCCAGGATCAACGCAACCCCGAGCAGGGCAGCCCGCAGGCAGCTAGCGCCGACGGCAACCCGATTGCGGCGGCCGGTGCTTGTCACCCTGTGCTTCGAACACCCCATCGGGGCTGATCCCTTGTGCATTCGCTGTTCCAGCAGTCTCGCTCGGAACGATCGTTGATACGGCAATGACGGCGGCTTGAAGGCGAGCTCCAAGCAATCCCTGTGCCGCCGTCACCTTACGCGAATCAGGCCCCTCGGAAGCGCTCGTTGTGTGCCTACAACGGGCAATCCCCCTGTCAAGCGGCCGCCGACGCCAGAGCCTTCGCTTAGGCCTGATTTCACGGGAAAATGTGACGCGAGCAAGTAGACTTGCGAGATAGCCGGTGACGCCGCACGCCGGTCGTACTACTGCATTGCGAGAGCCTGAGAATTATGGTTTGAGAGGCTGGATTTCGGCGTTCTAGCGATCTGGCCCGGTGCCCCCTAAAGGTACACCTCAAGGCCGTTTGTCAGGGGGCGGATCGTGGGGCATTCCCGTGCGATGCGGCGGAATGCGTTGGGGTTTTGACTTAAGGAGCGCGAACGGCATGAAGCTGTCGAAGGGCCAAATGGGCGCCCGGTTGCTGGGATTGGCTGAGGGTGGCGTTGCGCTGGCGGCAAGCGGGGCGGCATCAGCCGAATTGGGGCAGCCGGCGCCGTGGGAGTACAGGCTGCAGGAAGCGGCGACGCCGGTGATGGAGAACATCACCTGGTTCCATAACTTCCTGCTCGTGCTCATCACCGTCATCACGCTGTTCGTTCTGGGCCTCCTGGTCGCCGTGGTGGTCAAATTCAACGCGAG
>Ga0209807_1000492_pt1 | contig 18133 bp, 14 predicted proteins | sample GraSoiAngelo_154_FD_186168 | JGI IMG/M metagenome (GOLD analysis project Ga0209807, IMG submission 186168) | Grasslands soil microbial communities from the Angelo Coastal Reserve, California, USA - 14_1009_13_20cm (SPAdes) (version 2) | ecosystem: Environmental > Terrestrial > Soil > Grasslands ... | reverse complement strand
TTTGGAAGCTGCGATAGGTTGTTGATCAGACTCTCTGTGATGCCGTCGCTCAGATACTCAGCATTTGCGTCATTGCTGCCGTTAATGAAAGGCATGACCGCGATGGAAGTAATCTGCTGCCCGCCTTGCGATCGCCACCAGGCTGAGCCGACAAGCGCCAGCAAAACAATGACTATGGCGGTAACGTACAGCCACGGTCTGCGGGTTGCTTTGTGGTCATCAACTACCGCCTCTACTCGCGTTGAGCTGGAATTCCGGCGCAGCCGCTTGAGATCAGCGAGCATTTCGCCCGCGCTCTGGTAGCGCATCGCCCGATCTTTCTCCAGGGCTTTGTTGATGACGTATTCCAGTTCAGCGGGCAATTCTGGATTGATGCGAACCAGCGATGTTGGCGCTTTGTGTAGGATGGCGTCGAAGATAAGCGCTGATGTGTTGCCCGAAAAAGCCATGCGCCCGGTCGCCATTTCGTACAGGACCGCGCCGAAGGAAAACAAATCCGTACGCTTATCCAAGTCCTCGCCACGCGCTTGCTCCGGCGACATGTAGGCCACAGTGCCGACCGCGGTGCCAGGGCTGGTAAGGTTTGCTTCAAGGGTCGCACCGTCTAGAGACGCAGGCGCATGATTAGCAGTCAATTTGGCGAGACCGAAATCCAAAATCTTGGCCTGCCCCCGCTTCGTGATGAAAATGTTTGCTGGCTTGATGTCGCGGTGCACGATGCCTTCGCTGTGCGCGGCGTCGAGCGCGTCGGCAATTTGCACAGCCAACTCAAGCAACTCTTCCGCAGGAATAGGTCCGGCCAGCAAACGGTGTTTCAGCGTCTGACCCGCCATAAACTCCATGGCGATAAAGCTGCGGCCGTTTTCTTCGGAAATATCGTGGATGGTGCAGATGTTGGGATGGTTCAGCGCGGAAGCGGAGCGCGCCTCTCGGCGAAAGCGCTCGAGCGCCTGCGGATCATGCGCCAGTTCCTCGGGAAGAAACTTCAGCGCGACGTGGCGGCCAAGCTTGAGGTCTTCGGCCTCGTATACCACGCCCATACCACCACCGCCAAGCTTTTCAAGAACGCGGTAGTGGCCTATGGTCTTACCAATCATGGACGCAACTCTCCGTGGAAGGGATACTAGGCTGTGGGGTTTTCCAAGTCAATCCGGCTCTGCTTCAGCGTGAAGTTGTGAGAACGCCGAAATCTCCTGTAGATTGAAACGCGCAGATAACTGAACAAAAATGAGCGTTCGAGAACAGAACTATTGGCCCACCACCGCGGAGACGCCGAAAACTGACCCCTCTCAGCCGCTCCCTGAACGCGTCGACGTTGCCGTAATCGGCGCTGGATTCACCGGCCTCTCGGCTGCGCGCGCATTGGCACGCGGCGCGAAGGTGGCAGTGTTGGAGGCAGAGACGATCGGCTGGGGAGCAAGCTCACGCAACGGCGGCATGGTGCTGACTGGTCTCAAGCTAGGCGTGAACAAACTGGTCTCGATGTACGGACGCGAGCGTGCCAAAGAAATGTATACAGCATCGCTGGCGACGATTGACTGTGTGGAGCAGATTGTTCGAGAAGAAAATATCGAATGCAATTTCGCGCGCTCCGGGCACCTGGAAGTCGCGTGCAAGGAGAAGCATTTCGACGATTTCGCCCGCCAGGCGCAGGTCATTGCGCGGGATTTCCATCATCAACTGCGAGTAGTGCCGCGCAAGGAATTGCCCACGGAGATCGGGTCCCTCATTTATTACGGCGGCATGGTTGATGAGGTCAGCGCAGGATTGAATCCGGCACGGTATGTAGCTGGTCTTGGCCTTGCGGCGATGCGGGCGGGCGCATCGGTTTTTGAAAATGCGCGGGTACAGCGGATCGAACGCGTGTCGCGAAACGGATCCTCAGTATTTAGAGTCACTAGCTCGCGGGGATCGCTCTGGGCCGGTAATGTGTTTGTTGGGACGAGCGGTTACACGGGTGCCGCGACACCGGCACTACGGAAGAAGATTATTCCTATCGGCTCTTACATCATTACAACTCAAGTTTTGTCCGACGCGGTGGCGTCGGAACTTAGTCCTCGTAACCGCATGATCTTCGATTCCAAAAATTATCTTTATTATTACCGTCTGACTCCTGACAACCGAATGCTCTTCGGCGGGCGTGCTGCGTTCTTTCCCGAAACTGCAGACACCATTCGCAAGAGCGCGGAAATTCTGCGGCGGGGAATGATCGACGTTTATCCGCAGTTGCGTGATGTGAAAATCGAATATGTCTGGGGCGGGACACTGGATTTCGCTTTCGACATCATGCCGCACGCCGGGCAGATCGATGGAATCTACTTCGCGGTGGGATATGCGGGTCATGGCGTCGCCATGGCCACCTGGCAGGGACAGAAAATGGCGGAGATGATCGCGGGCGAAAAACCCGAAAATCCATTTGTAGGCATTCCATTTCCAGGGGCGCCACTCGGACTTTACAACGGCAAGCCGTGGTTCTTACCATTTGCAGGCGCCTGGTACAAGTTTTTGGATTGGGTGAGCTGAACCCTCGAGCTTCGCTCGACTCCCCGGACGAGGGCGTCCGGGGCTACGTGGCCGATGTTGGTTTCAAGCGAAAAACATAGCGCAGAATCACATACGCCGCAGGCCCTCCTGCGAGCAGCCATGGAGCATATCTAAAAACGTACGGTTCGCTATTGTAGATTTTCACGCCACAAAGAATGGCAGGAAGAATAATCGTTGCGGCGAGGCCGAGCATGCCTCCTGGGATTCGAAAAGCTCGAGGAGCGTCCGGCATCCTGCGGCGCAATCCCCATGCGGCGAGCACTGTCAGCATCGACGTGGCGATGCGCGTCCAGATATAAACGTTCACCAGATCGACGACTTTGGTTCCCGCCAACAAGCAATAAACTACTGCGGAGACAGCGATGGCACGTGTGGGCGTCCCGTATTTCGGATGAATCTTGCCGAGCCATGAAGGAAGATAGCCGTCCTCGGCCATAGTGGCGGGAATGCGCGTTGTATAGAGGATGGTGCTGTTGGAAAGCGACGCGGTCCCTATGATGGATGCGATGAGAATTGCAACGCCGAGGGGATGGCCGCCGATGAGATCCGCCGCCGTGACCATGTAGCCCGTCTGCCACTCTCGCCAGTTGCCCAGCACGGCGAGCGCCAAGGTCGCCGGCAGAGTGTAAGTGAGAATGTTCATCGGCGTGTTCCAGGCGAGCACGCGAACAAAAGTTCTCTGTGCGTCTTTCATTTCCCCGATCATGGTTGAAAGCTGCTCGTAACCGGCGTAGTCCCACATGGCGAGCGCCAGTCCTTTTCCGAACACACTACCGAAAGGTTTGCCGGGAGGAACAAGCGGAAGTACGGGATCGTAGTGCAATTTGAAAAACGTAACGATACAAAGCCACGCAACCGGTATGAACACCGCAATCTGCAAAACGACAGCGAGCCAGCCTGCGACTTGGACCCCGCGGGCATTCAAGTAAGCCAAGAAACACAGCGCCAGGGCAGCGCCCGCCCATTTCCAATTGCCAGTGAGGCCGGGAATGTAGTCGTGCAGATAATCCATCAACAGAACACCATAAACAGAGTTCAGGAGAAACGTCCCGGTCCAGTTCCACCACCCGCACTGGAAACCCCAGAAATCTCCGAAAGCCGCTCGCACCCAGCGGTAGAAGCCACCCTGCACGGGAAGGATGCTGTTCATTTCTGCGGCCGCAAAGGAAATCGGAATGCTCCAAAGGAAGGGAACAAACGTGAGGAAGACCAGCGACATTCCGGGGCCAGAGCCTTGAAAAATCTCCTCATAGCCAAAAGGGCCGCCGGCCGTATAGCCGTAAAACAACGCGAGAAGCGGGAGAAATCCAATCTGGCGCAACTGCGCCCGCGAGGTTGTCACAGAAGCGGCATTGCCTTCCAGAGCTTTTGGCATCGGACGCGATAGCGCGCAATGGTATTTGGCGGCTCTTGCATTTTCAACTGAATAAATGCTTATCACCCACGCGAAGTAGAAAATTCCGGTCTGCGCAGGGCGGAGCCTTGATCTTTAGTAACTGTCATTAAGATCGCCGAAGAATGTTTTTACGCACCGCTAAGTGCTTGATTAGCTCAAGTTTCCTCACCGGCGTTCATTCGCGGCTTGCCAAACAGGCGTCCTTCTTCTAGTAGCAAGTTACCAACGTAAGGCCGCCGTTGCACCAAAATGAGCCATTCCCGAATAGAATTGGCCATCCCCACGAAACAATCCCCAGAAAAAGTCAGGAATGTGTAGGAAAAATCTTGCGGCGGGAGACTTGCTGTGAAAACTGTGTCGTTGATTCTCATTGTTTGCACCATTTCATTACTGAGCTCGTGCGGTGGAGGCTCCTCCTCCAGCACTTCTGGCGGCGGCCCCAGCGTTCCACCTCCACTAACGGCGTCGCTGACGCTGCTGCAAGTGGCTCCCGGAAATGCTTCTGTAGCCGCCACCGCAACTCAGCAGTTCACTGCGACCGGCAAGTACTCCGACGGTACTTCGAAAGATTTGACCAGTTTGGCGCTGTGGAGTTCCTCCGACTCCAGCGTTGCTTCGGTTAACAACGCAGGATTGGCGGCAGGGGTTGTGGTCGGAGTAGTCACTCTAACGGCACAGTTTGGAGCGATGCAAGGTACAGCGACGCTGAACGTCACCAATGCGGGCACGAATCTAATAGCTATTAGCATTTCTCCGGCAGCACCATCGGTTCCGGTCAACACCACGCAGCAGCTTACTGCTACCGGCAGCTACGGCGACGGCAGCAGCCGCGACCTGACCGCGCTCGTGACCTGGAGTTCATCCTCGACGGCGGTCGCCACGGTTGACGCGAATGGCTTGCTGACAGCAGTGAAAGCCGGTTCATCCAACATTTCTGCCACTCTTGGATCTGTTAGCCAATCGACCACTGTCACAGTCACGGCTCCGACCATCGCCTCGATTGCGGTGACCCCGGTAGGATTAACTCTCGGCATCGGCATTAACCAGCAGTACACGGCAACAGCGACATATAGCGACGGCTCGAGCCAAGACCTGGCAAGTGGCGTGACCTGGAACTCTTCCACGACGCCGGTGGCCACGGTTAGCGGTTCTGGCTTGGTAACAACCGTCGGCGCGGGCAACACGACCATTACTGCAACCGTCGGTTCGTTCTCCGACTCTTCGACCTTAACCGTTGTTGCAGCTCACCTGCTTTCGATTGCAGTCAGCCCTGCAACTACCTCCATCGCTCTTGGCACCACGCAGCAGTTCAGCGCAGTTGGAAGCTTCGACGATGGCAGCACACAGTTACTGACCTCGGCGAGCTGGTCTTCTTCAAGCGGCGCCGTTGCTTCAGTTGGCTCTACAGGATTGGCGACCGCCGTTGGAATTGGAAGCACGACGATAACCGCGGCTTCGGGTGGAGTCACGGGAACCGCTTCTCTCAGCGTCAGTGCAGCGACCCTCGTCTCGATCGCCGTTACCCCGGCGAATTCCAGCATGGCTGTTGGAACCACCAAGCAGTTCACAGCCACCGGCACTTTCAGCGACAGCAGCACGCAGGATATTTCCGCGTCAGTTCTGTGGAGTTCTTCCAGTGCGGCTACTGCAACGATTAACAATCAAGGCGCCGCTACTAGCATTGCGACCGGCACATCCACTATTACGGCAACATTAGGTTCAGTCAGCGGATCTACTCAGTTGACAGTCTCAACTGCGTATTTGACCTCGATCACAATCAGTCCGGCGGATCAAAGAATCGCTAAGGGCACGTTGCTGAAGTTTACAGCCACAGGGCATTTCAGCGATGGCAGCACCGCGACTAATCTGAGTGGCCTGTCGTGGAAGTCTTCGAAGCCAAATATTGCTTCAATTCGCAGCTCAGGCGTAGTGCACGGAAAGAAGAGTGGCACGGCAACCATTTCGGCCACCGCATCGGGCGTGACCGGTACTACAACGCTGACCGTCGGGACCGGCACACTGGTTTCGCTCGCGATTACGCCCGCAACCGCGACCGTCACGCTCGGCAGTACGCAGCAATTTGTGGCCACGGGCTCCTTCAGCGACAGCACAACCCAGGACATTACGTTGACCACGCATTGGAGTTCGTCTTCGGCCAGTGTTGCGACCATTGCGAATGCTCCGAGCGTCGGTGGATTGGCTACCGCCAATGGCTCAGGAACAGCCACAATCGGCGCGAATTCGGGAGGAATAACGTCCTCGCCCCCGGCTATTCTGACTGTGCAGTGATCATTGTTGCGAGCGGCGTTTGCCTGAGAATCAGTGGAGCAATCGCTGGCTCAGCAACCATGGCACGAGTTCTGGCTCGGCGTAGGCTTTGTCCCACGACTTGTGGCCTACGCCGGGGTATTCTGTGTACTTGACGTTGGCCCCGGCTGCCTGCAGTGCGGCGTACATCTTGCGCGACTCCTCAACCGGAACGGAATCGTCCGCCTCGCCGTGAAAAATCCACACCGGAGTCTTGCCGACGCGGTGGGCGGTCTCGGCGTAAGCATCCGTGACCTGCGGATCCCTGGCTAGGCTTACTTCAATTTGTTTGAAATGCTCTGGCCCGTGAATTCCTCCGCAAATCGCGATATAAGCCGCGAAACGATGCGGATACTTGGCGGCTATATCCCACGTTCCATATCCGCCCATAGAAAGGCCGGTCAGGTAGATTCGTTGAGAATCACCGTGGAACTCTTTCACGCTGCGATCGAGCGCGGCTAGCGCCTGTGCTTCCATCTCCGAATCGGTCCACACCTTCTCCTTGGGGCACTGCGGCATTACCATTACAAAAGGAAATTTTGCAACCTGCTCACGAATGGCATGGCCCAACCCGACATCGGTTTGCAGCAGACCATCATCGCCGCGTTCACCCGCGCCGTGCAGAAACAGAATTACCGGCCACTTTTTGTGTTTATCCCAGTTGTAGGGAACAAAGACCTGGTAGCGGTAGGTTCTCCCGCTCACGGTGATGGCGCGATCGAGGAATCCGGTTTCTTGCTTGCGAGCCAATGCTGAAGCCGGAACCAAAGTTAGTAGTGTGAGCGATAGTGCTGCATATCTTGCAGGCATAGAAGACGAAAAGAATACCACCCCAGAGCCGGGTCCGATTCCAGTCGCCTCTATAATGACAGCCTCTTGCTACAAGGAGGTCTGATGCTGTCACGACGCCGCTTCATTCAGGCTGGAACAATTGCCAGTGGCGCAGCACTCGCCACGCATTCCGCCTTCGCAGAGGAGAAGTGCGGCCTGCTGCCGCCATCCCTCGCCGGCCTGAAATCCATGAAGGATCAGGCTACGCCGATCACCCGCGACGAACGACGTGTTCGTCAGGAAAAAGCTCGCCAGCTGATGGAAGCCGATAATCTCGACGCCATTTTATTGATGGAGGGCACCTCGCTCGCCTATTTCACAGGAGTTCAGTGGCACGGCGGCGAACGGCTCTTTGCCCTGGTGCTGCCGGCCAAAGGAATGGCATTTTACGTCTGCCCAGCCTTTGAAGAAGGGCGGGCGCGGGAGCAGATTGCCAACGCCCCGGAAGGCGACCAGCCTGACATACGCGTCTGGCAGGAGGATGAAAATCCATATCAGCGCATCGGACAGGGGCTTAGCGATCGCGGCATTGCGACAGGATCAGTAGGAATGGAAGAAACGGTGCGCTTCGTTTTCACAGAAGGCATCTCGAAGGTTGCGCCCCAATTGAGAATCGCCAGCGCCACACCAGTCACCGCCGGATGCCGCATGATCAAGAGCGATCATGAAATTGCCCTGATGCGGTTGGCCAGCAATGTCACGCTCGCGGCGTATGAAGCTGCATACCATGCATTGAAATTGAAAGAGGGAATGACACAGCAACAGTTTGAGGATCTGATCGAAGCCGCTCACAAGCAGCTCGGTTTCAGCGGCGGCGCTGACGTGCAGGTTGGAGAGTATTCGGCGCTCCCGCATGGATCAGTCGCTCCGCAACTTATTCGAGAAGGCACAATTGTTTTGATGGATGGGGGATGCAAGGTGGAAGGCTACAGCTCTGACATCACACGCACATTCGTTCTTGGAAAATCATCAGACAAGATGAAGAGAGTCTTCGAGATTGTGCACCGGGCTCAGGCTGCGGCATTGAAGACGGCACGCCCCGGGTTGGAGTGTCAGGCTGTAGATGCTGCGGCGCGCAAAATCATCGCCGAGGCCGGCTATGGCCCGGATTACAAATTTTTCACTCATCGCCTGGGTCACGGCATGGGCATGGACGGGCACGAGTGGCCCTATCTGGTCCGCGGAAACACCACGAAACTCGTGGCCAACATGACTTTCAGCGATGAGCCCGGAATCTATCTTCGTGGCGAGTTTGGGATACGCTTAGAAGATGACATGCGCATCACCGAGACTGGCGCGGAACTATTCACGCCACAGAGCACGTCATTGGAACATCCATTCAGCTAGTTCTTTACGCTTCCGGAACTGGCGGGCATCCGGCAAAACTCTTCATGTATTTGTTGCCAACGTAGCCGACGTACTTGATGCCGATTTCACTGGTGAAAAATCCATCCGCCGTCATCATCCGTAAAAAAGAAAAGAAGTCGATGCCCTGGCTCAGACTGGGATCCGCAAGGGCATTTCTGCGATACGCGATCTGATCAAGCATTTGCTTCTGCTGCTCGGGAGCGCAATCGAGATAAGCTTTGCCGTAACGGTCGGCGCACGCTGAATCCAGCCACATCAATCCACCGCCCAGCTTCAGTTGATACTCGGGATTTTCGCTGGTGAGTAAATCAATGAACTCGGGCGCGCCAGCTTCAATTGCGCCGCCAGAGCCATCTTCGCTCGGGATAATCGTTTCGCAGAGCGCTTGCAATGTCTGGTATTGGTGTCCGGGGAAAAATTTCGGCGTGTATCCGTCGGCGCTCGACGCCTTCTCAGCCTGCACCATGTTATGCGCATACTCGGCGGCTTGCATGGGGATAACTCGCAGCACTGAGCCTGCCATCGCGCCCATACCAAGCGTTCTCAGCACATCGCGGCGGGAGATGGATTTAGTCATATGCTCGCTCCATGTCGTGATCCGAAAATCACAAATTCCCCTTCTTCGCCTGCTCGAGCAAATATTCTGAGGTTCGCCACGATAGCGCCATGATCGTCAGCGTCGGATTTTTGTCCGCATTCGTCACAAATGGCGCTGCATCCGCTACGAACAGATTCTTCACATCGTGCGCCTGGCAATACTTATTCAACACTGAGGTCTTGGGATTCAGGCCCATGCGCGCCGTGCCCAGCTCGTGAATGATCACGCCACCATCGGCAATACCATAAGGACGCGGCGTGTCCGGCCCAGTCTTGGTGGTGTAGATTCCCCCGGCCGCTTCAACGATGGAGCGAAACGTCTCCTGCATATCCTTCGCCATCTTGATTTCGTTATCGCTCCACTGCCAGTGAAAACGCAGCACGGGAATTCCCCATTGATCGACGGTGACGGGATCAATATCGCAATAGCTTTGCGAGTTGGGAATCATTTCGCCTCGGCCTTCAAGGCCAATGTATGTCCCGTACATGCTGCAGCAAGTGTGCTTGAGAGTAAGACCATAGCCCTCGAATTCTCCGCATACATCATCGAATTCGCCCACTCCGGGCATGCCGCGGCCACCGTACATCTCGATGTGGTATCCCCGCAGGAAATCGTTCTTGCGATCGAATTTCCACCACGGAATATACATGTGCATCCCGCCGACGCCATCGTGGTTATGCGGCGGAATTTTTTCAAGCTGGGGGAAATAGCCGCCACCCGAGGTTCCCACGCTGTCGGTGAGATACCGGCCAACCGCGCCTGAAGAGTTTGCCAGTCCGTCAGGGAACAGCGTCGATTTCGAGTTCAGGAGCAGCCGTGCCGATTCGCAGGCACTCGCTGCCACGACAAATGCCTTCGCGTTAACTCGCTTCTCTGTGCGTGTGGTTTTATCTATGTAAGAAACTGCCTGCGCTTTTCCGTCTTTGCCCACGATGATCTCGCGGGCCATAGCATTGGCGATCAGAGTTAATCGGCCGGTCGCCTGCGCCGGCGGAATCATGACCTGGCTTGAGCTGAAATTTGACGCAGTCAAGCATCCGCGATCGCATTGCCCGCAATAGTGGCAGGCTGCGCGCCCATTCAAAGGCTTAGTGATGATGGCCATCCGCGACGGAATGCAAAGCACATTCAGCCTATCGCAGGCTTTCTTGACTACTGTCTCTGTGCAGCGCGGAGGTGGAGGAGGCATGAAGATTCCGTCCGGCGCGCTGGGAATATTCTCTTTGGTTCCGAAAACTCCAATGTAGCTTTCAACTTTGTCGTAATAAGGAGACAGCTCGGCGTAAGTAATCGGCCAGTCATCGCCCATGCCGTCGGTTGAGCGCGATTTGAAATCTATGGGAGCGAAACGCAGAGCGATGCGCCCCCAATGATTAGTGCGGCCGCCAACTATACGCGAGCGGAACCAGCGAAAACGCGATCCCGGTGCTGAAGTGTATGGTTCGCCGTCGATCTCCCACGCGCCGTCCGGGGCCATGAATTCATCGTTGATTTCGCGGCGAAGCTTGCCGCCAACACCGATGCCGCGGTGTGGCAGATCGTACGGCCATAAATGCTCTTTGTAATCTTTTTCCGGGTTAAGCGGCGGGCCCGCCTCGAGCATCACGACATTCAGTCCGCCTTCGGTCAAAATCTTTGCGGCAGTGCCGCCGCCGGCGCCGGATCCTATAATGCAAACGTCATATAGCTTTGGCGAGCGAACGACTTGGGGCATGGAGTCTCCGGAGAGAAGCGTCATTATAACGCCGCCAGAGCAGCAAAAAGCCCTCCAGGTTCAGCGCGATAGGCATCGTGAGTCCTCATCTCCAAGTAATCAATTGTGAATCATGGAGAAGAGTTCCATGCGGGCAATGTTCTACCGGAAGCTGGCGCTGCGGATCTGCCGGAAGTCACTGCCTTCCATCCTAATAATGCGGCACATTTCGTGCAGGCGAGAGCGCATACGTTCTCCGATGCGGTCGCCTAGATTCTCATCTCGAGCTGCCCCGCGAGGTCCACCAATAGCGCCTGCGGGCTTGTCATCAAAATTCGTGGTGATGATAGTCGTACGATTGTCGTTGTAGCGGGTATTCAAAATCAGGCTGACCGTATCCCAAACCCACTCAGTTGGCTTTACTGCACCCAATTCATCCAGAACCAGCACCTCGGTCTCAAAAACCGGTCGCAGCACATCGAGTTCGGTTGCCTTCACCGATTCGTTATAGGAATTCTGAATTTCTTTGAGCAGCTCGCGATAATCGTAGAAAAGACAGGCGATGCCTTTGCTGAGAACCAACTCTTTAATGATGCCGACCGCAAGATGCGTTTTTCCCACGCCAATCGTGCCGATAAGGAGTAAGCCGGTGTTGTCCACTGGATACTCCTCTACAAACTTGCAGGCTGCCATGCGAGCGGGGAAAAGCGTCCGATGTGGGCCTTCGTAGTCGAAGTTTGAAAGCTCGCAGTGTTCGTAGCGCTTTGGAATTCTCGCGGCTTTCAGCAGAGCCTCGGACCTGGCCTGCACGCGGCATTCGCAACGAGTGACGCGACGATCCGTCCCGCTGGAAACAGATTTCCAGCCGGTGCCTTCACAAAGAGGACAAACTTCCGCAGCAACTTTCATGGCGTGGATTGACTCTGCACCTGCGGCGGCAATTTACGCAAGTGGCAAAGCTGATTTCGCTGTGCACATCCTGTGGAGGTCTGGGTCTGCTTGTGGAGAGCTGAGGAATTCGGAACTCAGGCGGCAGACTCCGAGATCGGCCTTCTCGTCCCCGACTCGCACTAGGTTGGATATAATCTCCGCCGTCCAATCGAGCCGGAGGAATTCTTGTCGATCCAAACTCGCAGACGGTTTCTGCTGGTTCTGATTTTCACTTCTCTGCCGCTGCTGGCGCAGCGTGAGCCGGTCCTGAAGCAGATCGATTTGCCTCATTCGTACTACTACCGGGAAATGTATCTTCCCCAGCTCACGACTGGGCCTGGCTCTGTTGCCTGGACGGCAGACTCACGCTCACTCATCTACTCCATGGCAGGTTCTCTCTGGGCACAGCGACTGGAGAGCACGGCCGCTGAGCAGTTGACCGACGGTCCTGGCTACGATTACCAACCCGATTGCGCCTCCGACGGACGCTGGGTTGCGTATGCGAGCTACCAGAAAGATGCCATGGAGCTCTGGTCGCTCGATCTACGAACCAAGAAGAAACACCAACTGACCTCGGGCGGAGCAGTGAATGTCGAACCGAGATTTTCACCCGATGGCAAGCGCGTGGCGTTCGTCTCCACCTTATACAAGCGACACTTCCATATTTTCGTCGCCGACTTCAGCGAGGGTGAACTTAAGAATGTGCAGCGCCTGACCGGGGAGACGCGCAGCGAACTCCCACGGTATTACTACAGCCAGTTCGATCACGAAATCAGCCCCGTGTGGTCCCGCGACGGCAGTGAGATTCTCTTCGTGTCCAACCGAGGCCACATCTACGGCACTGGAGGATTCTGGCGCATGAAGGCGCAGGCCGGCGCCGAGGCGCATGAAATTCATTACGAAGAAACTGCGTGGAAGGCGCGGCCCGATTTCTCGCCGGATGGCAAACGCCTCGTCTACTCATCTTATGTTGGACAACAATGGCACCAGCTCTGGGTGATGCCGGCCTCAGGCGGTGACGCCTTCGCGCTTTCGTATGGAGACTTCGACAACGTTGCGCCACGTTGGTCGCCAGATGCAAAACGCATTGCATTTATCTCCAACCGCGGCGGGAACACCTCGCTGTGGACGCAGGAAGTTTTGGGCGGAGCCCAAGCCCAGGTCATTATCAAAGACAAGCATTATCTCAAGCCGATCGGCCAACTCAGCCTCACCGTGTTGGCCCCGAACGGACGCCCGACCGCAGCGCGGAGTTTTATTACCGGCGAAGATGGCCGTGCCTACGCTCCCGAAGATGCCTGGATGCGTGCCGATGACAACTTCGTTCGTTCCGAACGTGCGTTCGAAGCCCATTACTTTCACACCCCTGGAAGCTCGGAGCTGGCCGTCCCCGCAGGAACTGTAGAAGTCGAAGTGATGAAAGGATTCGAGTACTCAGTCGAAAAAAAGCGCGTGCTGATCACCGCCGGACGCCGCTCAAACCTGACAATCTATCTTAAGCCGCTCAATTTACGGAAGGACACGCACTCGCAGTGGGTCAGCGGCGACGTTCACGTGCACATGAATTATGGCGGGGGATATCGCAACACACCGAAGCATCTGGTGGAGGAGGCGGCCGCGGAAAATCTTTCCATTGTGGAAGACCTGGTGGTCAACAAAGAGCAGCGCATCCCCGATATTGCTTACTTCAGTACTAAGCCCGACCCAGCATCGACCGCGACAAATTTACTCCTTCATTCCCAGGAATATCACACCAGCTATTGGGGACATCTTGGCCTGCTGAATCTCACCCGCAACTTCCTGATTCCCGGTTATGCCGCTTATCCCAACACTGCGGCGGCGAGCCTGTTCCCCGCAAACGCCATCGTGGCTGATGTTGCTCATGAGCAGCAGGCAGTCGTTGGCTACGTTCATCCTTACGAGTCGATTCCTGATCCGGCCAAGGATGAATCGCTTACTCACGAGCTTCCCGTTGATGTTGCACTGGGGAAGGTGGATTACATCGAGGTCATGGGGTTCAGCGACCACAAATCGACCGCTGCGGTTTGGTATCGGCTGCTGAACTGCGGTTTTCATCTCCCTACAGCGGCTGGTACCGACGCGATGGCGAATTTTGCATCTCTGCGCGGCCCAGTTGGATTGGATCGTGTCTACGTTAATGTCCCCGCCGGCCCACTCGACATTCGCACCTGGCTAGCGTCATTGAAACAAGGACGGACTTTCGCAACCAACGGCCCACTGCTCAGATTTACTCTCGGCGGCCGTGAACTGGGCGATCAACTTCGCTTACCTGCCGGCGATAACAAAGTAAAGTTCACCGCATCGTTGCGTTCGATTGTTCCTATCGACCACCTTCAGGTCATCTGCAACGGACAAGTAGCGCGCGACTTAAAGTTGAATGCTGATCGTGTAAGCGCAGATATTGAGGACGCGATTCCCATCTCCCACAGTGGATGGTGCCTTCTGCGTGCCTGGAGCGAAAAGCCGGAGTATCCAGTGCTTGATTTGTATCCGTATGCGACGACAAGCCCGGTATTTGTAAGCGTGGCGGGTTCTGCGCTCAAACCGGCAGAAGACGCGGCCTACTTCCTCGCTTGGATTGATCGCATGATAGACGCGGTGAAATCAAACCAGGACTGGAATACGGAAGCGGAGAAGAACGCAGTTCTAAGCCTGTTTTCCTACGCGAGATCGGTTTACGAGCGTATGGAAAAATAACACGACGGGCGAGGACGCCCGTCGTCCATCCATAGTGGTTAGGCACGCTCCATTTCGAGCAGAGCTTCCTTGCGTTCGATTCCCCAGCGATAACCGCCCATTTCGCCGTTCTCTCGGACCACGCGATGGCACGGAATAGCCACTGCGACAGGGTTTGTGGCGCAGGCTCGTGCTACGGCGCGGGTCGCGGTGGGCTGTCCGATTGCCTTCGCCACCTGACTGTAGGACTTGGTCGAGCCAAAAGGAATCGACTGCAGATACGTCCACACTCGCCGCTGAAAGGCAGTCGCCTGAATATCCAGCGGAAGACTGGCATTCAATTTCTGGCCGCGCATGTGATGCAGCAGATCTTCTTTCCACTGCCGCATGCCGGAATCATCCCGCCGTCGAACCGCGAACGGAAATTCGTGCTTCAACCCCTGCTCCAGTTCCTCTTCGGAATCCGCGAACTGGATCGCGCAGATTCCCTTTTCTGTTGCTGCAATCAGCATACGTCCCAGAGGAGAATCGGTGGAGGTATAGCGAATTGGAGCAGCAATCGCGCCGCGACGGTATTTGTCTGGAGTCATGCCAAGCTGCGAAGCCGTGCGCTCGTACAAACGGCTGCTGGAGCTGTAACCGGCGTCGTACAGTGCGCGCGTAACCGAATGCCCGGCCTGAAGATTGCGCTTGAGCTGATTCATGCGGCAGGAATCGGCATAGGCGCGGGGCGAGATTCCCAATACTGCTTTAAACGTGCGTTGCAAATGGAACGGGCTTTGCTTGAAGGCCGCGCCCAGCCGCGCCAGCGTGACCGGCTCATCGAGATGCTGTTCGATGTAGCGGCATACGGCTTTCACCATTTCCATCTGCGCGTTTCCGCCGATCGCCCGCGGACGGCAGCGCAAACAGGCGCGATAGCCGGCCTTCTCGGCGTCGTCGGGCTTGCGAAAAAACATAACATTTTCACGCCGTGGATGCCGCGACGGGCACGACGGCCGGCAATATACCCCGGTTGAAGATACCGCGAACACAAACCGGCCATCCTGGCCAGGATCGCGGCTCATGACCGCTTCCCATTGCCGAGTCTCGCTCACGTGGTTCATGTCGAAAGCTTCCGTCAGATTGAGTATCGCATTGCTTGTCATGAATCCCAAGATATGCCCGCCTGGCCCCCTGAGCTATCCAGATATTGCTGTCAAATTGATTTTCTACGCTATGCTGGTGCAGTGCTTCGGCAACTTCTTACCCTGGTATTGCTCCTGGGAGCGCATCCGATGATGAGTGAAACCAGACAGGCAATATCGTGCGCAGCCCCTGGCGTCGAAATAGTGGCCTCTTACGTTTCACATGCCATCAAGCTCGATGCGGCGCATCCAGCAGCAGAGTGGCAAACTGCCAGGCCAGTTTCATTCTGCTCAGATTGGCAGGGGAAAAACCCCGATCCCGAACGAGAAACACAGGTACACGCGCTGTGGTCGGCCGAAACATTGTATCTGCGGTACGAGTGCCGCTACCGGGAGCTGTACGTGTTCGGCGACGCCGACGCTAATGGCCGGCGCGATCATCTCTGGGATCGCGATGTGGCTGAGGCATTCTTGCAACCTGATCCTTCGCGGGAGCATTATTACAAAGAGTTCGAGGTCAGTCCGAACGGCATGTGGATCGATCTCGACGTTTTCCCGGGCGGCATCTCGGACTTGAAAAGCGGCATGCAGCGGTCGGTTGTGCTGAATGAAAGATCACACACCTGGGCGGCGGAGTTGGCGATTCCGATGAAAGCGGTCACCCCACATTTTGATCCCGGCGCGGTTTGGCGGGCGAATTTCTATCGCATTGAGGGATCAAAGGAGCCGCGTTCATATATGGCGTGGCAGCCGACTCACACGCCCGCGCCGAATTTTCATGTGCCCAGCGCATTTGGCAAGCTGCGGTTTTCACGACATTAGGAGAATGCGGAAAAACTCGATTGCGAGCGTGTTTTGGGAAGGGCACCAGTTCACAGGCCCGCCCTGAGCGAAGTTGAAGGGTACCAATGAGTCCTTTAATCTTGTCATTCCGAAGCGGCTTCAGCCGCCGAGGAATCTGCTTTTCCGAGTTTTTCGCAGGTAGGAGGATTTGATGAGCGCGCGCCTTAGTGTATTCTCCGGAATTTTTCTGTCTGCTCTTCTCGCGGCCGTTGCGATTGCCCAGCAGCCACCCAAGCCGGGCGTGCTGAAGGCGGAAGATTTGAAGCGCGTTGTCCCGACGGCTTACTTTTTCCGCGGGCAGTCCGCCTCCGTCCAGCTTCGCAACTCGGCGGGATTCAGCAATTCCGATGGCAGGCTTGTGCTGGCGGGACTGGTGGATACATCCGGCTATGCCGCTGATATTCAGGCCAAGTATCAGGGATTCCTCATCACTGAGGTGAAGTTGAACATCGAGGGAAGTGAGCTGGCGCCGGGACAATATGGCTTTGGCTTCTCAAAAGACAATAAATTGCTTGTGATGGATGTTGGCGCAAACGATGTGCTCAGCGTGAGTGCAAAAATCGACGACATGTTGGCGCACCCTGTCCCACTGAAGATCGTCGAAGATGGCGGCGGATTCCGGCTGTATGCCGGGAGAAAGTGGGTCGGTCTAAAGACGCAGTGACCCTCACATCCAGACCTTAATGCGGTAGGGTTTGCAGTGGCCCCAGCACCGCCGAAATTCCGGCGCGATTGCGCAATTCCGTGAGCAGCGCCTGCGCCGCGTTCTGGTAGGTCTTCCCTGGATCAGAAGGATCTGACCAAACGGCGTCATACACGATCTGTGTGGCTTCTTTTAAATCCATGTGCAGGGCAGCTTCCATCAAGTCCAACTCTCCACGCACCTGGTCGTAGCAATCTTGGCAGACAGCCGCTGGTTCGAATGCCCCCTGATGATTTTCTTCCTTGCTGCAGCGGAAGCTGGCCGCTGCGTTAATCTGCATATGCGAGGCGTAAACCTGCGACTTGAACTCGCGCAGAAAGCGCTCGCGTTCCGCTTCCAGAGCAGCTTCGTCGGAGCTAAATTCTGGCTCGCTTTCAATAGGCGCCGTCGCGCCAGTTGGAACCGGCGAAACACGCTCCGCTGTCCTACACACCGGGCAGGAATCAAGATCAGCGGAGTAATACGTCTTGCACTTCGCGCAGGGCAGACCGTAGCCGGCACGCCGTGGCGTGGCCAAGTTTGCGGCATTAAATTCGCTGTCGCGCGGAAGAACAGCCTGGGACATCTGCCTGGCAGTGGCGGTTGCGGCCTGGGTCGTGTTCATAAATGCTACTCCCGAATAAACTAGAGACGGATAGATTGCAGACCTTGTAAACCAAATGCCATTCTAGGTCTCACGGTTCTGATTGCCGATGGTACGGTAGTTCATGCTGGGCTACTGACCGATAGGACATAGCACTTGGCAAGCCAACTTATGACTGCGTGAAATCAGAGACTTACATGATTTTGATGTCGCACCGTCGGCACTGTGCGCGTCAGAGTGAGACACACAATCAAGAAGGGGACTAGCGATTGCCCGCTTTGATCAGCTTTTCCAGTTCTTCTTTGCGGGCGCGATACAGGCTCTGGCTGGGTTCCATCTCTGCGGCGGTATCGAGCTCTGCCAAAGCTTCATCATAGCGGCCAAGATTCATCAGGCAGGCGGCGAGATAATAATGGTTGCTGGCGCTGGGCTGAAGGCGAACGGCCTGACGAAATTCGGTTTCTGCGGCTTGAAAGTTCTGGGAGTTGAAAAGGGCTGTCCCAAGAAAGTGGT
>Ga0209807_1000487_pt1 | contig 18190 bp, 20 predicted proteins | sample GraSoiAngelo_154_FD_186168 | JGI IMG/M metagenome (GOLD analysis project Ga0209807, IMG submission 186168) | Grasslands soil microbial communities from the Angelo Coastal Reserve, California, USA - 14_1009_13_20cm (SPAdes) (version 2) | ecosystem: Environmental > Terrestrial > Soil > Grasslands ... | reverse complement strand
CGGGACCGAGTTGATCTGGATTCCAGAGTTCTTCCAGTTTAACGAAGTGACCCCCGACCACTAGTCCTCGGGTTCCAGTCGTCGGCAATTTCGTCAGTGAGCTGGCTGTGACGGAAGCTCCACTTCTCCTAGAGTGAGGCAGAGTGCCCGAGACAGATTCTTGTATATCCCTGATAGTTATTGACGGGTGAACTAGCACCCAATTTAGGACCCATATAAGGCGCATAGAATCTTTTTCCCTAGAAAGGTAGGCCGACATGATATAGTGCAGACACAGGTGAAACTAAGCTAATACAAAGTGTGCTAATTGTCAGTAGCTCAGCAGGTTCTAAAAGATTCAAAGGGCGGCGAGCAAGCTAGAGCGATACGGGATACTTCTGACGACGCGGCAACTGGACTGCGACTCCTTGGCCGGTCCGCGGAACGGCTGGAATTGGGGGAAGTGCTCGACCTATACAAGTCGGTAGGTCGCAGGAATATCGAGTACTTTGCGTGGATTCACGATGTGTATTCTTGGATCACCTTGCCCAGCGTGAGTTTTGATTGTAGAAAGGACCTCGGTGATGACAAGACCAAGCTGACGGTGTTTGACATTCTCGTAGATGACTTGGCGGATAATTATGAAACTCGAAGTTATCCTCTTCTTCAGCGGTTGGCTAACATACCTTGGCAGAGTAAAGCTGAGATATGTGAGACGGACCCGTATTTCGATGTCGGAAGAAGGATATGGGAGGATTCCATTTCCTCCTTGTCCGGCTATCCCCGATTCAACGAGTTCGAGAGGATCTTCTACTTCGATCTTCGCCAGGTACTCTCTTCGATGATGTACAGCTATCTAGGCAATACTGCCCGTATTGAGAATCCGATTGAAACGAACTTCTATTCTTCGTACGGATGTCTGGTCGAAGTTGCGATGGACATGGATCTAATGTGTTCCCCCGCGTTCGATATGAGAGAGCTAGGCCCAATGAGAACGGTTGCATGCCTGGCACAAAAAATCGCGCACGTAGGGAACATGCTGACCACGTATCCGAGCGAAGTTGTGGAGCGCGACGTGTCATCGCCGATCATATCACTCGCGCTTAGGAAGGGGATTATTCGGGAAGACGAGCTCGGTGACAAGGCGGCCGTTCCTAAAGTTAGTAAGTTGGAATGGGTGTTCAAGAACAAGGCGTACTCTTACATCAAGAAAGTAGCGGAATACGAGAAGGAAATTCGGAGCATCAACATCCGAGGGTTTTCCAACTACCTCGTGGAGCTTATCGAAAGGTTCGAGGGTAGCAGGTCGCTCCGATAGAACCCTCGCAAGTAGAACCATTCAAGTCGCCATTGTGTTCTCCCTCAGAGCAAAGAAGGGCGGCGACATTCCGCGATAAGCTAGCTCGAAACAGCCCTCTTCTTTCTGATCTCGGGAACGCTACTCCCAGCTTTACAGACAAGCTCCAGGTCGAACATGTTTTCAAACGTTGACATGATTTTCTGGTCGTGAGCTTTTGAGTTCATCGAGAAGATGGCAGTGATTTTGTCTGAGATCATCAGCTCAAGGGCTTGTCGAACCAGAGAGTAAGTTCTCTCGGGTCCCAGGGTGAACACTAGGTGTGAGATGTTATCGAAGATAATAGTGAACGATGAACCCGCGTAAGCTTCGATGGTTTTGTTCAACGCATCAAGGAGTAAGGAAGTGTCATAGGTTGGCAGCAGGAATAGATTCTCACTCTCCATCTTTGGATACGATACGCGTGATGTCATTACGAAGATTTTCGCGGCTGGTTGCATTTCGACGAGCGAGTAGATCATGCTATCATTCCTGGTGAAGACTACTGTCCTTTCGAAGTTGGAGGCGGTTTCTGCGAGTAACGATTTGAAGACCTGCTCGGAGTCTCCTTGTGGGTCAAACTCCAGGAGTAGCTTCCTTCCAGCAATCTCCTCGTGAGACAGTCCTACTGTCTGTGAGAAGGTGTTCATCGTCTCCGAGAGATCTAAGGTCCGAATTTTCTTCTCAAGCTTAGCTAGGGACGCCTCTTCTCCTCGAAACGCGTTCGAATTGAATGCCATAAGAACGTGCAGATTATGGTCTGGGCTTGTCCACCTTGGGTCCGTCAGATGATTGACAAACTTTTGCAGGGGACGAACGACGAAGTCATCGTAGTCTAGGACCACCCTTAGACCTTCATTGCCTAGAGTCTTTGCCTCGGTGGCAAGTTCTTGGACGACTTCAAGAGGTGTATCATCTAGTACCCCTGTTGACGGATAGGCACTTCCTAGAGGAGGAATCCTCAGAGCTCCTTTTAGCATAAGTCTAGTCGCATCGACACCCTGGTGGGAAAGACCTTCGGTGACAACAGCAACATCACCGTCATGGAAGTAGATTACTCGTTCTCTGCGGTTCACTCCGTCGAGGATGTATTTCGCGATTGGACCAAATTTTTCGTCGCCAGGACCGTGGATCAGTACCATCTGGTCATAATGAGAAGCCCCCGGCGAAGACTGAAGTGAGGGGACTACGCCGAGGAATGCTTTCAGAAACGTCGGTTTACGAAAGGCTTGAACAGTAAATATGATCAGAATTACAGAGAGAAAATTTGCCGGTCCGAGAATATTCTGTCCAAATGCCAGCAGGCCAAAACCAAGAACCAAGGCCAGACTTATCACACCGAAGCTCGCCGCGATTACTCTCAGAGCGCGCCTAACCTCCCTGTCCTTTACCAGGGCTCGGCGTCGTGAGAGGACGGCGAGAGGGTAGGAGGTGAAGGAAACGACTACACCTAACCCAATTCCTACCAAAAGAACTGATACGGTGGAGGATTGCAGTATGGTATTGTCAAGAGGATATGAGGCCTGAATTGAGGTCGACGAAATCGCTAGCGGGTCCGTCCAACCATCAATGAATGCAACAATCATGGGCAGTAGATATAATGCAAAGGCGAGAAATATGGGACGAAATGGCCTTGAGATGAGTCTCTTTGGTGAGAGCGTTTCAGGATAAACGTACAGTTTTGTCGCAACGTAGCCCCATATGATCGCGATCAGAGATCCAGAGGTCACAATTCCTTGTATTGAGAGTCTCTGCAATGCTGGTGCAGTTGAGGTCATGAGAATTAGGTCTCCCGCTGGAAACGCGAGAAATGTGAGATAGATAGCAATGAAGTAATCTTTGTACGATTGGAAATAGGACAACGAGTTCCTTGAAAGAAAAACTATCATCAAGGCGTCCGCTATGATCGCGGCGGCGTCCAAAGTAGCGTCTATGTATGGTAGCGTGTTCCCTGGCCTCTAGGCAAGACGTATTCCAGCGTCTCCAGTAGCTGGCGTGATACCCTCCTTGCGGAGGCAACACTATTGCAAACTGGTTTGAATGACGTTACTTGCGGAGGGGCTTGTAAGTGACAGTCTACGCTACGTCCGGGAGCCCTAGGGACTTTGAAGCCGTCTTGAGGTCCCTCATACGGCTTCTAATGGTAACTTCGGAGACCCCGGCGGCTTTCGCAAGGTCACGCTGCATGACCATTGAGCCTCGTATTCTGGCTGCAAGGTCGAGTGCCGCAGCTGCCAGCCCGTCAGGGTCTTTTCCTACGTTGACTCGTAGTCTGATTGCTTCTCGCAGTATCTTTCCAGCCAGCATCTCAGTCTGTGAGTCCGCACCTGCCCGAGAAGCGATCTTTGAGACCCGTTTGAGTGGATCTTCAATCGCCATGGTAACGTCCAATGATCGTACTAATGCTCTATAGTAATGGGCCAGCAGCTTGCGGCTCATGCCTGAAGCTTTTGCGATCTCGCTGAGAGACCGTGGAACGTCTGTAAGTCTGCACGCGGCATAGGTTGACGCTGCCACCATTCCGTTTATCGGGCGTCCTCTGACTAAGCCCTTGTTGAGGGCTCGCCTGTACATCAGAGCCGCTCGTTCAGTCACGACCTCAGGGAGGTTTAGGCGACCGGATAGTCCTCTTAGCTGGCTCATGGCACGGGATAGGTTTCTAGCCATGGACGATCCGGCGGAGGCGCGCAGCTGGGTCCGTCTGAGCCGCCAGAGCTGAAGCCTCTCGTCAGCGTTGAGGTTCCGGTTTGATGCTTGGGCTCTGGAAATTATTGTGGATAGGTTCTTGTCGAATGCAGAGAACCTTCCAGGCGGTCCTGACTGGCTTTCAAGTAGTCCTTCCTCGGTGCGTCGTGGAACTGGAGCCGCATAATTCTCTGATGGGTCTGACAATACAAAGCCACAGTTGGTGCAGATGACTTCGCCAGTCTCAGCATCTCTCACAAGGCTTGGGCTTCCACAGTTTGGGCAGACATAGTGTCCCACCTCGTCGCGGGGTTTGGTCTTCCGGCTGCTCATCATTCGTCCCTGGACGGGATAAGTTTGCTGCGTAGTCTGGGCTGAGGTGAGTTGGTCCTTTTCCGGAGTAACAGTGGAAGTGCCTGCCATCTCTGCCAATCTATATGGCATAGGGCCCAAATGAAGCTTGTTACTGTTTGGAGAAAACGGTCAGTTTTGGTCCCCGAATACGTACCCGGCAGGTGCAATATCGGCAGGCGCGGAAGGGCCATACGACTCACCACAGGGTTAGTCTTTATCGCAGTATCGATAGTCATCGGCATAACCGTCCTAAAACCGGTCAATCATCTATTGAGTCTAGCTCTGGTCGTCCCTTTTTACGTCGGAATCTTGGCTTGTCTAGAGGGTTCAATGTCCTTCTGTGTCCTACATGCAGCCAGAGGAACCTACGACCTGAACGAGCCCCATGGATTCGCTTCGAGGAAATCAGGTACCCTGGAGAAGGTCATGTCCGAGGACTGGAAGGGACTTGACCGGAGGAAGGCTTCGGTGATGCACTTCGAAGCTTTGAGCGGCGCCGTTTTGTTGGCTTTGCTACTTGCCTTTTCCTAGGTGAGCTCCAACCGTCGTGGGTCTCCTTCGAGAGGGATCGGCGGAGAAATTTTCGATGGGAAAATTTGGCTCCTTGTTGAGGACTAACTCTGATAGCAGTCTTCCGATTAGAGGCGCAAACTTGAATCCGTGTCCTGAGAAACCATACCCGTATACGACCTCTGGATGATCCGGGTCTCTGTCGAGGACGAAATCAGAGTTTTCAGTCATATCATAAAGACAGACCTTGGTGTGGACAACTTCCCCATCGGCTAGGTCCGGCACGAACCTGCGACACACATCCCTGCATGCAACTATCTGTTCGTCGTCAACGGACCGGTTCGCATTCTCTGGGTCAACTGGATCGTTCAACTCCTTCGGTGAAACCTTGACTCCGTCGATTCCGGCTGCAGGTAGACCATAGTGTTTGTCCGTGAAGAATACGGGACAGGTTCTCGGGCGAAACAGGTCTAGATTCTTCTGGGGTTTGAAGTAGACGAGCTGTTGTCGGGTCGACACCATCGAAGTTAGTCTTGGACTTAGGAGAGTGTTGGACCAAGGTCCAATCGTTAAGACGAGTTTGTCAAATCGCACAATCTCGCCGGCAGCGGTTACTATTGAGGGGTGCTCCCCGAAAATCAGCCTTGTGGCTTGTCCTTTGCGAACCTTAACTCCATGTTTTTGTGTCAAGGAGCTCAGAGCGTAGAGAGCCTTGGAAGCAAGGAGAACTCCTCCGTGCGGGTCGAAGAATCCCTTCTCTGCTGTGAACTGCGGGAACCGCTTCTTGAGTTCCTCTGCCTCAAGTTGTTCTGCCCCAAGCTGCAAACGCGATAGCGTTCTGTAGCTGGCTTCGTTGAAGCCGTTCGCGTCCCGGTCCTCTCCTTGAAGCATGAGAAGACCGGTTGGAAGCAGAAGTTTTTGTCCTGACTCTTCTTCTAGGTTCTTCCAGAGCTTGAGGCTCTCGACTGCCATTCTTGTGTAATGCTCGTCGTTGCCGTACGAGTACCGGAAGACTCTGTTGACGTCGTTGGAGCTGCAATAGTCGTTTCCTATGCCGTAACGATCTAGGAGGAGAATCTTGGAATCGCCAGTCTTGCTTATGGAGTAGGCGGTTGCGAGTCCCATGATGCCACCGCCTAGGACGCAAATGTCAGTATTGATGACCAAAGGTAGCCCTCGGCAGATCGCCTCTAACTCAGACTATCTAACCTTGGACCGGCACCTTGCCTTTGGGCTCTAGCGTTACTGGGACTGGCTGAGAACTGCGTCTTCCATAGACAAAGCCAAGCAGTGCGACTGAAAGTCCGATTAGTATCGGTAGTCGGACAAAGAACACCATGATTATCGAGATTGCTAGGGAAATCCACGGGAACAGTTTCTTTGCACCCCTGACTTTGAGGAGTTTGATCCCGGAGCTCGACCCGATAATGTACACGAGTATTGCGGCGCCGCTGGGGATTAACAGTTCGGTTTCCAAGTCGACGTTGAAAAAATAGAAGAGTAGCAGTGTAATCCAAGATAGTCCAAGCAGCAACATCAGCGATCTGTCCGGGACCTGGGTCCTGATGTTGATGCGGTCAAGTAGCCTCGGTAGTCCTCGGTCCTTGGCAGTTGCGTAGATGACCCGTGAGATGCCAGTGGTATACGCGTTCATTGTTCCGAATATGATGATTACGGCGAGGATTGCTGTCCCCACTGCGCCGTAGATTCCGAGAGCGTTGGAGAGCATCACTGCAAAGGGCGCAATGCTTCCCGCAGCTGCGTAGGCTCTAGTTCCTACGGTCGCGACGGCAACCGAGATGTAGAGTAGACCGATGACTATGACGCTGAAGAGGATGCTGCGATGGAAATCCTTTTCGGGGTTCTTGAACTCCTCCGCCACGTTAGACACGTTCTCATAGCCCAAATATGACCAGAAGATCAGGGCGGCGCTTACTCCGATCGGGACGTAGCCGTTGGGGAAGAAGGGACTGAAATTGGTGGGGGTCACGGATGGTGCGGATGCGACGACCGCAGCGATCAGGAGTCCTACGATGGCAACTATGACCGCTAGCTGAACTCTGCTGCTGACGACGATTCCTCGATAGTTGACTAAGAATGCTCCGAGTGTTAGAAGCCCTGCTATCAGGAAGATTTCGGTCCGAGTCAAGGGAAAAGCATAAGCTAGGTATGAAGCTGCGATTACCGTTACTACGGGCGCTCCTGTGACGTACCATAGGATGAACAGCCAACCCACAGCGCTCGCTGCTCCTGGACCGAGACTCTCCCGGGCAAAGGAGTAGACTCCTCCTGATTCTGGTCTTCGCGCTGAAAGGCTTGCAAATGTGTAGGCAAGTGGATAACTGATAATCGATAGAGCGACCCACGCGACGAGCGACGCAGGCCCAGCTATCTGGGCCGCAAGTCCAGGGAGGACTAGGACCCCCGAACCGAGAACCGAACTCATGTAGAGAGCAACAGCATACCTCATCGTCATCGCCTTGCGGAGACTAGGGTTTGGTGCCGACATGTCCGGAGACCTACGCCGGCGAGGACTAGCGCATGATAAGCCCTACTGGCTAAATCCTAAGAAACTGAGTGACTCCGTGAATCATGCTGTCAGTTCTTGCGAGTGGCAAGGGCGACTCCTGTGAACATTAGGATTGCGCCTAAGACTGTGAGGACGGTCACACCCTCCCCGAGTAGCACGATTCCTCCGACTAGACTTACCAATGGAACTATGTAGAGCTGGATTGAGAGTCTCGACACCGATCGATTCCCGATGAGGAGGTAAAGGATTACGTTGGCAACTACGGTGCTCAGAAGTGCCAAGTAGATTACGGACAACCATGTAATCGTCGAGAGCTGTTGGATCTGAGCGATGAAATTCAGGCTGATAAGAGGGAGTGTGAAGACTGTGCCGATCAGGGCGACCCATATCGCGGTCGGGAGTGCTCCGTATGCTTTCACTAGTGGCTTTGAGCCGACCGCGAATACTGAGTACATGAAGGCTGAGAAAACAACTGCGAGCGGACCTGTTATTTCTTGAAAGTTCAATCCGGCGTTCAAAGACAGCACCACTGCTCCAGTCATGGCTGCTAGCAGGGCAAGTGTGAGTCTCTTGTCTATCTTCTCCTTAAGGAAAAGTCCCGAAAGGACCACGACGAAGATCGGTCCCAATGAGATGAGTAGACCTGCCAGACCAGCCGATACAATTGTCTCAGCATAGTTCAGCGACAAGTGATATCCAACGACACTCGCTAGGGACACGACTAGGATTCTAGGAATGTGATGCCTCTGGACTGGTTGCTTCGGTCTTCCGAAGAAAGGCGCGAGAGCTAGAAACCCCGCCGAAGCGATGAGCCAGCGTAGTACTGTCAGATTGACCGGGCTCAGTTGGAAATCGGCCGTTCTAATTGCGACGAAAGCCAATCCCCAAGTCACCCCCAAAATGACTACTAGAGCGTTGGTAAAGATTCGATTATCTCTGATAGATTTGTGCTCCATTTTTGTCTCGAGTCGAGTCTCCAGAGTCATAGGCGGTCGTCCCTTTCCCTGCTTACTCGTTGGTTGTGCTGGGTTGAACCTGGTTCTCTAGCGACAACAAGGCCTTCTTTCTCTTCAATCCCCACGCGTAACCGCGTAGACTCCCGTCTTTTCCAATCACCCTATGGCAGGGGATCACAATCGCAACAGGGTTGGTCGCGCAAGCTCTAGCTACTGCTCTCGCCGCTTCAGGCGTTCCTAAAGACTTGGCTATGTTGCTATAGGTGGCGGTTTGACCATAGGGAATTGACTGGATCTCTTTCCACACTCTCCACTGAAAGGCAGTAGCCTGCACGTCTAACGGTAGGTCTCGCGGAAATTCCTGGCCGTCGAAATAAGATAGGAGGGCTTCGGTCCATTTTTTCATGCCCTCATCGTCTCGATGGAGGTCAGCTGCATAGTAGTCTTCTTTGAGCGCTGCCTCGACCGCTTCGTCTGAGGCTCCCATGCAGACTGCGCACGCTCCCCGTTGGGTCGCCGCCAGAAGAACACGTCCTATGCGAGAATCAACTATTGTGTAATGAATGCGTAGTCCTTCTCCGCCTCGTCGAAATATTCCTGGGCTGACGCCGAAATGGGGAGGAGTCTTCTCATAGAGTCTGCTCTTGGAAGTGAAGCCAGCGTTGTAGAGCGAATTGGTCACCGTCTCTCCGTTCGTCAAAGAACGTTTCACTTTCTCGAGACGGCGTGCCTCGACATATTGACGGGGAGAAATACCTAGAATTCTCTTGAAGGTCCGCTGGAAATGGAAGGGGCTTAGACCTGCTTGACGGCTAAGATTCTCGAGTGTGAGTTTTTCATCGAGGTTGGCCTCGATGTACCTACAGATATTCTGGATTAGCTGGGCTCTGGTGGAGGGCGTCGCCTCTCGTGGCTCGCAACGTTTGCACGCTCGGAAGCCCGACCTTTCTGCCGCATCAGGTTGCGAGAAGAAAATGACTTGTTCCAAGTTCGGGTGTCGAGCAGGACATGACGGTTTGCAGTAGATTCCAGTGGAGCGGACGGCGAAGACGAAGAGTCCGTCCGAAGTCTCATCTCTCTCAACCACCGCTTTCCATTTTTCTACGTCCGTGGCAATGCTTCGCTGGTCTTTCTGCGTCTGCTGTAGGTCAGGGTTGTTCTGTTGAGCCGTCAGCATGAGGAGAGTGGTTGGCTGGATTGAATAAGTAGTTTGACTCCAAATCTTGCTCTCAAACTATAGGATCCCGAACTAAGCGAAAGTATCCTTAGAGGAAACTGTAGTATTCTAATCGTGCAAATTTAAGGCAATTGGAATTTTTTTCGAGCAGAATAGTAGGCGGCTCTTTTCTATCATGAACCTCGACAATGGCTCAAGAGAATGTCCCGAGATCCTGTCAAGTCATCGAGAAACCTATTGTTTGGGGGGATACTTCTCTTCGCCATTGTCGGTTTTGCTGCGATTTCTGCTACAGTTGTCAAGGTTTCGCTCTCAGCCGTAATTCTGGTCCTTGTCGCGTTCGCGGAAGCTGGATTGATAATTCTAGGACTCATCATGGTCCAGAACCGAGAGCAAGTCTCAGTCGGGAACCAAGAGAACATCTAGCCAAACTAGATGTTATGAACAAGTCGTGAGGGGTAAGACTTAACCCTCCGTTCCGACTAATTCTAGGCTGAGCGTATGAAGTATACCTGTCCCTATTGTGATTCAGCGTTTCTGCAGTTCATAGAGTCGGAGGAGCAACTGAGGGACCATATGTTGAAGGCTCATGGTCGAGAGCTGAGTTTCGCAGGCAAATCGTTGGGAGACATGCCTGTTCGGAGCGAAGAAGACAGGGAAAGATAGCCCGCTCAAGACTCGCTCCTCTAGAGAACATTTTTTTCGAATGACCGATCACCGATTACGGCATGGAATTTGCCAGAGTGGTTCGGAAGCGGCGAATGATCCGCGCGTTCAAACCCGTTCCAGTCCCAGAAACCAAGATACGCCGAGTACTAGAACTGGCTCAGCACTACCCCAGTGCAGGTTTCAGCCAAGGAGTAGCATTCATCCTCATCACCGAGCCTGAAAGGATCCGTAGACTTCGAGAGCTAAGCCGTCTACGGGGAGACGCACCGGCACTGGTTGTTCCCTGTGTAAGCGAGAGACTCTACCATGACAGATACCATGAGCCGGACAAGATCAGACAGGATGGGACCGAGATTGACTGGCCAGTGCCGTACTGGTATTTCGACGCAGGATGCGCTTCCCTCCTAGTCCTACTGGCCGCTGTCGACGAAGGATTGTCCGCGTACCTAGCGGGCGCTTTTCGGCCCGACCTTCTACGACAAGAGCTAGGGATTCCAGATCATTACGTCCCGGTCGGCATAATTTCCATCGGATATCCTGACTATGAGAGACACGTTCCGTCTCCTTCACTCAACCGCGGAAGACGCCCCACAAGCGAAGTTGTCCATTCTCAACACTGGTGACCACAAACATCGAGAAGCCTTAATTCAACCACGGAACTAGACAGAGCTTGGTCGTCCTAGTGCAGGAAGCGCTTGTAAAGACACGAGACCAGATCGTTCTCGACCCCGATGATCTTCCCGGTTCATGGTACAACGTCCTCGCTGATCTGCCAGGCGAGTTTCCGAAACCAAAGGATCCGGAAGAGGGTCCGTCTAGACTCGAATATCTTTCAAAGGTTCTCCTGAAACATTGTCTCCAGCAGGAGGTTTCTACAGAGAGATGGATTCCCATCCCAAATCCGATACAGGACCTCTATCGTCAAGCGGGTCGGCCGCGACCTCTATACCGGGCGCGACGTCTCGAACGTTTCCTTGGGACCCCTGCGAAGCTCTACTACAAGCGAGAAGACCTTTCACCCACGGGGTCTCACAAGGTCAACACGGCGCTTGCACAAGCCTACTATGCGGTAGAGGAAGGTTGTGCTGGCGTTTCAACGGAGACAGGAGCCGGTCAATGGGGTACAGCGCTAGCCTACGCGGCAAGTCTCCAAGGTCTAAAGTGTGTCATTTTCTGGGTGAGGTCAGTCTACGATTGGAAGCCGGACCGTCGAGCGCTAATGCAACTCTACGGAGGCAAGGTCTTCCCGTCTCCGAGCCATGAGACGTCTGTCGGGCGGGAAATCCTCCAGAAGAATCCTGACCATGTTGGAAGCCTAGGAATCGCTGTCTCCGAGGGATTGGAATATGCTGAGAAGCACCCCGGCTATGCTTATTGTCTCGGGAGCGTCCTGAATCATGTTCTGATTCATCAGTCAATTATCGGCCTAGAGACGATGAAACAGTTCGACCTCATCGACGAGAAGCCTGACGTGATGATTGGTTGTCTGGGTGGCGGAAGCAACTTCGGAGGGTTCATTCTGCCCTTCGCGGGAGAGGTTGTCAGGGGGAAGAGAGAGTGCAGATTCCTTGCAGCCCAATCCGCGTCCGCGCCCAACCTTTCCAAGGGTGAGTACAGGTACGATTTTGGAGATCATGCAGAGAAGACGCCTCTGTTGAAGATGTACACTCTTGGGCATCAGTCTGACATGTCTCCTATCAAAGCGGATGGTCTGCGATATCACGCGGCGGCACCTTTCATCAGCTATCTAAAGCATCTCGGACATATCGAATCAACCGCCTATCCACCAGATGAACAAGCGGTTTTCGAAGCGGCTAGGACCTTTGTCCAGGTCGAAGGCTTTCTGCCCGCCCCAGAGTCTGCCTATGCGATCCGGGCTGCGATTGACGAGGCTCTGGAGTGTAAGCGCAAGAATCTGTCGGAGGTAATCGCCTTCAACATTTCAGGACACGGATTCTTGGATCTCGCTGCTTACCAGGAGAAACTAAAATTCTGACTTTCCTGATCTCACTCGATCTCAAGCGTTGCGGTGGTGCGGGGGTGGGATTTGAGCACCAGTTTACCGGTACAATAAGAGGGGTCTGTGAAATCCGTTCTAGTCCGAAGTTTGGAGAAGTTGGGAAATGACTAAAGTGTTTGTGTTTACTTAACACCCGCTTGCAATCACGTTCTTAATATTCCAGTTAAGCGCTGGCCACCCACATGTTTCCGCGAAAGCTGAGTCTCACCAAGTCAAGCATGATAATCTTGGTGACTCTGGTCCTTGTCACTCCCTTTGCTATCGTCCGACCAGTTGTAGGCGAAAGAGCGGTGGGGCTTACCTGGAACCGGACCTACTCGACCGACTGGTATTCGGTCGCACGCTCTGTAGCTCAGACCAAGGATGGTGGATTCATTATAACAGGCCAGGGCCTCGGCCATGGTCTCTGGGTCATGAAAGCGAACGCCGCCGGTGGACCTGTGTGGCAAAGAACGTACACCTTGGCGCCCCCGTTTTATGACGAATATGGTGACTGGGTGACGCTCACTATCGATGGCGGATATGCCGTCTCGGGCAAAGCAGTGTGTCAACACCAGGCTCGGGCCCGACTTATTCCTACGGTTGGCTTCTGAAGCTGGACGCAGGAGGCAATGTTGAGTGGAGCAAAACCTATGGCGAACCATGCGCCCCCTACGGCGGACCTGAGAGCATGTTCCGTTCTGCTGTACAAACATCTGATGGAGGCTATGCTGTAGCGGGACTCGACTGTTTCGGGCCGCCTTTCCACTTTAACGGACACGACATCTCTCTCGACAATGGATGGGTGTTGAGGTTGGACCCAGATGGCAACATAGTTTGGCAAGAGAAATTTGTAAACGAGACTGTTTATTCAGTAGACGTGACTCGCGACAAAGGAATCATAGTAGCCGGGTCAGTACTGCTATCCGGGACGGCTAGCGCAGAGCCCACAATCGATCCTTGGTTACTGAAGCTTGATCCAAACGGGAACTCTGAATGGCAGCGGACCTACGATTTCACATCCAATTATACTCCTCCCTGTTGCGGTCTCGGCGCATTGGTCCAAGTTGCACATTCTGCCCACCAGACCCCCGACGGAGGATACATCGCAGTAGGGGAGAGGGAAATCGAAGGGCCTGACGGGGGCGCGAAGTCTTCTAGCACACTCATCTTCAAAATAGACCCTGATGGCAATATTCTCTGGCAGAGGTCTTACGGTGGATACCTTGGATATACAACACCGTATTCAGCTCAGCAGACCTCTGACGACGGCTTCATTATCGCAGGTGGATCATCTGCTCTTGTGGGGCCCACCGGTCCCTGGATCCTCAAACTAGATGCTGAAGGAAACCCTGTCTGGCAGAAAATTTATGGTGGCGGTCAGTCAGATTTTTACCAAGCTCAAGAAACCGCCGATGGCGGTATAATCGCGGTAGGCAAGTTAGACACCTCCACAATCACTTGTTGTACGATTTCAGCCTGGGCTACGAAGCTTGACTCTAATGGAAATGTTCATAGATGCCCTGTCGGAGTCCCGTCCAACGCCTCGCTGACAGATACCTTCGCCGTGGTTGCCAACACGACTGTGACAGCTGTCTATATTGACTCCACAGTCACATCGACCCTCGTAACTGTCACAACATCTTCCTTCCCTATTCAGAATCAATGCAACATGATGAACACGGCATAGGATTTCCGACCAGCCCATTTCCTTTGAAATGTGACCTACCGGACTGCAAGACGGGATTCTTGGCTCTGGTTTGGCGGACTTTCACTGTTGAGTACCGGTATTCTGGTGCGGGGGGTGGGATTCGAACCCACGAAGGCCTACGCCACAGGATTTCTCCTGCGAGCCGGATCTTAAGTCAAGCCCCGTTCGATCCCGCGAACGGTCCTGCCCCTTTGACCTGAATCCCGCCACGATAGGACCGGGACCCATGCATGGTCTCGGGAACCCCCGCATCGAACGTCCCCTTGTCGTCTAGGGTCTTAAAACTAAGAAGTATTTTCTTCAGCAAGAAGCAAGGATAGCTGAGAGTTGTAGCTTCCCCGGCTATCTGAGACGAGGGGATTAGTCCTTCGTATTTTCTTGAACCAGGCGAGAACGTTTCGGGTAACGTTTCGAATTAGAGGGAGCTGTTCGCGGCTACTCATTGACTTAGGCTCTTGACCTCTGCCGAATCAGCCGCCATTGCACCTGGGGAGGAAAGGGTTGCGACTGGAGTCGAGGGCTTCGACAATCTCATCGAAGGGGGCTTTCCCCGAGGGGACCTCATCCTACTCGTGGGTCACCCAGGCTCGGGTAAGACAATACTCTCGTCCCAGTTTCTCCATCACGGAGCCTCGAGACAGCAAGAGCCAGGCATCTATGTCTCGTTCGCAGAAAACCGAGAAGCCTTCCTACGCAACATGAAGCGTTCAAAGATGGATTTCGAGAAGCTGGAAAAGCAGAACCTCTTCAGATTCTTGGATTTCGTTACCGTGAAAGAGGGAGCGATTGATGAAGCTCTCAACACCGTAATGGCAGAGATCGACTCTCTGAAAGCAAAACGTCTCGTCATCGACTCATTCTCTGCGATGTCTCAGGCGTTTTCTCAGAAGATAGATGCTCGAATCGTATTGCACACGGTTCTGGGGAGGATGACTCGGTTGAGCGGAGTAACTACCATACTCATCGCTAAAAACCTCTTGGATCGGACGCGCTCGGAGGGGGAATGGAGGAGTTTGTCTCCGATGCAGTTGTGATTCTGACTCATGCTCTCGAGAGAGGTTATCTCATTCGGAACCTTGACATTGTAAAGATGCGGGGGACCAGAACAAATCGGGCCCGTATGAAGTATGACATTGCAGATGATGGAATAGTCGTCTATCCTCCGTTAACACCCTACGCCACGGAAAAAGTGTACACTGAAAGAGTAAGCACCGGCATTGATGGTTTGGATAGAATGCTTAGCGGAGGAGTCTACAAAGGCTCAACAATGCTCGTTATGGGAGAGTCCGGAACTGGGAAGACCACTAGTGCCCTCCAGTTCTTGGTCCGAGGCGCCACGAGTAACGACAAGGTGCTATTCGTATCGTATGAGGAGTCGCCCGAGGAACTCATACGGCTCGGCCGCTCTTTCGGATGGAAACTCGAAGAACTCATTGAGAAACGCCTCGCCCGGTTTGCCTGCTACTTCCCTGATCCCGGCAGCATCCAACGAGTGTTTTCCGAGACTAGAAGAATAATCGAGGAGTACCGGCCCTCGAGATTGATCGTTGATGGTCTAACAAGCCTAGAGAGGGTAATGGACGAGGATGAGTTCTTCCAGGTGATTAGACGTCTGACAACTCTCGGTAAGTCGACAGGAATAACCTGTCTAGCAACCGCTCGCACTAGCGAGGGAGCCCTTCCTTCAGACTTCTGGGTATCATCCCTGGCAGATGTGATCCTGTCCCTGAGGCAGATTGAATCACAGAGCGCCCTGAGACGCGCTCTCGTAATATTCAAGGCCCGAGGGTCAGCAATTGATCCCAGCATTAGAGAATTCGAGATCAGCCAAAGAGGCGTGGTGGTAGAAGACAAGTTCACCGATCTAGATCAGATACTTGGTGGCTCGGCGAGAAAATCTGCAAGGGTTGAAGGCTGGAGCGACGCCTTCGCAGGCAAGCCAAAATCGAAAACTGGAACACCTGGTTGAGCGTAATGGTTTGCAATGAAACAAAACTCCACGCGAGAGAGTTGATCTGACCGAACTTTGATGGTTTCAAAGACGCAGAAGCTGGGCATTGTCAGCATTCCTGTCTTGGCGACACTCGCTGCCACGTTCGGTGTTTTCGGCATTGCCGCAGGACTAATATTCGAATCTGTGCTACTGGAAACCATACTGAACATTGGAGTGATTCTGTCAGTCTCAGTAGTCGTCGCGAGAATTTCGGCCAAGAGCTTTCTTCAGACCGGTTCCACCAACGTTCTGCTCCTAGGTCTCGCAGTATTCGAGTTCGGATTCTCGGCGACGCTCGGAGGATTCGTCAGCAGCATTAGCGTTTCCGAGGGCATTGCGATGTACGAGATGGGAGCGTTGACGTCCGCGGGTCTCCACTTTGCGAGTGGAGTCTTAACCTATCGTGGGAGTCCACAGAGAACAACTCGGCTCGGTCTCAGGGTTGGAATCTCATACGTGGCTACCATGATCTTCGTCTCGATCCTATCCATTCTCGCGCTCGGGATACCAAGCATATCCCTTCTTGCCCAGACAGGCTCGATTCCCCAACGAACAGTGCTCTCTTTGACTGTCATCATGCTGTTAGCGTCTGCTTTCTTCTTCTCACGGGTCTATTCTCGTTCTCACAGTCCGATCGTATACTGGTACAGTCTCGGACTCGCCACAACGTCTTTCTCATTCCTCGCATTCTTTCTCACGCGGACCAACGGAGACTTGGCCACGTGGACGGGCATAGGTGGACTCTGTCTTGGAAGTGTCTATTTTCTATTGTCAGTTTTGGCGGCTCCAAAGGCGCTGGGCGCAAGGAAACCCATGCAACGAGTTGGGTGAGAGTTATGGTATCAAGTCTGAACGCGCAGGTTCTGGAGTGTGTTGATGCGGGTATGGATTCTATCGGTGGCACATCCAAGCGCATTGTCTACTGGTATCTGGCTCAGAAGCGCAGTATTACTAGGGATGGCATCGTCGACGATCCTAACGCGTTCGTCGACGCCCTCAAGACTCTGTTCGGTCAGGGTGCAGGAATACTGGAAAGAACCATCATAAGGCAACTTCGACAAACGTTCAACGTCACTTTCGGCGAGAATCTTACTGAAGTCCTAGCCTTGATCAGACGGAAGGATTCGCCCATAGGCACAAGCGGCAATCTTCGAACCGGTTCAGCTAGGTTAGGCCTAGAAGACTAGCGTATCCATTCGCTATCCGGCTCGAGACAAATTAGATGGGGAAGGTCCGGTTTGGTCTGAGGGGTAACGGCTCGATCCTCAGTTTCCTAGTATTTTCTTAAACCGTGAGAAGATGTTTCGGGTTACATTCTAACTTAGAGCGAGACCGGGTCCATCACACACTGACTACATTCTTGGCAAATGGGGAGGCTGATTGATAGTGAGGAGTGCGACGATAGCCCGACAGGAGCCGTAGTCGCGGTGTAACCAGAGGGAGCTTGTTTAGGGGGATCTAATTCTTGGACAGAGCGGAATTCGACTCGGTTATTCAGGTCTCGCTCTCGAACACGCTGAGGAACTTGGGAGAGGATTGTCTACCATCCGTCCAATCCCTCCTAGGCGGAGAACGAGGACCAGTGGAGAGTCTGGTCGCACATCTGGAAGATATCGATGCGGTTCTGGACGAGTTGTTCGGCAAGTTTTCCAGGATCATCAAGCATGTTACGATTCTCCAGGCCAGTTCGCGGTTGAAGCTGGACCCGCCTAGTCTTGGAAGCAGCCTGTTCTGGATGGTGGAAGAACTCCGTTCGGCTCTGTGGAAGGGACAGTCGTAAGATGCGGACTCCCAATGTCACGCTGATCCATGAGACTGTCTCTCTCTGTTTCGACCAAGTTTTGACCACTATGGGAGAGATAACGAAGCGTATGACCTATGACTTTCTGAAAAGGAAGGGCGTCGGCCGGGAGGATCTGTTGAGCAGGTTCGAGGAAGTGGAGAATCTTCTTGTCTCACTGTATGGTCAAGGCGGGCGTTCAGTTATAATTGGAACTCTAGCTAAGCTCTGTGAGGAATATTCTATCCCTCTCAACTTGGCCTATTCTGACTCTCTGAGCAACCGGATGGCCCAGCTGACCGAGAATATCCTGATGCAGAAACTGATCCCAAAACATTTCCGGAAAGACGTCGACACCAGGGCGTTCGAGGACAAGACCGGTTCTTATGCGGGCTGGACGGACTAGAAGGCTGATGTTCTCGAGACTCTTCTCTCGATGATAATTCCGGTCAGAACAGTGCATAACTGGAATCGGCTAAGCAATTGCTCCTCGTGACGATTTTCTATAGGC
>Ga0209807_1000485_pt1 | contig 18232 bp, 16 predicted proteins | sample GraSoiAngelo_154_FD_186168 | JGI IMG/M metagenome (GOLD analysis project Ga0209807, IMG submission 186168) | Grasslands soil microbial communities from the Angelo Coastal Reserve, California, USA - 14_1009_13_20cm (SPAdes) (version 2) | ecosystem: Environmental > Terrestrial > Soil > Grasslands ... | reverse complement strand
CACGCCGGGCGTGCTCGCGTACCTCGACGAGCAGGGCGTGCTCCACGAGTCCGGTGGGAAGTACCACTGGTCCGATCAGGCCTTTCCCGCGGAGACGACGTCGCTGCGCACCGCGACGAACGACAACGTCGTCATCGTCGACACGACCGGGCCGGCGCCGCGCACCGTCGGATCCGAACATCACGACGGCAAGGCACGGGTGATCGGGGAGATCGACCGGTTCGCCGCGCAGGTCCTGCTGCACGAGCAGGCGATCTACCTCCACGAGTCGAAGCAGTTCCAGGTGGAGCGGCTCGACTGGGACAACGCCAAGGCGTACGTGCGCGAGGTGAAGGTCGACTACTACACGCAGGCGGAGCTGGCTGTGCGCATCCGCGTCATCGACGAGTTCGACCGGCGCTCGACGCAACGAGGCTTCGACCTCGCGCACGGCGAAGTTCTCGTCTCAACGCTCACCACGATCTACAAGAAGCTCACGATGTACACGCACGAGAACGTCGGCTGGGGCAAGATTCATCTCCCCGAGCAGGAGCTGCAGACGACGTCGTTCTGGTGCTCGCTGCCCGAGCGCGCGGTCGCGGGCTGGCCGAAGGAACGTGTCGAGGTCGCGCTCGCCGGCCTCGGGAATCTGCTGCACGGTCTCGCGCCACTTCTGCTCATGTGCGCCCCGCACGATCTCGGGCTCGCCGTGGAGGTGCGCTCGCCGCATACCGAGCGGCCCACGATCTACCTCTTCGACATGACCCCCGGAGGGATCGGCTTCAGCGAGCGACTCTTCAAATCGACAGACGTCCTGCTCGACCGCGCCCGAGAGCACCTCGATTCCTGTGGATGCGGAACCGGCTGCCCGTCCTGCGTCGGTCCGGCCTACGCCCTTGGCACCGAGGTGCGCGAAGCCGTCGCGGATCTCCTCTCCCTCCACTCATGAACGATCTGCGAGCCCGAATCGCCCAGATCGTCGAACGCGATCGCGCTCAGCACGAACGAAGCCCTGGGGAGAACGGCGGCACTGGCCGAAACCCTCTTTACGCGGCGGCAGCTTCGCTCGGGGTGCCGACCGAAACCCTCTCTACGCGACAAGGACCCCCCGGCCTTACGGCCGGCGCCCCATCGCGCGGGGGCCCTCGGTCGGCACCCCTCGCTGAATTAGGTCCTCGTTTCGAAGTGCGCGAGCGGCGGATCGCACTCGACGAACTCGGACTCGAGATCGTCGGGAGGGGAGCGTGCGATCCGCTGCTCATCGCACACCTCGGTTTGAAAGGCGCATCACCGGACCGATGGCAGGACGTGCTGTTCCTTGACACTGAAACAACTGGGCTCTCGGGCGGGACCGGCACGTACATCTTTCTCATTGGCGTCGCTCACTTCGCTGACAAGGAGCTGATCCTGCGGCAGCACATGCTTCTTGACCTCGGTGCGGAGCGAGAATTCATCGAACAGCTCAAAGGCGAGATCGAACCGTTTCGCGCGTGCGCGTCGTACAACGGCAAGGCCTTCGACCTGCCGATCATCCGGACCCGATTCGTGATGGCCATTCGCAGCGAGGTCACGGTCGACGACTCTCACCTCGACCTCCTCCATCCAGCGCGGCGGCTCTGGCGTGACCGATTCGGTTCCACGACGCTGAAGCAGCTGGAGGAGAGCGTTCTCGACGACGGTCGTACCGCGGACATACCCGGCTGGCTCATTCCCGATGCGTACTTCCATTACCTGCGCAAGCGCGATCCGGCGATCATCGCTCCCGTCCTCGAGCACAACGCGCGCGACGTGATCTCGCTCGTGCGGATCACGGACCGTGTGGCGCGGGCGGTCGCGGCCGCGCGAGGCGGTCGCGCGCCCGATCACGCCCCTGCGGCATTCGCTCTCGCGCGCGGCTTCGAGCGCACGGGCGAGATCGACGCCGCGTTCGCGTGCTACGAGAGCGCGTACTACGACGGCGACAACGCGCTCCGCACGAAGCTCGCGCTCTCGTACGCGCGTCACCTCGAGCGTCGCGGAGACCTCGAGCGTGCACTCCAAATGATCGAAACGCTGGTCGAGCTCGGACTCGGCTCGGAACGCTGGCGCGAGCAAGCCGAGAGCCGAATACGCAGACTTACCAAGAAGAAATGGCGAAAGGCGCTCCCGACGGCAAGCTGACGATCCGGCCGCTCACGCCCGCGCACGTCGATGACCTCAAGGTGGTGACGGCCGGGACCTGGGGCGCTTCGTGCTGGTGCCTCTTCCCGCGCTACACCGCCGCACAGCAGCGCGAGCGCGGCCTCGACAAGGGCGGCGATGTTGTCCGACGCGCCGAGGTCGCGCGTCTCGCTCGGCGTCGGAACGCCCCCGGCTTGATCGCGTATCGCGGGGAGGAGCCGGTCGGGTGGATCGCGATCGGTCCGCGGTCGGATCTGTCGCGCATCGACCGCTCACGCGCAACACCGGCCGTCGACGAGCTGGCCGTCTGGGTCATCCCCTGCATCACCGTCCGCCGCGGCCGCCGCGGCCAAGGTCTCGCCGTCGCGATGATCAAAGCCGCGGTCGACTACGCCGCGAAGCTTGGCGCGCCGGCAGTCGAGGCGTACCCGCGCGCGGACAACAAACGGCTGAACGACGACTTCGTGTTCTTCGGCACCGAGTCGTTGTTCCGGAAGGCCGGATTCCGGCAGGTGCGCGGCGTGATCGCGGGCTTGCCCAAAAGTTGGACGCCGCGCGTGACGATGCGGCAGGCGGTCCCGAAGCGCTTGGCCAGAACGAGATGACCGGTACGGCGCATCATCCCGCCGTGAGCTCGGCGGTCGAAGAGAGCATTCGGCGTTACGGCGAGACGGAACCGCGCATCCACGCCTTCGTTCGGTACGACGCGGAGCCGTCGCTCCTGATGGACGCGGCGCTCGAAGCGACCGCGGCGACGGGTGCCCTCGTGCGGACCCCGATCGCCGTGAAGGACATCTTCGACACCGCGGGCTCGCCGACCGAGCGCGGCAGCGCGCTCTACGCGGGTCGTATCGCCGAGAGCGACGCAGACGTCGTGCGCAATCTGCGCGCCGCCGGCGCGATCATCGTCGGAAAGACGGTCACCGCCGAGTTGGCGATGGCCCATCCGGGACCGACCAGAAATCCGTGGGATCTCTCCCGCACGTCAGGCGGATCGTCGATGGGATCCGCGGCCGCCGTAGCCGCGGGCGTCGTTCCCTTGGCGATCGGCAGCCAAACGAATGGATCGGTGATCCGGCCCGCTGCGTTCTGCGGCATCGTTGGTTTCAAGCCGAGCTTCGGGCGGCTCTCGCGCGAGGGCATGTTCGTCACCTCAGACACGCTCGACCAGGTCGGCGGATTCGCGCGCTCGGTCCAGAAGGTCGCCGCACTCGTCGCGGCCATGGCGGGCGAGCCGATCGCGCGGTGGTGGTCCGACGACCGAACTCCACCGAAGCTCGCGGCCCTCCGGACCGGCGAATGGGAGCATGCCGACGTCCCCGCACAGGAACGGTTCCAGGCCGATGTCGATCGGCTCGCGGCGGCCGGCGGTCCGATCGCGTGGCCGAACCCGCCCGACGGACTGGATGATGCGCAACGCGTCCTGCAAACGATCATGTACTACGAGGAAGCGCGCGCCATGGAGAGCGATCTGCGCGGCCGCGAGATGCTCGTGAGCGAGATCGCGCGGAGGCATCTCGCCGAGGGCGCCGCGATCTCCGAGGAAACCTACCGCGACGCGGTCCGAGCTCGCGCGCGCTTGGCTGAGGCGTTCGCGTCGTGGGCGACGCCATACGACGCCGTCCTCACTCCGGCCGCGGTCGGCGAGGCGCCCACGCCGGAGACAACGGGGGACCCGCGGTTCTGCACGCGGTGGTCGCTCATCGGCGCGCCGGCGATCGTGATCCCGAGCGGGCTCGGGCCGAACCGGTTGCCGCTCGGGCTGCAGCTCGTCGCCGCGCCGGGCGATGATCGGCGCCTCATCGCGGCGGCGGCCTGGTGCGAAGCCCGGCTGCCGTGGATCGGCGCCCCGCCGCTCTAGCCCCGGCGCTCGACACCAGGTCCCTCGCGGCGTTGTGTAGCGCTGATCAGCGGAACGAATACACGTCGACCGTTATCGAGCGCTCATCCCGCGAGAACTGCGCGAGAACGGTGGTCCCGTCGACATCCTTCGTCCGCAGGTAGTGCGAAAAGTCCGGAGCGGTCGCGTTCTCGTCAGAGATCGACAAACGGCCATACGCACGTCTGTAGTCGTCCGGAGTGTCGCCTAACCCAAAGCCTTCAGTCGTCCTCGCCGGGGAGGGCGAACGCACTCGGATCTCAAACAGGACAGAGGGTGATGCGGACTCGACGGATAGGCCAAGCGTCAGCCCGCTGTTGTACTGCCACTCGGGATTCCCAGCCGGTTGTGCCCATGTTCGGACTGCGGGTTCACCAAGGACCGAGACGATTTGCTGTTCGGTCATCCCCAGCGTCACGCCGGCGAAGGATCGGCTGAGCACGAGCGGCGCGGGAGAAGTCGCCGTCGCTGTGGCGCTCTGCGTCACTGAAGCGGCCGCAGTGGAACGGCTGGGCGGTGGCGGAGCGGACCCGGTGCGGGCCGGTTCGGGCTGAAGGCTGCCGCACGCCGAAGCCGCGCAACTGAGCAGGAGCGCGATCAAAGCGCTGCGCCGAGGCGGTCTCACAAAAGATTCTTCACGCTGAGATCGCGAACTAGGAATACTCCCGTTCCGAGTCGCGACCGGTTTCGCCGCCCGCGGCGAGCGCGAATGCCATGTCGACCGCTTGCTGCGGCGTCTGCGCGTAGTGGAGCTCCGCGATCTTCGCCTCCTCGAGGTGCTTGCCGCCGTAAGCGACCTCGCGGATGCGCGACGACCACCCGCCGCTGCCTTCGAGGATGACCGTCGGCTTGATCTCGTACGCGACCGTGAGCTCGTTGAGCGTGCCGATCCCGCCCGAGATCATGATCACCGCGTCGGCCGCGCGGACGGTGAGCGTGTTCCGCATCCATCCCATCCCCGTCGTGATCGCGACGTCCACGAAGTCGTTGGCGTCGCGCTTGTCGAACCCAGGCAGGATCCCGATCACGAGCCCGCCGGCCTGCTTCGCGCCGCGGCTCACTGCCTCCATGACCCCGGACAGGCCGCCGGTGACGACGATGCCATTGCGCTCGGCGACGAGGCGCCCGACCTCCTCGGCCATCCGGAGCGCCGTTTCCGGAACCGGGTCGCGCGGATCCTTCGCGCTCTTGCCGATGATCGTGATGAGGGTGGGGCGCGTCACGGCGCGGTGAGCATAGGTTCGCGATCGAGCAGCGCGCGCATCGCCGCAGGCCAGCCGAACCAGTGGCGGGCGGCGACCGCGCCCGTGGCCTCGTCGTACGCCTCGGCGAGAAGACCGTCCCACGTCTCGACGGCCGCGAGCCGCTCGCGAGCTCGGCCTTCCCGATCACGGTCAGCCGTCACGCGTGCGACCACGATCTCCTGTATGTCACCGAGCGTCCACGGACGTGGCGTGTGCAGCGACCCAAGGCCGCCGAACCTGCCCGGGAAATATCCCTCGTTCGCGTTGCTCCAAGCGAAAGCGATCGTCTCCCGCCAGAGGGGATCGCTCGCGGCGCAGAACCCCCACCCCGGCGCGAAGACCGTGGGGAGATCGTTCGCATCGTGATAGTGGCGCGCGCCCTCGCCTCGAGGGCCGGTCACGGCGTACGCGAATCGCCCTTCGACCGCGAAGTGTTCGAGCGTCGCGGCGCGGATCTCCTCGGCCGCCGGATGCTCGAACGCACGGAGGACATGCCAGAGCAGCACGTGGCTCGAGAAGTGATACGGCTGCCGCAAAGGGTCGTCCGCCGGCGTCTCGGCGGTCGGCACCAGGCCGAAGGGCGACCGGCGCCGCAGCAGCCAGTCCAGCGTCGCGCGGCACGCGTCGCCGTAGCGCTCGCGCATATCCCTCTCACTGGTCAATCGAGCCTGGTCCGCGACGAGCAGCAGCGGGTAAAGCTGCTGGTCGAGCTGGAACGCGACGTCCTTGGCTTGACCCGAAGCGAGTGAGGCCCGGGGCCACGCGCCGTCGGGCCGCTCCGCGACGTCGAAGAGCCAGGCGATGAAACCGTCCACCGCCGCGCGAATGCGGGAGTCCTTCGGCCCGGCTGAGAGAAGCGCGCGGCAGATGTAGTACGCATCGCGCGTCCAGACCAGCGGCAGTATCTCGTGATCGGTGATGATCGCGACCACGTTCTCGCTGGTGCGCGACGCCGCGCAGTCGAGAGCGTACGCGACACCGCGACGGATCTCGTGGGCCTGGCCGTTGTCCAGACCGAGGCCCGTCCACATCGCCCGTCGCGCGCGCATCTCGTCGGCGACGAGACGAGCTCCATCTCGCGAAATGGCGCGCGCCTCCGCGATCGCCGCCTGGAGATCGCGGCCGAGCGCGACGGCGAGGACGAGCTCCGCCGTAGCGCCTGCGCCGATCTCAACCGGCCCAGGCAAGACCACGGCGACAGCGGCGTCGAGCGCGCGGTCGTCGATCCATAGCACCGGGCCATCGCGGCCCTCTCTGGGCGCCACCGGCGGATGCGGGATGGTCCCCCCTTCGGTGATCTGGGTGTAGTCGGCCCGGCCGAGGCGCGGTCGCCCGCTCCACCGCGGTGCGACTGCGCGCGCCTTTTCACCTGCCGTCATGCGGATGAGCTGCGCGAGGCCGGCCCGGCCGGTCGGCGCGACCGTCCAGACTTCGAGTCGTCCGCTGTCGTCCTCGTGTACCCCATGTGGAACGGAGTCCTCATCGAGATAGGCGTCGGCTGCGACATCGAGGAGCGTTAGCCCGAAAGACGGACGATCGGCCGCGGCCAGCGCCGCGCGGTGCTGCCGCACCGCGTCCTCGTCCCCGCGCAACGATTCGGGGAAAGGCTCGGTAGCGGTGAGCCAGAGGCGCCCGATGACCGGGTGGGCCATGCCCAGCGAGAGCAACCGTCCGTTCGGCGCGAGCGCTCCGGAGACGATGCCGTTGCCGACGTCGAGCGGCTTGTAGCTCTCGCGGCGGTCGAGCCTCGTGGGGCTCAGCGCTGGATCGCTGAGCCTGTGCTGGCGTCCATCCATCGGAGGGTCGCCTCGTCGAAGTGCAGGTTGATGGCCTGGTCCGGCCGGACGGCGACGTCGATCGGCGCCTGCACTTTCACCGCTGTCTTTCCGACCAGGACCGTCACAAGCGCGTGCGATCCGAGCGGCTCGACCACCATCACGCGCGCCGGGATCCCCTCGCCGACGATCGTGATGTGCTCGGCGCGAACTCCAAGCACCATCTCGCGCCCCTGCAAATCGCCGCGCATCCGGGTGATCGGAACGGCGAAGCCATCACCCGTGAACGAGCCATCGCGAATGGCGCCGCGCAGGAAGTTCATCGGTGGCGAGCCGATGAAACCGCCGACGAACTGCGTCGCCGGGTTGTCGTAGATCTCCATCGGCGCGCCGAGCTGCTCGATCGCGCCCTCGCGCATGACCGCGATGCGATCACCCATGCTCATCGCCTCGACCTGGTCGTGCGTGACGTAGATGGTCGTGCGCTTCACCTCCTTGTGCAGACGCTTGAGGTCAGCGCGCGCCTGCAGGCGCAGCAGCGCGTCCAGGTTCGAGAGCGGCTCGTCCATGAGAAGGACCGGCGCGTCCATGACGAGCGCTCGCGCGACGGCGACGCGCTGCCGCTGACCGCCGGAGAGCTGGGCCGGGTAGCGGTCGAGGAATGGGACGAGCCCGAGGAGCTCCGCGCCCTCGCGGACTCGTCTCTCGATCTCGGGCTTGGGGCGTCGCTTCATCCGGAGGCCGAAGCCGATGTTGCTGCCGACCGTCATGTGGGGGAACACCGCGTAGCTCTGGAACACCATCGCGATGTTCCGGTCCCGCGGTGCGAGGTCGGTGACGTCGCGCTCGCCGATGCGGATGCGTCCGCTGTTCACCTGCTCGAGGCCGGCGACGCATCGGAGCAGAGTCGTCTTGCCGCACCCGGATGGACCCAGCAGGACCATGAACTCGCCGTCGCGGATGTCGAGCGCGATGTCCTTGAGCGCCGGGGTCTTGCCGAAGATCTTGCTGACTGCGTCGATGGCGATGCTCGACATCAGCGGGACCCCCAGAGGTTCATCAAATATTTGCGGATCAGGAAGATGAACACGATCGCCGGAAGGACCATGAAGAGTCCGCCCGCGAACTTGAACGCGAGGGGCGACGTCGAGAGTGATGCGAGCACCTGAGCCGGGAGCGTGCGCGTCCGGAGCGTGAGGATCGTTGCGGCGAACACCTCGTTCCACGAGATCACGAACGTGAAGATCGCCGCGGCCGCGAGGCCCGGCAGCGCGAGCGGCAGCACGATGCGGAGGAACGCGCCCCAGCGGCTGCACCCGAGCGTCTGCGCTGCCTCTTCTAGCTCGTGCGACACGGCGACGAACACGCCGCCGGTAACGAGGACGATGAAGGGCAGCGCCATGGCGGTGTGCACAAGCGCCACCGAGATGAGGTTGTCGTAGAGGCCGAGCTGGAGGAACGTGACGGCGAGGGGGATCGAGAGGATCGCGATCGGGAACATCTTCGTCATCAGCACGACCACCTGGAAGGCCTCTCGCCCGCGGAACCGGAAGCGTGCCAGGGCGTAGCCCGCGGGAGCGCCGAGCACGAGGCCGAACACGATCGTGAAGAGGGCGACCACGAGGGAGTTGAGCACCGACGGGATGACGCCGCGCGCCTCGACGAAGAATTGCATCGTGTCGGTCGAGAGCGAGGTGGGCACGAGCGGCTTGGGGTAGTCGAAGATCTTGGCCTGCGGTGTGAAGGCCGAGACGGCGATCAGGTAGAACGGCACCAGCACCCAGATCGCGAGGAAGATCGCGCCCGCGTAGAGAACGCTTCTGTCGAGAACGCGCGCGTTCATCGTTGCACCTCGGCCTCGCGAAGCCCGAGCACGCGCAAGTACACGATGATCGCGACGACCGTCAGCCCGAGGACGACCACGGCGTACGCCGCGGCGACGTGCTCGTTGCGATTCGTCGCGTACCACGTGTACGCCTCACCGGCGAGGACCGGCATGTTGCGGCCGGCGAGCGCGAACACCACGGCGAACGTCTGAAAGGCGAAGATCGTGCGGATGATGAGCGCCGACTGGAGGCTCGGCCGCAGCAACGGGAGCACGACGTGCACCGTGCGCCGCAGCCGATTCGCGCCGAACAGGTCGGCGGCCTCGAAAAAGTCACGCGGGATGAGCTGCAGGCCGGCGATGAGGATGACCAGCACCAGAGCCGTCGCGCGCCAGGACTCGGCGATGACGATCGCGCTCAGGATGCCCGCGAAGTTGTCGAACGAGAGCCAGAGCACGGGCTGGTCGATCACGCCGGCGTTCTGGAGCGTGCTGTTCAGATAGCCCCGCTCGGTGAAGACCGCGAGCCAGAGGATGCCCGCGGCCAGGTCCGAGATCGCGAGAGGGATCGCGTAGATGTAGAGAAAGATCCCGTGGCCGCGGAAGCGCGAGTTGATGAGGAGCGCCATCACCAATGCCAGCACGATCTGGAGTGGCACGATGAGGATGAGGAGTAGCAGCGTGTTTCGCCACGCGTCGCTGAAGTTCACGTCGGCGAACATGCGCTGGAAGTTGTCGAGACTCAGGCCGCCGCTCTCCGCCATCACCGAGAGGAGCAGCGCCTGCACCATCGGGATGACGATCAACAGCGTGAGGAACGCGATGGTGGGAAGGAGGAGCGCGAACGGCAGGAATCGCTCCGTGCGCGTCCGCATCTCCTCCCTCTCTCCGCTTCTGCTCTTTAGGTCACTTCACCTGGCAGGCGCCGCTCGATGTTCCGTCAGGGCCCCAGCACTTGATGTTGCCGTCGTTCATCGTCTTCTGGATGATCGCCGCCTGCTCGGTGAGCACCGTCTGAACGGCCTCGTTCTTCACGACGATCCGCACGAAGGTGTCGGTGATCGCCTTGTTGAACTCGCCGCCCTTGGAGCCGAGTCCGACGGGCAGCGGAACGACCTTCGCGTCCTTTGAGTTCGCCTGCTTGGCCACGGCATCCGCCTCGAGCTGGAGGCCCTTGTTGAGGTCGGACGGCATCTTGACATCCACGACCGGGAAGAAGCTGTTCTCCCGGAGCGTGATGATCTGCGTCTCGGGCTTGAGCAAGTAGTCGATGAGCGCCTCGGCGCCGCCCTTGTTCGGCGAGGTCTTCGGGATCCCGAGACCGATCACGACGCTCATGTAATAGCGGCCCTTCGGACCGGCCGGCGCCGGAACGGCGACGAAGTCGTCCGGCTTGGCCTTGAGCACGTCGATGAGCCGAGCGACATGATCGATGCCGAGCCAGATGTCACCCGATTGCAGCGGCTCCTGGAGCCGCGCGTATGTCGTCGATTGCGGATTCGCGTACTTCCAGAGCTCCTTCATGTCGTTCCACATCGTCGCGGCGTCGGCGCTCTTGTATGTCGTGACGAGGCCGCCGGTATAGGAGGGGTAGAAGTAACCCTGAATGAGACGGTGAATGAGGCCGTCGGTGGCAAGCGGGAACCCGAACTTCTTTTGCCCGGTCTTGTCGAAGATGTTCTTGGCCCACGCGATCGTCTGCTGATAGGTCAGCGCGTTCACGTCGGCGCCGGTCGGCAGGTACTGCAGTGCCTGCTTGCTCGCGACCATGAAGTAGGTCGCCTGCATCCAGGGGATATAGACCTGTGCGTTGCCGCCGAATTTCCCGAGCGTGAGCATGTCCTGCGGGATCTTCTGGTCCTTGTGCTTGTCGGCGATCTTCGTGATGTCATCGAACGCGCCGGCCGCGACGAGCGCGGCGAACTGGCCGTTCTCGAGACCAGCGAGGCCGATCTGCCCCGCGGCGCCCGACTTCGCTTCGGCCGAGATCCGGTCGAGGATGACCGGCTCCTGGTCGGTGACGAAGTCGACCGAGGCGCCCTGGTACGCCGCCAGGATCTTCTTACGCATGTTCTCCTGTTCGGTCACCGGGCTGAACTGCGTAGACGCAAAGACGAAAGGATTGCCTTGATCTGCAGTCGTGCCCCCACCGCCGGATGGCGTGCCCGTCGTGGAACACGCCGTGACGAGGATCGCCCCGGCCGCCGCGAGCGCAAATGCGCGTGCGCTCATCCCCCGCATATGCGTACCTCCCTGCTCCCTGGACGGATCGCTTTCGGTGGACTCTAGACGTATCTGAACACGACCTGCAGAACATCGGCAGGGCGTCGGAGAGCGTCGAAGCCGGCGCGCGCCTGTTCGACCTCGACCTCGTAACGGGGAAGGCCACCGAGGATCACTTCGCCGCTCCGCGCGAGCTCGACCGATCGCGCGCGGAGGGTCTCGGCGTCGAAGCTCGGATGGAGATTGCCGATCTGGCCCGAGCGGATCTCGACGCCGTTGTGGTGAAACTCCTCGCCGAGACGGAGCCCCGTTGCGTCGCCCTGGTAGAACCCGACCGCGACGACGGTGCCGCGCCGCCTCACGATGCGCACCGCGTCCCCGAGCGCCGCGGGGCTGCCGGTGCACTCGAAGGCGACCGCGATGGCCTCGGCACCGAGATCGCGCTTCAGCCTCGCCGCAACATCTCCAGCGGCGGCGAGCGGCTCGAGTCCGACTGAGCGTGCGATCTCCAAACGCGCGGCAAGGCGATCGATCGCGTAGACGGTCGTCGCTCCCGTCGCTTTCGCCACCTGCGCGACGAGCAGCCCGATCGGGCCACAGCCGAAGACGACCGCCGGACCGCCTGCGTGCCGGCCCTCCGCGAAAGCGACCGCGTTGATCGCGATGGGCAGCATCTGCGCGAGGTCGACGCCGTCGTCGAAGGAGAGCTCATTCGGGAGAAGCTGCTGCTCGGCATCTTCCGCGGCGAGAGCGGTGAACTCGGTGTGACGCCATTTGCCGAACACGCGCGCGCCTTCACGTACTCGACCGCTCCGCGATTCAACGACGATCCCCGCCGCGCGGTATCCGAACACGATCGGATAGGTGACCGACGGCGTTCCGTCGACGAAGAGCCGCAGCTCAGGATCCCATCGCCGGTGCAAGTAGGGATTCGTCGCCGAGCGGCCGACGTACGTCAGCTCGGTGCCGGGACTGACAGCGGTGCGCACGCTCCGTATCCTGACGGCGCCATCGGCGAGGGGCCCGACCGGGTACGTGTGGCAGTCGACTTCGCCCGACTCGAGGATCCGTACCGTACGCCCGCCGATCTCGCCACGCGCGATGAGATCATCGATATGCGCCGTCAAACCGCCAGCTCGCTCTCGCGGATGAGATCGCGGACCAGGGCTGCGGTTCGCGGAAGGACGATCTCGGGTTCGCCCGACAGCGCCCCGCACTCGATCCCGATGTCGCCGGCATAGCCCATCCCCGCGAGCGCGGAGAAGATCTGAGTAAAGTCGATGTGTCCCGCTCCAGGCTCGAACCGCTGCGAGTCCGCTATCTGCACGTAGCCCAGCCGCTCACCCGCTTCTGCGAGCGAGGCGGCCATGTCCGCCTCTTCGATGTTCATGTGGAACGTATCGCCCACGACGAGCACCGCCGGGCTGTCGATCGCGTCGCGGAATCGCGTCGCGTCCGCGATGGTCACGCAGACGTCGTTCTGATAGCGGTTGAGCGGCTCGATGAAGATGCGCGCACCGGTGCGCTCGGCATGCTCGGCGAGTGGCCGGAGGCCCTCCAAGAACAAGGCCTCGTCGTCGGCCGGCGTGCGGCCGGTCGCGATCCCGGGAAGGTTGCGCGTCCGTCCCCAGATCGGGACGACGACGATGCCCGTGCCGAGCTCGCCTGCGAGATCGAGAAGCTCGGCGATGTCGGCGCGCGCGGCCGCGATGTTGTCGGGGTCCGGATCGATCAGCCAGCCGCGGTAGCCCCCGGCGATCGCGGTCACGGGGATGCGTGCGCGGATCGCGGCACGCGCCTCGTCGAAGGCCGGGCGCTCGGAGAGCTCGAGCGCGTCGAAGCCAAAGCGCCGCGCAGCTTCATATTTCTCGGAGAGCGTCGTTCCGGGCACGAGCCGATCCTGAATGCCGATGCGCGTCACGACGGCACCTGGCCGATCGCCGTCGTCATGTCCGCGATATCAACCCAGGCGCGATGTCTCGCGCTGACGATCACCGCCTCGGCGAAGCGAACGTGCCGCAGACCGTCGTCGAACGTCGGCAGTGGGACCGGTGACGGTGTTCCGTCCAGCGAGGCGTAGAAAGCCGCGAGCAGATTGCGGCGGCCCTCGTCGGCCGAAGCCGGGCGCTGCGCGAGCTCGCGCGCGGCGCTCGAGCGCACGCCCGAGCGCCTCACGATCTGCGGCGAGCGATCGCGGACACCGAGCCAGAGCTCGTCCCTCCGTTCGCTGAGCCACGTCGCCGACCCCGCAGTTCCGTCGAGCGAGAGCTCGACCTCGTTGCGCCGTCCGGCCGATGCCTGCGACAGGATGCACGCCCCCTGCAATCCGCCCGCGAATCGGATCAGGAGGCCGGCGTGATCCTCGGTCTTGCGGCCGTGCAGGTAGCCGAGCTGCGCGACGACGGACTCCACGTGACGGCCAGTGATGGTCTCCACGAGGTCGATCCAATGCACGCCGATGTCAGCGGCCGTGCGGGAAACGCCGCCGCGCGAGGTATCGAGCCGCCAGTTGTCGTCCGATCCGAGCAGCAACCAGTCTTGAAGGAACGCACCTCGGGCCAGATGCACCAGTCCGAGATCCCCGGCGCCGACGCGCGACGCGAGCTCAGCGACGAGCGGAAGAAAACGGTAGTTCTGACAGATGGTCGTCTGGCGCCCGCTCAGCTTCGCAAACTCGGCGAGCTTCTCGGCTCCCTCGAGATCGCCGGCGAGCGGCTTTTCACAGATGACGTGCTTTCCGACGCGAAGGGCCTCCCGCACGAGCGGCGGGTGCAGATCGTTGGCGGTCGTGACGTGAACCACATCGACCGTCGGATCGCGGAGCGGCGCGAGATCGGCCACCGTCGCGGTACCGCTCACGGGGCCGACCACGTCAACGCCGATGCTCTTGAGCGCCTCGGCGTGCGCATTCCCGGCGTTGCCGGCACCGACCACGAGCGCCCGATGTGCCACGACCGGAATTGTCGTCGCTCGCGTGCTTCAGAATCGGGGAATGGCCGACGTCGCTCCACTCAAGGCGCTGCGCTATAGCGAGACCGAGCCGCTCGGCGGGCTTTTGTGCCCGCCGTACGACGTGATCAGTCCGGAAGAGCGCGACCGCCTTTACGCCCAGAACCCGCACAATTTCGTCCGGATCGAATTTCCCAAGCCCGACGGAGACCCCTACGCCGCGGCCGCCGCGGATCTGGCCGCCTGGCGCCATCGCGGCGTGATGCGACAGGACGCGGCAGCGGCGATCTATGTGCACGACCACGAGTTCTCGGTCGGGAAGACGCGGGTGCGCCGGCGCGGCGTCCACTGTGCCCTACGGCTCCATCCTCCTGAAGAGGGCATCGTGATGCCGCACGAGCTGACGTTTCCGAAAGCGAAGGAGGACCGCCTCGCGCTCCTGCGCGCGACCCGCACGAATACCAGCGCGATCTTCGGAGTGTTCGAGGATGCACGCGGCGAGATCGCCGGAGGGATCGCCCGCCACATCGAAGGCACGAAGCCGACCGCCGAGGCGACGGTCGGTGGCGATCAGCACCGGGTGTGGGCCGTCGGCGATCGTCTCGCCATCGGCGGATTCCGGGACGCTCTCGCCAAGCGCCGTGTGTACATCGCCGACGGGCATCACCGGTACGAGACCGCGCTCGCCTACCTTGCCGAGCGTCGTGCGGGGGCGTCGGCTGACGCAGCGATCGGCTACGTCCTCGCCTACCTCTGCTCGGCGGACGACCCAGGCCTGCGCATCTTCGCGACGCACCGCATCGTCCGTGGCGATGGCGTTCTCGATCGCGCGATCGATCGGTACTTCGAGCGATCGCCGATCGACGCGGGAGCGATCGGCGACATCCAGCCGGGCATAGTCGTCGTCCGCGACGGTCAGTACGAGCAGCTGACGCTCAAGGCGGACGCGGATTTGTCCTCGGTGAGGCCGGCGTGGCGCGAGCTGCCGGTCGCTCAGGCCGAGGAGCTCCTCCTGCGCGAAGCGCGCGAGGCCGGAGCCGAGATCGCGTACGAGCACGACACGAAAGCCGCGCTCGCAGCCACTGAAGAAGGCGCGACCGCGGTGCTCTTGCGTGCGGTCGATCCGAATACGCTCCGTCGAGTGGCCGACGCCGGCGAGCGGCTTCCGCAGAAGACCACGTACTTCTATCCGAAAGTGCCCGCCGGGCTTGTGGTGCGGTCGCTGGAATAAAGCGTGCGCGCCATGGCTTGTCTCTCGAGTCCGAGAGCTACGCCTCCCTGTCTGCGGCGCTCTTATGGGCTCCCCGAGCCAGACCGTCGTGGACCAGCGACAGAGCCCATTCGACCTGCGAACGCTTGACGCAGCCGAGCCATGGCCACAGAAGGCCAGCGACGAACTCCACTTTCCGATGGCCTCCTAGTTCCCAGCGATAGCTCGGGAGGCGGGCCCACGGATTACGCGGTGGATAGGGACCGGTAATCGAACCAACGCCGACCACGGTCTGGAAATGGTGGAGAGAATCCGGAATGCCTTGTGCACTCGACTGCGGAATCTCCATCGACGGCTGCCGGTAGGCACGTCGTAGATAGTTGCCACCTCCAACGCCTACAGATCCCTCGCCGTCGAAGAACCCGGCTGCCCACGCGCGCTCCGTGTCGTCGGAATGTGAGCGCGGCGCCATCAAGTCCAAGGGCAGAAGCTTTCCGGCGAGACCAGACGCTACTAAGAACTGCTCCCGTTTCTCCTGCCCCAGAAACGGCCAGAGAGCCGTGGCGATGGCGTCGATCACGTGGATACGCGTGGTCTTCCAGTAGAAGAGATAGCCCCGATACGGACCAGTGATATTTCCAACTCCACCCACGGCGTTTCTGAAGCCGAGCAGAACGATTGGTGGCTTACCCGGGTCGCCGCCTTGACTGACGGCCATCTGGCGACGATAGGTTTTTCGCCGCTTGGGCAGATACGCGGAGCACGAACCTTCCCCGTCATAGAGTCCCGCGGCCCATGCAAGGTCGTGCAGATCGACGCGTGGGGTGTCCATCTAGAGAGATATCGGCATCGCCTTGCACGCGGAAAAAATGCGGGGAGGGAGGGATTCGAACCCTCGAGGCCCCTTACGAGACCTGGAGCGTTAGCACCGCTCTGCACTCGACCACTATGCGACCTCCCCGGAGGTCACCAACGCTGCGTCGTCGAGTCTACGCGTCGCCGAATTGTTAGGCGAGGGGCGACCCGTTTCGTCCTCTGCGCACCGCGACGACGTGCGCGATGGCCGCGAGGGCGATCTCTTCGGGCGTCTGCGCTCCAATGTCCAAGCCGACTGGTGTGTGGACGCGCGCGCGCGATCGATCGGAGATCCCGGCAGCGCGCAGCTCGTCGAGCAGACCGCCGGTGTGGCGGCGGCTTCCCATCATCCCGAGATACGGCGCGTCCGAGAGCAGAAGGATGCGCAATGCCGCCTGCGAGAACTCGCGATCGTGCCCGGCGATCACGACGTAGCTCTCGGTCCCGAGACGCAGGCGGGTGAGCTCGGCCGCGCTTCGCACGACGACGTTCTCATCAGGATCCGGCGCGTCCGACGGACCGACCGAGACGACACGGGTACTGAAGCCAACCACCTTGCCGATCTGGGTGAGCGCCCGCGCGACCGGACCGGTGCCGATCACGACCAGCTCCGGCCGCGCCGTCGATCCGGGGACCGTTTCGCCCGGCGCGAACGGCCGGACCTCCACCCGGATCCGCGCGGTCTCATCCCAGTCATATGTGCGCTCGAGACGGACGCCGTCGCGCAGCGCGCGCATGGCATCGTGCTCGCCGGACTCGTCGAAGCCGTCGCAGCCCAGACTGCCGAAGCGCCCGCCCCTCGCGACCACGCCAAGTGCCATGCCTTCGCTCGACGGCGGGGTTCCTTCGAGGCCGGTCACCGTCACCAAGGCCGCACGCTCGCCGCGCTCGAGGGCTTCGCGCACCGCCGCCCGCGCATCCACAACATCAAGGATAGAAAGAGGCCCCGTCGTCATCTCGACGACGGGGCCTCCGTTGGTGCCGGACCGGACGTTACTGTGCCAAGAAGTGCCGCAGCCAGGGATCAGCGAAGTAAATGACGAACGCTGCCGTCGCCACCCACAGCGGGAGACTGACCTCTTTGGCTTTTCCGCTCGCGACTTTTAGAGCCGAATACGCGATGAAGCCCGCTCCGACCCCGTTCGTGATCGAGTACGTGAGGGGCATCACGAACAGCGTGAGAAGCACCGCGAAGCCGGTCGCGAAATCGATGTTCCCGATCTTGTTGAGGTCGAGGATGGGCTTGAACATGAACCAGCCGACGAGCATCAGGGCAGGCGCCGTCGCCTGTTGCGGAACGATGCCCGCGATCGGTGCGAGGAAGATCGCGAGTAAGAAGAGAACGGCCGTGACGAGGCTCGCGAGCCCGGTCTTGGCTCCCTCCGCGACACCCGAGCCTGACTCGATGTAGGTGGTGTTGCTGGAAGTGCCGAAGATGCCGCCGAAGAGCGCGCCGAGAGAGTCGACCCAGAACACGCGGTCGACGCGGTCGATGCTCCCGTCCTTTTTCAGCCAGCCGCCCTCGGACGCCACAGACACGACCGTGCCCGCAGTGTCGAAGAAGTCGGACAGCATGAGCGAGAACACCGTGAGGATCGCGACGAAGAAACCGAGCTTGAATACCTCGAGGAGACCGAAGCTGCCGTTCACCGACGTGAACACGGCTCCGATCGTCGAGAAGTCCGGCGTCGAGAAGAACGATTTCGGCATTACCGCGACGCCGGGAAGAGCCCCGTATGTCGCGCCGGCGGTCGCCGCGTTCACGGCGATGCCGATGATCGTGGCGCCGATGATCCCGAGGATCAACGCACCTTTGACGTTCCGCGCGTAAAGGAACGCGGTCAGCAAAAGGCCGCCGATCGTGACGATGGCGGTCCCGCTGTTGAGATTCCCGAGTGCCACGGGGTCGGACGGATTACCTGTGCCTACGGCGAGGCCACCGTTGAAAAAGCCGATCGCGAAGATGAAGGCCCCGATGCCCGCGCCGATGCCGAGCTTGATCGGGACAGGCACGGCATCGAGCAGTGCTTTCCGGACGCCGAGCGCCATCGCGATACAGATCGCGAGACCCTCGAGCGCGACGACGCCCATCGCTCCCTGCCAGGAGAGACCGGCGCCCTTGACCAGACCAAA
>Ga0209807_1000484_pt1 | contig 18240 bp, 16 predicted proteins | sample GraSoiAngelo_154_FD_186168 | JGI IMG/M metagenome (GOLD analysis project Ga0209807, IMG submission 186168) | Grasslands soil microbial communities from the Angelo Coastal Reserve, California, USA - 14_1009_13_20cm (SPAdes) (version 2) | ecosystem: Environmental > Terrestrial > Soil > Grasslands ... | reverse complement strand
TACATCGTAAAAACATTTCGGTTTCATCCGCGGTAGGGTCGCCATTTGCGCCCGGCTCTCGATTTGAAAAACACCGATCGTGTCGGCTTTCTGCATGATTTCGAAAGTCGCGGCGTCGTCTTGAGGAATGTGGGCAAGATCGAGCGGGCGCCCTCGCTTACGGCAAAGCTCAAACGCATCCTGCATCACCGACATCATCCCGAGCCCAAGTAAATCCACTTTCACGATGCCGAGATCTTCGCAATCATCCTTGTCCCATTGTGCGACGACGCGCCCAGGCATCGATGCGTTCTCCAGCGGCACAAATGAGCTCAGTTTATTCTGACAGATAATCATCCCGCCGGAATGCTGGCCGAGATGGCGCGGCAAACCGTAGATCGCACGATACAGCCGAACAAATGCCGGCATGCGTGGATGCGCTTTAGGTAAACCCGCTTGCTCGATCTGCGATTCGAGCTCGAGCGTGTGCGGGAAATCGCCGTTTGCAAAAAGATGCGAAAAGCGATCCAGAATAGTCGACGAGAAATTGAGCGCTTTGCCGATTTCCCGTGCGGCGCTGCGCCCGCGATAACTGATTACATTTGCTGTCATCGCCGCGCCGTGTTTGCCATAGCGACGATAAATTTCCTGAATCACGCTTTCTCGCCGATCACCGCTTGGAAGATCGAGATCGATATCGGGCCAGCCTTTCCGACTCTCGTTTAAGAACCGCTCGAAAACCAAATTGTTGCTCACCGGATCAACTGGGGTGATCCCGAGACAATAACAAACCGCGCTGTTCGCAGCGCTGCCGCGGCCTTGCACCATAATGTTGTGCTCGCGACAGAAATTCACGATGTCCCAGACAATCAAAAAATAGCCGGGGAAGCCGAGCTTGGTAATGAGCGTAAGTTCTTCTTCCAGCTTCTGTTTCACCGCGCTGCTGATCGCGGCATAACGTTGCTGCGCGCCAAACCATGTGATCGTGCGCAGGAACGAATCCATGTCGTGCCCGGCTGGAACGGGAAATGATGGAAATTCGTAGCCGATGTTCTCGAGAGAAAACGTCAACCGCTCGGCCAGCCGCGACGTGTTTTCAATCGCTTCGGGCAAATCGCGAAAAATTTCGCGCATTTCCGCATCGCTCTTTAGGTGCCGCTCGCTGTTCTGGGTCAGCAATTTTCCTGCAGCATCGAGGTGAGTGTGTTCGCGAATACAGGTGAACACATCGAGAACTTCGTGGCCGTAAGGCTTCGCGTATTGAACGCCATTCGTGGCCAAGAGTGGCAATCGATAATCATTCGCTAGATCGACAAGTTCCTGGTTAACGCGTCCCTCTCCGCGCAGGAAATGCCGCTGAAGTTCGACGAACACATTTTCGCGTCCGAAAGTGTTGATCAGAAACTGTGCCCGATCCGCGACGTTTTGGGTAGCGCACGCGCCTCGCGTGCTGTTTCCGGCGCCCCCGCCGGAAACTTCTTTAACGTAGAGCATGTCACGGGCGTTCGTTGTACATTCGGCGAGACGCCGAATGTTGCACGCGAGGGCGCGTGCGCTCCCCGATCCAAAGAGCGCCACCAATCCTTCGGCGAACTGTGGCAACTCATCCCATCGTACTGCGCAGTTCCCTTTCTCACTGCGCAAATGCGCCTGTGTGAGTAACTCGCACAAATTTTTGTAACCGGTGCGGTTTTCCACCAGCACCGGCAACAGAGCGCCGTCTTCCATCGATAATTCGCAGCCGATGATTGGTCGTACGTTGTGTTCGCGCGCAGCGACGGAAAATCGTTGCGCGCCGTAAACGCCGTTGCGATCGAGCAGCGCCATCGCCGGCATTCCAAACTCAGCCGCCGTCTCGGCTAATTGTTCCGGGAATGAAGCGCCGCGGAGAAAGCTAAACGCGCTGCACGCATGAAGTTCAATGTAAGACATGGCATCGTTACATCGTTACAACAGCCCTCGATTAACGATTCACGAAAATTACGATTTCCCTCAATCATAAATCCCGTCGACCTCCCATTTTTTTTCGCCGTTTTGATGACATCGACATAGAATTCCGTTATCCAGTTGCACGTCCCACTCGGCATGGGCCCACGATTTTTCGTCCCACCAATTTCCAGATACGCGATAAGGACCGTTCTGCTTGGAAACCGCGCCGTTAATTTGTGTGCTGCGTAGATGAACCGGTTGCTCGTCTGCGAGCAAAACCGATGCGGAAACATTCGGCCGAAAACGGCGCAGCGCTGCGCCTGATTGCCCATTTATTGAAATTGGAGGGACGCGCTGAGCCTGCCCTGAGCTTGTCGAATGGGTCGCGTTCGACAAATAATGGGACGACACAGAGATCGCCCCTCCAGGTTGTTGCCAGGAAAATGGTTCGATATGAAATGCGTCGGATCGATGTGTTTCTTCCAAGACTGGAGTGCCGACACAATCAGCGCCAAGTAGAGCGGTCAAGCGTGCGAGTGTTTCTGATAATTGATTCGGATTGCGTAACGTGGTTTCAAATAATCCGAATTGTTGTCTGGCAGGTTTGCTCGAGTGCGCACTTAGCGCGACCGCAATTATCGGATGGTCGGACTTAAAATTCTCCAGATGTGTCTGGAGCATGCGAAACAGAAGATCGACATCGTTGGTCGGCTGCGGGATTTTGAAAACGCGTTCGTAAATCTGCTTGTTCGCCGCAGCGAATCCGTTTCGCCTGCGGACGAATCCGTCCTGTGTGCGGACCCGTGGCGGATTCGAAAACGTGATCCGCAAAGTTAGTTCTTTTGCGACGAGATAAATTCCGCTCAGTCGCACCGAGAGCTGCTGCAAAAAGCGGCGCAACATAAAGAGAAGCGGCTCGGCCGTTTCGATTTCGTTTTCAAACTCGAAGCTTTCCTCGAATGACTCCGGCGGCTGAACCAGTTTGAGAAGCCTCGTCGATGTACCATTTGCTCGTTCCCAGAGCCGAACCGCTTCAGGCCCAAGCCGTGCGGCGAGTTCATCCTTATCGAGCGCTGCGAGTTGACCGAGAGTGTGAATGCCCCACTTGTGGAAAATCGCTAAGATCTGCTGGATCTCAGCTTGTCGATCTCGCCGCAGGACGAGTCCGTGTTGCTGCGGCAACCGGACTTTTGCTGCCGCGGAATTCGACCCTGAAGAGCGCTTCATGCGTTCAAATTAAGCTCGATTGCTATATGTTCAAATGAACAGCTTGCACCAGGCCCCGCAAAATCTTCGACCAGCTGATGCTGCTTTGGCGAAAGAGGCCATTTCAATAAATATGTACGACCGTTCCCACGTCGTCCGCGCCGGCGCGGCAAGCGAGTGACTAGTGATCGGCCGGGGTCCCTCAGATAATTTTGACCGGACACTTGGGCAGCGCCGCCAGAAACGCGCGGCCGTACGGCTTGGTTACGATCCGGTTGTCCAGAATGACGATGATCCCGCGATCGCTTTTTGTGCGGATGAGGCGGCCGACGCCTTGTCGAAATTTCAGGATCGCTTCCGGCAACGAATATTCCGTGAACGGATCGCCGCCGCGCTCTTCCACTAACTCCAGTTTCGCTTCGATTAGCGGATGATCCGGCACGGCGAAAGGCAGCCGGGTGATAATCACATTGGAGAGCGCTTCGCCGGGGACATCCACACCCATCCAGAAACTGTCGGTTCCAAAAAGCACGCTCCGTGGCGTGGCCTTGAATTGTTCGAGTAGCTTCCCGCGGGGTGCGCCGCCGCCTTGGATAAGAAGATTGAATTTCTTTTGCGCAAAAAATTCCCGCATTTGATCGGATACCTGCTGCATGCCGCGATAATTAGTGAAAAGAACAAAGGCGCGTCCCCCCGTTTCCTCGACAAAGTGCGCGATCCAGTGTTCCAGCGCTTCCTCATAACCTGCATCGCGTGGATCAGGCATTTTCTGCACAATAAAGATTTTCATTTGCGTGCGAAAATCGAATGGACTCCCGAGGAGTAATGGCTCGGCGTCATCTGCCCCGATGCGCTGCCGCAAATAAGCGAGATCAGGACGCCCGACCGAAAGCGTCGCGCTCGTCATAACGCAGGAGCAGTCTTCCCGAAAAATCATGCGGCGCAGCACCGGCGCAATGTCAATCGGCGCCGCATTGAGCGAGAGAAACTGCGCGGTCTTACCGGTGCGTTCGATCCAATAAACATGTTCGCGGGCGCTTTGTTCCAGAAAGATGGCAATACCGTCCCGCGCATCACGAATCCGCCGACCAAGTTCCTGCAATTCGGCCTTCAGAAATTCATCATCGGCACGCTTGGTGACCTCGCTGATCCGCGCCTGCAAGGCGCTCAAATGTCCGGTAATCGAATCTGCTACGAGCTCCGGCGTCCGGACACGAAACTCGCGTCCTTTTCGGAAATCGGAGCGCACTTCGATCGCGGCGAAAAACTGATCCGCTCGATCAACGAGCTCCGCTGCCAGCCTCACACCAGCTGCGTCTCGCATGACCGTGAACAGGCCCTTGCGCGTGCGCGCGTGGTAGAGCCGTTGGATTGTCGATCTTAGCCCGTACTGGGAAACGCCGTATCCGATCTGCCGCGAGGCGACTTGCTCGACCGTGTGTGCTTCATCGAAAATGATGAAGTCGTTTGGAAAAAGATAGCCGCTTTCCCGTTCTTCCTGCTGATCTGGGCTTCCCAAAAGCATGAAGAGCAACGTGTGGTTGATAACGATCACGTCCGATGTCAGCAGCCGTTTACGCGCCTGTTGATAAAAGCAGTTCGATTGCCCGCAACTTTTCGTCGTGCAGATGTGCGGTTCGCTGCAAACCTGTGCCCAAACTTTCGGGTCAGGTTCAACCGACAAATCGCTGAGCGAACCGTCACGGGTCGTACGCGACCACTCGGCGAGTCTGTTCAGCTCATTTTGCTCCGGCCCGGTGAAAAGTTCATTTTGCTGCTGAAGCGCGCGTTCCAGTCGTCGCGGACAAAGATAATTTTGCCGTCCTTTCATGAGAGCCGCTTCGAATTCAATCGGCAAAATCTTCTTTAAGATGGGGATGTCTTTGTAAAGAAGCTGTTCCTGCAGGTTAATTGTGTGGGTCGAGACGATCGCTTTTTTGTGTTGCTCGAGGGCAAACAAAATTGCCGGAGCGAGATAGGCGAGCGATTTGCCGACGCCGGTTCCGGCTTCCACCACCAGATGTCGCTCTTCTTCCAGTGCTCGCGCCACCGCCATTGCCATCTCCTGCTGTGGCGGGCGAAACTCGAAATTTTTCGCCTTTGAGAGCTGCCCCTTTTCCGAAAAAATTGCGCGAATTCGTTCGACAAATTCGGTGCCCAGAGAATCTTTCAACGCGATCATCGAAATATAATCTTAATCTAATCCGTGAGAATCCTCGATCGCTACGTCCTTCGCAATTTCTTGCAGGTTTACTTGTACTGCATCGCCGGGTTTATCTCGATCTGGCTGATTTTCGATATCAGCGATAACATTTCGACCTTTATCGACGAGCGCATCAGTCTTCTGCTTGCCGTTCGGTATTACGCCACGCAAGTCCCGCAAGTTTTCATTATTCTCCTGCCGGTATCGCTCTTGCTCGCACTGCTTTTCACACTGGGGAGAATGTCGCGGGCGAACGAAGTTGTGTCGATGCTAACAGCCGGCGTAAGTCTCCCCCGGGTCTTGGTGCCGTTGATCGGAATGGGACTGCTCACAGTAGCAGCGAGCATGGCGCTAAACTATTCGCTCGCGCCGCACGCGGACCTGGCGCGCAAAACGTTCCTTTCGGAAGCGCAGGCGCGTCCCAGTCGTTCCATCGAGGGACAAATTTTTCGCAACCGAACCGATGCCCGCACCTGGTTTGTTCAAAATTTTCGCCACGGCGGCAATTCGTTTAACAATGTGCAGGTGCTTCAGCAGGATGCGAATGACAACATCATTACAGATTACCTGGCGACCCGCGCGTTTTATCGTCCGGAAACGAAAACCTGGGAGCTCGAAAACGCGAAAGTGGTTCACTACGATCACACCGGAAACATTATCGACGAGCAGATTTATCCTTTACTAAGGGTCGAGCACTGGAGCGAAACACCTTTTCGGCTCGGAAGCGCAAACGAGCGGGCAGAATTCCTCAGTTTGCCGGAATTGCGCGAATATCTGCATTTCAACGCCGATTTCCCCGCCACGTTGCTCGCGCCATTCCGCACGCATCTTCAATATCGCCTCGCTCTCCCGTGGACCTGCCTGGTTGTTGTTTGCATCGCGGCTCCCCTTGGGATCGGCTATTCACGCCGCGGCGTCTTATCCAGCGTCGCTGCGGCGGTTATGCTCGTTTTCTCGATGAACTTTCTCACGCATCTTTTCCTTGCCCTCGGCGAAGGCGACCGCATCTCCGCGTGGACAGCGGCATGGACGCCGAATCTTCTCTTCGCCGCAATCGGCCTTTACTTACTTTATCTGCGCGCTTCCAACCGCGAAGCGCCCGGCTTTCATCTTTTCACCGCGCGCCGTATAGTTGCGCGATGAACCCGCTCCCAAACGAATGGGCGATCAAGCATCGCGCTGACGCCTGTGCCGTCACGCACCGGCCTTTCAGACCTGGCGAATCTTTCTATACGCTGCTTTTTCACAATGCTGATGGCTATCGCCGCGAAGATTTGAGCGAAGAAGCCTGGCTTAAGCGGAATGAGAACATTCGACCATTTTCGTTCTGGAAATCGCACTACGAACCTTTGCCGCCGCGATCACCCGAGCCTCTGGCCAAAGAAAATGCCGAGCAGCTTTTCCGCCGTTTGATTTCATCAGAAAACCCGCCGTCGAACGCATGTTACGTCCTCGCCGCCATGCTCGAACGCAAACGAGTCCTGAAGCAAATTAAGACCGAAGAAGCGGCGACAGGTCGCTTTTTGATTTACGAACACGCAGCGACCGGCGACGTTTTCATCGTTCCCGATCCGCAATTGCGGCTGGACGAATTAGAAAACGTGCAGAACGAAGTCGCAAACCTGCTACAAACTGCCGTGCATCATTGAAAGATCGACATGTTGTCCACGTTACCATGGTTCTCCAATCGCTTTCCGCTTTATCTCGCGCCAATGGCTGGCGTGTCCGACAAAATTTTCCGCCAATTGTGCAAGGAACACGGCGCAGATATTCTGACCACTGAATTCGTTTCCGCCGAAGGGATTTTCCGACGGAATCAGCGGACGCGCGAGTACCTCGATTTTGATGAAATTGAACGGCCCATCGGCGTCCAACTTTTCGGCGCCGATGTCGAGCACATGGCCGAAGCCGCGCGCCAGGTGATTGATTGGGTGGCTCCGGATTTTATCGATCTCAATTTCGGTTGTCCGGTCAACAAAGTGGTCGCTAAAAATGGTGGCTCCGCGTTGCTGAAAGATTGTCCCGTATTGGCCAGCGTCGCGGCTGCGGTGGTTCGCGCTGTGGCACCGATACCGGTCACCGCGAAAATCCGCATCGGTTGGGATGCAGATTCCATTAACGCACCGCATGTGGCGCGCATCCTCTTCGATGCAGGAATCGCAGCAATCACGGTGCATGGACGGACCCGCGCACAGGGTTACGCTGGCGCGGCCGATTGGGATACGATTGCCGAGGTGGCAGCTGCCGTTTCGATCCCGGTCATCGGAAACGGCGATCTCGCCAGCGCCTCTGACATTGCGAAGCGATGTCATGAAACTCGAATCGCTGGCGCGATGATCGGTCGCGCGGCCATGAGCGCGCCGTGGGTTTTCAGCCAGACGAAACATTACTTCGCAACCGGCGAGATTCCCGATGCACCGGAATTATCGGAAAGATGGAACCTAATCGTACGGCATTGCCAGCTCGCTGTCAGGCAACGCGGCGCGGAAGAACCGGCGATGCGATCGATGCGCGCCCGGCTGATGGCCTATTCGCGAGCGATGCCTGACGCCAAGCGGCTACGCGAAAAATTTTCGCACGTTTCCGCCCTTGCCGAAGTTGAGACAATCGCGGAAGAAAATATCTTGTGTAGCGAAAACGAAACCAGCCAGAAACGCGAAATTCCCGTTCTCGTTTCCAGCTGATTCATTTCAATGACGACCGAATCTTCAGAAATCAATTACAAGATCGGCAACGAACGACTGGTCAAGGTGACCGAAGCCGCGTCGCGCAAACTAGCGTCGCTCCTTAAGGAAAAAGAAAAACCAAACGGCGCGCTGCGCCTTGCGGTGATTGGCGGCGGTTGCTCCGGCCTTCAATACACGATGGATCTGGTGGATGGCCCTGCCGAGCGCGATATTCTCGTTCCAACCTCCAATGTCCGCCTGGTTGTCGATCCAAAAAGCGCGCTCTTTGTCAGCGGTTCGGTGCTCGATTACAGCGAGGACCTGCAGAAGGGCGGCTTCAAAGTCACCAACCCGAATGCGGTCGCGCATTGCTCCTGCGGCGAAAGTTTCGCGGTTTAAATACAAGCAACTCGTATCTGTTCGTTTGAACTTGCGCGGTCGGCGAGTTCGGCGATCATAAAGTATGCTGACGCATCGTCAGAAAAACGTTCTCGATTTCATCCAAAGCGAGCAGCGCGGAAAAGGCATTACACCGAGCACGCGCGAGATTCAAAAGCATTTTCGGTTTGCGAGCCAGACTTCGGTGATGCAGTACCTTGCCGCACTTGAGCGCAAAGGCTTCCTCAGCCGGCATGCGCGCAAGGCTCGCGCCTTGATTACACCGGTGCAGAAAGTTCGGATCACCGATGTCCCGATCTATGGGCAGATTCCCGCAGGCATGTCCACTTTGAGCGAGCAAACCATTGAAGGACACGTTTCGCTCGATGCGCGCTCTGCCAATGTTTCGAAAAACGGGCGAATCTTTGCCTTGCGGGTGCGCGGCGATTCGATGATCGGCGCACACATTATCGATGGAGACATTGTGATTTTGGAGGACCGCAAAGACGTGCAGAACGGCGATATCGTGGCGGGTTTAATTGATGGTGAAACAACTTTGAAGCGTTATGTGGTGGAACATGGCAGACCGTATTTAAAAGCGGAGAATCCGCGTTATCCGGATCTGACGCCAGCGCGTGAACTCAGAATTCAGGGGGTAATGGTCTCGCTGGTGCGGAAACAAGACCGAAAGCGCCAATAATGTTCACTTGAACATAATTATTGTAATGCCATCTTCTCCAGATGGCTGCGAGCGGCAAAATTCCTGACTCGCCCCCCGAATCGGCTCCCCGTCTAGGTCACTCGACTCCCGCCGGCGCCATTGTCGATCTTCGGAAACTTTTAGCCGAACGTTTCCCTAATGTGCCTGTCTCTGCTGCGACGCGTTTAGCTACAGGTTTATCTTTTCTCGATCAAGCAATCGGCGGCGGCTTGCCCAAAGGCGCCATCACTGAATTGACCACCCCGCAAATAAGCGCCGGAAGCGCATCGCTCATTCAGGCGGTCCTTCAATCCGCACATCGCGATCATTTTTTCCTCGCATTGATCGATGGCCGCGATTCGTTCGATCCTCAACCACTCGGCAATGCCCTTTTGCGCAATCTTTTTTGGGTGCGTTGCACTAGAGCTCTCAAAGCGATCAAGGCGGCCGATCTGCTGTTGCGCGATGGCAATTTTCTGCTGGTGATTGTCGATCTTGTTCTCAATCCACCAGAAGACTTAAAAATTCCGCAGACGACCTGGTATCGTCTGCAGCGGTTGGTCGAACCAACTTCGACGGCATGTCTGGTCCTGACCCGCCGCAGCATGGTGAGCAGCGCGCAACTGAAAATTGTTCTCGAAAATTCCTGGACGCTTGAAACTTTTCAAAAAGCAGAGGCGATTTCGCGGCTGAAAATTCGCATCCAACGATCGCATCTCTATCAGCTTGGAAACGAGAAAGGGAAGGCGAACTGATGTTTGCAACAATTTATCTGCCGAACTTTTATTTGCAGGCTGCAATCCGTCATCAACCGGAGTTGCGTCCAAAGCCGGTCGCGCTGCTCGATGCTAGTGAGAAAAGAGCAGTCATTATTCAACTCAACGAGCCTGCTGAAAAGGTTGGCGTGCGCACAAGGATGACGCCGAGCCAGGGGTTGGGGCGATGTCTGAGCCTCATTGTGAAAACACGCGCTCAATCGCAAGAAAAATTAATCGATGAAATTCTGCTTCATTATGGATTCACGCTTTCCCCGTATGTCGAAGCTACTGCGCCTGGCGTTTGCACGATCCAATTTACCGACGATGAAGATCTTACGTCGAAGGTTTTGCGTGTGATCGAAGAGTTGGCTAAATGTGAAATTATTGCCCAAGCCGGAATTGCACCTACACCAGATGCAAGTTTCCTCGTCGCGCATTTGGCGCGATCGGTCCTGCAAATTAAGGATGCAAAGAAATTTCTCTCACCGCTCCCCATCGAGACGCTCGCAACCGCGATTTAACTACTCGACAGTTATCGTCTCACTGCGCTCCGCGGGTTTCCGCTCGATGAAGATGCGATAAACAAAACCGCCGAGCGCTCCGCCGACGAACGGTCCAACCCAGTAAACATAATGGTCATGCCAAAAATTGGCCGCTACCGCCGGACCAAATACTCGTGCGGGATTCATGGCAGCGCCCGTGAGCGGACCTCCAAACAGGATGTCGAGGGTGATGGTCCCTCCAATGGCGAAACCCGCCAAACCGCGCCCGCGTGGATCCACTGCCGTGCCGTGGACCACGAATACGAGAAAGAAAGTCAGAATTCCTTCGACCAAAATTCCCTGCGCGGCCGTGAGATTAATGGCGAGTTGCGGAGTGCCAGTAACCACGACATCGCGTCCGAACAAACCGAGGCAAATGAAGGCGGCGGCGATTCCGCCAAGCAGTTGCGCGATCCAATAGCGGAATGCCGAAGACCACGTCATATGGCCGCCGCAGACCAAGCCGAAGGTCACGGCCGGATTCAATTGGCCACCGGAAATATGCAGGGTAGCCGAAACAAAGGCGGCGATGGTGAGACCGTGAGCAAGGGCGACGGCAACGATGTCGTGCCCGGCGGTTTTGATCGCGCCGATCCCGACGAAGATCAGCGCGAACGTTCCAATGAATTCAGCGAGCAACGGGCGAAGTTTAGCCATGAGGTAATGCAATCGGATTGGTTTCGAGTTGACAACAGTGTTTGGATTTCGGCGCGTCGCACAGGGACGCGGCTACAGGGATGCGAGAAAAGATGTCGATCTAACCTCTGGCGTAATTCGGATATCGTTCGCGCAGTTGCCGGGACAGCCGATCTGCCTCATCGGCTTTGCCAGCGCGTTGATATGCCGATGCGGCTTTATCCAATGCGCGAGGAGTAATGGCTGGATCATCGTAAAGCAAAGCGACACTCATGAAAGCCTTGCCCGCGTCGTCGAAATTTCCGCGCTCCAGTTGGACGTCACCCGCCAGTAAACGCGCCTCAGCGTTCACGCGACCCTCCGGTTGCAGTGCCATAATCTCCTCTGCAATCTTCTGGGCATCGTCTGGTTTATGGGCGCCGATCTTAACTGCGCCGAGCGCGAGCAAGACTTTCGCCTTTCCCGCCGGATCTTTCGCTGTCTGCAAGTATTTGCCAAAAGCATCCTCCGCTTCAGTCAAATTTTTCAGTTTCGTGGCTGCATCTCCCAGATAAAACCAGAAGTCGGGCTTCACGCTTCCACGATTGTCGATCTTTCCCAAGGCGCTCAGATATTTTTCGGCCGTTTGGTAATTTTTCTCGTTGAAATATTCGATCCCGAGCCATTCAAGAACTTCTGGCGGTGGATTCACGTTCGGACTGTTGGCCATGAAACTGTTCATCTCTTTGGTCAGAGCAGGCCGATCTTTTAAATAAAACTGACACAAAATCAGTCGAAGCGACGCGAGGTTATAGTATTCCCCTTTGTTGAGTTGACGTGCGGCGTTGAGCGCAGTCATCGCGGTTTTGTAGTCCTTCGCTTCAAACGCTGCCTTGCCGATGTAATATTGCGCCTGAGCCGCAACGGAACTCTTGGGAAATTCTCTCAGAAGCTGGCGAAAGGTGTCGACCATGCCTTTGGCATTTTCCTGTTGCCCAAGGACCAACGCCTTCAATTGCAGCGCAGCCTCCCGTTCATGCGCGCTGGGATATTTTGTGATAATGAGATTTAAATCGGAAAGGGCGGCGTTATAGTTTTTATCCTGTTCATAAGCTAATGCGCGCTGAGCCAAGGCAGCAGGCACCTGCAGGTTGTCCGGAAATGTCTGGATGTAATATGTAAAAGCTTCGACGATTTCCGCACTATTTTTCGTCTGCACGTAACACAGGCCCAGTTTATAGGCCGATTCGGCGCGCAACTTTGGCGAAAGCTGCGAGGCACGCAGCTCGGCATAGATCGGCACCGCCTCGGTGTAATTTTGCTGTTTGTAGAGCGCTTCCGCCTTCAAGAGCTTCACCTGGTCCGCGCGTTCGCCCGTAGGATTCGTCTTGAGAAACTCTTCCGCTTCCGCGAGAAGCGCAGCTGGATCCGAGCTGTAGATGTTGATCAATCGTTGATACGCCGCCTCCTTCGCTTCCTCTCGATCCGGATACTTGCCGATAATCTGGCGATAAAGTTCTTCCGCTTTGTCGGCGTGACCAAGTTGCCGCTCGCCGTTTGCGGCAAGCAACATCACTTCCGCCTGGGCTGCTTCCGGAAGTTTGCCCTGCTCTTTCTTGTAATCGGCCAGCAACTGCGCGTACTGGCCGGATTGGTATTGCAACCGGCGCAATCCCACCTGCGCGATGGCACGGAATCTTCCGGCTTCTGGAAGGCTTCGGCCCTTTTGCAATAAGCTTGTGGCCCTGTCGACCATCGTCTTGTCGATCTTGCCCTTATCCGCTTGGACAAGGTCAAGCGCGATCATGCCGCCGCGCACTGCCGCCTCCGCTTTCAAAGCCGGCTTCTGTGTTTCATTTGAGAGAGCTTCGTATTGCTTTAGCGCATCGATTTTTCTGCCCCGCCCAATCAGAATGGATGCCGCCGTCAAGCGCGCATCCTCGCGATATGGATTAGGATTTCCAGCCTCCCCAACCTCCTGATAAATATCAGCGGCTTCATCTTTGCGGCCGAGAATTTCGAGGCAGCGCGCTTCGAAATACCGAGCGGAGAGCGCCACTGCAGATTCCTTTGATTTCGTGGCGGAACGATGGAAAAGCGGAAGCGCCGCAGCATAATCCTTCTGCGTAAAAGCCATCTCGGCCAGCGCGTACGCAGCGGGTCCGGCAAACTCACTGTCACCATAATCGCTGAGGACCTTTTGAAAATTTGTCCGAGCGCTCGATGGGCGATTCAGATTTCGATAGCATTCGCCAATCGAAAAGTAAGCGTTCGCCCGGCCGGAGCGACCCGAATAATCGTCAAGATACTTTTGATATTCGGGAATAGCGAGATCGTAGAGCTTGCGAGTGAAAAGCGCGTTGGCATAGTCGAGCTGACGGCGGTCAGGCGCTTCGCTTTCCCGGGCGCCCGATTCAGAGAACTCGTCCGTTGAGCGACGAGTAACCGGTGCGGGCGGTTCCTCGAATGGGATTGCTCGCGCGACCGGCGGTTCATCAATCGGCCGAGCCCGACGCACCTCCGGCGGCCCTTGAGCGAGGCCACCGTCCGCCAGCCCAAACAGCATCGCCAATCCGAAAAGACCGGATGCGCTGCGGTTTATTTTCATTTCGCTGTCGCGAAAGCTACGTTCGTGATCCCGGCTTCGCTGCAAATATTCAAAACACTAATGACGTTTCTATAAGCGCCAGCCTCATCACCGCGAATCACGACAGCCTGTTCGGCGTTAAGCTGAACCAAGCCTTTGAGCAGTTCGCTTAATTCAGCAGCGCTTAACGTGCGGCGGTTCACGACAACATTTCCGTCGGCTTTCACATTCACAACTACATCCCCAATCGGTGAAGTTTTCTCTTTCGCGGCCGAAGCTTTCGGCACTTTAACGTCGAGTTCGTTCTCGTTTCGAGCTGCGTTCCACGTGAGCAAGAAAAAAATTAATAGCAGCAACAGGACATCGACCAGCGGCGCCAGTTGAATACCGGGATGATGCAGAGGCGCGTGACTACGCAGATTCATGTGATGTGAAAGATGATGTCGATCTTGCGGATTGTTAGCGCGATGGGCAGCTAAAGTTCATCCTCGATCAGAACGGGCGTTCGCTCGGTTCGCTTGCCGTATTGCAAAGAAAGCAGAGCTAAAACGTGCGTCGTGGCAGCTTCCAAATCTGAAATCAATTTTTGAGCTCGGCCGCGAAAAAAAGCGTAGAACATCATCGCCGGAATACCGATGGCGAGGCCGGCGCATGTGTTAACCAGCGCTTCACTGATGCCTTGCGAGAGAGCCACGTAACGGGCTGTCCCAAGCTCGGAGCCAAGCGCCGCGAATGAATGAATAATTCCGAGAACAGTGCCGAGCAAACCAAGCAGCGGCGCGATCATTCCAATATCGGCAAGATAAATTACGCGATTGTTGAGACTGGCCGCCACCCGCGTTCCTTCCGTCTCGGCGATCTCGCGAAGCTGCTGCAAATCCGCATTTGGATTTTTTGTTGTGAAATCGAGCACCTTTTGCACGACTCGGGCGATCGCCTCGCCGTGCCGATTGGAGACGGCAAGCAACCCAAGGTAATCGCGCTTGCGCAAAAGCGCATCGGCCGTGGCCATGTAACCACTTGAGACCACGGCGCCGCGTCGAATTGTCATTACATAAACAACCACGAGCATGACAAAGAAAATCGAGAGCAAAAAGAGCGCGATCATGACAGGCCCGGCCGCGATGAGCGTGTCCATGATCGTTTTCGAATGTATGTCGGGGACGAGAGCTGGCGTGGCACTCTGCGCGAGCAAGGGAGTTGCGCCTGCCAGCGTGGCAAGCACCGGGAATGAAATCTTCATGCCAAGAATTTTGTTACCATAAATGGAGCGGTCTTGGATGCAAATATGCAACTCACTGACTAAACACAAACCAACTGGCCGGGTTGCTAAACAAATTGGTCACCGCCAGCCCAGCGCCGGACACGGAAAACGTGGGCCGGTTGAATTTCCGGATCGAGCTCGACGTAATTTTGCCGGCCGCGCCACGTGTAGCGCGCGTCGCTGAGCAAATCGTGCACCTGATATACGTCGCTTTCCATCTGTCCGAACTGATCGATCGGCACATTGACGTAAGAATTCTGTTTGCGATGCGGATCGAGATTCACAACGATGAGAATGATGTTGTCGCGAGCCGGAGTCATCTTGCCATAAAAGAGGATCGCGGGATTATCGGCGTGGTAAAACCGCAGGTTATCGTAAAACTGGAGCGCCCGGTTTTCTTTCCGGATTTTGTTTAGCCGCGTGATCCAATCCTTGACGTTGCCGGGCGCATTCCAATCGCGCTCTTTCCATTGGTATTTTTCGGAATCGAGATATTCCTCGCGGCCCGGTAGAGCCTCGTCCTCGCACAGCTCGTATCCGCTGTAAATGCCGTATAGAGTTGAGAGCGTAGCGGCCAGGAGGACGCGAATCATAAACGCGGGCCGACCGCCATCCTGAAGCACAAATGGTAAAATATCCGGCGTGTTTGGCCAAAGATTGGCGCGAAAATATTCGCTCATCTCAGTCTGCGTCAATTCCGTGAAATATTCGATGAGCTCGCGTTTCGAATTTCGCCACGTGAAATAGGAGTAGCTCTGGTTGAAGCCCACTTTGGCCAGCGCCTTCATCATTTTTGGTCTGGTGAACGCTTCGGAGAGGTAGACTACGTCCGGATATTTGTCACGGACGCCGCTCACCAAATATTCCCAGAAGGCAACCGGTTTGGTGTGCGGATTATCGACGCGAAAGATGCGTACCCCCCGCCGGGCCCAAAAAAGGACAACGCTTTTCATCTCTGCCCAAAGCTCACGCCAGTCATCGCAGCGGAAGTTGAGCGGATAAATGTCTTCGTACTTCTTCGGCGGGTTCTCAGCGTATTTAATGGTGCCGTCCGGACGCTTGTAAAACCAATCGGGGTGCTCTTTGACGTAAGGATGATCAGGTGAACAATTGATCGCGAAATCGAGAGCAATTTCCATTCCGCGTTTTCGCACCTGTTTTTGAAGCCAGTCAAAATCGGCGAGTGTGCCGAGTGAGGGCTCGACGGCCTTGTGTCCGCCAGCTTCGCTACCGATTGCCCACGGCACACCCGGATCGCCAGGTTCACAGATGATTGAATTATTACGACCTTTGCGATTTGTATGACCGATCGGATGGATGGGCGGAAAATAAATGACGTCGAACCCCATTGCCTTGGCGTCGTCTATCCGTGGCAAACAATCGCGGAATGTTGATCCACGATCGCCGCGGCCTTCTGCTGAACGCGGAAAAAATTCGTACCATGCGCCGATTTGCGCCGCTGGACGATCGACAATAACGCGCGGAGCTGGTGCGTAATGCGTCGCGTTGTCGCGGTCCGTGTAAGTCGCCATCAACACCTCGATCTCTCTGGATTGTGCGATCTTGTTAATCTCGGCGGTACCGGCTTTGCACATCCGCCGGGAGAGCTCCAGCAGCCGCGCAGAATCCGTGCGATCACGCGCTCGCCGAGAGGCTGCCTCAACCAAAGCGGCGCCTTCCAGTGCTTCGCTTCGCAACTCAGAGACGCCAGCGCTGAATTTCGCAGCGAACTCCTGTTGCCACCCGCGAAACGTATCTGTCCATGCCTCGACTGTGTATTCGTAAATGGCGATACCGTAGAGCGTGCAAACACCACGCCAACGGTCATTGTCGATGTACACCATGGGGGTTTCCCGCCATCGTCTTTCACCGAGAACGCGCCACTTCAGGACAGCCGCAACCACATCATGCCCGTCTTTAAAAATGTCCGCTTCGACGACGAGATCTTCGCCGACGATGCGTTTTGTCGGGTAGCGACCGCCGTCAACCAGCGGCTGTAGGTTCTCTATGACCGCGGAAGGAAAGGCCCGAGACATGGGCCTTGAATCAACCGAAATTCTCTGCCTGGGAAAGGAGAAATCTCCATGGCCGGACCAAGATTCGCTCTGGTATTACAATGCGAAGTAAAACGCGCACTCGTATAGCCCGGAGTTGCGAAGCATTTCCCTGCGGACGCGGGTGCCGAGAAGAGCTTCGAACATATCCTGCTCGAGTCGGGCGATGATAGGATACTGCTCGATCAAATTCATGATCGGCGAGTGGCATTCGAGAATCTGCGGACCACCTTCTTCTGACGTAGTGAACTGGGCCATGTATCCCTCGCCATCGCGCACGCGGGCGAGCCATTTCGCGCGTTCGGCCACAGTTTCTCCTTTTGTCTTTGCCTTGAGGGCCGCAGTTCTTTTTTCAAAAACGTTGTAAAGAAGCTTCTCCGGCGCATTTCGCCCGTAAATTTCTTGAATCGATTTCAACAGCTCAAGCGTGAATTGATTGCTATCGGTCGGGAACAGATCGTGGGTCCGACGGGTGAGCCGGTAAACCATTTCAGGCCGGCCCATTTTCTGGGGGCGGCGCCAGGTATCCAGATACCCATCACGATGAAGAGTGAGGCAGTGCTGCTTGATGCCCATGTAGCTCATCTTCATTTTTCCGACCAGCTCGTTAACGGACATGCCTTTGGTCCTCTTGAGCGAGTTAAGGATTTCCAGCCGCTGGGTGCGGCCAATTTCTGCGATTAAACGTTGGTTCATGGCTGATAAAAAATCGAAGTGGAGACTTTACACGTCGCGCTCTTTAAAATGCAAGGGATTAAAAATTATGCAATTACCGAAAGGGAAGAACACTACAAACCAGATATGCGGCAAGGATTGACCAAAAGAAGCTTCCCTAAGAACGGGTCGCCCTGCTTTAACGAAAGGGAAGCGGAACCAGTTCCACCGGAGTTGACACCGCTGCATCAGAGTCCTTCGAAGCGAAAGCATCCAGGTTAGCGCCGGGCGTATTGAAGCCGCGTTTGACATACGCAAGCGCGATTTCTTTCCCAAGTCTCTCACTGCGCACTGCGCTTGTGATCCAGCCGGCCTCTTTGCCCTTGTCGGATGGGCGAGCGAGTTTCATTCCTGGCAGAAGCAGCCCGTCGTGCAACGAAATCAAGCCGCATAATCGCTTGTTCGTTTGGCCCGACATTTTGATTCGTGAGATCACTTCCTGGCCAATGTAACAACCCTTCTCGTAATCGACGGTGCGCTCTTCCAGGTTCGCTTCGATTGGAATGATCTCTTCGGTCAACTCACGCCCCCAGCGAGGAATGCCGTATTCAATGCGAAAAATCTCGGCGGACGCGGCATCGGCGGCATGATCGACAGAATTCCCGACGGCGCGCCGCCGAGTTGGGTTCCGTATTTTCAGGTCGA
>Ga0209807_1000482_pt1 | contig 18259 bp, 17 predicted proteins | sample GraSoiAngelo_154_FD_186168 | JGI IMG/M metagenome (GOLD analysis project Ga0209807, IMG submission 186168) | Grasslands soil microbial communities from the Angelo Coastal Reserve, California, USA - 14_1009_13_20cm (SPAdes) (version 2) | ecosystem: Environmental > Terrestrial > Soil > Grasslands ... | reverse complement strand
GCCGGCGAACCAGGACGCGCGGCCTTGTCAGCGGGGCGGGCGATGGCGCAGACAGTGCGCCATCCAGACCGGGCCGCAGCGAGAGGCCGCGCCTGACCTCGACAAGCGTCTTGCCTTCATCCAGTGATCCCGCCGCTCCGATGACCAGGTTGGGCAGCCTGTAGTGCGCGTCCGCGTACTCGAGGATGTCTTCGCGATTCAACCGCGAAACCGACTCCTCGGTGCCCGCGATGTCGCGCCCGAGCGGATGGTCGGGCCAGATCAGCTCCTCGAAGAGGTTTTGAACGTAATCCTGCGGCTGGTCCTGGTACATCCGCAGCTCTTCGAGGATCACCATCCGTTCGCGCTCGACATCCGCGGGGTCGAGCCGGGAGTTGGCGACGATGTCGAAAAGGACATCCAGCCCAAGCTCCATGTGCTCCGACGGTACGCGCGCCCAGTATGCGGTCAGCTCCTTGTCGGTGGACGCGTTGATGAAGCCGCCCACGCCCTCGATGGCGTCGGCGATCTCTTTCGACGAGGGCCGCCGCTTGGTCCCTTTGAAGTAAAGGTGCTCGATGAAATGCGACACGCCGGCGAGTCGCTCGTCCTCGAGCCTCGACCCTCCGGCAAACATCAGGACGACGCTCGCGGAGTGCCGCTCCGGCATGGGCTCGATCACCATCCGTGCTCCCCCGGTCAGGCGATGGACTCGATGAGGGGGTGGCATGGACTGGTCAGTATAGGAACGGCCGGGCGGGAGACCCTGGATTAAGCGCCCTCCCGAAGAGCCCCGAGCGCCGCGTACAGGGTCATGGCCACGAAGTCGGCCGGCATGCCGTCGGACACGGCGTCCAGCGCCTCGCCCAGGTACCGCCGAACGTTGGGCACGAGATCGACCTCGCTCAGCTCGAGGCAGTCGCGAATCGCCTCGGCGATCTCGGTCGGAGTTATCTCCTCGTCACCGGCCTCGTCCGCGACCGAGTTGACCAGCGCGATCGCCTTGCGGATCCGCTCCGCGGAGGCCCGGCGGGAAGTCGAACCTCCGTTACTCTCCACCTGGCTTGCGCGGGCCGACGACGACCCGCCGTTCCGGCTCCTCGCCAATGCTGGAGCTCGTCACATCCGGGTCACCTTCGAGGGCGAGGTGGATGGCCCGTCGCTCGAACGGCTGCATCGCGTCGAGCGTGATCGCATCGCCTGTCATCTTGACCTGGCGCGCAGCCCGCATCGCGATCTCGCGCACGGTGTGCTCGCGGCGCTGCCGGTAGCGCTCGACGTCTACGATCACGCGCTCGCCTTCGGCCAGGTGCTTCCCGATCATGACGTTCGTCACCGACTGAAGCGCGCGGAGGGTCTCGCCGCGCCAGCCGATCAGACCGCCGAGATCGCGGCCGCTGATGTCGAGCGTGATCGGGTCGGCGCCGGTCCGCACGCTGACCTGCGCCCGCACGCCCATGTGCTTGAGCAATCCTTCGACCAGGTTCTTGGCCAGCTCAGCCTTGCCGTTGGCCGGCGCGGGCGCGACGCCCATCGAAGGCGCTGTCTGGTCCATCACGGTGACCTCGACCACCGTCTCCTCCGGCGTCTCGATGAGGATCTTCACGTCCACGTGGCGGCGGCTCTCCTGCAGCTCGATCAGCGCGGCGTCGACCGCCTCGTCCAGTGTTCGGCCGCGGCCTTCAGCGGACTTCACGTACGTTCACCCCCCTTGCCTTGCTTGGAAGCCCGGTTCTTGGGCTTTTTCGATTTGTTCAAGTTGGTCCCGCTCGGAGCCGGTCCGTTCTTCTGAGCGGCTGACTTTTGAATTGCGGTGGGGCTCTTGTTGGGCAGCAGCGGCGCTGCTCCCGCGATTGGTTTGGCGCGCGACGGCCAGAGCTGGCCCCACCCGACCACGAAGCTCTGCTGAATGATACTTACGCAGTTCCCGACAAACCAGTAGAGGCCCAGGCCGGCGGGGACGTTGAGCGCGAACCAGCCGATCATGAGCGGCGAGATGAGGACCATGGTTCGCTGCATCTGCTGCTGCTGCTGCTCTTGATCCGTCGGGCTGGCCGAGGGCGGCATCTGCAGCATCTTCGACTGGATGAAAGTCGTGAGCGCGGCCAGCAGGGGGAAAACCAGGTAGGCCGGCGCCGGAATGTAGGGAAGCCCCGCGATCAGCAGGTGGTGGTTGGGGTTGTCGTTCAGGTTCGGGATGAAGAGAAAGTGCGCGATCACGTCGTGGCTGCGCGCGAAACCGGTGAACACGTAGTAGAGGGCGATCAGCACCGGCATCTGGACCACCATCGGCAGGCAGCCCACGAACTGGCCCAGCGGATTCACGCCGTGCTCCTGGTACAGCTTCATGCGCTCGGTATTGAGCCGCTGTGGGTCTTTCTTGTACTTCTTGGTCAGGTCGGCCAGCTGGGGCGCGAGCTTGCGCTGCTCCACCATCGCCTTGCGCTGCCTGACCAGCTGGAACTGCTGCAGCGGCGCCAGGAGCAGACGGATGGCGATGGTGAGGACGATGATCGCGACCCCATAAGCGCCGATCGTCGCGATGATGCTGATCCCGGACAGGTGGCTGTAGATGAACGACAGCGCGGTCTGCAGCGTGAGGCCGAAGATGGCCCACCACGCGTCGTGGATCGGCTTCAGGAGATCAAGGGGCGAGCTGAGAAAGATGGCTTTGACTCCTGCTCAGGGCACCGGGTCGTAGCCGCCCCGGGCAAAGGGGTGGCAGCGAGCGATGCGAGCCGCCCCCATCCAGCCGCCCTTCAGCCAGCCATACCTGTCGATCGCCTCGTACGTGTAGTGCGAGCACGACGGGTAGTAGCGGCAGGACGGGGGCAGGATCCTGGACAGGGACATCTGATAACCGCGGATCAACAGCAGGAAGAGCTTCGTCATGGGTTGGTCTTGAAGAGCCTGAGCGCAGCCAGCGAAGCCTCCGCCTTCAAGTCGGCGAACGACACCTCGAGCGCCGCCGGGCGGGCGATCAGGACCACGTCATATCGTATTCCCACCTGGCTCAGAGGCGAACCAGGTCCCAGCAGATGCAGCCGGGCAACTTCCCGCAGGCGGCGGCGGGCCCGGTTGCGCTCGACTGCGCTGCGGATCTTGCGGCTCACCGTGACGCCGACCCGACTCTGCGCAGCATCGCTCGGCACCGCGAAGCAGACCAGCGCCTGGCCGGAATGAAAGCGCCGGCCCTTGATCGCCGACTGGAAATCAGATCGGCGGCGAAGCCGCCGAAGGCTGTCCACGGGCGCGACGGCCCGGCCTAGGAGGCCAGCCGCTCTCGGCCCTTGCGGCGGCGGTTGCGGAGCACGCGAGCCCCGCCACGAGTGCTCATGCGGCGCAGAAATCCATGCACGCGCCGGCGGTATCTTTTCTTCGGTTGATAGGTTCGTTTGATCGAGCCAGTGTAGCGGAGGCCCACCACGCGCTTGGTGATACCGGCCCTATCACTTCATCATGTGGAATACGGCCTTGCGGTATCCACAGGCCGGTGTTATAGTCCCGCCCCGGAAGTAGCCGGGCCAATGCGTCGATTTCACAACCCAGTACAAAATCCAGCATAGGGTCTCACTAATCGTTACATGGTAAGCAACACTTAGTCGTACAACTCCGCTTCCATATTTCGGGGACGACCGGATAGGGGATTTCGGACAGGTCGGGGCCGCCAGCCTGTGGAAATCCGGTCCGTTCTTTTCCACAGGCACCAAGGAGGCGGAGCTCATGCTCGAGGAGCTTCGGTTGAATCCGCGGTCGCCCGGAAAGCGATCTTATGGTCGCCGTCCTGGCGTGCGCGGGATCACCGAAAACGGAACGGTTGACCCCCGGTTGTCCACAGGATTTGCAGACGGGGCGCTCTTGCGCTCCACAGGCCAAATGCCGCCGATCCACAGGCCGTATCCCGGTCTAAAGGAGGTGGTGGGGTGAACCAGGACCAGATCTGGTCGCAGGTGCAAGAGGAGCTGCGGTTTCAACTGGCCAAGCGAACCTACGACATGTGGCTCAAGAACACCTCCGTCGTCTCGGCGGACGGAGGGACTTTCCGGATCGGAGTGCCGAGCAAGCTGGCCAAGGATTGGCTCGAAGATCGTTTCTCTGGCCTGATCCAGGAGACGTTGCAGGCGGTCACGGGTTCCGAGGTCGACATTGATTTTGTGATTGCTCCGTCCGGACACCGCCCCGCGCACACCTTGTTCGACGACGATCGCCGCGCCGACAACGGTCACGAGAACGGCGTCGAGGCAGTCGCTGAGCCCACGGTCGTGGCGCCGTCAGAGCTCAACGCGCGCTTTCGATTCTCATCCTTCGTGGTCGGTCACAACTCGCAGTTCGCTCACGCCGCCGCGAAAGCTGTCGCGGAGGCGCCAGGTGACAGCTACAACCCACTTTTCCTCTACGGGGGAGTGGGGCTGGGCAAGACCCACCTTATGCACGCCATCGGACACGAAGTCCATGACCGCTTTCCGCGCAAGCGGGTCGTGTATCTGACCTCCGAGCAGTTCACCAACGAGGTGATCAGCTCGATCGCCACGGCACGGATGGGGGAGTTCCGCAACAAATATCGGACGGTCGACGTGCTCCTGATCGACGACGTGCAGTTTCTCGCGGGCAAGGACCGCACCAAGGAAGAGTTCTTCCACACCTTCAATGCGCTGCACGAGATCAACAAACAGATCGTCATCTCGTCAGACCGCCCGCCCAAGGAGATCCCGACCCTGGAGGATCGCCTGCGTTCGAGGTTCGAGTGGGGCTTGATCGCTGACATCCAACCCCCGGACTTCGAGACGCGACTCGCCATTCTCCACTCCAAGCTGGGCACCAACGGCAGCCTCATCCCCGAAGAGGTGCTGAGCTTCATCGCGCACAAAGTCCAGCGCAACATCCGCGAGCTCGAGGGTGCGCTGACTCGCGTCCAGGCTTTTGCCGCGGTGCATCAGCGCCAGGTCGACGAGGACGAGGCGGCGCGTCTACTCTCTGACATCATTCCGGCCGGCACACGCAAGCCCATCAACGTCGAGCGGATCCAGACCCTGGTCGCCGACTACTACAACGTCACGCTCGAAGACATGAAAAGCAAGCGGCGCGACAAGCACATAGTCTTTCCGCGCCAGGTAGCAATGTTCTTGGTGCGCGAGGAGACGCCATCGTCACTTCCTGCCATCGGCAAGGCTTTCGGTGGTCGCGACCACACCACCGCGCTGCACTCGATTGAAAAGATCGCCAACGAGCTGAAGGAAGACGAACGTCTGCGCTACGAGGTCCAGGCCATTCGCGAAAAGCTCTACGTCCAGTGAGCATCTCCACAGCTTTTGAGAACCGGCCTGGGACGCGGGTGGGATGGACCGCGGGCGGCCAATTCCTCCCCAGCGAATCAACAGCTTCGAGCAGTCCCCTCTACGATTACGCAGACCTTATCCCCGGATCATTTCGATCTGTAAATGATCTCGACATCCACACTCTGCACAGCGCCTACTGTTATCGGTTACGGATGATTTCAATTAAAAGAATTTCTTTCAACGGGGGACAACTGTCGTGAATGCCAAAGTTCTGACTGCTCAAATGAAGGTCACCTGCAGGCCTGCGGTCCTGGGTCAAGCGCTGCAGGTCGTGTCCCGCGCCATCTCGAGCCGGACCACCCTGCCGATCCTGAACAACATCCTCATCGAGACGACGGCGGATGGCCTGGCGTTGACAGCCACCAACCTCGAGATTGGCATCCGGAAGCTCGTCCCCGCGGAAGTCTCAGTCGAAGGCTCGACCACCGCGCCGGCCCGGCTGCTCACCGACTTCGTCGGCACTCTGCCCGACGACGACCTGGAGCTGACGCTGGACCCTGCCACCCAGTCTCTGGCCCTCCGGTGCGCTCGCTTCGACACTCACATCAAGTGCATCGAGGCCGAGGAGTTCCCGCCCGGCCCGCGGCCCGATGAAGGCGACCGGCTCGAGGTTGCGCTGGACGACCTCGTGAGTGCGGTCGAGCAGACGCAGATGGCGGCATCGACCGACGAGGCCCGCCCCGTCCTGACCGGCGTGCTGGTCCAGGTCCAGGGCGGCAACCTGACCCTGGCCGCGACGGATGGCCACCGCCTGGCGGTGCGGAAGCTTGCGGCGGCGGGCTCAACCGACCTCGAGGCGAGCCTGATCGTGCCGGCGCGCGCGCTGGCTGAGCTGTCGAGGGTGCTCAAGGGAGAGCCGGGCAAGGTCGAGGTGATCATCTCCAAAGCCCGCAACCAGGTCTTCTTCCGGGCCGGCAGCTCGGAGCTGACCTCCAGGCTGATCGACGGAAAGTATCCCAACTACGCACAGGTTATCCCCAGCAAGAGCTCGACCAAGGTCAAGGTTTCGACCAGCGAGCTCACCCAGACGGTTCGCGCCGTTTCGCTCTTCGCCCGTGACAGCGCCAACGTCATCCGGGTCAAGGCGCAGTCGGGGGCACTGGTCCTTTCGGCGACCACCAACGAGGTGGGCGACAGCAAGGCCGAGATGTCGGCCGACGTCGACGGTTCTGACATCCAGATCGCGTTCAATGCCCGCTACGTCCTGGACGCCCTCGGTGTGATCGGAGAGGACGAGGTCGAGCTGCTGTTCGACGGACCCCTCAGCCCGGGGCTCATGCGACCGCCGGGCAAGGAGCACTACCTCTACGTGATCATGCCCGTGCGGGTGGCGATGTCCTGAGCGCACGGTCAAGTGCGCCTTCGCCGGCTCCAGCTCAAGAACCACCGCAACTACGCTCAGCTCGACCTCGCACCGGGACCGAGCCTCAACGTGTTCATAGGCGCCAACGGGCAGGGCAAGACAAACCTTCTGGAAGCGGTCGCGATGCTTGCCCTGTCGGCATCGCCGCGATCTCGCCGCGAGTCGGAGCTGGTCGGACCGATCGGTCCTGGCTCGCGGATCGAGGCGGAAGTCGAAACCGGCTCGACCACGCGCGAGGTCGCGATAACGCTGGCGGTCGAAGGCGAGCGAACTCGCCGCGTCATCGAAGTCGATGGTGCTCGGCGGCGCGCGGTCGACCTGCCCGGACATTTCAGGGTCGCCCTCTTCTGGCCGGACGACCTGGGCCTCATCAAGGCGGGACCAGAACTTCGCAGGCGCTTCCTCAACCAGATGCTCGTCCAGGTCGAGCCCGGATACGCCCGCGCGCTCGCCGGCCTTCGCCGTGTGCTCGAGCAGCGCAACAGCCTGCTCAAGCAGATCGCGGCCGGCCAGGGTGGCGCCGACATGCTGGACGCATGGAACCAGGAGCTCGTCCTGGTGGGATCGGAGATCGCTGCCGCGCGGGCCAAGGCGGTCCTCCAGCTGGCGCCGGAAGCGGCCAGGTGCCACACCGAAATTGCGACCGGCGAAAGCCTGGAAATCCGCTACGAGGGGCCTCCGGATAACCTGGCCGAAGCTGTGAATAACTCCCTGGCGGAAGACCTGCGCCGCGGCTCGACCAGCATCGGCCCACACCGAGACGACCTCGTCGTGCTGCTCGATGGGCGCGAGGCCCGCTCCTACGGTTCGCAGGGTCAGCAGCGGACCGCCGTGGTCAGCCTGAAGCTGGCCGAGGCGGCCCTCATTCACGCTCGAACGGGTGAGCGGCCGGTGCTCTTGCTGGACGACGTGCTTTCGGAGCTGGACGGCGAGCGTCGGGCGGCGCTTATGGCCGAGGTCGCGGCGGGCGGCCAGGTGATCATCACATCGGTCGAAGCCGGCCCGTTTCCGCCTGATCTGATCGCCAAAGCCATGGTCTGGACCGTCAGCGGGGGAAAAATCGAAGCCTGTGGATAAGTTGGGCAATATTCTCCCGCGCGTGATGCGCCGCCAGCCCGGCGGGGCCCGTCTTTTGGGCGGCCAGGTGGCGGTCGCATTTCGCGTCCTGCTCGGCCCTGACGTCGCCCGATTGTGCGATGAGGTCGAGCTTCGCTCAGGCACCCTTCTCGTGACCACTTCCAGCCCCGCGCTCGCCCACCAGCTGAGGCTGGACGCTGAGACGATCCTCGCGCGGCTCAACCGGCCGGACCTCGGCCGCAAGGTGCGGACGCTGCGCGTGCGCATCGGCCGTTCGACGCCTTCTTGAGACTGGGCCTCGAGCAGCAGAAGGCGGCCGCGCTGGGTGGCGGGCCGGTCCGGGTGGTGGCGGGCGCCGGCACTGGCAAGACGGCCGTCATCGCGGAGCGCTTCCGGCGCCTGGTCGCCCGGGGGGTGTCGACGGACGCGATCCTCGTCATGACGTTCACCGAACGCGCCGCCCGGGAGATGCGCGAACGCATCGAAGCTCTCATCGAAGCGCCGGCGCCCGCGGTGGGCACCTTTCACTCGATCGCGCTGAGCTGGCTCCGAGAGGACGGCATGGCGATCGGCGTGCCTTCCGGATTCCGCATCGTGACCGGCGCCGACCGCTGGATCCTCGCCCGCGAGCTGATGTGGGACATCGGCGATGCTGCTTTGACCGGCGACGAGCGGCCCGACGACCTGGTCGCGCCGGTCCTGCAGATGTTCGAGCGCATGAAGCAGGAGCTCGTGGGGATCGAGCGGCTGGCGGCCTGGGCCGCCTCGGCTGACGACCCCGAGCGAGCATCCCTGATGGGCGCGTGCGTCAGGCTGTTCCGCGCCTACGAGAAGGAGTGCCGGAAACAGCGGCTTCTGGACTTCGACGACCTTCTCCTCTTGACGGTCAGGCTCTTCGAAAGGAATCCCGCCGTGCTGCGCCGCTACGCCAACCGATATCCGCACGTGCTCGTCGACGAATACCAGGACCTGAACCTGACCCAGGAGCGGCTCGTCGAGCTGATCGCCCGCGGCGCCGATCCGTTCGTGGTCGGTGACGACGACCAGTCCATCTACCGTTTCCGGGGCGCGTCCCGCGCCAGTCTCGAGCGATTCGTCCACAGCTTCCCGGCCGCGCGCACGATCACCCTCGGGCGAAATCGGAGGAGCTCGCGACGCATCGTCTCCGCGGCGGCCGCGCTGATCGACGGCAACCCGGACCGGCTGACCAAACAGCTGCGCGCCGCGCAAAGCGGACCGGAGGTGCAGATGTGGGAGTGTGCCGACGCGAACTCGGAAGCGTCGGCGATCGCGTGTGAGGCGGACTGCCTCGTGAATGCCGGGATCTCGCTCTCCTCGATAGCGGTCTTGTGCCGAACCAATGCGATCGCAAGGCCGATCGCCGCGGCCCTTGCGGCGCAGGGCCTACCTCACGTCGTGATCGGCGGCCACGGTTTCCACGACCAGCCGGAGATCAAAGACCTGATCGCAATGCTGCGTGTGATTCGGGATCCCGGCGACCTGGTCGCCCTCGCCCGACCCGCGGCTGCCGCGATGCAGCCTTTGCTCGAGCGCTTCGCGGTGGCGGCCAAGCAGCTCGATGTGCGCGATCTCTTTTTCGAGCTGATGGAACAATCGGGCTACGCCGGAGAGCTGCCGGGCGCGACGGCCAACGTGAGCCGGTTTGCGGAAAACATCGGCGAGTTCTGCGAAACCTCAACCGACCACTCGCTCGACGCCTTCATGCGGCGTCTCGATCTCGTGCTGCTTTCGGGCGAGGACCAAGCGCCGGCGCAGGTCGAGTCAGCCGACGCGATCCAGGTGATGACGATCCATCAGTCCAAGGGCCTCGAGTTCGAGGCGGTGTTCGTGCCGGCGCTCGTCGAAGGGCGTCTGCCGCAGTCTTCGCGCTCGCCGCGGTTCGAGCTGCCGCCGGCCGTGCTCGAGCCGCTTGTCCGCGGCCGCGAGGACGTGATCGCAGAAGAGCGTCGGCTTCTCTACGTGGCGATGACCCGTGCTCGGCGGCGCCTCTATCTCACCCGCGCCACGCATTACGAGGGAGGCCGGCGTTGGAGGGAAAGCCGCTTCCTCAACGAGGTGCGCGAGGCGGGGCCTCGCGTGGTGGCTGAGACCCAGGTCGCCGCGGCGGCTGCGCCGCCTGAGCCGCCCGCCGTCAACGGTCACGGCGGCGACGTCCACCTTTCCTACAGCGCGATCAGCGCGTACCAGGATTGCCCGCGGCAGTACTGGTACCGCCACGTCGAGCGTCTGCCGGTCGTCGAGAGCGCCGAGGCGGTGCACGGGGTCATCCTGCACGAGGTCCTGCGGCGGGCAGGTGAGCTGCGAAAGCAGGGCGAGGCGATCAGCGCATCTCGCCTCAGTTCGATTCATGAGGCGGTCTGGAACGAAACGTCATTTCCAGATCCACGCCGGGCGCCCGCCTTTAAACGCAACGGGGCAGCGGAGCTGGAGGCGTATCGCGTTCGGGGCGGATTCGATCCCGTTCCGGCCTACCTCGAGCAGCCATTTGACATCGCGGTCGACGGATGGAACCTGCGCGGCGTCATCGACCGCATCGATCGCACCGACGGAGGTTGGCGGATCATCGACTACAAGAGCGGCCGGCCCATCGCACGCCGCCGGCGGGACCTGCAGGTGGCGCTGTATGCGCTCGGCGCGACCGACGCGCTGCAGCTCGATCGGCTCGAGCTCGAGGTCGTGTACCTGGCGTCGGGCGAATCGGTGCACGTCGAAGGGGTCGGCGCGATCGTGCGCGACGCCGAGGTCGAGGGCAGCCGGGTGGCTGAAGGCGTCAGGACCGGGAGATTCGAGTCTCGACCCGAGCGCCGCCGCTGCCGCCTGTGTCCTTACCGGCTCGCCTGCACCGACGCTCTGTAGCGCGCAGCCAGCAGCAGGCATTCCCGCGCTATGTCTGACGACGCATAGGGATGCGCCATGTCTTCCGCCTTGGCCGACATCTCGCGCCACGTTGGCCCACCCTCCGCCATCACCCGGACCTCGTCCAGCAGGTCCGACTCCTTCGGCGCAAAGGCGCCGATGCGCGACTCGACGACGAAGTCGACGTTAGGCGATTCCTGGCCGGGTAGGAAACCGGTGATCACGAGTGGGAGTCCGGTGGCCAGGGCTTCGGCGATCGCGCCGGGCCCGGCCTTGGTGACGACGAGGTCGCACGCGCGCATCAGCTCGGGCATGTAATCCACGAAGCCAAGCACGAGCATCGGGGTCGCGGCTTCTTGATCGGCGAGCCGCCTCCGCAGCTTCTCGTTGCGCCCGCAGACCACGACCAGCTGCCAGGGATGCGCGTCCAGCACCAGGCTGCGGACTTGCGCCGCAAGGGGACCGACGCCTGCGGCACCGCCCATCACGAGGACTGTGAATCGGTGCTCATCCAGGCCGAACCGCCGGCGCAGCGCCTGCTTCTCCCCTGGCGCCGGGGGCCGGAAGCGGAGATCTACGGGCAGGCCGAGCAGCTTCACGCGGTCGGCCGGCACACGCCGGCGCAGCGCAACCTTGCGCGCGCCCTCGGTCGGCGCGACAACCAGGTCGGCCTGGCTGAAGGTCCATCCGCGGTGGAAGTCGACCAGGTCGGTGATCACCGTCATCAGCGCGCGCGGCCGGCCGCTCTTGCGGATGGCCTGGTGCGCGATGTGGTTCAAAAGGGGGTGGACCGAGAGCACCACGTCCGGGTCATGCTGCGTGAGCAGCCGCTGCACGGCTTTGCGCACGCCCGGCCCGAACACGGCGCGGATCGCGGCGAACGTAGGTTGGGTGTTGCTCGAGTGGTAGACCGCGCCCCAGGCTGCGCGCGACCGGCGGATGACGGGAGAGTAGAGGGACGCGAGCCGCCGCACGATGGCCGGCCCCTGCCCGATCAGGGGATCGGCGACCGTGACGATGCAGGTGGGGTCGAGCAGCTTGAGCGCGTCTGTCAGCGCGCGTGCGGCTGCGCGATGGCCACCACCGGTGTCGCTGAAGAGAATGAGCACGCGCGGCGCGCCGCCGGCTGGGGTTGGATAGAGGGAGAAGGCTTGGGTTACTTGCGTCGCGCCGCGCCGCGGCGCGCGATCCATCGCATGTTGTACGTGGCCAGGAGGTACGTGATGAAGCCCATCGCGATGATCGCGATGCTCACCCAGAGGATGGTGCGCTTGGCCAGCTCGCCCGGTGACAGCGCGCCGCCGCCCGGTGTGCGGTTCTGCTCGATTATGTAGGCGGCGAGGTCCTTGACGTCCTGGTCGGTGAGCTTGTTGTTGCCACCCTTGGCCGGCATCGGAGTCTGCTTCGGGTCGCCGGCCTGCGGCTGGCGGCCGTTGGCGATGATCTCGATCAGGAAGTTGGGGTCCAGCGGGTTGGATACGCCGGGCAGCTTCTCGATCGGGTTCAGCACCGCGCCGATTCCGCCTTCGAGGCTTGCGCCGTGGCAGGTGGCGCAGTTCTGCGCGTAGAGGGTGGCCCCCTTGGTGGGATCTCCGGGCAGCGTGGTCGCCCCGCTCGCCGACGAGCCGGCCGAAGGCGACGGGGAGGTGTCGGCAAGGGAGGAGAGAGCGGTCAGGATGAAAAAAGCCGGTATTCCCACCGCCAGGAGGAGCCCTCTGCTGACTCGCATCTAGGCCAAATCATATCCAGCCGGTTCGAACCGGTTCGCGGCGGCCTTCGGGCGGGAATACGGCCGAAGCTCGTACGTTTAAGTTCTTATGGCTTCCTGTTCGCCGGTCTCCCGTTCCGCTTTCTGCTGCGTCTCGAGACGCTGGCTTGACGCGAGATCGGCGTACCGTGGCTGAGACAGACCGGCTGGTCTCCGACCGCACCGCACGGCGGGTCGCGGTCATCTCCATGCATACCTCGCCCACCGCGTCCTTGGGCCAGAACGCCAACGGCGGACTCAACGTCTACGTGCGAGAGATCTGTGCGGCGTTCAGCGAACGTGGCATCGCCAGCGACGTCTTCACGCGCCGGGGTCCGACCGATCCCGCGATGGAATCCCTCGCCGAGAACTCGTGCGTGATCTACCTGCCCGCCGGCCGGGGACTCGACAAGTACAGCCTCTACGACCAGGTTCCCGCCTTTGCGAACCAGGTCCTCGAGTTCGCCGAACGAGAAGGCTTCGCCTACGACATGCTGTTCTCCCATTACTGGCTCTCCGGCGAGGTCGCTTGTCTCCTGAGACCTCAAATGGCCGCGGGCTGGGCGCACATCGCGCACACCCTCGGGTTGGTCAAGAACCGAACGCTCGCGGCCGGCGCTCACGCTGAGCCGGCGCTCCGAATTCGCGTGGAGGGAGAGATCGCGCGCCAGGCTGATCTCTTGATCGCATCGACGGGCGAGGAGGCCTCGGATCTCGTGCACGCCTACGGCGCCGATCCCGAACATGTCGTCGTGGTCCCGCCAGGCGTGGACCTCTCCGTGTTCCAGCCGATCGAGCGGGATGAGGCTCGGCGCAAGATCGGGTACGGCGCGGGCCGGCTGTTGCTTTTCGTGGGCCGGCTCGAGCGATTGAAAGGTGTCGAGGTCGCGATCCTCGCGCTGGCCCTGCTGCGCGACCGCGCTCATGACGACGTTCGCCTGCTGATCCTCGGCGAGGACAGCACGGATGGCGACGAGAGCGAGATGGAGCGGCTCAAGGCGATCGCGACCGCGGCCGGCGTGCGGGATCGCGTCGACTTCCTCGGTTCGGTCGCGCACCACGAGCTGCCGTACTTCTATTCGGCGGCCGATGTTTGCGTGATGCCCTCCTACAGCGAGTCGTTTGGGCTGGTCGGTTTGGAAGCCCAGGCCTGCGGTCGCCCGGTGGTCGGCTCGGGAGTGACCGGCTTGCGCTCGGTGGTGCGCGACGACGTCAGCGGTTACCTCATCGACTCCCATGACCCGGCGACATACGCGGAACGCATCGGCCGCCTGCTCGACAACCCGGAGCTGGCCCAGCAGATGGGCCGCCGGGGACGCCTTCTAGCCCAGCGGTTCTCGTGGACGCGAACGGCTGACCGGCTGGAGGAATTGTTCGACGGCGTCGCGGAGCGGGCTCATGTTCGCGTCCACGCCAGGGCCCGGCAAGAGTAAGGAAAGGCCTGCGGGTCTTCTCTCGTCAACGCCATGGGCCTGGTCCCGTCGGCGTTCATGAGCCAGACCTGGTCCTGACTCAAGAAGGCGATCTGGTGACCGTCGGGCGATGAGACCGGCGAGGTCACATCGATCGGATCTGAGGGCAGCCCCAGCGAGAGGGTGAGCGCAGTCGGGGGCGATACGACGTTGACGACGAACGCCTTGTGCAGCACGCCGGTCGGGGTCGCGACTGCCGCCGAGAAAATCAGGTGCGTCGAGTCGGGAAGCCAGGCCGGCCGGCCGAGGTCTCCGGTCGTAAGGGTCGCCGTCGTGGAGGCGCCCGTCAGGTTGCGCACCCGGAGGCTGGCTCCCTTTGGGTCCTGGCGCAGGTAGGCGATGCGCTTTCCCGCGGTATCCCACGCGACTCCGCTCACCGCGGCGGTGTCGAGGGCGAGCTGGTAGCGCGCGCGCAAGCCGACGTCGTAACCCCAGACCTCGTTGAGATTCGAAGTCGCGTGGATGAACGCGACGCGCAATCCATCAGGCGCGACCGAAGCCTCTGCGACGTCTGTCGCGATGATGTCGTCGGCTCCATCACCCGTCTGGCGGTGCAGGACCCCGAGGCCGTCGACGTAGACATAACCCATTCCGGCCGCAAGCGAACCTGCCCAGGTCGCCTTGAAGTTCAGTCGCGTGGTGGCTCCCCCGGGCGTGAACTGCCACCAGGCGCCGTTCTGATCCTCGATCAAGAGCGTGTCGCCGCCTGGCGACCAGTTGAAGGTTCGCACGTCGCCCAGATCGAACAGCTGGCGCGGAAACCCGGACTCGTTGACGATCCACAGGCCGCCCGGTGAACCATCGATTCCGTCCGTGGCGAACGCGATCCAGTGGTGCAGCTGCTGCAGGGGACCGGTGTTGAAGGAGAGCGTCGCGTCACGGCCGAGCTGATTGCCGTCCGCGTCCAGCGCTGCGGTGTTGACCAGGATCTTGTAGTCGGTATGTGGAGCGAGGAGCTGGGAGGGGGCGATGATCGCGCGGCGGGCATCCGTTGGATCGAGCCTGACCTCGAACGGGATGTTGGGACTTATCGACAGCGCACTTTTCAGGGTGCTCGGGTCCATCGCCCGCGTGAAGTCAAGATTCAGATAAGTCGATGTGTCGACGCCACCGTCACCATTGGTGGGCGTCGAGCCGACCAGGTTGGGAGGTGCCTCGGTCGTGAAGCCCCAGTGATGGCGGAGCGTGTATGTGTTGCCGGCGGGGTCGCGATAGCCGGACTCGAGGATGACCTGGTAGGTCGTCGAAGTGCGCAACGTCGGATGCCGGTAGACGAGCTGGCGGCTGTTGACCCACTCGATGGAAGAGCTGGTGGGGGGTGAGAGGTGGAGGCGGGATTCCACCGATGCCCGGTCGACGTCGTGATCGAACGTTATGCGGACGGGGGCGGCCGTCGAAACATCGATCGTGTTCCTTTGCGGCGAGTAGTCGACGATCTGGGGCGGGTCGCCGCCGCACGCCGACAAGCCCAGGCTGAGGATCAGCAGTGCGCCGGCGGGAAGGAACGCCCACCGCCTCAGGGAAACAAAGGAATGCCAACCCACCCTGTTAACGGTTTTACACGAGCCGCCTAGAGGTGGGACTTGAGGCGCGCTCTCATCTCTTGCGCCAGCTGCTCCAGGCGCGAGGAATCGACGAACAGCAGCGAGATGCTCGGGATCTGGTCGATGGCGGCCTCGATGCCGGCGAGGGAGGGATCTGCAGCCCCCAGGATGTCCTTCACCTTGCGCGCTCGGTTGCCGAGCGCGTCCTCGGCCATCGCCTGCAGCTCGGCCACGACCGAGCCCCAGTCCAGCTGAGGTCCGCCGGACCTCGGGGGCGAGGTCGGCGCGACCGGCGTCGGCGCCGGAGTGAAGCCGGAGAACGAACCGGTCGGAATCTGCGCCGTCGGCGGCTCCTGCGGCATCACCGGTATCACGGGCAGAGTCGGATTGGTCGCGGGCACGGGTTCCGGCTGGGCTGCCGGTGCGGCGAAGGATGCCGGCGCCTGGCGAGCCCTCTGTCCGCCCACCACCTCCTCGACGTCCAGCGGCGGGTGCGGCGTGGCGTCGGCCGACTTGACCTCGATCATCGCGTTGGGGTCGTCGCAGAGCGCCAGAGCGCGGTCGGGTTTGTCCGAGATGTCGCGCGACTCGCTCGTGTACGCGCCCGCAAGCTCGCCGCCGGCAAGGATGATGACCCCGGTTCCGGCGCCTGAGCGGATCATCACGCTTCCACTCAGCTTGCGGTCGCTCAAGAAGTTGAGCAGCGCCTTCATGTCGACCCACCCGGCGTAGAGCTCGGTGTACATAGGCCTCGACACGGTCAGCTCGTAGAGCCCATCGATGAGCTCGGGCGACAGTCCCACCACGTCGAGCACGCCGTGCCCCGCGGTGACGTCGTCGTTGAAGTGCTGCAGCGCGGACTTGCCGAGCACGAGGCTTCCCGCGTCAGCGGCGCCGTCGTAAAGACATTCCAGGGCCGAACCCTCGCGAAACAGGATGAGCCCGGACGCGTCGTCGGTCAGGAGTCTCACGTATCCCGTGTAGCCCTCGCGCTCGAGCGTCGTGAGCAGGCGCGGAAAGTCGACGAATGACGTTTTCAGCGAGTCGTAAAGGATCTGGCCCGCCGGCACGGGAATCGGCTCCCGGCCGTGCTTCGGCTGCGGGCGGTGCTTCACGCCGCGTCTTGGCTGGGGGGCTTCCACCTTTTTCTCCGGTTCAGCATGCTCTTTTCGTTCGTTGCGAGGCTCCGGACGCTCCGCCTGTGGTTCGGGATGTGGTTCGGGCTTGGGTTCCGCCGCCGCGGGCTTCGGCGCGGACTCGGCCGCGTGCACCAGCTCTGGGATGCCGGCCCTGACGGTCTCGTCCGCCGGCAGCTTGGCCTTGGCGTCGAAGTCAAAGTCGCCCTTGGTCCAGTGCAGGGCGTTGACGACGGCCTCGTCGCCTGACTTCCCATCACTCTGGGCGTGAAAAAGATGGCCGAACAGGAAGTACAGCGAGGCTGACTGCCCGTTTCCATTGCGGACGTTGAGGGTGCCCGTGGACCGCTCGCCCTGAGCGGATTCGAGAAGCGATCGAAGGGGGGTTTCGGCCAGCGAGCCGTGCGAATGCAAGAGTCTTCTCCTGAGATCGGCGCAGCCCGATCGGGAATTAAGAGAAAGTTAGTATAGGCATCAAGATCGCAGCAGCGCGTGCCGAGCCACCTGAGTTCCCCTTAGCCGCTCGTCCTGCCCCCGCGCGCCTCGTGCTCGTGCGCCACGGCCAGTCGACGTGGAACCGCGAGCACCGCATCCAGGGCCAGCTCGACCCTCCGCTTTCGCCTGAGGGGCTCCGACAGGCCGAGCTCCTGGGCGCGCGCCTGGCCGGGCGCAAGTTTGCCGGCTTCTACGCCAGCGACCTTAAGCGCGCGTTCGAGACCGCGCAAGCCATCGGCGCCCTCGCCGCCGGCGTCCAGCCCGAAGCGATGACCTCCCTGCGCGAGATCTACCTCGGCGAGTGGGAGGGCTTGCGCACGGAGGAGATCGAGCAACGATTTCCCGAGGCCTGGGCGGCGTGGGTCGAAGAACCGGACTGGGATGTGGTGCCAGGCGGCGAGGGTGCCGCGAGCTTCGAGACGCGGGTGACGTCGGCGCTGGACGAGATCTTCCGTCGTCACCTACATGGCGACGTGCTCGTGGTGACTCATGGTGGCGTGATCCAGGTCGCGCTCCACAGCGTGGTCGGCAAGCCGAGCCGCGGCCTGTTTCCTTTCAAGATCCAGAACGCGTCCATCACGCTGCTCGAGAAACGGGATGGCCGCATGCTGATCGGCGGTGTCAACGACATCGCGCATCTCGAGAATGTGCTGGTCACGGAAGTCGGTCCCGGATGAGCAGCGAAGCCGAACGCTGGGACGACGACCTCGATGAGCGCGCAACACCGGCACCGTTGTTGCAGACGTGGGCGTGGGGTGAGGTGCAGGTTCGCGCGGGATGGACCGTCGAGCGCGTGAAGTCGCCTTCGCACGGAACGATGGCCAGCGTGCTCACACGCAAGGTCGGTCCGGTGCGCGAGGCATACATCCCACGTGGCCCAGTCCCGGCGACCCCCGAGGCAGTCGACTCGATCGTCGATTGGTCACGGGCCTCCGGGATGGCGCGCGTCGTCGTCGAACCTGAAGCACCAGAGAGCTTCGCTGAGGTCCTGACCGAGAAACGATTCACGCGCATTGCACCCACACAGCCACAGCACACGCGGATCCTCAAGCTGGTGCCGCCGGGCGAGCTGATTGCGACGTTTCGCCATGGTCGTCGTTACAACATCCGCACCGGCATCAAGCGCGGAGTCGTCGTCGAGGAGGGCAAGGATGCCGCTGAGCTTGCGCGTCAGTCGGCGGCCGTCGAGCGACGCGTATCGATTCACCTGCCTGACCGGCGTTACTACGAGCT
>Ga0209807_1000481_pt1 | contig 18264 bp, 9 predicted proteins | sample GraSoiAngelo_154_FD_186168 | JGI IMG/M metagenome (GOLD analysis project Ga0209807, IMG submission 186168) | Grasslands soil microbial communities from the Angelo Coastal Reserve, California, USA - 14_1009_13_20cm (SPAdes) (version 2) | ecosystem: Environmental > Terrestrial > Soil > Grasslands ... | reverse complement strand
TATTCTGTCAACGAGGGACAGGACATCTCTGTCGGCGAGGTTAGTCAGCCCGGGTTGCGCGATGCGCTGCTGGATACAAATCCAGCCACGGCGTTCAATGCGTTCGGAGGGTTTTTCCACCGAAACACGTTGGCGGCCGACGCAAACGTTTATGTTAACCTGCATAACACTGGAAACTATGAGTTGCCTATAGGTTACCTGACCTTTAACGGCGATTTGTTTAATCTTCCCGGTGGTCCGGTCTCGTTTGCCATTGGCGGCGAATACGACGCGCCGAGATTTACGCGCGATCGTGATGCGCTCAATACCACCTTTAACTCCATTGGTTCGACGGACGGGCAAAGCTTCCGGGTGAACCGGGATATCTGGGGAATCTACGAGGAAGTGCGGGTGCCATTCACCAGTCCCACGTGGAACTTCCCTGCCTTCTATAGCTTCGAAGTGGACTTTGCCGAGCGAGAGGAATGGTACAGTCAAAATACCTCGACTGTGCTGCCGCTCGGGTTCCAGCCGTTTGTTCCCTCAGTGTCTACCCGGTATAATGCGCAGAAGCCGAAGATATCTCTGCGCTGGCAACCGCTCGATCCCAAGTATATCGGCGCACTCACCCTGCGTGGCAGCTATACCGAGGCATTCCATGCCCCGACATTGGCTGAACTCACGCCTGCGAGTTCTCAGAACTTTCCAATCGTAGCCGATCCGTTTTCCACTCAGACCGAGCCTCAGATTGAGGAACGTCTTCTAGGAAACCCCAATCTGCATCCGGAAGTGGCGTATGAATGGACCTACGGCGCTGTTTACAGCCCCAAATGGGTTAAGGGCCTGACGCTGAGCGCCGACTGGTGGCATATCGATATGCGTGACCTCGTGACAACACTCGGTGCACAAACCATTCTCAACCAAAGTACACCGCCAAATAATGGCGCGTCAACGGTTGTAGGCCCAGGCGGGACGGTGGTAGTCCGTGGTGTTGGTACCGACCCGAATGAGCCGGGGCCAGTCCTCTTCGATATCGATCCTAACCTAAACCTTTCCGGCGCTATCTTCGAAGGTCTCGATTATGAGGCAATCTACATCCTGGATTCCTCGATCTTTGGCCACGGAGATTTTGGTAGGTTGACCACGACCGTCAACGGCACCTGGCTGTCTCGGGCTAGGTTTCAAGCTGCGTCCAACGTGAAACCAGTCGGCATTGCAGGTGAGTTCCTTCCGACGGGATTCGCATTAACCAGTTCGCTGCCATGGAATCGTGCTAACTTTAGTATGTTCTACGATGGTCCGGCTGATACATGGGCGGCTGGCTTGGATGTCGGAGCGATCGTGCACTGGACTGGTCAGTACGAGGATGACAACGCAGATTTTACGGGCGCGAAGTTTAATACCCCGAGAACGAATCCGCCGGGGACTTTCGATAAAAATGGGAACGATGTTAGCGGCCTGGAGTCTACCGTAGCGCGCAAAGTATCGTCGTTGACGACGCTTGATCTGGTGCTCAACTACACGTTTAACCTGCCACCGCCCGCGCCGGCGGAAGTTCCTGGCTTCGCTAAGGACGGCGGCAAAAACGTGAAGATGAAAGATGGCAAGGAGAAAAATGTCGTGCCCGTATCCACGGCTGAATACGGCTGCAAAGACTGGAAATGGTGGCTGAACAACACCACGGTCACGCTCGGTATGCAGAACGTATTCGATGAAGATCCACCGTTCGTTGCTGGTAGCTTCGAGAACGGCTACGACGAATCGTTGGCCACAATCAAAGGCCGGTTCTGGTACGTCGGCCTGAAGAAGAGATTCTAAAGGACAGACAAGAACAATTCACAGCGGCCGGGTTCGACACGAACCCGGCCGTTTGTTTCTGGCGGGAATATTTAGTTAGCCGATGCCAGATGACCGCCAGTGGGCATTATTATGCGGCGACGTTTGCCTTGCGCGCGCGGCATTTCTGGCCGTGACACGGCGCGTGCAATCGAACGGAGTGGTTAGCGTGTCGCCGAGCTATGGCGCGATCGGACAATCGTGCCCGCCATTACAGAAACACTTGTCGGGTCCACCCCATTTCAGAGCCGTTTGCAGATTGTTGCTCGATGCAGCTCATTTGAGGCTACCGATGACACGGTAGCCGGAGCTCGTAGAGTGCGATTTCATCACGAAGCGCGTTGACCAAAGCGCGGTTGTCCAGGAGTTCGGCTGCGCGGAACGCCCGCCGCGCAGTTTCTTCCGCTTCGGCGAAACGGCCGCTTTCAGCGCAAGCAGCCGCCAGCGTTCGCAGATAGTTGGGATCTTTGCCATGGGAAAGCCGCACGGCTTCATTGGCGAGCTCCACCGCTCGGCCACCATCGCGGATTGACGCGTCAGAGGAGGTCGCGAAGAGCCATGCCAACTTGTTACGGGGCAGCGGATCTAGGGCGGAGATCTGCGCTGCGTATTCGTACTCGGCGATTGCGTCGTTCTGTAATCCGGCTCCTAGAAACGTGTCGGCCAGAGCAGTGTGGAAGCGCGTGTCTTTTGGTAAAGTTGCATGTGCCTTCTGCCATTGAGCTATCGCATCGCGCATCCGGCCCTGCTGAAACAGAACGTTGCCAAGGTTTAAGTAAGGGTCGCCATAACCAGGCCGGAGTCTCATCGCATTCTCATAATGATCGACTGCTTCATTTAACCGACCTTTTCGCTTAAGGACACTGGCAAGGCTATTTTCGATGAGTGCGCTGCCAAAGTCATAATGGGCCGCACTGTTGTGAGACCGAATCTTCAACGCGGTCTCGAAATGCGAAATTGCGCTGTCCAAGTCGCCGCGTTGCAGGAAGAGAAAGCCGAGATTCTGATCCGCCACGTCATTGTCACTGGTAACAGCCAGTGCGTGGTTCCATAGCGTCTCACTGTCTTTCCAGTACGAGGTTTGCACAAATGCGCGCCAGCTTAATGCCATAATGATCGCTGCCGCGATGGTTGCACACAACGCCTGGTAGTGTACGCCCAGGTTGCTTCCACCCACGCGTGCGCTGTGTGCCGGGTTTTTGCGCGCTCCACGAGCGGGAGATTGCCGGCGGGTCGTGAGCGGCCGCGAGCGGGACCCGCGCGTCATCAGGGATTTGATCACATCGGGGATGCTCCAGGTAATCAGCAGATACAACCCGATCTGTGGCAGGTAAGTGTACCGATCCGCGCGTGCTTGCTCGCCGGCCTCCACCAAGCCGATAACAGGTACGAGCATTCCAACGTACCAGAACCAGCCAGTGAAAATGTAAGGCCGTTCGTTGCGCCAAAGAATTGCCAGCAGACTGACTGCGATAAGGAATGCAATTGCCAAGATAACCTGCCATAGGTGTAGCTGATCGTTAGGATGCGGGTAGAACGCTGCCAGCCGAACGGGCCAGAACATCTGCCAAATGTAAGCAACGTAACTAACAGCGGCGTTGTTCAGTCGCCATGATAATGGCAACTGGGACATGGTACGTGTACTTTGGAATTGTGTCAGCAATGTCATCGCCGATGAAAAGGCGGAGAGCGCAAATAAAGGAACCTTTTCTGCGATTAGAGGACGTATGACCAGCCATTCGCTGCTGCTTGCGGGCAGCCCTGCCATGGGCATTCCGAAGGCGGTGCCTTCAATTCTGCCGAGCGGCCAGTAATCCAAAAGCAGCAGAACGAATGGAACGCTTACCAGCATCGGTTTCGACATCAGACCGAGGGCGAAAAAGAGAAGGAGAAGCAAGTAACTCGTGACAGACGGCGCGCGGACATAGCGTGCGTAGGCAGCAAGGGTCAGCATGAAAAACACCGCACTTAACACGTCCTTTCGCTCAGAGATCCAAGCAACCGATTCCACGTGCAATGGATGAATTGCGAATAGTGCCGCAACGAAAGTGCTTCGCCATAAACTGCCAGTCATTTGCTGCAGGAGGAGGAACAGAAGGACAACAGCGATCGTATGAAAAAGAACGTTGGTGAAATGATGTCCGGCAGGCTTCAGCCCATACAGTTGGCAATCCAACATGTGTGAAATCGTGGTGAGCGGGTGCCAGTTACCCGCTATTGTGTGCGTAAAAGCCCAGGAGATCCGCCCCAGCGAAACGCCTGCGGAGACGTCTGGATTCGCATAAACGTATTGTGGATCGTCGTACGTGACGAACTGGTGGCGAATGGTCTGAGCAAACACAAGCCAGGTAATCCCGACGAGAACAGCACAAATCGCGACGATTACTGCCGTTTGCGGAACCGCTCGCTGCAGAGGTGCGTGTTTTGCCATTGGTCAACAATTGAATCGGGCACGTGTAACGTACGATTTTTCGTGTATCAAACCACCAGCAACCGCAGAATCACGGTCGTTCTGCTGCATTCGTTTTAAATACGATGGACGTCAGGATTGATTTTCGCCGGTTTTTGAGGAAAGCTTGGTTCCGCTAAGACATGCAGCACGTTTCTGCATTCTCACGTCCGCAAACTGTGCCGGCTGCGCCTGCGCTGGCAGCCGGGCGCAAGCCTAGTTTGTGGATTCTTGACGGCTGGCGCGACTTGATTCTCTACGTCTGCACGCCGCTGTTGCTGGTGCCCATTTTTATCGGAGCACAGGGACTTTGGGCTGCAGAAGACATTTATCTTTTCGTCGCCGCGTTCGGCGCGATGGGCCATCACTTGCCGGGCATGATTCGCGCCTACGGCGACCGCGCCTTGTTTCAGCGTTTCCGATGGCGCTTCATTTGTGCACCGATTTTTCTAGTCGTCGTCTGTGCAGCATTTTCCCTTTGGGACCTCAAAGGAATCGTGCTGGCGGCTTTTATGTGGGGCGTGTGGCATGGCATGATGCAAACATACGGGTTCTGCCGCATTTACGATGCGAAAGTCGGATCGTTTGCCGAGACAACGCGTCGGCTCGATTTTGCCCTGTGTGGAATATGGTTCGCAACTGCTGTGCTTCTTTCGCCGCAGCGGATGACAGACACCCTGGAAACATATTATTCCGCGGGCGGCCCATTCATTCCCCCGACACTTCTGCGAGCCGGGCAGCAGGGATTGCTTGCGCTGGCGCTTCTGGTTTCAGCAGTATTTTTGGCGAATTTTATTTGGATGTGGAGCAGCGGGAAACGGCCGAGCCCGGTGAAACTCGTGCTTCTCGTCACGAGCATTTCGTTTTGGTGGTATTGCAATAACATCGTGGCCAGCGTGCTCGTGGGCGTCGCGTTGTTTGAAGTGTTTCACGACGTGCAATACCTGTCGCTGGTCTGGATTTACAATCGCAAGCGAGTCGAGAGCGACAGATCCATCGGCGGTTTCATGGGATTCGTGTTCCGCCGCAGCGGCGCCTTGGTGGGTCTTTATATCGGGCTGATCTTCGCCTATGGCGCGCTCGGTTATTACAAGTCGAGTATCGGCATCGATGTGGTGAAACGGATTCTCACTGGAGTGGTCACTGCGTCAGCGCTGCTCCACTTTTACTATGATGGATTCATTTGGAAGGTGCGCGAGAAATCGACGAGGCAATCCCTCGGCATCGCCGGGGGAACCGCCGATGTTTCACTGGGCAGTTTCCTGCCCGGCTGGGCATTGCATGGCGCAAAATGGCTCGCTGTTTTCGTGATTCCTCTGGGGATGCTTTGGTTTGCCGAGGTGCACAGTGCCCGGGGTAAGCTCGATCGTTTTGCGTCGATCGTTGCCGATCTTCCAACCAGCGCGCGCGCCCATGTTAACTACGCCACCGAGCTGCAAGACGCCGGCCGAACCGATGAAGCATCGAAGGAATTCTCCGAGGCGATACGTTTGAGTCCCGCTTCGGCAAAGGCTCATGTCAACCTCGGCTCTCTATTGACGGCGAACGGGCAACTCGATGAGGCACAGAAGCATTTTGAACAAGCATTGCGGATCGAGCCGAACAACGCTGAATATCATTCCGGCTACGCGTATCTCCTGGACCAACTCGGCCGCAAGGACGAAGCGGCTGTTGAATGTGAGACTGCCATCCGTCTGGCACCGAGCTCGCCGCAAGCGCACTATAGCTATGGTGCTTTCCTAGAAAAGCACGGCAAACCGGACGAGGCGGTTGCGCAATATCGGCAGACGTTGCAGTTCGATCCAAATCACCTCGATGGCAATATCGATCTGGGCAATTTGCTTTTTGAAAGTGGCGAGATCGCGGAGGCAAGAGAGCATTTTCAGAAAGCATCGGTTCTGAATCCGAAACTTGCGCAGCCGCACAATTATCTGGGCAAGGTTTTCATGCGTCAGGGCAATGTTTCACAGGCGATTGCACAATTCGAAGAAGCCTTGCGTCTTCATCCGGATTTTCCCGAGGCCGAGGAAAATCTGCGCGTTGCCAGGGAAACGGGCGCTCAGCCTCCTTGAGGCGATTAGACCAATTCCGACCTCGTTGACGCTAACTGTTGGATCAACTCGTGGCAGTTCGGGAAATTAGTGTCTCACTCTGGCGGCGAAACTGGTTTTGGGCACTGGTTCTCATTGCGTCTGTTTTCATCGCCTATTCCCAAGTATTTCAAGCCGGATTTATTTGGGATGATGAATCGCATCTGACGCGGAATCCGTGCGTGGTCGGTCCGCTGGGCCTTAAGGAAATCTGGACCAGCACGCAAGCAGTCTATTACCCGCTCGTGCTGACCACGTTTTGGGTTCTGCACAAGCTTGTCGGGCTGAATCCGCTGCCATATCATCTTCTGAATGTTTTGTTACATGCTGCCTCGGCAATTCTGCTTTGGCGCCTTCTGCGACTACTCCAAGTTCGCGGAGCATGGCTGGGCGCTGCCCTGTGGGCTTTGCATCCCGTAATGGTGCAATCAGTGGCATGGGTTAGCGAACTAAAGAACACGCAGTCGTGCTTGTTTTATCTGTTATCGATCTTTTTCTTTTTGAAGGGGGAAGACCGAGGAGGCTCGGTTTCGAGATTGCCCTCGCGGCGGACTGGGGAGCGTCGCTCCTCGGTAGCATTCGCGTTATCTATCGTTTTGTTTCTTTTGGCGACGCTAAGCAAACCGTCGGTGGTGATGCTGCCATTTGTACTAGCGCTTTGCATCTGGTGGATGCGAGGAAGAATCCGCTGGCGCGATGTGCTGCCGCTCGCCCCGTTTACGCTAATATCGGCGCTCGTCAGCGCGTGGACGATTTGGGAACAGAAATTTCACGCGCGTGCAGTGGGTCCCGATTGGGCGCAGACCTTCCCGGAACGTCTTATCATCGCGGGTCGGGCAATTTGGTTTTACCTTGGTAAGCTGCTCTGGCCGCATCCGCTGATCTTCATTTATCCCCGGTGGGAGGTTGATCCATCGAAGCTCATTGCGTATCTCCCTTTGCTGTTGGCGATAGCCGGGCTGGTTGCCTTGTGGTCCATCCGCGCGGCCTGGGGCCGTGCTCTGTTTTTTGCCGGTGCTTACTATGTGATTTCGCTATTTCCTGTGCTCGGCATCTTCACTGTCTATTTCTTCCGTTACTCGTTTGTCAGCGATCATTTCCAGTATCTGGCGAGCATGGGACCGCTGGCTTTGGCTGGCGCTGCAGTCGCCGCTGTTGCAGGGCGTTTATGTCAAATGCCGCTCGAGTTGGCGACTGAAACAGGCGCCGCACAGTTAGCCAAGAACAGGCTCGCTGTTGCTTCACGAAGATTTGTTCCGAGCGCCTGCCTCGGCGGCGCGCTTCTGATTTTGCTGGCGTTCCTCACGTGGCAGCACACTACCGAATACCGGGATCTGATCGCTTTGTACACAGCAACGCTAAGGAAAAACCCGGCTTGCTGGATGGCGCATTACAATCTCGGCATCGTTCTCACGGACCAGGGCGACATTGATCAAGCGATCGATCATTATCAACATGCCGTTGCGTTGCGGCCGGCTTATACGGAAGCGCATTACAACTTGGGGCGGCTTCTGGTTGAGCAAGGCCGGGTTGATGACGCAGTCGTTCATTATGAAGAAGCCGTGGAAATCAATCCTGGTGACCCGGAAGCGCAGAATAATCTTGGAGTTGCGCTTTTTACCATCGGGCGGGTTGATGATGCGATCGCGCATTATCAAAAGGCGCTCGAAATTCAGCCCGAGTACGGCGAGGCTTCTTGCAATCTGGCAAATGCGTTTATCTCGAAGGGCGACTTCGACGGTGCAATCGCTCAGTATGAAGTCTGCGTGGCAGCTATACCGGACCAAGCGGAAGCGCAGTACAATCTCGCCAGCGCTCTTCTGCGCAAGGGGCGCACAGATGAAGCAATCATCCATTACCAGAAAGTCCTCCAGTTGTATCCTGAGAACGCAGATGCTCACGCGAACCTTGGGAGCGCTTTCGCCGCAAAAGGAGACATTCGCGATGCAGTGGCGGAATGCACGAGGGCGATCGAAATTGCGCCAGAAAATGTGGCTGCGCTTAGCAATCTGGCATGGTTGCTGGCTACATCTGCCGATCGTTCTTTGCGAAACGGAAGTGAGGCTGTTCGATTGGCTGAACGCGCGGAGTCGGCGAGTTCCAGGAGCGACAATCACGCAACTGTTCTGCGGATTTTGGCTGCTGCATACGCCGAGGCTGGTCGATTTGCTGATGCTAAAGAGACGGCTCAGCAGGCGTTGCAAGCGGCTATGGTGGAGGGCAACGCCTCTTTGGCCGACGCGCTCCAAGGGGAGCTTGCTCTTTACGATCTTGGTTTGCCGTACCACAAATAATCTGCGTTGCTGTGGAGCTATAGCAAGGCACTTAGTTTAGACCGTCGATAAAGCGGCCGCTTATTAGGCAACCAGAGAGCAACTCTAATCGCCCAAAGAACCTGCGCGAAGCGGTAGGTTTGCACGGTAAAGCACGAGATCTTTTTCCAGACTGGTCGCCAGCCCGCGTTTACCCTGCATATTGGCTATCGCCGCGGCTTGTCGGGCCGCGGCAATGGCCTCGGTGAACCGGCCACTTTCCGCATAAGCAGCGCCGAGCGTCCGGAGAAACTGAGGTTCTCTACCACCTGAAAGCATCACCGCTTGCTCGGCAAAGCCGACCGCCTTGGCACCATCGCGAATTGAGTCATCGGAAGATGTCGCGAGTGTCCATGCGAGGTTGTTGCGCGAATGTGTATCTTCGGGAGCTAATGCCACTGCCATCTCGTACTGCGCGATCGCATCCTTGAATGATCCCTGCCGCAAAAAAGCATTGCCAAGGGACGTGTGGGCGTCTGCGTCATTGGGTTGTAGCTGAAGGGTCCATTCCCAGTCTGCGATCGCTTCATCAATCCGTCCCTTCGCAAAGAGCACATTGCCACGGTTGTAATAGGCATCTGCATAATATGGTTGCAATCTGATTGCCTCCTCGTAATGAGCCATCGCTTCGTCCGAGCGGTCTTTCCTGGCGAGAGAATCAGCCAGGTTCATTTGCACAAAAGCTGAACCGGCGTCGTAATGTGGGTTCGTCTTGCCAGATCTAATCTTTGCGGCACTTTCGAAGTGCGAGATAGCTTCATCTAGCTCGCCGCGGTCGGCACACAGGTAGCCCAGATTATTGTGGGCAACATCGTTGTCAGACGTTACCGCAAGAGCATGGTTCCAAAGAGTACGGCTGTTGCGCCAGTAGGAAGTCTGAACGAATGCTGTCCAGGCAAGGACCGGGAGGACCATCGTGACCGCGGTGGCAACAACAAGCCGTGATCGGGACCCGCGGACTTTTGCTATGTCGGCAGTAAACCATACGGCAGCCAGAAACAACCCGATGCTGGGAAGATAGGTATAACGGTCCGCATGACCTTGCTCGCCAACCTGAATCACACCAATCACCGGAAAGAGCATTACCACATACCAGAACCAGCCCGTTAACAAATAAGGCCGTTGGCTTCGGAAAATGATCACGGCGGCGGTGACGGCCACTAGCAACGCCACAGCGAAAATGACTTGCCCAATTGGCAGAGTATTATTTGGATGAGGGTAGAAAACGGCGAGGCCTGTCGGCCATAGTGTTTTCCAGATGTAAATCACGTAACTGGCTAATGCGTTCTCCAAGCGCCAGAGCAACGGCAATGGCGGGATTGCGCCGGTGGCACGTTTTTGCAGGACAAATGTGATGACGCAAGCGCCTGCGGAAAGAACGAATAACGGAATCTTTTCTATAACCAGCCCTAATAGGGGACGCCCGACACCTGCTTGCTGACCTCTAATTTTATTCAGCGGCCAGTAATCAAGAAAGATCAAAACGACTGGCGCAGTTACCAACATTGACTTGGCCATGAGTCCAGCCGCGAAAAGGACAGTGACTAGCAAATAACGCCTGATGGATGTTGATCGCGCATAACGCACGTACGCGCCGAGCATGAGAAAAAAGAAGACCGCGCTTAGAACGTCTTTTCGCTCGCTCACCCATGCCACTGATTCGACATGCAGTGGGTGAACCGCGAATAGAGCTGCCACTACGGCGCTTTTCCACGGGGCGTCCGTCATCTGCCGGAGGACTTGGAACAGCAAAAGCACTGCTATGATGTGCAAAACAACGTTCGTGGCGTGATGACAGCCAGCATTCAAGCCATATAGCTGGCAGTCCACCATGTGCGAAATCGTTGTTAGCGGATGCCAGTTACCTGCATGTTGGCTGATAACGGCAAAAGTTATTCCTTTTAGCGTTAATCCAGCTTTAATCGCAGGAGAATTATAGACATATAAGTCGTCGTCGAAATTGACAAAGTCGTAGCGGATTGTTTGACCGAAAACGGCCAGGGTAATGGCAGTCAGAAAAAGATATACACCGACAATTATTCGCCAGTCCGGACTGCGCCGTGATGCGTCTGGCCGGCTGCCAGAGCGTCTCTTGTTATTCACTTCTGTGGAAGCGAGCTCTTGCTTGTGAGACTTGGATCCCGGAGTGGACGGTTTTCCTGGTACAGGGCGATGCTGCCCTGGAGCTCAGCAGCAAGGGCGAAGTTGCCCTGTTTGTTAGCCAGTTCAAGTCCCTGCTGCGCCGTTTCAATCGCCTGAGGAAATTGCTGATTTTCTGCATACGCAGCGGCTAATGTGCGGAAGACGATTGGGATTCTGCCTCCTGAAATCCGTACCGCCTGCTGCGCCAACTGGACTGCTCTCGATCCGTCTCGCAGTGAATCCTCCGGTGCAGTCGCGAGCACCCACCCGAGGTTATTCAAGGCATTCCCGTTGTCTGGTTGAATTTCCAAAACCTTTTGCCATTCCTCAACGCCCTCCCTGATTTGGCCTTGTTGAACCAGGACCGTGCCCACAATGTTGTGTACTTCCATGTTGTCAGGCTGTAGCTCGAGTAATTTGCGATAGTGAACCAGGGCGTCGGCGACTTGCCCTTTTTGAAGAAGAGCCTTCGCGAGGTTCTCGTGGGCGGGGCTATTGTCGGGTCGCAGATCCACCGCTGATTTGAGAAGTGAGATAGCTTCGTCCAACTGCCCTTTTTGCAGGAAAACTATGCCGAGGTTGTTCTCGGCAACATCGTTGTTTGTGGTTACCGCAAGGGCGTGCTTGAACAACGTTTCGCTATCGCGCCAATAAGAGGTTTGGACCCAGGCGCCCCAGCTCAGGAGTCCGATAGTAAGTAATGCAGCGGCGCTCAAAATTGTACGCCGATGTCGCCACGAGGTTGTCAGATCGGTTAGGGCCCATGTGACAGCTATGTATAGGCCGATCTGGGGCAAATAGGTGTATCGATCAGCGCGCCCCTGCCAGCCGACTTGAACCAGTCCGATAACGGGTACAAGCGTTCCCAGATACCACAACCAGCCTGTGATTAAGTAGGGTCGCTTTTTCCGAAGGGCGATAGCCACCGCCGTAACGCAAATAAGCAGGAGGAATGAGGAGCTGATTTGCCAGAGCGGCAGCCGGTTCTCCGGATGCGGGTAGAACACCGCGAGGTTTACCGGCGAGAGCATCTGCCAGATATAAAGGACATAGCTGAGCACCGCGTTATTGAATCGTTCCAATACCGGTAACTCCTCGGTGTAGCCAACCGCGCCTTTCTGCGCAACAAGCGTGGCGATACTCGAAACAGCCGAAAGCGCGATCAACGGAATTTTTTCCAACACACGCTTTGACACCTGCCCTCTGATTCTATCAAGAGGCCAGTAGTCGAGAAGCAAGAGCACGAATGGCAACGTTACCAGCATCGGTTTAGACATGAGGCCACATGCAAAGACGAACACCACCATGAGATAGCGCCCAGTCCGTGGCAAGCGCACGTAATACAGATAAGCAAGCAGTGTAAGCATGAAGAAAACGCCGCTAAGCACGTCCTTTCGCTCTGCTATCCATGCGACCGATTCCACCCGTAACGGATGGATTGCGAACACCGCCGCAACAAAGGCGCTGCGCCAAAATGCGCCGGTCATTTGTAGCAGACCGACGAAAAGAAGCATCACCGCAATACTGTGTAAGAGGACGTTAGTGCAATGGTGCCATCCTGCTTTCAATCCATATAACTGGCAGTCGAGCATGTGCGAGATGGTCGTCAGCGGATGCCAGTTCATGGAATGAATATGGGTAAATGCCCAGACAATGCCGCTGATGCTCAGTCCCTCAGTTATGTTCGTGTTTTCGTAGACGTAACGCGGGTCATCATAGTTAACGAAGTCGTGCCAGAGCGTTTGGCCAAAAACAAGCCAGCTTAGTGCCGCCAGAGCGATACAGATGCCCATCGTCTGCCCGGAACGGTTGGTTCGCGGCGAAGTTAATTGAGCGCTGATCCGATGCATGTCTCGATTTTGCGTAAATGACGGCAGCCGATTGACGAACGACCAATTAAATCCGAATGACGAAAGCCGAAACGGCGTGAACATCGCAGCCCGGTCATTGGGCATTCGGTCTTGGTCATAGCTAGGATTTCCTCTCGTAAATCAAAACATATTTTCCCAACTGCGGCACTGATTGTGGTACGCTGCCAAAATAATAATCTGTTTTGTCCGGCGCCACCATGTTCACGAAACCGGCAACAGTATAGTTTTGCGTCGTGTATTCGGTCGCCCAGTTAAAGATCAACTTTTCAGATTCAGACCTTTGCAGCCAAGAATCTGGCATTACCACAGAGATGAGAAACTTGGGACGAGCTTGTTCTATCTCCCGAATCATTTCTTCTTGCATTTGAGTGGCGTACCTATGGGCTTCCATAAGGCCGTAAGTATAAATGTAGCCGGTTGCAGAATGCCGGTTTGAATAAAAATAAATCTGCGGCTCAGAACCTAGCACGGCTATCGTGTCGCTTGGGGTTGTATGTCCTCGCAGATATTCTGCGATTCTAACGGATTCCACAAAAGGACTCTCTGGATAAATCATTCGGGAAGCATCGGCCGGCGAGGCCTCGAAAAAGAACTTCCTTTCTCCGAGGATCGGCCAGGCAAGAGCAGCTCCGAGAATTAGGATCGGGATAAATCGCAGTAGGATAAACTGATCTGAGATCAGACCAGACAATCTGCTAATGGCGAGACCAGCAAGCAGCGAGACAGCGGGGAGCACCAAGACAAAATAGTGCAATCGAAAATAGAATCCCGGGCATATCGCCAATGCAGAGAGGAAAAAGAACCCTAGCAGAAAAACTGCGGTCCTACGCGTTCTTGGCTCCCACAAACCCGAACCGAGTCCAATTCCAGCTAGTATCCAGATCGGCCAGCTACCTAGCACTACTTCCTCAGCGCTGTACGCGAAGATTTGCCGCGCTACACTGAAAGGAACCAGGCTGCCATATTGGCGCGCGTAATCGATTGTCCAAAACCAGAACCTCTCGAAAACGCCGATTCGCCAGAGAACCAGACAAGTAACTCCTAATGGAAGAATTACGCCGGCACTGAAAGTCAGGCCTTGCACAAGAATTTTTTTAGCTTGGGTTCCGCGATGGAGATTGCCAGAGACAAGATAAATCGCCCCAAACGAGGCGAAAAAAACTGCCGGCTGCTTCATTAACAATCCCATGCCGAAGAGCAACCCGCTCGCGAATAGCCGTCCCAACGCTTGGCGATCTGTTGAGCTGCAGAGGAGCAGGGTCCCACCGAGCACGGGGAGCAGCACAAAGTGGGTTGCGTGGCCCGCAAAGCCTAGCACCGACGCACTCACTGAGAGCACCGCATAGCTCATTGCCGCTGCAAGTCCCACTGTTGAACTTATCAATTGCCGCCCAAGGAAAAAGATAAGGATGACCGTAGCTGCATTTACCAAAAGCAACCCCAGATGAATTCCGGTGACTGTTTGTCCAAAGATCGACATGATCACCGCGTAGGCCGCATAAGTGCCCGGGAACTTCATGTTATAAGCGAGCTTGTATGGCGGGATGCCTTGCAATATCAGTTGCCCGGCATAAGCGTACTCGCCTTCGTCGCGCTCGAGTGGAATTCCAAGTAGTCGAATTCGAATTGCGATGACGACGCCGAAAACGATTGCGGCAAGGATCCACCAGCCGAAACGCAGTGCTTTGCCGTTGATCTCGATCTTATCGGTCACGGAAGCTCCTCTTTCGAACGAAAAGCTGCGAGTTGCAACTGAGCGATTTCCGTTGCACTGCGTCTTCTCAAATGGCTCTTAGCACGCCAATCCCGGGCAAGATTTCTGGACTTGTCTTTTCTCGGCGCAGTCGCGCCTGCATTTTTGCTCTGGTCTTGGCTGCTGTAACGATTCTCGTGTATCGCCCTGCCTGGAATGGCGGATTCCTCTGGGACGACGACGCCTACGTCACAAATAATGAGCTATTGACTGCGCCGGATGGTTTACGCCGCATCTGGTTCTCGCTTGATTCGCCTTCGCAGTATTTCCCTTTGGTTTATACCACGTTTCGCGTCGAACACGCACTTTGGGGACTGAACCCAACCGGTTATCACTGGATCAATCTGATACTGCATGTTGCCAACGCCCTGCTGGTTTGGGCGGTGCTAGCTCAGTTAAAGATACCGGGAGCATGGCTGGCGGGAGCAATTTTTGCCTTACATCCGGTGCAAGTGGAATCGGTCGCCTGGATCACGGAACGCAAAAACGTGCTCATGGGCTTCTTCTTTTTGCTCACGCTCCTTGCCTGGATTGCCTTTGTTAACGAAAGGACCAAGCGGCCGTGGCTGTTTTATGGGCTGGCCCTGATCCTTTATCTACTGGCGCTTTCGGCCAAGACAACCGCTTGCACGCTCCCGGCAGCGTTGTTTTTGATTTTGTGGTTGGAAAATCAACGCATCAGTTGGAAGCGAATTTTCCAGGTCGTCCCTTTCGTCGTTCTCGGCTTGGCCATGGGCTCATTGGCAATCTGGTGGGAGCGTTACCACCAGGGAACCAGCCGAGCGATTTTTACGTTCCTGAGCCCAATCGAGCGGATCCTCGTCGCAAGCCGGGCTGTTTGGTTTTACCTGAGCAAACTCGTCTGGCCATCTAAACTGACATTTATTTACCCACGATGGGATATCGCGTCGACTCACCTTCTCGGCTACGTCTGGCTGTTAGCAGGGTTGATCGGATGCATGGTAATCTATTTTCTGCGCCGGTATTTGGGACGCAGTATTGAGGTCGCAGCCGCATTTTTCGTCGCGACGCTAAGCCCGGTGTTGGGGTTCATCATGCTTTACACATTCCGCTACACGTTTGTGGCCGATCATTATCAGTATCTGGCCTGTATCGGCCCCATCGCCTTGGTCTCTGCCGGTCTGGTTAATCTGGCCGATACCTTCAAGAAGAGCCGCGTCGTAATTTTGACCGCGGCGCTCTGTATAGTGACAGTCCTGGCGACACTGGTGTGGCGACAAGCGGCAATGTATGGCAATATCGAAACGCTCTGGCGCACAACTCTCGCGAGAAATCCTGGCTGCTGGATGGCTCACAACAATCTCGGGATCGTGTTGTTTGAAAAAGGTCAGCTCGACGAGGCGATTGCGCATTACCGGAGGACGTTGCAAATGCAGCCTAATTTTTGGGATGCTGATTACAATCTTGGCAGCGCTCTCTTAGGGAAAGGCGAAGTAGATGAGGCCATCCTCTATTGCGAGGAGGCAGTGGCGAAGGAACCGAATGATGCGGACGCGCAGGTGGCTTTGGCTAATGCTCTCCTTCAAAAGAAACGAATCGACGATGCGATCGTTCATTATCAAAAAGCAGCGGCAATGCGTCCCGACTATTTTCTTGCTCGTTATGGTCTCGGCCATGCTCTGCTTGAGAAGGGACAACTCAGCGCCGCGATTGAGCATTGTCGGGCGGCCTTATTGATTCGGCCAGGCAACCCGGATTGTCACACCATCCTGGCCATTGCTCTTGATGAAAGCGGCCATTCTGTCGAGGCTATCCAGCATTACGAAAGAGCCCTGGAGATTTCTCCACAATCCGTTTCGGCCCTGAATAATCTGGCGTGGTTGCTGGCGACGTGCCCGGATGTGTCGCTCCGCAACGGGGCCAGGGCAATTCAACTTGCGCAGCAAGCTGATCAATTTTCGGGAGGCACCAACGCAGTCGTCCTGCGCACATTGGCTGCCGGATATGCGGAAGCCGGGCAATTTGGAAAAGCGATTGAAAGTGGCCGGGCTGCGACGCGGGTAGCACAGATGCAGGGCGATAACTCGCTGGCCGGGGAGTTAGAGCAACAGATCGCACTTTATGAGCTTGGTTTACCTTTTCACGAAGCGCCAAAATAACGATAGCGGGCAATTGACTTCCACTCTGCCAGGCTTTCGATTCTCCTTCAGTTGCGGCCAGCGCCCGCGGCTACCAACTATATCAGAGCTCGCCGCGCAGTATGTTGAAAACAGCCGTACTATGCAGCACGCCTTGCAGGGTGTCTGTTCCCGGACCGTTGCCAAACGCCACAACATCTTCAACGGTTACCAACGCGGATTTCGAGTAAAAAGCTGCCGGTTCCGGCTGCTCCGTTTGCGGTTGTTTGCTCGGATTTTCGTATTCTTTGCCTGGTATTTTCGCAGCTCCGTACGATTTATCGCCATTCGGGCCGGTTGCCCAGGTAATCCAAGGTTGTCCGGCAGAATTAAAGCCTAACAGGGCAATCCCGCTATCCTTGCGAAAAGGAAATCCGTTCAGGTTTAATCCGCCGATCGCCACATCGCCGCAGACCATAATCGTCGCCTTTTCTCCGCCATAACTTCGGGCGATACCAACTGCCCGGTCGAGTTCGAGTGTTTGACTGAGTGTTCGTTCCCCGTTGTTTTCCTCTGCTGCTTTCCCCATCAATCCTGCATCTACGACAAGCAAATAACCGCCGGAATTGTACTGCAGTAGTTGAATCGCTCGCCTGACCATGTCGGAAAGACTGGGCTGCTGCCCTCTTTGCCCAACCTGATTGGCGAAAGCGAGATCATCATTATTGAAAATGCCGAACAGCTTTGGTCGTCGCCAGGCGGGAACTGCTTCCAAGTCTGTGCGGGTTCGGACGATATCGAATCCATTGCCACGAAGCTCAAGCAACAGATCGCGGGTGTCTTGTCTCTCGCCGCCTTTTGTGGCGGGAATGAATTGCGCCGCACCGCCTCCCATGGCGATATCAATGTTTCCTCGATCGACAAAATCGGCTGCGATTTTCTCCGTATCGTTCGGCTCGGGTGTGTGCGCGTAGAAAGCTGCGCTGGTCAAGTCCGTGAGCTTGGTGTCCGTCACCAAGCCTGTGGCTCGTCCGTGCTCGCGTGCCAGTTCAACGATGCTCTTGAGCGGTTTGCCGTCGCTGTTTACAGCGAGAGCGCGATTCGTCACCCGTTCGCCGGTGGCGATTGCGGTGGCTGCAGCCGCCTGATCGGGGGCCGCGAAATCCTTCGAGTAATTCATCACCAGCGCCGCATACGGCATCAAATCCATGTTCAGCCGTGTGCCGGCTCCGGCGGCATACGCGCGAGTAGGCGCGAGCCTGCCAGGTGAAAGCCCTTCGCCCACAAATAGGATGATGCCGAACGGTTTCCGGATGACCCAATGCTGGAAATAAACCACGCCCAATGCGCCAAAGGCGACAAGACATACGAGCGCCAGCAACTGGTTGCGCCACTTCATTTTCCCTTCTGTAGCGGCGGTCTTTGACGGCTGCAAATGTTCTAAAATTCAGTAGTAACAAAGAACTGCTTGTCCGTTCGCGCGTTCATCGGCAAAGTGCGCGACGTATGGCCGCTCCTGTGATGCTCATTATTCGCGACGGCTGGGGCATCAATCCCGGCGGGCCCGAGAAGCGCGAGAGTAACGGCGATGCGACATTGCTCGCGTCCACGTCATTTCACGATCAGCTCTATGGCGACTATCCATGGTCGCAATTGAGCGCCAGCGGCATGGATGTTGGCCTGCCGGAAGGACAAATGGGCAACTCGGAGGTTGGTCACCTTAACCTTGGAGCAGGCCGGATCGTTTATCAGGA